>Ga0194061_1000218_pt1 | contig 34615 bp, 29 predicted proteins | sample SepL2221m_MetaG_FD_163423 | JGI IMG/M metagenome (GOLD analysis project Ga0194061, IMG submission 163423) | Anoxic zone freshwater microbial communities from boreal shield lake in IISD Experimental Lakes Area, Ontario, Canada - Sep2016-L224-21m | ecosystem: Environmental > Aquatic > Freshwater >... | reverse complement strand
CGCCGCCGCAAATGCCATAGCCGCGTTTGACCTGCCGGAGCCAGGCGGACCGGTAAAAAGCCAAGCATGAGTCATTGCTTGACTCTCATCGGTACTGTCTTTCGCAGCTGCAGTTGCCTCTTTAAGAATTCCCACCACTTGATCTTGATCTATTAAATGATCGAAGACTTCATACATCTAATTACTTCTTTTTCTTAGCGGCTTGATTTACCTTCAAAAGCGGCAGGGTAGAGATTCGCTCAATGATCTGCGCTTGAATCGCCGTTTTGCTCTGCTTTCCATCGACAACGAAATAACGTTCTGGATCAACATTGGCTAAGTTCAAGAATTCTTGTCGGACTCGCTCATGAAATGCCAGCGGTTCACTTTCGAGGCGATCGGTCGAGTCCAATCGCCCCAGCCCAATTTCGGCCGGCAAATCCAAAATTACTGTCAAAGTAGGAGTTAGCGTTTCAGTGGCCCAACGGGAGATTCGCGCTACCTCTGCAGGTTGGAGAATTCGCCCTGCGCCTTGATAAGCGATGGAGGAATCCAAATACCGATCGGTGATGACAACTGCGCCGGAGTCCAGAGCCGGTTTAATGACCGAATACACGTGATTAGCGCGATCAGCGGCGTACATCAAAGCTTCAGCGCGCGGGGAGATATGACCTGTCTGGTTATCTAAAAGAATCTTACGAAGTTGAATTCCCAGCGGCGTACCGCCTGGTTCGCGAGTTAGTACAACAACTTCGCCAATCGATTCTAAATACTCCTTGAGCATTTTGGTCTGAGTAGATTTACCAGAACCTTCGCCACCTTCAAAGGAGATAAAGATTCCAGTTTTTACCGCGCCGGTGATTGCTCCGAGTTCGCCACGGAAAGCTGCAAGGACATCAGACCACAGAGAGACTGTTGGTCGGTCACGCATTTGGCGGTAAGAAATAATTCCGACAGTTACTCCAATGACACCGGCGAAAAACATCGTAAAAGCAGCGCCGTTGTAGGCCAATACTGTGCCTCGGACATTGAATGAGTGTCGACCAATTGCGCCGGCGGCAACCGGAGCAATTGCAAGAACTAAGACCAAAGAGATTCGAATCAAAGATTGAACGAAAGCGAAGGTTCGGCCACGAACTTCATCTTCAACTTCAAGGCCCAACATCGTAAATCCAGTAACCCACGAGACGCCCGCAAAGGCACCCAAAAGTACGGTTACAAAGAGCGCTAAGACCAAGTTAGAAATTAACGCCAACAGAATCAAAAATGCAGAGGAGATAGTTAACGCCGCACCGAATAACCGGCGACGAGAGAATTGGTTGAAGATCTTTGGTCCAAGAGAAATTCCAAGTGCTAGACCTGTAAATACCGCACCAAAGAGAATTCCATATGCGGCATCACCGGCATGCAGATCGCCCACAAAAGTACGAGCTAAACCAATAACCGCGCCAGCGGCAAAAAAAGCACCCAACATTCCGAAAATTAAACCGCGAATTACTTTGGAATCATTTACAAATTTAAAACCTTCGATTAAAGCCTTGCCGATATTTTCGTTAGCGGCACCTTTAGTAGCTGGTCCTTTTGGAATCTCTTTTAACTGGTAGACGATGAAAGCCGTGTAAAGGAATGAGAGCGCATCGATATACAAAGCGAGGTCGGCCGAAGATCCGAATCGATGCGGCACATAATTTTCAAGCCCACGAGTAACCAGCGCTAAAAATGAAAAAACTAGCGCTGCCAGTGGGGCAGTTCCATATGACGCTAGCAAGGTGACTTGGTTGGCGCTCTCAAGTTTATTTTTCGGTACCAAGTTTGGAACCGATGCCTCTTTGGCGGGTGACCAGAAAAGCGTCACTGACTCCACTAAAACCGTTGCGGTATAAAGCCAAAAATAATTGCCCACCAGTGGAATCGAAAGGTAGAGCGCAAACCGGAGCAAATCGCAGACGATCATTAGCCTTCGGCGATCAAAACGGTCTGCAATTACGCCAGCTAGTGGTCCTAGCAATACCGCCGGCAGCAGCCGAACGATGAAGACACCAGCGATTGCGAAGGTGGCTTTCTGATAATTACCGCCTGAGAGTTCTTGGGCCAGCGCTGTGGTTGCCAGCAAGCCCAGCCAATCTCCAAATGAGGAGAAGGCCATGGAGTTCCAAAGCTTTCTAAAAGCGGGGATGGCCAGGACGCTGCGGCTCTCCGATTGAGCCGGCGGGCTCGGGTAAGGCAGCGATTGGGACATGGGGCTAAGCCTAGACGGCTACCGTCTTACCTTTCCCGGTGGCAGCTTTCTTCTTGGACTTGGCAGCCCCGGTGGCTTTTACCGTGTTCTTAGTCAGAGTGGGGGCAGTTTTCTTCGCACGGCTAGTTGTCTTCTTAACCGCCGCTTTCTTAGCCGGCGCCTTTTTAGCTACTTTTTTGCCACCCTTTTTAACCTTGGTAGCGCCGCCATTTTCGGCCTCCCAGGCCCGACGGCCAGCCAAGAGCTCGGTGCCCCGTTCTAAGGTCAGGAATTCCACCGTATCGCCCCGGCGCAGCGTGGCATTGGTGTCACCATCGGTGACATAAATTCCAAAGCGGCCATCTTTAACCAAAACTGATTTTCCGCTGCCAGGGTCGATTCCTAAATCCTTTAATGGTGGTTTGGCAACGCCGCGGCGACGTACCTTTGGCTCTTTATAGATCGCAACCGCTTCATCAAATGTCATACTGAAAAGTTGATCTTCAGAAGTGAGAGTTCGCGAATCGACGCCGTGTTTTAAATATGGGCCGTAACGACCATTTTGAACAGTGATCTCAGTGCCATCATATTCGCCCAAAGTTCTTGGTAGTGAAAGCAGTTTTAGTGCATCGTCAATATCGATGGTATCTAAAGTCATAGTAGATAAAAGTGAAGCGGTCTTTGCTTTCTCTGATTTCTTCGCACCTTCAGGAAGTACTTCAGTTACATAAGGACCGAATCTTCCCGACTTCGCTAATACTGGAAGTTGAGTCGCGGGATCAATTCCTAATTCGCGTTCTCCCGAAGGTTGTGAAAGTAATTCAATTGCAATTGCAAGCGTTAATTCATCAGGTGCCAGCGACTCCGGAATGTTGGCAAACTTTCGGGCATCGCCTTCGCCTTGTTGTAGGTAAGCACCATATCTTCCAACGCGAATTTCAATGCCTTGACCCATCTTCATGGTATTTATTTCTTGGGCATCGATCGCGCCCAAGTCAGCCGCTAAATCTTGCAGCCCTGGATCACCTTCCGTGCCATAGAAGAATCTTGTTAACCAGGCGACTCGCTCTTCCTCACCGTTAGCGATTCGGTCTAGGTCTTCCTCCATTGAAGCGGTGAATTCGTAATCGACCAATTTACCGAAATGTTGTTCGAGCAAACCAGTGACTGAAAATGCCAAGAAGGTCGGAACTAGCGCTCGACCACGTTTGGCAACATAACCACGGTCTTGAATTGTGGAAATAATCGAAGCAAAGGTTGATGGCCGGCCAATGCCTAACTCTTCTAATTTCTTTACCAGTGTTGGTTCGGTATAACGAGCTGGTGGTTTCGTTTCATGACCTTCACAACTGTATTGAGAAACCTTCATAGAATCGCCAACCGACATTGGCGGCAGGCGCTTTGAATCATCATCTTCGGCTTTCTCATCAGAAAGTTCTTCGTAGGCAGCTAAGAAGCCCGGGAAGGTAATAACTGAGCCATTGGCGCGGAAAATCGCTGCTTCGCCAGCTTTGGTATTAACATCAAAATCAACCCGCATCTGGAGTTTTTTAGCATCTGCCATTTGAGAGGCAATCGTTCGCTTCCAAATCAAGTCATATAAGGCGAATTCATCACGTGAAAGTTCTGGTGCGAGCTCGCCTGGGGTTTTAAAGGTGTCCCCTGCTGGTCGAATCGCTTCGTGTGCTTCCTGCGCATTCTTGGTCTTGCCTTCATAAACTCGAGGCGAAGCCGGGATGTAGTCGGCGCCATACAAAGATTTTGCCGAAGCGCGAGCTGCCCCGATGGCGGCCTGTGAAAGGGTCACCGAGTCAGTACGCATATAGGTGATGTAACCATTTTCGTAGAGTCGTTGCGCAACCCTCATGGTCAACTGAGCGCCCCAACCCAATCTTGAGCCGGCATCTTGTTGCATTGTTGATGTTGTGAAAGGCGCCTTTGGTCGTTCGGTTCGTGGCGACTCCTCGGTGGACTTCACTAAAAGTGAAGAACCAGTAAGCGAATCAACCAACGAACGAGCCGCAGCCTCATCCAATAGCAAGATATTTTCTAGGGATTTCTCTTTGATCCCACCGTTTGAATCAAAATCATTTGTCGCTGCAACTCGTTTACCGTTCAGCGAAAGTAGGCGCGCATTAAAACCAGCTTCGCAGGTTGCCGTTAAATCCCACCAACCGGAGGAGATAAATGCCATGCGTTCGCGTTCGCGCTCGACAATGAGTCGGGTTGCAACAGATTGAACCCGGCCGGCAGAAATTCGCGGCATGACTTTTTTCCAGAGAACTGGAGAGATGCGATAACCATAAAGACGATCCAAAACTCGACGGGTCTCCTGCGCATCCACCATTCGGTAATCTAAGTCGCGCGTCTCTTCGGCAGCTTTTTGAATTGCCTCTTTGGTGATTTCGTGAAAGACCATTCGACGAACTGGAATCTTTGGTCGAAGAACCTCAATTAAATGCCACGCAATCGCTTCACCTTCGCGGTCCTCATCAGTTGCGAGGATTAGTTCATCGGCGTTCTTCATCAACTCTTTAAGTTCGGAGACTTTGGCGCGCTTATCGGGATTAATTACATAAAGTGGGGCGAAGTCTTCCTCGATATTTACGCCCTCTTTAGCCCAGGCAATCTTTTTATACTCTTTTGGGATATCAGCCGCACGCATTGGTAGGTCACGAATATGGCCTACGGATGCCTCAACAACATAGTCATCGCCGAGAAAACCCCCGATTTTGCGAGCTTTCGCGGGGGACTCGACGATGACTAGTTTGGTACCCAATAGCTTCTTTCTTCCTGCTTATTCAGTTAGACGATCGTGGTAGCGCCACGGCGGCTACGAATAAGTGCTCCAACAATTACCACAACAGCGACCAACGAAATGCTGGTGCTCATGAGCTTGTGACCATTGAGTGCGAAGCCAACAATTGCAGGAGTGATCAAGAGAGCAACCAAGTTCATTACTTTGATCAGTGGGTTGATGGCTGGGCCAGCGGTGTCCTTGAATGGATCGCCAACTGTGTCACCAATGATGGTGGCTGCGTGATCATCTGATCCCTTGCCGCCGTGGTGTCCATCTTCCAACATCTTCTTAGCGTTATCCCATGCGCCACCAGAGTTCGAGAGGAAGACCGCCATCAAGGTTCCAGTTCCGATTGCGCCGGCGAGGTAAGCGCCCAATGCGCCGACACCCAATCCGAAGCCAACCGCGATTGGAGCCATAACGGCTAGCAATCCTGGAGTAGCAAGTTCACGGAGTGAATCGCGAGTACAGATATCAACTACCCGGCCATACTCTGGCTTTTCAGTTCCAAGCATGATTCCTGGGTGCTGTAAGAATTGATTTCGAACTTCAACAACAACTGCTCCAGCTGCACGGGATACGGCGTTGATAGCCAGACCCGAGAACATAAAGACAACCGCTGCGCCAATAATTAGCCCAACCAAGTTGCGTGGGTTTGCAACATCTAGAACACCATTGAATTGCAGATCAGTAACAGCTTTTCCGGAATCAATAACGGCCTTCTTGATTGCATCTGTGAAGGCGCCAAAGAGTGCGGTAGCAGCAAGTACTGCGGTGGCGATTGCGATTCCCTTAGTGATTGCTTTAGTGGTATTTCCGACGGCATCCAACGAGGTAAGAATCTGAGCGCCTTCACCCTTAACATCGCCTGACATTTCAGCGATTCCTTGGGCATTGTCAGAGATCGGTCCGAAAGTATCCATAGCGACGATGACACCTACCGTTGTTAGTAACCCGGTACCTGCCAAAGATACGGCGAATAGCGAAAGCACGATTGAACCGTGACCCAGCAAGAAAGCGCCAAATACTGCTGTCGCGATCATAAGAGCTGAATAAACCGCTGATTCAAAACCGATTGCGATACCAGCCAAAATTACGGTTGCTGCGCCAGTCTTTGACGAAGCGGCAACATCGTTTACTGGACGCTTGCCGACTTCGGTGAAGAAGCCAGTCAGCAATTGAATGGCAGCGGCAAGAATGATCCCGATAAGAACGGCACCGAAAGCAAGGATGCGAGGATTTACATTTACGGCAGCAGCCTCAGTAGTTAATCCAGCCATCTGTTTTAACGAAGATGGAAGATAAGTAAAGGTGGCAAATCCGACTAGAACTGCCGAAATAATTGCCGACATAAAGAAGGAACGATTAATCGCAGTCATTGCGCTCTTGTCGGTGCTGCGTAGTCGGGTGATGAAAATTCCGACGATCGCAGTCAAGATTCCGATTGCTGGAACAATGAGTGGATAAATTAGACCGGCGTCGCCGAATCCAGCTTTACCTAAAATTAGAGCAGCTACCAATGTAACGGCGTAAGATTCAAAGAGATCCGCGGCCATACCAGCACAGTCACCGACGTTGTCACCGACGTTGTCAGCGATAGTTGCAGCATTTCGTGGGTCATCTTCTGGAATGCCTTGTTCAACTTTACCGACCAGGTCGGCACCAACATCGGCCGCCTTTGTGAAGATACCGCCACCAACACGCATGAACATCGCGAGCATTGCAGCGCCAAAGCCAAAACCTTCTAATACTGCCGGGGCATTCTCATGATAAATAGCAACCACAAGTGAGGCGCCAAGCAAACCAAGACCAACAGTGGTCATACCAACGACGCCACCGGTGCGAAACGCGATTCGAACTGCCTTCTCGGCCGAGTTCTGTCGGGCGGCTTCAGCAACGCGAACGTTTGCCCGAACTGCCAACCACATACCGTTGTAACCGACGCCGGCAGAGAAGAGCGCTCCTAGTAAGAAGAAGATCGAGCGACCGATGCGAATCTCACCAGAACCTGGGAGCGCAAAGAGAATTACGAAGACAATCGCTACAAAATAGGAGAGAGTTTTAAATTGTCGATTGAGATATGCGGCGGCACCCTCTTGAACGGCACCGGCGATCTCTTTCATCTTTTCGCTACCTTCATCGGCGGCCAATACTTGGGCGCGAAGTGCGTACGCAATTGCGAGCGCCACTAAGGAAATTCCCAGAACTACATAGACGTAGACCAGGTTTGACCCTGTTACTTGAACCAAATTTGTCACTTAAAACTCCATTCTTGCCTCTTTGCAAGCATGCGCTGCCCTTTTGGCTAGCGGCACATAACGGGCGAAAGGTTACACATAACCTGCCCTCTGTTTCCAATAAGCCCTAATTAATAGGTATCCTTCCTCCTCTATGAATATATTCAATGCCAACAGCGCGATCAACTCCTTCGGCTTAGCTGGGATATTCAGCATCCTCTTCGTCGAGACTGGCCTGCCAGTCGTGATTGGGCTTCCAGGCGACTCATTGCTCTTCATCGCAGGCGTGACCGCCTCGGGGACTGGGGCTGCACTACACGTCCACATCTCCATTTTGGCCTTGGCCATTGGCGCCCCACTGTTTGCCATTTTGGGGTCACAATTCGGACATCACCTCGGTCACCGATATGGCGCAAATCTCTTTAATAAACCAAATTCCAAGTACTTCAATCCGGATCGTCTCAAGTCAGCCGAGAAATGGATGGACAAGTACGGCTACGGAAAGATGATTTTCCTGGGTCGCTTCATTCCGGTTGTTCGCCATCTGGTTAATCCGGTCGCTGGAATTCTAAAGATGCCCTATCAAAAATTTTTATTTTGGAATGTAATAAGCGCGCTAGTTTGGACACAAGGTTTTATTTGGACCGGATATTTAATTGGCGAAAAATTAAAGGGCTCAGTAGATAAATATATTCTTCCGATCGTGGCAGTCATCGTAATTCTTTCCATCGCGCCATTAGCATGGGAAATTTTCAAAGAGTGGCGATCGAAGAAGCATCTTAGCTAGTTAAAGTTTTATAACCCCAAATCAGTTAAGGAATAGGCAGCGCGATATTCAAATCCCGCTGCGGTAACTTTTGGTTCAGCGCCGCGTTCTACTATTACGGCAACTCCAACCACAATTGCTCCAGCTTCTTGCAGCGCTTCGACTGCTGTTAATACCGAACCGCCAGTTGTCGAAGTATCTTCAACGGCTAGTACTCGACGACCTGCAACATCTGGCCCTTCAATTCTCTTTTGCAATCCATGCGCCTTTTCTGCTTTGCGAACCACAAAAGCATCTAACTTTCGGCCACTCTTTGCCGCGGCATGAAGCATTGCAGTAGCAACTGGATCGGCTCCTAATGTGAGTCCGCCGACCGCTTCGTAATCCCAATCTTTTGTAAGTTCCAACATGACCTCACCAACTAGTGGCGCTGCTTCAGCATCCAAAGTAACTCTGCGAAGGTCAACGTAATAATCCGCCTCTTTCCCTGAGGATAAAATGACCTTCCCGTGAACAACCGCCTTCGAAAGTATCTGCGCTTTTAGAGTTTCATGTGAATTCATGGCTTTACCTTACCTAACGCTTGCAATCCCCCTTTACTTAAGTCATGGCAATTTCCCCTGATCGGCTAGAGATATCTCGGCTTGTTCACCGGTTTGGCTTTGGCCCAAAGCCAGGTGAATATGCCGCGTTGGTCGCATCGGGATTAACCGCAGCCAGAAATACCATCCTGAATCCCCCGGCCGTTGATCTCGGACTCCAGTCCGTAGTAGATCCGGCACCAACTGATCTCGGACCGTTTCCAACTCCAAATACCCCAGCCGCAGTTACCTTCGCTCAAAATATGCGGGCACAAAATGCGGATCTAGTTGCATGGTGGCTAGACCGAATGGTCTTGGCTAACAATGGCTTAACGGAACGGATGACCTGGTTTTGGCATGGGCATTGGGCAACTGCGGTTGGAAAAGTTGAATATGCCCTAGCAATGAAAATTCAAAATGAAACTTTAAGGAAATATGCGTTGGGCAATTTCAACCAAATGGCAAGCACGATGTTGCAAGATGCCGCTTTGCAATATTGGCTAGATGGAAATCAAAATCAAAAAGGGGCGCCGAACGAAAATCTAGCGCGGGAGTTAATGGAGCTCTTCACTTTGGGAGTCGGTAATTATTCAGAGGATGATGTTAAGGCGCTAGCTCGTGCACTTACTGGATTCTCCGTAAACCGGTCCAGTGCGGTAACGACATTCAACCCTGCCAAACATGATTCTTCGATACTGACAATACTGGGGAAGAGTTCTATCTTTGATCCGCAGAGCGCGGTTAATTTATTAGCCTCACAAGATGCCTGCACCAATTTCATCGCCAACCGTCTCTGGTTCCGATTTATTTCAACTTCAACTACCGCCCCAGATTCATCGATATCAACGGCCTTTTCAAATCGAGATTTGGCAGCAACAGTTAAAGTGGTTGCTACGCATTCGGCTATGAAAGATCCCCTCAACTCTCAAGTTAAGTCACCGGTCGAATGGTTTGTATCTGTTGCTAAAGCCCTAAAAATCACGCCATCGAAGCTACAAAATCGGGCGCAAGTTACGAATTATTTGGACAAGTTAGCTCAAGTACCGTTCGCCCCGCCAAATGTCGGCGGCTGGCCATATGACGAGGCGTGGCTCAATGCTGCAAGCGCGCAATATCGCTTGGCTTTTGCAGATTTCCTAATTAAACAAGGCGATCTTTCACCAATAACTAATGGGACTGGCGATCCTTTTCAACAATTAGCCGATTGGTTAGGAATCGCAGAATGGAGCTCACGAACAAAGCAAGTACTGCGAACTGTCAGTGGTGACCCTGCAAGAACGACGTTAATTGCCATCTGTTCCCCCGAATATGTAGTGAATGGATAACCGTGGACACAATATCCAGACGGAAATTTCTGCAACTTACCGGGGCTTCAGCAATTGGAGCCACAGCTACCCAACTCTCGATCTCGGATATCGCCAAAGCTGCAGTTACTCGACCACTTCCACTTGGCACCCCGATCGTCGTAGTTGTAACTCTCTACGGGGGCAATGATGGTTTAAATACCGTGGTTCCTTTTAATGATCCGATTTACAAATCATCACGACCCGACATTCTTCTAAAAGATACTCAGGTATTACCAATCGGTGAAGATTTAGGATTAAACGCAACTATGACCGGGTTTAAATCGCTATGGGATCAAAAGAAACTGGCGATCGTCAGAGGTGTTGGTTACCCCTCACCCGATCGCTCGCATTTTTCCTCTATGGCAATTTGGCAGAGCGCCTCACCAAAGGCGCATGTTAGCTCTGGGTGGATTGGTCGTTGGTTGGATTCGCAGCAACACGATCCGTTTCAAGCAATCGGTTTGGGTTCGGTATTGCCGCCACTATTAGCCGGCGTAAAGCAAGTTGGTTCGGTGTTGCCGCTGGGTGGGCTAGTAATCCCGACTGGTTCGCTGGCAACAGATTGCAAACGGTTATCGCTTCCTTCTAACTCTGATTCCCGATTACAAGCTGCAGCTGCGGTTTCGATGAAGGATCTGTTTTCAATTTCTAGCACCGTTACTCCGATTCTTAAACGCCCAGCACCGATTCCCGATAATTTGCCTTCAAATGTTGGCGGCAACTTTGGTTCCGACAGTTCGCTCTCGCAGCAATTGGATGTCGTAGCGAAATTAGTTGCAGCCGGTTCACCGACAAAAGTTTGGGCCGTTTCATTGGGCGGATTCGACACCCATGCCGATGAAGTTAAAGCGCAGAGCGCGCTGCTTGGAACCGTTTCTAATTCAATCACCAGATTCCTCAGCCAGATTCATGCCACTAACCGAGCAAACGATGTGGTTGTAATGGTCTACAGCGAATTTGGCCGACGAGTAAAAGCCAACGCTTCACATGGAACCGACCATGGAACTTCAGGACCAGTTTTCTTGGCAGGTAACCGAATTAATGGTGGCTTCTATGGCGACCAACCAGCACTAACGGCACAAATTTCCGGTGATCTCGCAGTCACTACCGATTTCCGAAGCATTTACGGTTCGGTTATCGAGGATGTGTTATCTACTCCGGTTGGTCAAGTGATTTCGGGCTGGAGTTCAAAATTGCCTTTAATTAAAGGGGTTTAGCGCTCATCGCGATAGATAACCACATGGCTGGAGTCGCGCCTAACTAAAGACTTTGGTGGATTGGCATCTAATAAGGCAGTTACTTCGATTCGAAGTTGAGCAACTTCAACTGCCATATTGGCTACAGCGCTTTCTAGTTCAATGATTCGTTTGATTCCCGCAAGATTTATACCGTCACCGACAAGACGTTGAATATTTCTAAGTGAGGCAATGTCGCGCAGCGAGTATCGGCGGCCACGCCCGGTGGCTCGATCGGGGGAGACTAAGCCCATTCGATCGTATTGTCGAAGAGTTTGCGGGTGCATTCCAGATAGTTGTGCTGCAATTGAAATTACATAAACTGGATCTATATCGGTGTGTTCAGAGTTTCCGCGTAGCTCTTCTTCGCTCATGCCTGTGCCCGCTGTGCTAATTCTTCGCGAGGGTTGTATTCCGAGGTTGCCTCAGCAAAATCTTCTAGCGCTTTCTTGGCTTTAGCTTCAAGGCGCTGTGGAACTTGAACTTCAACGCTAATCATCAGATCGCCAGTTGCATGCCCTTTTTTAACTCCGCGACCTTTAACTCGAAGAGTTCGACCGTTTGGAGTGCCAGGTGCAAGACGAACTGTTACTTCTTCGCCATCTAAAGTAGGAACCGCGATATCGGCGCCAAGCGCCGCTTCGGTAAAGGTGACCGGAAGGACCATATGTAAATTCTCCCCCTTGCGAGAGAAAATTGGGTGGGGAATTACATTTATTTGAACATAGAGATCGCCTGGACCAGCTTGACCTGGGGAGCCACGTCCCTTTAATTTAATTTTGGCGCCATCATTAATGCCCGCCGGTACGCGGGTCGTAATTGTTGAGGGAGCTGAACCTTGGGGGGCCAATTTAAGGTTTAGTTCGGTACCAAAGACGGAATCTCGAAAAGAGATCGAGGTCTGGGTCGAAATGTCGCCACCTTTGCGCGGGGCGCGACCGCCACCAAAAAGGGTACTAAAAATATCTTGGGGATTGCCGCTGCCAAACATGTCGGCAAAATCTCCGCCTTGAAACCCACCTGGGCCAGCGTTTTGTGGGCCACCTCGCGGGATTCGACCGGAGGTAAATGCCGATCGCATCTCATCGTAGTCGGCGCGCTTTTTATCGTCAGAGAGAACTTCATAGGCCTCGGAGACCTCTTTGAAGCGATCCTCTAACTTTTTATCACCTTTTGTCTTATCGGGGTGAAGTTCGCGCGCCAACTTTCGATACTGTTTTTTAACTGCAGTTGCATCGTCACTCTTTTTAACGCCAAGGATCGAATAAAGATCCTTCTCATATAGATCTTTGGCGGCCACTATTAATTCTCCGGATCCGTGACGGCGACTCGCGCTGGGCGAATCACACGTTCTCTGAATCGATATCCGGGTTGCAGAATTTGAGTAGCGAGAGTTTCGCTGACGTCAGGAGAGGTGGAATGCATTAGCGCTTCATGGATCATGGGATCGAAAGGCACATTGGCATCGTCAAACTTGGTAAGCCCAAGTTTTGTAGTTACGGCAGTGAGTCGATCGGCCACTGCTTTAAAACCACCAGTTAGTTCGCCGTGTTGCTCAGCTCTTTCCAAGTCATCAAGGATTGGAAGAAGTTCAGTAATAACTAGCGCAACTGAAAGTTCGTGGGCCGCAGCACGATCACGTTCAACGCGCTTACGGTAATTTGCATACTCCGCTTGAAGCCGCTGCAAGTCAGAAGTTAGTACTGCCACTTCATCAACTACTGCTCCGACTTCAGCAAGAGCCTCATCAACAGCGGCAGAGAGTTCGGCATCCGAGCCCTCTGCCCCATTGGTTAGGTCATCGCTCATCTTTATTCTTCGACGATCTCAGCATCTTCGACGCCATCTTCAGCCTTTGGTGCTGAATCGCCAGCCGCTGCATTAGCAGCGTAGAGCGCGGCACCCAGAGCTTGGCTGAGTTCAGAGACCTTCTCGGTTGCGCTCTTGATGCCAGCGTAATCGGCACCTTCGAGCAACTTCTTCAGGTCAACGAGAGCGGTTTCAACTTCGGCACGCTTTTCGGCAGCTTCGCCTTCGGCGAATTTTTCGGCGTTCTCCTTGATGAATTTCTCGGTTTGGTAGACCAATGCTTCACCGGTATTACGAGTTTCAGCCTCTTCTTTTCGAGACTTATCCTCGTCGGCGTGAGCTTCAGCATCCTTCATCATCCGATCAATCTCATCCTTGGATAGCGCGGAGCCACCAGTGATAGTCATTGATTGAACTTTGCCGGTTCCTAAATCCTTCGCAGATACGTGAACAATTCCGTCAGCATCGATATCGAAAGTTACTTCGATCTGTGGAACGCCACGAGGAGCAGGTGGAAGTCCAGTTAACTCGAACATGCCCAACTTCTTGTTGTAAGCGGCCATTTCGCGCTCACCTTGGTAGGCCTGGATCTGAACTGCGGGCTGATTGTCATCGGCAGTTGTGAAGATTTCCGAACGCTTAGTAGGAATTGTGGTGTTACGTTCGATCAACTTAGTCATAACGCCGCCCTTGGTTTCGATACCAAGTGAAAGTGGTGTGACATCAAGAAGTAGAACATCCTTAACTTCGCCTCGAAGTACACCGGCTTGAAGCGAAGCGCCGACAGCAACAACCTCATCAGGGTTAACGCCCTTGTTAGGTTCCTTGCCACCAGTAAGTTCGCGAACTAGATCAACGACAGCTGGCATACGAGTTGAACCGCCAACTAGAACAACGTGATCGATATTTGCAATTGGAATTCCAGCATCTTTCAAAACAGCTTGGAACGGCTTCTTGCAACGCTCAAGCAAATCTGCAGTTAGTCCTTGGAATTGAGCTCGAGAAACTGTCTCATCTAAGAACAATGGATTCTTCTCGGCATCAACCGTGATGTATGGCAGGTTGATTGAAGTTTGTGCCGAAGATGAAAGTTCGATCTTCGCCTTTTCAGCAGCTTCACGAACTCGTTGCATCGCCATCTTGTCTTTTGTTAAATCGATGCCATTCTTGGCCGCGAAAGTCTTAACCAAGAAATCCACGAGAGATTGATCCCAGTCATCGCCACCCAAGTGGTTATCGCCGTTGGTTGCTTTAACTTCAACAACACCATCGCCAATTTCTAGCAATGAGACGTCAAAGGTTCCGCCACCTAAGTCGAAGACGAGAATGGTCTGCTCTTTATCGCCCTTATCAAGGCCGTAAGCCAGCGCTGCTGCGGTTGGCTCGTTAACAATTCGAAGGACTTTGAGGCCGGCGATCTCGCCAGCTTCTTTGGTGGCCTGACGCTGGGCGTCGTTGAAGTAGGCCGGAACGGTGATGACGGCATCGGTGACGGTCTCGCCCAAGTAGGCCTCGGCATCGCGCTTTAACTTCATCAAGATGCGAGCGCTGATCTCCTGTGGGGTGTACTTCTTGCCATCAATATCTTCGGTCCAAGTTGTACCCATATGGCGCTTTACCGAACGAATCGTCCGTTCCACATTGGTTACGGATTGTCGTTTGGCAACCTCACCTACGAGTACCTCCCCATTTTTGGCAAAGGCCACAATCGATGGAGTGGTTCGGGCGCCTTCGGCATTCGCGATAACGGTGGGTTCGCCACCCTCGAGAACGGAGACGCAACTATTGGTGGTTCCTAAGTCAATACCAACTGCTCTGGACATTTAATACTCCTTATTAGTTATCCCGCCGATAACCTCTATCGGGGAATTAAGCCTGTTTAATGCCGGGCTACGGTCTTATTCTCGCCCTTGAGTGCAACCATGTCAAAAGATTGAGTCAGGTTGGCTCAAGTTTAAGTAATCTAGGTAACACCACTCATACCTATCTTTATTCCTGACAGATTGCCAAGAAATCGAACCAATCTGTGGCTGCGCCTCATACCCTTCACTCATGCTCACCGCGCTCTTTGTCGGAACCTCCTATGCCATCACCGCAGTTGCTCTAGTTTTGGTGGGCTATCGCGGCCGCCAGCTCTATCAGATCTTCGCCGCCGGTCAGCCTGATCCGACTCGATCTAATAACTACAAGCGCCGGGCTGCCTGGGCGATTCATGAAATCCTCTCGCACACCAAAATGTTGCGCTTCACTGGGTCGGCGCTCGCGCACTGGGTAGTGATGGTTGGCTTCGTGGCGCTACTTGGAACTTTGATCACGGCATTCGGTCAGGTAATTTCGCCAACCTTTGCGCTGCCGCTAATTGGCAATTCCGTGGCTTACAACTTCTTCGTTGAAGTAATCGCGGCGCTCACCGGAATCGGAATTGTTACCTTGATTGGCATCCGTCAATTCACGCGAATCTTGCGACCTGACAAGCGCTCTCGCTTCTTTGGCTCTCGTTCTGGCCGCGCTTACTATGTTGAAGCAACAATCTTGGCGGTCGTCTTCTGCGTCATCGCATTGCGCGGTCTAGAAGGTGCACTAGCTGAAGTTGCTGGTTGGAATTTGCATTACCCCGTTTCCTATTTAGCAATTTTGGTTTTCAAAGGTGCTTCAATCACACATCTAAAAGTTGCGATTCAAATTGTTGCAACTTTAAAGATTTTGGTTTCGATGGCTTGGTTCATCGTCATTGCGCTGAACTTAACTATGGGAGTCGCCTGGCACCGATTCTTGGCGCCTTTCAATATTTTCTACCAACGCAATCCAAATAAACAGCCTTCACTCGGCGCGCTACCAGAAATGCTTTCGCACGGTAAGCCAATAGATTTCGAAGATCCATCCGAAGACGACATCTTTGGAATTGGTAAGGCAGCTGACATATCCTGGAAGGGTCTGTTGGATATGGCTAGCTGCACTGAATGCGGTCGCTGCCAATCGCAATGTCCAGCGTGGCATACCGAAAAACCGCTCTCACCAAAATTATTGATCATGGCAATGCGCGATCACGCACTTTCTAAAGTTCCAAGCGCTGCGCCAATGGTTGGTGGCGCGATCGAGAACGCAATTACCAGCGAGATTCTTTGGTCATGTACGACTTGTGGTGCCTGTGTTAATGAATGTCCCGTTGATATCGAACATGTGGACCACATCGTAAATATGCGCCGCTATCAAGTTCTTGTTGAATCCGAATTTCCCTCTGAACTTGGTGGCACCTTCCGAAACCTAGAAAAAGCAGGCAACCCGTGGGGAGCCAATCGAACTGATCGAGACGGTTGGATTGCAGAAGTGGATTTCCCAGTTCGTGTGATTGAAGATGTAATTCCTGATGATGTCGAATATCTATTTTGGGTGGGTTGCGCCGGCGCTTATGAAGATCGAGCAAAGAAGACTACAAAAGCGGTAGCAGAACTACTTTGGATGAGCGGAACTACCTTCGCTGTGTTGGGCAAGAAAGAAACTTGTACGGGCGACCCAGCGCGACGAGCTGGTAATGAATTCCTCTTTCAAATTCTGGCAAAAGAAAACATTGAAACCTTGGAACATGCTTTTGGATCCCGGGGAGTTAAGAAAGTTGTAGTTACCTGCCCACATTGCTTCACAACAATCGGGCGCGATTATCGCCAACAAGGTTTTGAATTAGAGATGGTTCACCACACGCAACTTCTCAATCAATTAATTAAAGATGGAAAGTTAAAGCCCGTAGCTCATTCGGCTAAGGCGATTACCTATCACGACCCTTGTTACTTGGGTCGACACAATCAAATCTATATGCCGCCGCGTGAACTGCTCGGGGCCACAGGTGCTCAGATAACCGAGATGCCGCGAAACCAAGATCGCTCCTTCTGTTGCGGCGCTGGTGGTGGCCGCATGTGGATGGAGGAGAAGATTGGCACGCGCATCAACCTAAATCGCGTTGACGAAGCAATTGCCACTGGCGTTGAAGAAGTTGCCGTAGCTTGCCCGTTCTGCCGGGTTATGGTTGGCGATGGCATAACCGCTAGAGAATCCGATGTTGAAGTTCTGGATGTGGCTCAGATGGTTTTACGCTCAATTAAGGGATAAACCCAAGAAAAGATCAGGTTGAAACTCGGCTGGTTCTCAGGAAACCCCCAGTTAATGGGAGAATTCTCTGGGATGAGGTGATGAGAGATGACCACTCTAAAAGAACGACCAAAGGCTTCCGACAACTCGGAGGTAACTACCCAACGTATTCTCGTAGTTGATGATGAAAGCAGCATCAGCGAATTAATCTCCACCAGTCTGCGCTTTGTCGGATTTGAAGTCCGCACCGCAGCCAGTGGTGCCGAGGCGCTTCGCATCGCCGAAGAATTCAAGCCACATGCCCTGATTCTTGATGTGATGCTTCCAGATCAAAATGGTTTTGAGGTCTGTCGCCAACTTCGCCAAGATGGCCATAGCGTCGGCGTTCTCTTCCTAACTGCCAAAGACACCGTCGAAGACAAGATCACCGGTTTAACGATCGGCGGCGATGACTATGTAACCAAGCCTTTCAGCCTTGAAGAGCTTGTTGCCCGACTTCGCGCATTGCTACGCCGAATTGGCGTTATTCAAGTTGAAGTCGATGATGAGAAAGTTCGCTTTGCTGACCTCGAACTCGACGAGGCAACTCACGAAGTTCGTCGCGCCGGCAATCTGGTGGAACTTTCCCCAACTGAATTCCTTCTGCTGCGATATCTGATGATCAATGCAGATCGTGTAGTCAGTAAGTCCCAAATTTTGGATCATGTCTGGCAATACGATTTCCGCGGCGATGCTGGCATCGTGGAGACCTATATCTCTTACCTGCGTAAGAAGATTGATATCTACGAGCCTGCTCTGATCCATACCGTTCGCGGCGTCGGATATCGGATGCGTCTGCCTGCAAAGAAGTAATATTCGTAAATGAGTTCCCCGTTGCATTTGAAGCATCCACTCTCAAAGTGGAGTCTGCGAAATCGCTTGATTCTCGCGACGCTCTCACTTGCAACGGTGGCAATTCTTGCCTCTGACTTTGCTGCAACAACGGCGCTTCGTTCTTTCCTGGTAAACCAAGTCGACACCCAACTAAACAGTATTGCTGGCGGGTCACTGCTTCGCCTTGATCGAGCTGGAATTGATTCTTTTACCCAACAACAGGCAGCGGATTCCGATACTTCCAGCCCCTACACCGTGCTTCGCCCCTTAAGGGGAGTACCAACCGCAACCACGGTGACTCTGTTGGATACCAGCGGAAAAATTTTGGGACAATTAGGCGGCGATCTAGCCTCAATTTCGGCGGATAACCCGTTTGACGGTTTCACTGCGGCGCAAGTTATTAAATATAAAGGTCTGCCTTTTACATATGTCAGCAAGAAGGATCAGCCGGAAATTCGAGCGATCGCAAAACTTCTTCCCTCGGAATTAGGCGTCGCAGTCATTTCAGTCTCGCTAGATAGTGTGGATCGCACCCTTCGGGAACTAACAATCCTTTTCTTCTTTATCAGCCTTTTAGTCTTGATCTTAATTGGAATAGTTTCGCGTTGGATTATCGACCTCAGCCTGAAACCGCTAAATCGAGTCGAGGCCACGGCTGAAGCAATTGCGGGCGGCGATCTTTCAGCTCGGTTGCCAGATGTAAATCCCGACACCGAGGTTGGTCGCTTAACAACATCGTTAAACCGAATGCTTAACCGGATCGAAGAATCCTTCGCCATCCGAATTGAATCTGAATCTAAGCTACGTCGTTTTGTCGCCGATGCCAGCCATGAACTTCGAACCCCGCTTACTGCGATCCGCGGTTTCGCGGAACTTCATCGTCAGGGCGCAGTCCAAGGCGAAGAGAAGACCAAAGAGTTAGTTCAAAGAATTGAGAAAGAATCAGTTCGTATGAGCTCGCTGGTTGAGGATCTCTTGCTTCTGGCTCGCTTAGATCAGTCGCGAACTCTCGCCACCGAACCAGTGGACATGGCGCAGTTAATTTCCGAAGTTGTGGCCTCGGCCGAAGCTGCTGGTCCCAACCACCCCATCTCGGTGCTACCTATCGAAGATGAGATTTATGTTTTGGGCGACAACATCCGAATTCATCAAGCGGTGGCTAATTTGCTGGCTAACGCCAGGACTCATACTCCGGTAGGTACTCCAATTACCGTTTCGGTTATTCAGAACGAGACCGAAACTTTAGTGACAGTTGGTGATGCCGGTCCTGGGCTCACTTCGCAAGATCAGGAACGAATCTTTGAGCGTTTCTATCGCGCCGATCCTTCGCGAGTTCGAAGCAGTGGTGAAGGCAGTGGACTTGGATTAGCAATTGTCTCGGCGGTAATGCAAGCTCATGAAGGTTCAGTAACGGTGGATTCCGCACCAGGAACCGGAGCCCGGTTCACTTTGCACTTCCCCATCAAAGATTAATTAGGCCTGCGGATTCGCTTCCATCGCACGCAGCGTTGCAATTCGCTCTGCCAATGGTGGATGCGTTGAGAATAATTTAGAAACCGATGAGCTATCTAGTGGTGATTCAATCCAGATATGCGCCACAGCGGTAGATCGTTGATGTACGACGGTGCTATCAGCCTGCAAAACTTCCAGCGCTTGTCTTAAGCCACCTGGGTTTCTGGTAAATGAAACTGCCGTTGCATCTGCCAACGCTTCACGGCGGCGAGAAATTGCCGAGCGCAACAATAAAGCCGCGATTGGCGCCAAGATTAGAACGACTAAAGAGACGACAAGCGCGATTGGGTTTTGTTGGTTGTTATTATCATCGCGACTACGTCCGCCACCAAACCACATCATTCGGGTTAAAAAATCACTAAGTAGTGCAATTGCACCAGCAGTAGTTGCCGCGATAGCCGAAACCAAAGTATCGCGGTTTGCAACGTGCGCCATCTCGTGGGCGATCACACCTTGGAGCTCATTGCGATCCATAGCTCCTAAGATGCCAGTCGTAAATGCGATGACAGCATGTGCTTCGTTGCGTCCGGTGGCAAAAGCATTTGGCGCACTATCTTGAACGATCGCAACTTTTGGCATTTTCAAACCACTGGCTAAGCAAACTTCCTGAATCAAATTGAATAACTTTGGGTTATCAGATTCTTGAATCACTTTGGCGCCGGTCATGGTCATTACCAAAGTATCCGAGGTGTAATACGAGCCCCAGACTGAAGCCAAAGCAATACCAACGGCAATTGGAAGTACGCCAACCCCAGTCTTGCCAAAGTAAGTTAAGGCAGCGTAGATAACAACTAAAACTAAGATTCCCATGCCAGCCAGTAAGCCAATCGTCTTGCGACGATTAGCCAGCTGAAGTGCGCGAAAATTAACCACTATTAGAACTTAACGTTTGGTGCCTGACGGTTGGCAGGATCATCAACTACATAAAATTCGCGAGCGCCAACCTTTGCCGCTCCAGCAAAGAGGCTGGAAGGAAAGGTCTTTACGGTCTGATTCAGACTGCGGACCGTGTCGTTATAGAACTGACGTGCGAAAGAAACTTTATTTTCGGTGGTTGAGAGTTCTTCTTGAAGGGCTAAAAAGTTAGTCGAAGCCTTTAGATCTGGATAAGCCTCTGATACCGCCAACAAGCCACGAAGTGCCTGGGTCATAGCGCCATCAGCGGCAGCCACATCTGCAACTCCAGATGCCGTGGTTGCCTTCGCGCGGGCTGCAACAACGCTCTCGAGCGCAGTCTTTTCATGGGCGGCGTAGCCTTTGACGGTCTCAACCAAATTGGGAATCAAGTCCGAGCGTCGCTTTAATTGAACTTCAATTTGTGAGAATGCCTCATCAACTGTGACGTTTAACCGAATCAATCGGTTGTACGAAGATATTGCGAAGAGAACTAGAAGAACGATTACACCCAGAACGATCCAGGTAGTTGTCATCTCTAACCTTTCTTAATGTTAGTTAACACTTCTTGGTTATTGAATTTTAGACTGATGAAAATTTAGCCACGATTTGCTCGGGGTGGGTCCGCGCTGTCCTTGGTACCTAGAACCATATAACGCCGAGCCATATGGATGTTCGGCGGGGGATGTGAGTTTGATTAGACAGAGCTGACCGATTTTCATTCCAGGAAATAACTTCACTGGGAGGTTGGCAACATTGGATAGTTCTAGCGTGATGTGACCAGAAAAACCCGGATCGATAAAACCGGCAGTTGAATGAGTTAGTAGTCCCAATCGACCCAAAGAAGACTTACCTTCCAAGCGGCCAGCAATATCGTCGGGCAAGGTAATAACTTCATAAGTACTGGCTAAAACGAATTCACCTGGGTGCAAAATAAAATGCTCATCGGGTGCAACCGCGACCTCTCGGGTGAGCTCAGATTGTTCAACCGAAGGGTCGATCACCGAATATTTATGGTTTTCGAAGACGCGGAAGAAGCGGTCTAGGCGGACATCAACGCTGGAGGGTTGAATCATTGCCTCTTCGAAGGGCTCGACCTTGACTCGGCCAGACTGAACTTCGGAACGGATATCGCGATCACTTAGTAGCACGGTTGATGACCCTACCCGATCAACCGTAGGCTTACCCCACATGCGGGCGTAGTGAAATGGCATCACGTCAGCTTCCCAAGCTGACAGCGCGGGTTCGATTCCCGTCGCCCGCTCCAAATTCAACTCTCGTGCCTTACTTGATTAAGTTACTGGCCAGTAGCACAATTGCCAGATGAGCCATTACACCGCCAATCTGCGCGATATCGAATTCTGCCTCTTTGACCTGCTGGGGCGCGAAAAGGTACTTGGAACCTCAATTTATGCCGATCTCGATCGCGAAACGGTCATGGGGATGCTCGAAGAGGTCAAACGCTTAGCTGAAGTTGACTTGGCCGCCTCCTTCGTCGAGGGCGATCGCGCCGGTACCACCTTCGATAAGGCCACCGGTGATGTGAAGGTGCCAGCAAGTTTTAAAAAGTCCTATCGCGCCTACATGGATGGCGAATGGTGGCGGATTGATGCCCCAACTGAATTGGGCGGCACCGAGATTCCTCGTTCGGTTCGCTGGGCAATTGCCGAAATGGTTTTGGGTTCAAACCCAGCAATTCATATCTATGCCTCGGGAACTTCCTTCGCCCAAGTTGCCTATTACTTAGGCACTGACGACCAGAAAAAGATCGCCAAGTTAATTGTGGATCGCGACTGGGGCGCAAGCATGATGTTGACTGAGCCAGAAGCAGGAAGTGATGTTGGTGCTGGTCGCAGCAAAGCGGTTAAGCAACCGGATGGAACTTGGCATATCACTGGCACTAAGCGGTTTATTACTTCGGGGGACTCTGATCTGAATGAGAACATTATTCATTTTGTTCTTGCTCGCCCAGAAGGCGCTGGCCCTGGAACTAAGGGTTTAAGTTTATTTTTAATTCCTAAATTTATGTTTGATCTCGAAACTGGGGCACTTGGTAAGCGCAATGGCGTCTATGTCACCAATGTCGAGCACAAGATGGGGCTAAATGTCTCTTCAACTTGTGAAATGAATTTAGGCGAGAACGAACCCGCTGTTGGTTACTTGCTAGGTGAAGTTCACAACGGAATTGCCCAAATGTTTAAGGTGATCGAATTCGCTCGAATGATGGTTGGTACCAAGGCTATTGCAACGCTAAGTGCCGGCTATCAACAAGCGCTCTCTTATGCGAAGGTTCGCGTTCAAGGCGCTGACCTAACTACTTCAGCCGACAAGGCCAGCCCACGTGTGACGATTATCAATCATCCCGATGTTCGCCGATCACTTATGGTCCAGAAGTCATATTCGGAAGGAATGCGAGCTCTAGTTCTTTACACCGCTTCGGCACAAGATGAGATTGCAATCGAACGTGCGCTTCCAACATCAGATAAGTTAAAAGACTTAGAAGCGCTAAATGATTTTCTGTTGCCGATCGTAAAAGGCTATGGCAGTGAAAAATCTTGGACGCTGCTGGGAACTGAATCATTACAAACTTTTGGTGGTTCGGGCTTTACCCAAGATTGGCCACTAGAACAATATGTTCGAGATGCAAAAATCGATACCTTGTATGAAGGAACGACCGCCATTCAGGGTTTGGATTTCTTCTTTCGAAAGATTGTAAAAGATCGAGGCCGAGCAATTGGCCTGCTGGCAAAGGAGATCACTAAATTTGCCGCAACCGGTGGTCCTTTGGCCGCCGAAAAAACAGCGCTACTAAAGGCTTTAGAAGAGGTAAATGCCATGGTCGCGAAATTGATTGAATTTGCGATGGCGAGCGAGGAGAACCCAGCCGAGATCTACAAGACTGGTTTCAATACCTCGCGTCTACTTATGTCAGTCGGTGACGTTTTAGTCGCTTGGCTTCTGCTTCGTCAGGCTGATATCGCCTTACTTAAGAGCGCAACCGTAGATCGTGATGCCGACTTCTACGTTGGAAAGATCGAAGCTGCAAAGTTCTTCGTTCGCACCGTCTTGCCACATCTGGCCGCCGATCGAGCAATCATCGAGAGCGAAGATGGAGCACTTATGGATGTAGCTGAGGGCGCCTTCTAACCCGATAGGGTTGCGCGGTGTTCAAATCTCACCGCTCGGAGTTGTTCCTCTTTGTTGGAGCAATCGCCTTCGCTTTCAATGGCGTAATTTCAAAATTAGCGCTCGAGGCGGGGCTTTCTGCTTGGCGGTTAACTGAAATCCGAACATCCGGTGCGTTTTTAGTGATGGCAGCATTTGTAGTTGCTCGAAAACCTAAATCACTCATAACTACCAAAAGAGAACTTCCTAGCCTGCTCGCCTTTGGAATAATCGGGATTGCCGCCGTGCAAGCTTTCTATTTCATTGGAATCGCACGGCTAAATGTAAGCGTCTCGCTCTTAATTGAATTTACAGCCCCCATCTGGATCGTGCTTTGGTTGCGCTTTGTAAAGAAGAAGCAAGTCTCACCATTGATGTGGTGGGGGCTCTCACTGGGTTTCACCGGCTTGATGTTGGTGGCGCAAATCTGGAAGGGCATGACGTTAAATGGAATTGGTGTTATCGCTGCTTTCCTCGATGCATTTGCGTTAGCCGGATATTTCTTAATTGGCGAAAAGTTAGGTAAGACAAAGGCCAGTGATGTAATGATGGTTTGGGGCTTGGGCATCGGAAGTCTGCTCTTCGCGCTGGTCCAACCTTGGTGGAGTTTTCCCTTCTCGTTCTTAACGAAACAGATAAATTTACAAGGTCGTTATGCCCATCAGACACTTCCTGGTTGGGTACTAATTCTTTGGATCGTTCTTATGGGAACGGTGTTGCCTTATTACTGTGTAATAACTGGGCTGAAGGGTTTAAGCGCTTCGACCAGCAGCATGATCGGTATGTTAGAGCCGATCTTGGCTGGGGGGTTTGCTTGGTGGTGGCTAAATGAAGCTTTTAACGGCATTCAATTGGTTGGTGCAGTAGTAGTACTTACCGGTATCTACTTTGCCGACCGCGCTAAATCAACCACTTAAGGTAAATTACGCGCATGGATCTTTTCGCAGATTTGATTGTCGCCAACCACGAGTTTGCTAACCGATTTAAATCCGAGGCGCTGACTGGCGAAGCCCGGCAAGGGTTAGCAATTGTTACCTGTATGGATTCGCGAATTGATCCCTTAAAGATTGTTGGTATGCAAGCTGGAGATGCCAAGATCCTGCGAAATGCCGGTGCTCGAGTTACCGAGGATGTGTTGCGAACCTTGGTTTTAGCAACGCATTTGCTTGGGGTAAACCGAATTTTGGTTATGCCACATACCGATTGCCGAATGGCCTCCGGTGAAGAGCACGAGATCCATGCGCTCATTAAAGCGAAATCTGGGATGGATACGCGAAGCATCGAGATTCGCACCGTAAAAGATCCAATTGCGGCGCTAAAGATGGATGTGACTCGAATCGAAACTTATCCATTGTTGGCGCCCGGAATTAAGGTTATGGGAGCGGTTTATAGCGTGCAATCAGGCTTGTTGGAGCCGATTCTCTAATTATCCTTTGGATAACTCTCTTGTGATGAGTAGCTTGGGGCCATATCGCTAAAGCGCGCGAAGTGAAGTTGAGCGCTAACGGTGATGGTGCGTGTCGGTCCGTTACGGTGCTTAGCGATAATTAAATCTGCTTCGCCGGAACGATTCTGAGTGTCATATAGATCATCGCGGTGCAAGAGAATTACCACGTCGGCATCCTGCTCGATGGAACCAGATTCGCGAAGGTCGGAGAGCATCGGCTTCTTATCAGCGCGCTGTTCTGGCGAACGGTTGAGCTGTGAGATGGCGATGATCGGAACTTCGAGTTCCTTGGCTAATAATTTTAGATTACGAGAGAACTCCGAAACCTCTTGTTGGCGGTTTTCCACGCGCTTGCCAGAAGTCATGAGCTGTAGGTAATCGATAACAATAAGTTTTAGGTTGTGACGCTGCTTTAAGCGACGTGCTTTAGCGCGAATTTCCATAAGCGAAAGGTTTGGCGAATCATCAATAAATAGCGGTGCTTGGGAAATTTCGCCCATGCGCTTTGCCAACCGCCCCCACTCCTCATCTGATAGCGAACCAGAGCGAATGTTATTTAAGCCAACCCGTGCTTCAGCGGAGAGCATTCTCATGGTGATTTCGGAGCGGCTCATTTCAAGCGAGAAAATTACTGAAGTTTCGCCGTTGTGAATCGAGGCGTGGCGAGCAATATCAAGGCCAAGTGTTGATTTACCAACTGCCGGACGGGCAGCAAGAACGATCATATTTCCCGGGTGAAGGCCATTGGTTAATTGATCTAAATCTTTGAAACCAGTTTTAACGCCTTCGCCACCAACACCTTGAGAGATCGCTTCGATCTCATCGAGCGCTGCTGGCAATAGCTCTGAGAGTTGAACATAATCTTCGCTGGATCGATGTTCTGTGACTTGGTAGATCTCGGCTTGCGCTTGGTCAACAACATCATCGACCTCACCCTCTTCGGAGTAACCGAGTTGAACGATGCGGGTACCAGCTTCCACTAAGCGACGAAGTACCGCGCGATCGCGAACAATCCGGGCGTAGTAACCAGCGTTAGCCGAAGTTGGTACAGATGAGATCAGAGTGTGGAGATATGGCGCGCCACCAGCACGCGCGATATCACCACGCTTTGTTAGTTCGGCCGCGACGGTAACTGGATCGGCAGGTTCGCCACGACCGTAGAGATCGAGAATTGCATCGTAGATAAGTTCATGAGCTGGGCGATAGAAATCGCGCTCTTTCAAAGTTTCTAGAACATCAGAGATGGCATCTTTGCTAAGGAGCATGCCGCCAAGAACGCCTTGTTCAGCGACTAGATCTTGGGGTGGGGTACGTTCAAACTCTGGCGCGGATGGCGATCTGGAGTTGGAACGCTCGCCTCGATTTGGGAGTTCGGTGATGCTCATATCCGTAATCCTCCCTGCTGGCACTGACAAGCTAGACGCTCAATGGCTCAACTTAATGAGGCAGAGCGAATTCCTGTTATTACCCAGGGTCACGCCTGTGAGGATTGCTGTGGAAGAGCCGTGGATATCTCACCGAAAGCGGTGGAGAAGGGTGTGCATAAGAGGTGGATAACTTTCAACTAATCCGGAATCCACGCTCAATTTCCCCATAAGTGCTTGTGGAGGAAGAAATATTTAGCCATCTCACAATGCGAAATGGGCCCATCTCATAACGAGTGGACCCATTTTGCAGCTTAATAAATTAGGCGGCGACAACCAATACTGAGACGTTGGCGGAGACTTGGCTGTGAAGGCTGACCTTCACGGTGTACTTGCCCAACTTCTTGATATGGCCATCAATTTTGATGCGATGACGATCAATATCCATGCCAGCAACGCTCTTGAGCGCAGCGGCAATGTCCTTGTCGGTAACCGAACCGAATAGGGAGCCGGTGGAACCGACCTTTGCCTTTACGGTTACTTCGGCAGCCTCGAGGCTAGCTTTGATCTCCTTGGCGTGGTCTAGGTCGCGGATTTCACGAACTGAACGAGCACGTCGGATGCCTTCGATCTGGGTTTCCCCGCCCTTGCTCCAAGCGATCGCGTTTCCGCGAGGCACGAGGAAGTTACGGGCGTAGCCATCTTTAACAGTTACAACATCACCTGGGTGACCTAGTCCTGCTACTTCGCGAGTAAGAATGAGTTTCATAATTCGCTCTCCTTATCGGGCGGTAGAGGTGTAAGGCAGAAGCGCCATTTCACGGCTGTTCTTAACCGCGGAGGCAATCTGACGTTGATGTTGGGTGCAGGCACCGGTAACTCGGCGAGCGCGGATCTTGCCGCGATCGGAGATAAATTTTCGAAGCGTTGCAATGTCCTTGTAGTCGATATAGGTCGACTTCTCACGACAGAACGAACATGGCTTCTTTTTGAACTTCTTCATTGCAGCAGCGGACATTTTTGTCTGCTTTGGTTTTGGCTTCAGCGTTTTATTGCTTCTTGCTCCCACTGTGGTGCTCCTTAGTTACATCAAACTCCGAAGAGTTTGAAAATTGGATGCCCCGTCATGTGAATGACAGGAATGGTTAATTAAATTAGAACGGAGGTTGATCGTCCGAACCGGTTGTGGCCCATCCGCCACCAACTGGTGCTGCCGACCAAGGATCATCCGAAGATGCAGTTTCAATTGGTGAGGAGAACCCACCTGAAGCTGCGCCACCTTGACGAGTTGTCTTGGTGACCTTTGCAGTGGCGTTGCGAAGTGATGGACCTACTTCATCAACCTCCACCTCAAAAACAGTGCGTTTTTCGCCCTCTTTGGTCTCGTATGAGCGTTGCTTCAAACGGCCAGAAAGAATAACGCGCATTCCGCGAGTTAAAGATTCGGCAACATTCTCGGCTGCTTGACGCCAAATTTGGCATTGAAGGAAGAGGCTGTCGCCGTCCTTCCATTCATTGGTATTTTTATCAAGGTAACGAGGAGTGGAGGCAACGGTGAACTTTGCAACAGCTGCACCGGAAGGGGTGAAGCGAAGCTCGGGATCGTTGACGAGGTTACCGATCATGGTGATGTTGGTATCTCCTGCTGCCATTTTCTCTCCTTATTCTTAATCGTTGATTAAAAACTTAATTTGATAAAAAGATTTGAAACTATTCTGGACGAACAACCTTAGTTCGCAGAACTGATTCATTTAGATTGAGTTGGCGATCCAACTCTTTGATTGCATCTGGACCACAGTGCATATCTACAACAGCGTAAATACCTTCGGGCTTCTTGTTGATTTCGAAGGACATACGACGACGGCCCCAAATGTCGAGCTTGTCGACGGTACCGCCACTGTCTTTGATGATCTTGAGATAGGTCTCAAGACTTGGCGCGACTGTGCGCTCTTCTAATTCAGGATCGAGAATGACCATGATTTCATAATGACGCATGCGTTAACCCCACCTCCTCTGGACTAAAGCGGCCACGGTATTTCCGCGGCAGGAGGGTTATGCGCTCTCTTGGCGGAAACCACGGAGTGGTTGCCCTGGGAGAGGAAGGTTAAGCGTAGCCGTCAGTCGCTATGGAGAGAAATTCGAGCTCTTGGGGGTCAATTTCCCGTGTGGATGAGGTGGCGATCAAGCGGGCGGCAAACCAGGCTGTTGTCGCCAGGCGCAAGAAGATCGAGAGGGCATAGGCCTTTGCCGGTAGTCCAAAGTGCGATCCGGTGTAGCTGGCTAGGTACTCCCAAATAGCGATGTGGTAAATCGCCTCGCCAGCCTGCCAGATCCAGAAATCGCGTCGAAGCCTGAGATGGCTCATGGCCAAGATCGCCAATGGCGTCAACCAGAGCACATATTGCGGTGAGTAGACCTTGCTGGCGGAGGTGAAGACCGCAACGATTAAAAAGGAGATTGCCGCCAAGGAAGGGGTGCGGCGCAGCTTAAAAAAGTAATAGGAGAAGGCCGCGGCCCCAATTAAAAAGGTTAAGGTCGAGATGTTATTAATTGATTTGAGTTGAATCCCAAATAACTGCAGGCCATACCAGAGTGAGCCAAAGTCTGAACCACGATCGATATTGAGTTTAAAAAAGCGCCACCAACCCGTGGGGGTGGTCACCATGAACGGCAAATTTAAAGCGCTCCAAACCGCGAAGGTAAAAACTCCATACCTTAAGAGCCGTAATAGCTGGCCCTTCCGAAAGAGAATTAGTGCAATTGGAATGAGAATTACAATTGGAAAAAATTTAGTAGCTACTGAAATTCCAAGCAATAAGGCGCTGATGTCATATTTACGTTTATCAAATAAATAAATAGCAGCAATAGCAGTTATAACCGCCCACATATCCCAATTGACGTAAAGTGATGCGACAACTGCTGGACTGATGGGTAATAAATACCAGAATTGCGGTTTCATTCGCGAAATTAGTAACGCTGACCCCATAAATAGAATAGCTATAAGTAGGGCGTTGATGTCAAAGAAATATTTATAACCATGAGGTGAATGCGGAACCAGCCAAGAGGTTGCATACATAACCATTGCGGTTCCTGGTGGGTACTCCACCGCTTTAACATCGCTGGAGTATGGCCACTGGTGGGTATCTAACCCGCGATCACCGTACAAAGCGGAAAGATCTGAATAACAAGCATGCACGTAAACATCAGGCGCACCCCAACCGGTGTTGCGACAGTGATCAAATTTTGCAAACGAAAAGAGCGCCGAAATTAGCGCAAGAACCAGAATCGATTTGGTGGCGTATTTGACCATTGCTTACTTTTTCTTTTTCACAACAGCTTTTTTTGCCGCAGGTTTTGGCGTCGGAGTAACAGCGAGGGCAGGATCTAAAGTTGGGACTGCAGTTTCAAATGGAACTGGATCAGAGCCGCCGATATTCGCTGCCGCGGGGAAATCTACAATTGGAAGGCCTTTCAAGACATTCTTCATATAAAGGTCCCATATCTTTGCTGGAAAGGAACCGCCAGTAACGGCATTGAGGCCGCCGATACCGTTTAAGGATTGCGAAGCGTTGTCTCGGAACATCGCTACCGAAGTAGCAAGTTGCGGCGTGTAACCGCTAAACCATGCGGAAGCGTTATCAGTTGTAGTTCCAGTCTTTCCTGCGCTTGGCCGCCCGAAATCAGCCAGCGCACCAGCTGCGGTTCCGACGGTAGTAACTTCTTGTAATGCAGTTGTTAAATCTGCCATTACATCGGTTGCAAAAACTTGCTGGGCTTGAACGCGAGATTCATAAAGGATTCCGGAGTTAGAGCCTAAAACTTCCTTGATAATAAATGGTTTGGCATAGATGCCTTGTGCCGCAAAGGTAGCAAATGCAGAAGCGACATCGACAACGTGAGGGCTGGCCACACCTAAAACAACCGAGGGTGTTCCAATCATGCCAACGGTTGTGGGAATGCCAGCTCGACGAGCAACATCTACAACCTTGTCTGGACCAGCTTTAATTCCCAGAGGAACGAAAATGGTATTTACCGATTCGGCAGTAGCTTCAAGCAAATTGAGACTTCCGTATTGCTCGTTACCATAATTGAAAACTGGATAAGGTTTTCCAGCATCATCGAATACTTGCGGCGAGCTGCCATCCCATGTCGAAGTCAATGGAATGCCAGCTTCTAATGCGGCAACCAGAGCAAAGGGTTTAAAGGTAGATCCAGCCTGGGTTGTTGCTTGGGTAGCGTTGTTATATTGGTAAACCAAATAATCTTTACCGCCATAAAGCGCAACAATCTCTCCGGTGCCGGGTCTGATTGAAACTAATCCAATATGTAGATTCGCAGGCACCTTAGCTGGAGTGCGTCGATCAACGGCATCTACTGCAGCTTGTTGGGCTTTTTTCTCGAGGGTAGTTTTAATGACATAGCCACCGATTTGTAGCTGTTGTTCGGTAAATCCCAAACTATTTAATTCATGTTCCACCCAAGAAATTACATAACCCTTTGAACCTGCGAGCGCTCCTGAAGTAACTCTTGGTTTGATCGTTGGAAATTTAGCCGCTGCGGCCGACTTTGTGGTTAGCCAATGCGCTTTAACCATGCCATTAATTACATACTGCCAACGGTTTTGTAACCGTTTGAGATTAGCTGGCCCGTACGATGGATCGTAATAACCTGGACCATTCAAAATGCTGGCAAGAACAGCGGCTTGAGAGACATTCAACTGATCAACGCTGCGACCGAAGTAAACTTCCGAAGCAGTCTCAATACCGTAAGAGCCGCGACCAAAGTAAATAGTGTTCAAATAGTTTTCTAGAATTTGATCTTTGGACATCTGACCCTCGAGCTTCATAGCAATGACGATCTCTTTTATCTTTCGCGAGATGCTCACGGTAGGGGTCAAGAAGGCGGTCTTGGCATATTGCTGAGTGATGGTAGAACCACTTTGTAGTGATGAGCCTCTTAGATCGTTATAAAGTGCGCGCGCAATTCCAGTAGGACTGACAGCGCTCTCGGTGTAAAAATTGCGATCTTCAGCGGCCATAACTGCATGCCGAACATTTAGTGGAATGTTGGCCAATTTAACGATGATCCGATTCTCGGACCCGATTCGACCTAGCTCTGAGCCATCGGCGTATTGGATGATGGTGGATTGACTATTTACAAAGGCGTTGGGGTCGGGAATCTTTACCGTGAAATAAGCGTAGGCAAATCCCAAAGCCAGGGCGATAAATCCGATACCAGCCACAAAGACCGCGGTCCGGAAGAGTCTGCGCCTGAAGGTTGCCACGCCGAAAGGCTACCGCTTCGCCCAATCATCATCTTCAAGGGTTCGAACCTTGCGTGGGGCCTTTCGAGTTTGACCATCGCCTAATAGATAGGAGTAAATCAAATGGTTCCAGCCGCATTCCCCGCAAACCTCAACGGTATAAACTCGAAATTCTCCGAATTCACTCTGCATCTCTTCCAGTTCGACCAAAGACTTAATCCGACCTGAGTATTGGCCGAGTTGATCTCCAAAGGCATATCGAAGTTCGACCATTTTGCTCTTCTTACAGACCGGGCAGGGGCGCTTGGTAGCTTCGCCGTGGTACTTGGCCGCTCGTCGCAGGTATGGATCGGCATCGCAAGCCTCCATCGCCGAAGCCTTTCCTTGGAAAAGGGCAATTAGCGTGGCACGCCGATCCAACGAATAATCAATTGAATCGCGCTGAGACCACATAGTCGCCAAGAATAAACCCTTTTCATGGGTGGGGCAGTTTTTATAATAACTAGGCTACGACCGTGAAGTTGCCGCAAATGTTGAGCAGGGCCAGTCGGTTACCGCGTCTGCTTCAAATTCGCTGGTTGGGCCAGTTGACTGATGGCATCTTTCAATCGGCGTTGGCTTCCTTTGTTTTATTCTCCCCGGAGCGTCAATCAAATGCCGTCGCTGCCGCTCTAGCTTTTGCCGTTGTACTTCTGCCTTATTCGTTAGTGGGTCCTTACGCCGGGGTCTTTCTAGATCGTTTTTCCAGACAACGAATTGTACAGATCGCTAACTTGGTGCGAGCTTTTGACTTGGTTGTAATTGCAATCTTAGTTAAGAGCAGTTCTACTGGTTTGCTTCTCACTTTATTTGTATTAATTGCATTTGGCGTAAACCGATTAATTTTAGCGGGGTTATCTGCTGGACTACCGTTATTAGTTAGTCGAAGTGAACTTATTGTCGCGAACGCGCTGGCCGTGACTGGTGGAACTATCGGCGTTGTAATTGGTGGCGGTATTGGTATCGGAATCAAAAGCCTTCTCGATCATAGTTACACGAGTGATCTCTCTGATTCACTATTGGTTGGTGTTGCTGTTGTTGGCTATTTAATAAGTGCGGCTTTAACTGCGCGGTTAGGTCGGAAAGAGATTGGACCGCTTGATCACGAGATTGCTTCTGAGGGTTTCAAAGAGATGTTGGCCGGTTTTCATTTGCTCCGAGTCCACTCGGATGCGTTGCGTGGAATTATTGCAACGGCGCTTCAGCGCGGTGGGCTAACTTCGTTAACGTTGATGGGTTTGCTGCTCGAGCGTAATTACTTCAACGCTTCAAATAATCCTGATGCGGGCCTTCGTGGTTTTGCTTTTGCGTTGGCTATCGCTGGAGTTGGCATAGGAATCGGTTCGGTAATTAGTCCTTATGGCGTGAGACGAATGGGTCGCCACCGTTGGATTAAGTTGATGATGGTCGCCTGCACACCTTTCCTTATCCTCTTCGCTCTTTTCCCAAAAGAGAATCTCCTTATAACAACCGCTTTTTTTGTTGGGCTTTGTGGCCAGGCGGTAAAAGTGACAAATGACGCTTTGGTTCAATCCAAAATTGCCGATGAGTTCCGTGGTCGAGTATTCGCTTTTTATGATGTCGCAGTAAATGGTGCGATTGTCATAGGGGCAGTAGTAGCAGCCCTAATTTTGCCAAAGAGTGGGCAATCTTTCTTTCTCCCGCTTCTGATTGCCGGAACTTACTTATTAGCTTTAATCGCACTTCTGCCTAAAACTAAATTTTCGGCTGATTCAATTCCCACCACTTAAGTAATTCGGCAGTTGCTCGCTCCGCTCCTAGCGGTCCCTCTTCCATACGTAAATCAAGGAGATATTGGTATGCCTTGCCTACTACAGGTGAAGGCTTGAGTTGCAAAATTGCCATGATTTCTATTCCATCTAAATCTGGCCGAATCTTTTCTAACTCCTCCTGAGTTTTTAAAACTTCAATTCGCTCTTCAAGGGAATCGTAAGTCTTCGCCAAAAGCTCGGCTTTGCGCTGATTTCGTGTGGTGCAATCGGCACGCGTTAGTACATGAAGGTGGTCAAGTAAATGTTCCGCATCGCGGATATATCTGCGAACTGCGGAATCGGTCCATTCACCACTGCCGTAACCATGGAACCTTAAGTGCAGAAATACTAACTGTGAGACATCACTAATGGTGTGATTATCAAAGCGCAAAGCTCGAAGGCGCTCCTTTGTCATTCTAGAACCGACCACTTCGTGATGATGAAATGAAACTCCGCCACCTGGGATAAGTTCTCGAGTCTTGGGCTTGCCGATGTCATGCAACAAGGCAGCTAATCTAATAACAAGGTTTGGTCCACCAAGCCGATCCTCAAGGGCCATCGCTTGCTCGAGAACGGTAAGAGTGTGTTCGTAAACATCCTTGTGATGATGGTGTTCATCGATCTCTAAGCGCAACTTTGGAATTTCAGGAAGAATTTTCTCTGCAAGCCCGGTTTCAACCAGAAGAGTTAGACCGAGACGCGGGTTAGCCGACATAAGTGTCTTTATTAATTCGTCCCGAACTCTTTCAGCGGAGATGATGCTAATTCGATCCGACATGGATTTAATAGCGGCGACAACACTTGGGTCGACCGTAAATTCCAATTGACTCATGAATCTGGCTGCCCGCATCATTCGAAGTGGGTCATCTGAGAAAGAGTCTTCAGGTTTGCCTGGAGTGCGAATTATTTTTTTGGCTAGATCTGTAACGCCATCGAATAAATCAATAAAGGTTGGCGTATCGGTAGTAAGTTCTAGCGCCATTGCATTGACCGTGAAATCGCGGCGGAACAAATCGCCTTCAATGGTCTCGCCGAAATTTACTTCTGGTTTACGACTATCGGACTCGTAAACTTCACTTCGGTAAGTTGTAACTTCAACAGTGGTATCGCCATGTTTGGCAGCGATCGTGCCAAATTCGGCCCCTACTTCCCAGACCGCCTGACTCCAAGAGAGCAGAATTTTTTTACTCTCATTGGGCCGCGCGTTAGTGGTGAAATCTAGATCATTTCCT
>Ga0194061_1000216_pt1 | contig 34785 bp, 35 predicted proteins | sample SepL2221m_MetaG_FD_163423 | JGI IMG/M metagenome (GOLD analysis project Ga0194061, IMG submission 163423) | Anoxic zone freshwater microbial communities from boreal shield lake in IISD Experimental Lakes Area, Ontario, Canada - Sep2016-L224-21m | ecosystem: Environmental > Aquatic > Freshwater >... | reverse complement strand
CCACCCGGTCCCCGCAGCCACGGCTGACCCGCCCCCCTTCACCCAACCACCCCATGGACCGCTTCCGGGTCGAACTGATCGCCGCCACGCCCAACCCGCAGCAATGCATCTATGCGGCGATGCACCAGGACTACTCGGAGGGCTTCGTGGCGGCCGATCGTGCCGACTGGCCCGATGAGACCAAGGCTGGTGAGGTCTGCGTCAAGCGGCTGCTGGCGGGGGAACGGGGCCACTACGGGCCCCTGGAGCACGCCCAGATCGTGCTCAACGTGGGCTGGTTCCCCCACTCCGTGATGCAGCAGGCCCGCACCCACCGGGTTGGGGTCAGCTTCGACGTGCAGTCGATGCGTTACACGGGCGACCGCATCCGCAGGGCCGCCAACGGCGAACTGGAGCTGGAGGAGGTGTTCTACCTGCGGCCGGTGGGCAGCTACAGCGATCGGCAGGGCAAGAAGTACGCCTATACCGCCGAAGAACGCAGCAAGGATCTGGCCCTCTGCCGTGCGGCTGCCGAGCGCTACCGCGACCTGCTCGATGCCGGTTTTGCCGAAGAGCACGCCCGCGGCATCCTGCCCTTCGACTACCGCCAGCACTTCGTGGTCAGCTTCAGCCTGCGGGCGTTTCTGCACTTCATGGACCTGCGGGCCAAACTCGACGCCCAGGAGGAGATCCGGGTGCTCTGCGATCTGCTCTGGCCCCACTTCGTGGCCTGGGCACCCCAGATCGCCGCCTGGTACGAAAAGAGCCGGTTGCACCGGGCCCGGTTGGCGCCCTGAAACCCACCTACCAGCTGGAGCGCTTCGCTGCGGCCATGGTGGGGCTCAGCGCCGTTCTTTGAACTGTGCATGGCGCTCAGGATCTGCTCAAGATCCAGTTACGGCCCCCAGGCCGCAGCAGACCGCAGCCGCCTCCAAGCCAACCCCGCCATCACGCCGCTGATCGCCGAGCGCTGGTAGGGCTCGCCTGGCTCCGCGCTGTTGATCGCCGCCGAGCTGATCCATCGCATCCACGGCGAGCTGGAGCTGGCACATCTGACGGGGATGGAGATGGGCCTGGCGATCGCCGGATTGGAACGGGGAACATGCGCCAGCGCCAGGAGGAAGGCCGGGAGCGGCCTCTCGATCACTGGCGCGAGAGCTGGGGATCTGCGAGCTGGGCGACCACGGGGCGGACTACCAGCCAAAAACCGCCCGCACCATGGATCAGACCCGGTTCAGATCACGGCCAGCCCCTGCAGATCGCCGGCATAACCCGTGATCTCCAGCAAGGCATCGCCCGTGGCCTGGAAACCGGCCGCCGCGTCGTTCAGGGCCAGGAACGTGCGGGTGGTGAGGCCGGTACCGATGGTGAAGGTGGCCGCCTTGTTGGGCAGGAAGCTGGTCGCCGTGAGCACCGAGGCCAGCCCTGCTTCGCTGAGCGCCGACAATGGGCCCAACTTCGCCACCTCGGCGGCGGCCACCGCATTCGGTCCATCGAGGCTGTCCGCGCCGATGCTGAAATCGGTGATCCGATCGAACGCCCCCAACGGCGATTGGCCCAGGCTGGTGATCCGGAACACGTCGCTGCCCGCCAGGCCCGTGAGCAGATCGACGCCAGAGCCAGCCTTGAGAAGATTCGCAGCGTTGTCACCGGTTTGGTAACTGGGATTGCCGGTGGTGGCCGCCAGCTGGGCGGCACTAGTGGAGAACAGCGCTGGACCCGTGAGATTGCCGGATTCGCCGAGGCCCAATCCCTGGGTGGCATTGAAGCCCACATTCACCGAGGCCCCAGTGGCGAGGCTCGCGCCCCAATCCTTGCCGCTGAGGGTGGAGCGATAGAGGCCGCCACCGAGACTGACCTGGCTGAGGCTCGCTCCCCAAGGGGCACCACTGAGCTTGTGGGTGGTGTCAAAGGTGAGGCTCCAGCCGTTCAGGGCCTGCGTTCCTGTGTTGGTCACCGTGACCTGGGCCGTGATGCCTTGGTACCAGATCGAACCGGCCACGCTCACCTTCAGGAAGGGTGAACTGGGGCTGGGGACCGCCGGCTTGAGCGCACCGCCGGGATCGAAGATCGGCTGAACAGGCGTGGGCGTTGGGGACACAGGCGGCAAGGGGACTACGAGGCTGCCGCTATAAGTGGTTTCAGCAAATCCTTGGCGGTCCTGATAGTTGACCCGCAGCCGCACGCTCTGACCCTGCTGGGCCGCAGCCGGCACAAAGCTGGCGGCAGTGGCCCCCGTAATGGACTGCCAGGAGGCTCCGGCACTGGCCTGTGCCTGCCACTGATAGGCGAAAGTGCCATCCCCATCGGGATCGGCCTGGGTCTCGCTGGCCGTGATCGGCTGGCCCACAGCCCCAGTGCCGGTGAGGCTGAAGCGCGCCTGTCCGTCGTTGACAAAGGCCACCGACTGCGCTGCCGTGAAGACCGTCTCCGCAAAGTTGGCCGCATCGGTATAGGCCACCTTCAGGCGAACCGCCCGGCCCTCCTCGGCGTTGCTGAGCACCAGGGAGTTGGCATTGGTGCCGATGGCACTCCAGCTCAGGCCACCATCACCGGAGGCCTGCCACTGGTAGGCGTAGCCCCCGCTGCCCTGGCCATAGGGATCGTTGGCGCTCTGAGTCGCCGTCAGGGTCTGACCGACGGCGGGGATGCCACTGATGGCAAAACTGGCCGTCCCCAGATTGACCGGTGCGGGCGTTGGGGTGGGCGTCGGGGTCGGAGTGGGTGTGGGCGCCGCTGTGCGAATGGTGATCCCAGGCAGAGCATCCAGCTCCGCGTCGTTGAGCGCAACACCACCTTTGAGCTCAACGCTGCGGGCAAAGGCGCCGGTGAGGCCGGCGTTGTAATCAATCGCCACCTCATTGGACACATAATCGCTGCGCAAATCGACATAGGAGGTGTCATTCGGCTGGGTCGGCCCACCCACCAGGGCACCGAAATCGATGTGGGCATTGGGCAAATTATTGCGGAAACCATCCCAGCCAACCCCCGAGGCCTCACGGCTGTGGGGTTGCTGGGGGAAGTTGTTGCCATAGCCCACCAGGTAACTGGAATTGCGTGGATTATTGCCAAGGATGTAGTCAACAGTCTGCTGGGCCAAGGCGGTGTAAGCCCCATTCGGATCGCTGACACTGCTGGCATAGACATCCGCCAGGAAGGCCGTATTGGCGGCATAGCGCAGGGAACCCCACTGGCTGACCCAGCGCAGGCCTCCCGCGGTGATCTGCACGCCATTTCCTCCGGTGACCCAGTTGTTCAGCCAGCCCTCCACCTGCTGCTTGATCGCCGTTGAGCCCGTCTGCTGGGCCAACAACACGGCCGTCGCATAGGAGCTGTCATCCCAATTGCCAGTCCAGCCCTTGTTCAGGCCACCGATGTTGGTGTTGTAGAGAGTGAGGGCCTTGTTCAAATAGGTTGAGCCATCACCGCCCTGGGCTTGAACGGCCTGGGCCAGCCAGATCGCACCATTAGCGAGCTCATCATAATAACCACTGTAGGAGTTATAGAACGCCTGCACAACTGGAATCGAATCCGAATACTTGCCCCGGTAGGTATCGGCAAACTGGTACAGCGCCGTAGCACTGGTCAGCAACTTATCGGCATAGGCACTATCGCCGCTGCGGCGAAACAGAATCGAGGCAGCAGCCAAGGCCGCGGTGCTGCCACCGGCCACATCGGAGCCTGGCTTGCTGGCTGTCACCGCCAGAGCAGGACGAAGAATGGTTTCGGTTTCAGCCGGTTGCCAGAGGGCGTGGTCGGCATCGGCATCACCGACCTGGGCCACAAAGAAGGAGGTCTTGCCGGAAGAATCGAGCACATTGCACTTGAGCAGGTAGTCGGTTCCCCACTTCACGGCCGCCAGCAGTTCATCACTCTGACCCGAAGCCGCATAGCCCTTGCCAAATTGCAATCCTCCCCAGGCGAGGTTGGTCAGGCTGGAAGCCAGGGGCAGGCCAAACTTGCCATAATCACCAGCATCGTGATAGCCACCGGTGAGATCCAGCTTCACTCCCGCCTGGAGATTGGCACTTGTGTTATTGCCGAAATAAACGCCATCCAATCCATCATGGAGGCCTGAATCCCCCCGCCAATCGATGCGATTGGTGGCCTCATCGAGGTTGCCAGAACGCTGGCCCTCATAAAACAGAAACGACTTCTGCAGCGCCTCGGCGTAATTGACGCCACCCCCCTTCACCAGGAAAGAACTGGGATTCACCTCGCCCGTTGTTGGCAGCGGCACCGTTGTGGGAGTGGGCGTGGGCGTAGTCGTCGATGTTGAGGGCGCCGCCAACAAGACACCCAGCGCCGGCTGGGTAACGAATAGGTCCGAAGCCTGAAGCGCTCCGCTGGCAGCACCGGTGGATCTGGTGGCCGTGAAACCGACCGTGACCGAGCCACCGACCGGAATGGCAGCACCCCAGTCCATTCCGGTCAGCGTATATCCATAATGGCCATCAGCCAGGGTAGTGACGGTGAAACTGATTCCCCAGGGAGCAGCATTGATCAGCACATCACTTTCAAAGGAAAGACTCCAATCCGCCAACGGCACTTCACCGGTGTTCGTGATCGTCAGCTGGGCCGTCAGCCCTCCATCCCAGAGGGTTCCGTCCAGGAGGAGCTTGAGCGTGGGGGCTCCCGTGGTGGCAATCAATGCAGCCATCATGACTTTCCTTGGTGCTTTGACTTAAGCCCCTCTCACCGGCGGCTGGCGATCCCCCTAAGGGGACACCTTGCCCCTTGAGCCAAGAAGGCATTGCCAGCAGAGGCAAAGGACTGCTGATCAGATCGATTCAAGACAGAACCCGCACCAGCGGCGACATCAACTCGATCGCATTTCGGCCACAATGGCTACGATGCTGTCCATGAAGGGGAAGCGCGGCCCATGGATTTAACCAATAAAGTCACGCTGTTAGTCCAAAGCCGTAAAGTTATTCTTGAAGCCATACTCAGAAGTGGAATCGAGCCCATCGTCGCCATCGCCATGCAACGGGAGGATCAACTTCTTCCCCTGATGCTGGCCCTCAGAGATCCCAACCTGATTCGCTACGTGGGAACCGATGACCAAAGCTGCCTGGCAACGTTTGGGAAAAAGTCAATTGGCTTTTTGGTCTGCACAGATCAACTGGATCAGGGTGATGGCTTCCACCTTTGCCAAGCCGTTAAAACAGTCAGCCCAACCACGAAGACCCTGCTGATCTGCACCGGCAATCAGATCGATCAACGTGCTTTCCAATCCGACGAAATTGATGCCATCTTCTGCTATCAGGAAATGCTTGAGGCCAGGGGCGTGATGGGGGCAGCATTGCTGGCCATCAGCGGCGGCAGGAGCTATCGCAGCCAACGCATTCGCGACATCTCAGAGAAAACATCCAGCCTGGGCCTCAAAGACAGGGACTACGACATCCTCCATTGCCTGGCCGACGGCATGAGCAATCGAGAAATTGCCGATGCCCTGCAGATCAGTGAACAAACCGCCAAAACCTATACCAAGCGCCTGATCGGCAACCTAAGCGCCAAGAATCGCCTCCACGCCCTGATTCTCGGCCTGCGCTACGGACTCACCACCATTCGCTGAGGCCAGGCCCTGACCTCACATTTTCGCCAAGGTCACCCGTTCTGGCTGGTGCTGGTATTTGCCGGCCCGGTCGCTGTAGGTGGTGTCGCAGGGATCCCCCTCGAAGAACAGCAGCTGGCAGATACCTTCGCCCGCATAAATACGGCAGTCGGCCCCTGAGGAGTTGCTGAACTCCAGGGTGAGGTGGCCCTCCCAGCTGGCCTCGGCGGGCGTGGTGTTGACGATGATGCCCAGACGGGCATAGGTGCTTTTGCCGAGGCAGATCACGGTGATGTTGGCGGGCACCTTCATCCGCTCGAGGGCTACCCCCAGGCCGTAGGAATGGGCAGGAAGGATGAAGTACGCACCGTCCTCGTCCTCGTGAAGGGGGGCCGGTTCAAGGTTGGCCGGGTTGAACCGCTTCGGATTCATCACCGTGCCGGGCACATGGCGAAAAATCAGGAACTCCTTCGCCGACAGGCGCAGGTCATAGCCATAGGAAGAGCAGCCATAGCTGAGCACCGGGTTGGCCCGTTGCTCCGGATCAAGATGGCGCACCAAGGTGGGCTGGAAGGGCTCGAGCATGCCGGCGGCGGCCTGCTCATTGATCCAGCGGTCGTTCTTGAGCATCAGCCCCCCCTACGCAGCTGGGTGACCTGGTCCGCCATCGCCATCAGCTCAGCGGGCATCGAGGGCCCGGTGAGGATCACATCCAAGTGGGAGGGGCGCTGCTCCAGGCACTCGCTTACCTCCTGGGCCTCCAGGTAGCCCAGCTGGACCGCCAGGCCCAGTTCATCGAGAACCATCAGATCGACGCCCCCCCCCAGCAGCTGCTCCCGGCTGAACTGCCACACCTCCTGCACCGCCAGACGCTCCTGATCATCGGCGGGGGCCCGCTCCAGGCATCCCGGGACGTCAGGTCGCAGCCATTGCAACCGACCGCAAAGCCAGAGGCTGCGCTCAAGGCCCTGCTCCACGCCGCCCTTGAGGAACTGACTGATCAGCACCCGGCTGCCCAGGCCGGCCGCCCGCAGCGCCTGGCTGAACACGCCCCCGAAGCTGCCCCGGAAGGGTGCCGTGTGGATCTGCAGCAAGCCCTCCTGCTGAGCCACCAGCCTCAGGCTGCGCACGGGCCTGGGGGCACCGTGCTCATGGGCGGGCTTGCGGAGGCTGGCGGTCATCGGCAGATCGTGGGGGGGAAGCACAGTGGCGGTCGCCAGAGCGTCGGGGCCGACGGGTGGTGGTGGGCTGGGTCGCAGGAAGCAGCCGGCGGGACCGATCCAAGGGACCGGCCGATGCGGGGAGGGATCTGGTCGGCGGAAACTGAATGTAGCGGTGTTCGCCCGCCAAACAAGCAACCCCCACACCACGGGTAGCGCGAACAGACGTACCAGTGCCAAGCCCCCAGCGGGAGGACACTACAGGAACAGTCTCATCGGATACAAGGACGGCCAGTGCCGATCCGTAGCTTCCGACCAATTGCACCGCCTTGATGGTCGGCGCCACCCGCGGGTTCAGCCGATACGGCAGCAGTCCTCCTTCCGGCAGCGCCGGCATGGCGGCTTCGGGCGCGGCTGCTCCCCCTCCCACAGCAACCCTCCTGGAGGTGATCCGGAGCCTGAACGGCAGCACCACCGAAACGGTGGAACGGGGAAAGACGATCTTCTTCCCGGGCGACCCCGCTGAACGGGTCTACCTCCTGCGCCGCGGTGCCGTTCGCCTCTCAAGGGTCTACGAATCGGGGGAGGAGATCACCGTGGCGCTGCTGCGGGAAAACAGCCTGTTTGGCGTCCTCTCCCTGCTCACCGGCCAACGTTCCGACCGATTTTACCACGCGGTGGCCTTCACCCGGGTGGAGATGGTGGCGGCGCCGGCCACCTCCGTGCGCCGGGCCATCGAGGCGGACGCCAGCGTCGGGCTGCTGATGCTGCAGGGGCTCTCCTCAAGGATCCTGCAGACCGAAACGATGATCGAGACCCTCACCCACCGGGATATGTCCTCACGGTTGGTGAGTTTCCTGCTGGTGCTCTGCCGTGACTTCGGCGTACCGGGCGCCGAAGGGATCACCATCGATCTGCGCCTCTCCCACCAGGCGATCGCCGAGGCGATCGGCTCCACCCGGGTCACCATCACCCGTCTGCTCGGCGACCTGCGCAACGCCGGCCTGGTACAGATCGACCGCAAGAAGATCACCGTGTTCGATCCAGTGGCCCTGGCCAAGCGATTCAGCTGACCCCGACCGAAGCCAAGCAAGCGGATCGGGTCGGATACTGAAAGCCCTCGCTTGATCCTGTGTCCGGCTGGCTGCTGATCCTGGCTCTGCTGGTGCTCGGGGGACTCCTCTCCACCCTGGGCGATCGGCTCGGCAGCCGCGTGGGCAAGGCCCGCCTCAGCCTGTTCAACCTGCGGCCCCGCGACACGGCGGTGCTGATCACGGTGCTGACCGGCAGCTTGATCAGCGCCATGTCCTTGGGGCTGATGCTGCTGGTCAGCGAGCGCCTACGGGTGGGCCTCTTCCAGTTGGACCAGCTGGAACGGAAGCTGCGCGACAGCCGCTCCGCCCTGGAACGCAGCCAGGCAGAGATTCAGCGGGCCCAGCTAGCGAGCCTGCGGGCCGAGCAGGGGCTGCACCAGGCCCAATCCCAGCTGGCCAGCGCCGAGCGACGGGCCCAGAAGCTTCGCGCCGAACTCCAACCTCTGCAGCAGCAGCGGCTGACCCTGGAACGTCAACGGGATCTGCTCAGCCGGGACATCCAGACCAAGGACGCCGACATCCGCCGCACCGAGGCCGAGCTGGCCAAGGTGAACGAGCGCATTCAGCAGGGCGCCAAGGAGCTGCGCCGGCTGGAAACGAAGCTGATCGACCTGCGGCGCGGCGATGTGGTGATCAGCAGTGGCCAGCCGCTGGCCACGGCCAAGATCAATTTGGAAACCCCCTCTCAGGCCACCACGGTGATCGAGGCCCTGCTCCAGCAGGCCAACCTGCTGGCCTACCAGCGGGTGCTCCCCGGTCAGGCGGCCAACCGACAGATCCTGCTGGTGCCCCGCAGCGAAATCACCCGGCTGCAAGGGGTGATTGTCAAACCGGGATCCTGGGTGGTGAGCATCATCTCGGCGGCCAACGTGCTTCGCGGTGAACGGCAGGTGCTCGCCTTCCCCGACGTACGACCTAACCGCCAGGTGATCCGCCGCGGCGAGGTGATGGCCTCCACCGTGCTTGAGGGGGATCAACGCAGCCCCGACCAGGTGCGCAGCCGTCTGAACTTGCTGATGGCCGCCACCTTCACCAAGGCCCAGGGCCAGGGCTCCCTGGCGGATGGTGTGCAGTTCGACGTGTCCACGTTCAACCGTCTGGGCAGGGAGCTGAGCGAGCGGCCCCCGGGGCAGTCGGTACGGGTCGAGGCCGTCTCAGCACGGGACAGCGACATCGCCGATCCGATTGTGGTGGACCTGCGCTGGGCGGATGGCCCCGGCCCCCCCTCCCCAAGCACCAAACCGTGAGCGCCGCCGCCGTTGGGGTTGACGTGAGGGGCCCTCTGGCGGCGATTGATCCCGGCCGCAGCAAGTGCGGCCTTGTGCTGACGGATGCCCATCAGCAGCGGGTGGTGGAGGCTTGCGTACTGCCGCCGGAGGCCAGCTGGGAACGGTTGAAGGCCTGGCATCAGCAGACAGCCCTGGTGGGGGTGGTTTTGGGGGATGGCACCAGCAGCGGCCCCTGGCAGACGCGACTGGCGGAGCTCTGTCCGCTGCTCCTCATCGATGAACGGGGCACCACCCTCGCGGCGCGGGAACGCTTTTGGCAGCTGGAACCGCCTAGGGGCTGGCGTCGCCTGGTGCCGAAGGGCCTACGTCTGCCGCCGCGGGACTGGGACGATGTGGTGGCGCAGTTGCTGCTGGAGCGGCACCTGGGCCGGCTCCTGCAGCGGATCAGAACTTTGCGCGAACCGTGAACACGTAGTCGCCGCCGGGTTCGAGCTGATAGTCGGCCTGGAGCAGGAACCGCAGCAGGGCGTCCTGGATCAGGGCCCGGCCAAGGGAGGGCTCGACGCTCAGCTCACCACGATCGAAGGCCCAACTGAAGGTCCACTGGAAACCGCCAGCGTTCACCTCCCCCTCCAGCACCCGACGGCTGAAGCTCTGTTGCAGCACCCGCAACTGGGCAGTGGTGGCGGGGAGACGGCTCACCGCGGCGGCGGCAGATCGGTGGCCACACTGGCACCCCCGGAAGCCTGAAAACTGTTCAAACGGTTGCCTGCCCTCTCCAGGCCAAGCCGCTGGATACGCTCCACGCCAGTCACCACCTCAGAAAGCACCTCCTGCAGCAGCGGTTGTTCAGCGGCCTGGAAACGGCCAAGTACGTGCGAAACAGTGCGGGCCTTGCGCTCCTCCGGGTCGGTGGCCGGAGCACCGATGCCGATCCGCAGGCGGGGAATGTCCTGGGTGCCCAGGTGGGCGATCGTGCTGCGCAATCCGTTGTGCCCCCCCGTACCACCGGAGGCCCGCAGCCTGAGGCGACCCAGGGGCAGGTCCATGTCATCGACGATCAGCAGCAGTTGGCTGGGTTCAAGACCGAACCAGTCGAGGGCAGCGCGAATCGAACGGCCGCTCTCATTCATGAAGGTCTGGGGCATCAGCAACCGCAGACGCGTCGCCCCCTGGCCCAGATCGGCCAGCAGGCCATGCAGCTTGGCCTGGGAGCGAAAACGGACACCTGGCGCAGCCGCCAACTGCTCGAGCGCCATGAAACCGACGTTGTGGCGGGTACCTGTGTAGGCGGCACCGGGGTTACCGAGGCCGACGACCAACTGCAGGGGCGCGTGCGGCGCGGAAACCATGGACAGAAGGGGGCCGATGGGCCGAGATGGGCTCAGGCCGGAGGGGATTCCGAGGCCGCTGAGGGCGCGGCGGGCTGCTGCGAAGCCGGAGAATCGGTGGCCACCGTTTCGGTGACAGCGACCTCAGCACTGACAAGGGTTTCGGACGAGACGGTCTCGGCCGTGACGGATTCGGTCTCGATGGCGCGGCGGAATTCCTGCTCGAAATCCCGGGATGCGGACTGAAATCCCTTGAGAGTGCGGCCCAAGGTCTTGCCAAGCTCCGGGAGCCTTTTCGGGCCGAAGACAAGCAAACCGATGGCGGCGATCACCGCCATTTCCGGCAGGCCGATCCCGAAAATGTTCATGGCGTTGGCCTGGGAACTCAGCCCAGAGGGTTCCAGTTGACGGTGATGCCGTCGAGCAGGAGGGACTTGTTGTACACCTGCAGGATCACCAGCAGGAAGACGAAGAAGAGGAGCATGAACACTCCCATGACCGGGGTGGTCCCCCAGCCGGGCACGACCTTGCCGTACTCAGAATTCAGGGGGCGGAGAAGATCTCCCAGGCGGGTGCGTTGGGCCATGGCGGCGCAGTCCTCTCTGGCAGGGGATCAGTCTGGGTACTGTAAGGGTCACGCCGCCGGGGAGGCGCCCGCTGTCGGGACTTGTGACGGAACGAACCCCGGCCCCTTCATCCCTGCCCTTCACCACTGCCCATGGAAAGCTCCGCTGCCATTCCCATCGCCATCGGCGTCCTCGCTGTCCTGCTCAGCCTTACGGGCTTCGGCCTCTACACAGCCTTTGGGCCACCCGCGAAGGGGTTGACTGACCCCTTCGACGATCACGACGACTGAGTCCGACGGATTCGCCAGCGGGCCAGCTGCCACGGGCGCACCAAGCAACGGTCGCTCGGGATCACTCCATCGGGATCACCCTCAGGTGCGAGCCGCTCCAGCACCTGCCAGCGGGCACCAAGCGCCAGCTCCCGGCGACAGGGACCCAGGTTCTGAACGCTCAACAGCAGCTCCGGACCGGGCCCCTCGGGCCGCAGCCCCACCAGCTGCAGATCCGCATCCCCCAGATCCAGGCCCCAGTCCCCTACCTCCCTTTCTCCCCCTGCCCCCCGCTCCGGCAGCGGCGGCGCCGGTCTCCACCAAGGCGGCTCCCGGAACCTCACCGCCTGCCGCGGGATCGCGCTGGCCCGCCAGCCCGCCGGGCAGGGCTGCAGGGCCAGCCGCAGCCGCTGCCAGCCCCGGTCTGCCCCTGGGTCGGGCCAGGTGGGCCCCCGCAGCAGCGACACCCCCAGCCTGTCGGGCACCGCAGAAACGCCCTGGGGACCGTCCAACAGCACCGCCAGCCCACCGCGGCCCGACTGGCTGGCCAGCCAGCTGATGGCTGGCACCTCCCAGCGGCTGAGCTCCCTGGCTTCGAGCGCTTCCGCCGGACGCTCGATCACCCCCCCACCGGTGTCCGCCGCCCAGCGCTGCGCAGGCCGCGCCAGGGGCAGCTCCAAGCGCAACAGCTCATGGCTCTGACGCCAGTCCACCGAAAGGATCAGCTCCACCCACTCCGCGGCCGCCTTCAGCCTCACGTCCAGTCGCAGCCGGCTGGCACCGCAACGGCCTCGCCAACGGAAGCCTGCGCAGAGGGGGCCGTTCTCCACGGGCTCGGGGGAACCATCCCAGCTGATGGGTAGGGGGTGCTGGCGATAGTCATCGGCCAAATCCCAGGCATCCCAGAAAGCCCCCCGGTCCCGCCAGCGGCACCACTCCAGCGGTGCCGCCAGCTGGGGAGTCCCCCCGGCATCCCAGAGCTGCTCCAGGCCCGCAGGGCCCAGCTGGAGGGAGACCAGGCCATTGCCGAGCCAGTGGCCACCGGCGGCGCCGGTGGAACGCACCACCACGGGCCAGGTGATGGCTGGCGGCGGAGATGCCTGGCAGAGCGGCCTTCGCTCCAGGGCCAGGGCCGCCACCCCCTGGAGCGCCGGCAGCTGCACCCAGTCACCGCCGCAAGGCGCAGGCTGCCGCGGCAGCGCCGCCCCGTTGGCCAGGTGCCATTCACCGCGGGGCAACCTGAGAGTGAGGGGGGCCGCATCGACGGCCTGGAGCTGGGCCAGCCACCAAGCGTTCCGTGCCGGACGGGGGCGGGGGGCCAGCCAGCGGAGCAGGGCCCCGTCGCGGCGCCGGCGGGCCTGGCGACGGGCCTGACGCCAAAGGGGCTCCGCCTGCTCAAACACCTCCGGGACAGAGGTTCCCGGAAGAATGTCGTGGAACTGCTGGAACAGCAGCGTGCGCCAGGCCTCCCCCAGCTCGGGGGTCGCCAGATCCGGCGATTCCCCGTCGGTGTCCGCGGTGGCGGCCACCCGGAGGGCCTCCGCCAGTTCCGCCTCCCGCAGCAGCCGCTCGAGGCTGCGGTTGTGGCGTTTCTGGTCGGGGCGACTGGTGGCGATGCCCCGATGCAGCTCCAGGTAGAGCTCATCGCGCCAGATCGGCAGCTGATCGCTGTGGGGCTCCAGCTCCGCCAGGTAGCCGCGCAGGCTGCCATGGCGCTGGGGGGCAGCGAGGGACATTCGGTTCCAGAGCTCCAGCTGCTCGAGCATCTCGGCGGTGGGACCCCCACCGTGGTCCCCCACCCCCGGCAGCCAGAGGGCCCGCTCCAGCCCCGTGGAACGGCGCCAGTCGCAGCGGTAGCGCTCCATGGCCACCGGATCACCATCGGTGCCGATTGGCGCCGTCATCAGGGCCAGCACCTCCTCGCCGCAGCGGCTGCGCCAGCGAAACAGACGATGGGGGAAAGGATTGGTGGCGTTCCAGGCCAGTTTGTGGGTGCAGAACCAGCGCACGCCACTGAAACGAGCCACGGCGGGCAGGCCTGCGGCGAAGCCGAAGCTGTCGGGGAGCCAGGCAACCGTGGCCTCCCACTCCGGGAAGCGGGAACGGCTGAAAGCCTGCCCCTCATCGAACTGGCGCCACAGGGAGGCGGTGCCGATCAGCACGCAGTCGCTCTCGACCCAGGGGCCATTGATCGGCTCCCAGCGACCAGCACGCATGGCGGCCCGGATCTGCTCGAACAGGGCAGGGCGATGGCGCTCCAACCAGGCATAGAGCGCGGGGGTGGAATGGCCGAAGTGGAGCTGGGGATGGCGCCCCATCAGATCCAGGGCCGAGCGGAAGGTGCGCTCGGCCGCCTGCCAGGTGTCGGCCACGGGCCACAGCCAGGCCAGATCGAGGTGGGCATGGCCAAGCACGTGGAAGCCGGCCCCCTCAGGCAGGAACGCTGGAGCCCTGCCCAGCAGGGCCACCACCTGCTCCGGGGCCGTGGGGGAGGCGGGATCCACAAACGCCAGCTCAGCAGCCAGTGCGGCCGCCGCCTCCCCGCCATGCCGCAGGGCCAGCAGTTCCAGGCTGGGGGCCAGCAGCACCCCGTGGGGATCGCCAGGGCCCGTGGGCTCCAGCTCGATCCTGCTGAGGATCAAAGCCCCGTCATCGTGGAGGGGGCTGCGCAGGCGCAGCTCCAGGGCCAGGGGCTCCCCCGCCCACCAAGAGGCCGGCAGGGGCCAGCGACAGGCGGTGTCAAAAAGATCACCGCGGTGCACGGCCTCGCCATTCACCCGCAGCTCTGCCGCATCGGCCCACCAGCGCAACACCAGGCGAGCCCCCACCCCGCCTAGGTTCCGCCAGGCCTCCGGGCAAACGAGCTCCTGGGTCAAGGAGATCCATTGGCCGCCGCGGGGCCAGATCAGCAGACCCCGGGCATGCCAGTCGGGCCGGTGACGCTCTCCCCAGGGGTCCTCCAGGGCCACCGCACCATGGCCGTCGGGCCCATGGGTGCGCCACAGGCGCTGCAGATCAAGGCTGGAACGTGAGCGAAACGTTTCAATCCAGGGGCGAAGCACCGCCTCCAGGCCCTCCGCCATCGTTCTGCGCCATCAGTGACCCATAGGATGATGCCGCTGCCTCAGGGTCGTTCCGGGCCCCCCTGGCGCCTGTTACTCCCTGTCACCCGCCGGACGGACCATGCTCGCCCTCAAGGTTTCGGTTTACTCCGTAGTCTTTTTCTTCATCGGGATCTTCGTGTTTGGCTTCCTGGCCAGCGATCCCAGCCGCACCCCCAGCCGCAAGGACCTCGAGGACTGAACGCTGAACCGGTCTGAGGAACCGGCCCGAACACACCAGCCCCTACCCATCCCCATGGCAGGATCAGCGCCGTTTCGGCAGGCCTGGTGATCGGACGACTTCCAGCTGGGTTGGCACTTGCCCTGCTGGGAACCGTCGCCGGGATCGGAACAGCCCAGCCCGCCCACGGCGCACCAAACGAGAGCACGGCATCCCCCCAGGTGCCTGCCGCCGCACTCGTCAACACCCCAGCAATCAACTCAGCCGTCCCCCAGGGCTCCTCCGCTCCAGACGCCCCATCGGCTGACAGGACACCCGCCGCCTCGCCCCTCTCCCAGGCCGCACCCCCTCCCCTGCCGCCGGTGCCTCCGACTCCGGCCGCAACCGGACCGGTCCGCCCAATCCCCGTGAGTGCGGCATCACCCGCCAAGGGATTCCCGGCCGAGATCCAGCTCACCTCCGATGAACAGGCTCTCGACATCCTGCTGAACCGGGCGGTGGCCACCGGCAAGGTGCGGGCGCTGCTGGGGGGGGGGCGCATCCTCGCCGATCGGGTCGAATACGACTCCATCAGCGGCACCCTTTATGCCAGCGGATCGGTCCGCTTCCAGCGCGGCAACCAGTACCTTCAGGCCAGCCGCCTGCGCTACAACCTCAACGACCAGCGGGGGGAGGCCGAGGAGGTCTACGGCTACCTCGACCTCGAGCAGTCAAAGCAGGATTTCGACCTGGAGGCCATCCCGACCCTGCCCCTGGGCCCTGAACAGCCCATGGCCTGTCCACCGAAGATCCCTGCGGTGCCCAATTGGCACCCCCATCCCTGGGCCGCCACCCTTTGGGGCGGCCAGGCGATCGACACCAACTTCGGCCAGACCTTCCTGTTCCAGGGACGCATGCGGCCGGAATACCTGCTGGGGGTGGGCCTGAACCGACGCATCTACGACGGGGGGCCCGTCGCCTTCGAGATCGACTCCACCTTGATGGGCCACCGCGCCAATCCGGACCGGGGTGGTGGCTTCAACCAGGTGGTTCCATTCTCGTCAACCCTGGGCCAGGTCTTCGGCGAAGCCACCATCGGCATCGGCATCCGGGCCTGGCTCCTGCCCTGGCTGAGCGTGGGCTTTGTGGAGGGTGTGAGTTGGCTTTCGGAACCCAGCCAGTACGAGAAGACCTACCGAGAGAACTACACCCAGTTCCTCAATTACCTCGGCTTCGAGGTCGAGGCCCTGGTCAATCCCCAATGGTCCGTGGTGGGGAGGATCCACCACCGCTCCGGTGCCTACGGCCTGTACAGCGGGGTGAGCGAGGGCAGCAATGCCTACCTGCTCGGTCTGCGCTATCGCTTCGGAAGCGCGCCCGACCCCGGGCCGGTGCAGGTGGCCGTGACTCCTCCCGTGGGCTGCCCGGACGCCGAGCGGGGCCGGCGCAAGCGGGTGCGGACCCTGGCCGAAGCCCTTGAACAGGTGGCCATGGGCCCCCCCACGTCCACCGTGCCCACCCCCGCCAGCGCTCGGCAACAGCCTACTCCGTCCAGTCCGCCTCCCAGGGCCTTGAGCCCCCAGGAGCAGAGCACCGCGCGCGCCAAGGCGATCGAAGCGGTCGACCAGCGCATCGGCTCCATCACCCAACGCCAGGGGCTGACCGCCGGCCGCCGTTTTGGCACCACAAGTGTATTTACAGCACCCGCCAACGAGATCACCTTCGGCGGCGTGCGGCCTCCCCAGATCCAGAGCCAGAACACTGCTGAAAACAAGAAGCTGGTGAACGGCACGATCGGCCGCTGGCGCTTCCAGGCCGCCCGGCTGTCGATCACCCCCGACGGCTGGCAAGCGGACCGGATCGGCATGACCAACGATCCGTTCACCCCGGCCCAGTCCTGGCTGGATGCCGACAACGTGCTGGCCCGTGTCCAGCCCAACGGCGACATCCTGCTCACCTCCGACCGCAGCCGCCTGATTCTGGAGAACCAGCTGGCGATCCCGGTGTCCAACAACCAGCGCATCAAAAAGAAGCGGCAGGTGGAAAGCCGCTGGGTGCTCGGCAACGACGGCACCGACCGGGACGGCAACTTCATCGGTCGCCAGCTCAAGGCCATCAAGATCGGCGAGAGCGGCCAACTGGTGCTCGAACCCCAATTCCTCTGGAGCCGGGCCCGCAAGGGCACCACCAGCAGCTATGTGCTCCCCGGGCAACCGGCGGGGGCGAACCCCAGCACCCAGCCCGCCACGTTCGCCGATCTGTTCGGCCTGGTGGCGGAGTTCAAGGGTCCGCTGCTGGGCTTCACCGCCGACGCCAACCTCAGCATCTCCACCTTCAACCCCAAGAACTTCGCCAACGGCACCCGCAGCTGGGGCGACATGAGCCGTGACATCAAACTGCCGCTGGTGGGGGTGAGTACGGCCCGCCTCTTCGGCGCCTACCGCTACCGCACCTGGAACGGCTCCCTGGGGGAACAGGACGTCTACTCCGCCTACGGCGTCTCCCTGGAGCAACGGGGCTCCCTGCCCAACTGGGGACGCTTGACCAACAGCTACATCTGGCGCCTTGGCATTGGCAACTTCCAGAGCAACCAGTTCGAGAGCATCAACTTCACCGACCTCTGGCGCGGCAGCGGTGTGATGGCCATCAACAGCTCCCTGCCCCTCTGGACCGGCAAAGCCCTCCCCCTCACCGCCTCGGAGGCCTACCGCAACGTGGGCACGGCGATCGTGCCGGGCCTCACCCTCAACTCCAACCTCACCGTCAACCTGGCCTATTACGGCACCGGCGCCCACCAGAACCTGGTGAGCCTCTCGGCCGGCCCCACCCTGACCCTGGGCCACTTCAGCAAACCCTTCCTGGACTACACCCAGCTGACCATCACCGGAGGCGGCACCCTGCGCAGCGGCCTGAGTCCGTTCAGCTTCGATCGGGCCGTGGACCTGGCCACCATCGGCGTCGGGCTGAGTCAGCAAATTTATGGGCCCCTGGTGGTCAGTGGCGGCATCGGCCTCAATGTCGATGGCAACTCACCGAACTACGGCGAGCTGACGGGCTCCTACGTGGAGCTGAAATGGCAACGGCGGGCCTATGAGCTGAGCATTTACTACAGCCCTTACGAAAAATTGGGAGGGGTGCGGGTGAAGCTCAACGACTTCAGCTTCACCGGCACGGGCGTGCCCTTCGTGCCCTACACGCCAAGCCATCCGGGCTCCATGCGGGAAGACCGCCCGTTCTAAGGGGCCGCCTTCGTGGTTGCTGGGTTTGGAGATCAGCGCAGGGGCGGCAGCGGCGGCACCGGAATCTCAGGGCCGCCGATCACCAGATCGCTGCCGAAGAGATCGGCTCCGGCGATGCGGAGGCCTTCAGTGCGGACACCGGGCGAGAGCGCGTTGATGACCACGGAGTCCCGGAGGTCAGCGCCGCGCAGATCCACCTCGGCCAAATCCGCATTGGTAAGCCGGGCGCTCTCAAGCCGCGCCCCCACAAGGCGCGCGCCACTGAGGTCGGCACCCTCAAGGTTGGCGCCACGCAAATCGGCATGGCTGAGGTCGGCGCCGCGCAGATCCATGCCAATCAGATGGGTACCGCGCAGGTCGGCTCCCCGCAGATCACAGTTCCGACAGGAGGACCAGGGCGCCAAAGGGCCCACAGCGGCAGTGGTGGGCTGCGCCACGCCCTGAAACGGCACCACCGAGATCGGCACCACACCGGCCAGGGCTGACCCGCTGATCAAGACCGTTCCACTGATCAAAACCCCACCGGCGGCCCGGAACGCTGCCCCCCAGGGGACGAAGTCAAAACCCGCCATGGCAACCTCCAGCAACCTTGCCCTTGCCCCAGTCTTATGGACGGCTATGGAATCGGCACAAGGCGGAAGGGGCGGGTTCCCCCCCGGGCGAAGGCGGCAGACGGGCTTGGGAGGCCGCCGTTCAGGCGACCTGAAAGCCGTTCACATAGGGCAGTCGCGCGGCGGTGGCACGCAGTTCGTCGTCATGGGCCACCAGCTGGCCCGTGGCATCCCACTGTCCACTGAGCAGCATCTGCCGGACACCGGAAGGCAATTCCAGGTTCCATGCCGGGCCTGGCTCAGGACCGGTGCGTTGGATTTGCCCCGTGGCCACCTCCAAGAGGAACTCCGTCATGGGATCGACCGAGGCGGCCTGCTGCAGGTCGAGCACCACCTGGTGGGATGCGGTGAAGCAGGGAATCCCCAGGGCAAGGCAGTTGCCGAAGAAAATCTCGGCATAGCTCTCGGCCACGATCGCGCGGATCCCCCAGCGCATCAGGGCCTGGGGGGCGTGCTCACGGCTGGACCCACAGCCGAAGTTGCGGTTGGCCATCAGGATTTGGGCCCCCCGGTGCTCCGGGCGGTCGAACGGGTGGGCACCACCCAGTTCTTTGCGATCGTCGGCGAACACCTGCTCGCCAAGCCCCTCGAAGCTGATGCTCTTGAGGAAGCGGGCAGGGATGATGCGGTCGGTATCGATGTCGTCGCCGGACATCACCAGGGCCCTGCCCTCAAGGCGCTCGATCGAACCTGTGGGGAAGCTCACGGAGGTGGTCATGGGGGTGCTTCTCAGGGGGCCAGCAACTGACGGACATCGGACACCCGGCCAGTGACGGCGGCCGCCGCCACCATCGCCGGGCTCATCAGCAGGGTGCGACCGCTGGCGGAACCCTGACGGCCCTTGAAGTTTCGGTTGCTGGAGCTGGCACTGATCTGGCGGCCCTCCAGCCGGTCAGGGTTCATGGCCAGGCACATGGAGCAACCGGGCTCCCGCCACTCGAAGCCCGCCTCCTTGAACACCTCATCGAGGCCCTCGGCCTCGGCGGCAGCGGCCACCTGCTCGGAACCGGGCACCACAAACGCCTTGATGCCAGGTGCCACATGACGGCCCTTGGCCACGAGCGCAGCGGCCTGCAAATCGCTCAGGCGGCCATTGGTGCAACTGCCGATGAAACAGACGTCGACGGGCAGACCGGCGATCGGCGTGCCGGGCTTCAAATCCATGTAACGGTAGGCCTCCTCGGCGATCGGCCGCTCATTGGGCTCGGTCTGCTCCAGGGTGGGCACGGTTTCATCCACGGCAATTCCCTGGCCGGGGGTGATGCCCCAGGTGACGGTGGGGGCGAGGGTGGCGGCATCAAAGCGCACCTCGTCATCGAAGTGGGCGTCAGGCCCACTGGCCAGGGTGCTCCACCAGGCCACGGCCCGCTCCCAGGCTTCGCCGTCAGGGGCCGCTAGGCGCCCTTTGAGGTAGCCGAAGGTGGTGGCGTCGGGGTTGACGTAGCCGCAGCGGGCGCCGCCCTCGATCGCCATGTTGCAGAGGGTCATGCGCTCCTCCATGGAGAGGGCCTCGATGGCCGGCCCAGCGAACTCATAGGCGAAGCCCACGCCCCCCTTCACCCCGAGGGTACGGATGATGTGCAGCACCAGATCCTTGGCATAGACGCCCGCCGAAAGGCGACCGTCCACCCAGATCCGCCGCACCTTGAGCTTGCTGAGCGCCAGGCTCTGGGCCGCCAGTACGTCGCGCACCTGGCTGGTGCCAATGCCGAAGGCGATCGCTCCAAAGGCCCCATGGGTGGAGGTGTGGGAGTCACCGCAGGCAACGGTCATGCCCGGTTGGGTGAGCCCCAGTTCGGGGGCAATGACATGCACAATCCCCTGGCGTCCACTGCCCAGGCCATGGAGGGTGATGCCGTGCTCGGCGCAGTTGCGCTCCAGGGTGGCCAGCATCTGCTCGGCCAGGGGATCGGCAAAGGGCCGCGCCTGGGAGGTGGTGGGCACGATGTGGTCCACCGTGGCCACCGTGCGCTCCGGGTGGCGCACCGACAGGCCCAGATCCCGCAGGCCGTCAAAGGCCTGGGGGGTGGTGACCTCATGGATCAGATGCAGGCCGATGAACAGCTGGGTGGCACCACCAGGCAACTCCGCCACCCGATGCAGATCCCAGACCTTGTCGTAGAGGGTTCCGGTGCTCACCTGATCCTGTACCTCTGGGGTTCAGCCTAGAAGGGGGGCAAACGCCCCTCGCCTGCCCATGCCCCCAGCAGGCCCAGGCGCAGCCGATCCAGGGCCTCCACCACGGTGATCGCCTGGATACCGGCACGGCCACGCCGGTCGCCGAAGCCCAACCCCTCGCTCCTGCTGCCCTCGGGACCGACCACGGCGATGTGCACCAACCCCACGGGTTTGGCCCCACTGCCCCCCCCGGGGCCGGCAATGCCGGTCACGGCGACCGACCAGGAGGAGCCGGTGAGGCGGCGGGCCCCCTCGGCCATGGCGATCGCCACCGGATCGCTCACGGCCCCGTGGGCCTCCAACAGCTCGGCCGGCACCCCCAGCAGGTTCTGCTTGACGGCATTGGCGTAGGCGATCACACCCCCCAGAAAGCCGTCGGACGCCCCGGGCACCGCCGCCAGGGCCGCACCAAGAGCTCCACCGGTGCAGGATTCGGCCACCGCCACGGTCTCCCCCCTCCGTCGCAGCAAGGCCAGCACCACCGAGGCCAGGCTGTCGTCATCGGCTCCGTAACAAAGGGCACCCGTGCGGGCGCGGAGCTCGGCCTCCACAGGCGCCAACAGCTCCGTCGCAGCCTGTTCCGAATCGGCGCGGGCCGTGATCCGCAGTTTCACCTCCCCCAGGCCGGCGTAGGGGGCGAGGGTGGGGTTCTCCCCCTCCAGCAGATCGGCCACCCGCTCCGCCAGGTTGGATTCCCCGATGCCCGCAAAACGCAGGGTGCGGCTCCTGAAGGCGTTCCCGCTCAGCCCCTGGTGGCTCAGCCAGGGCCGGGCGGTCTGCTCCCACATGGCATGCAGCTCGCTGGGCACGCCAGGAAATGTGAGCACGGTGAATCCGGGCTGCGGGGTCCAGATCACCCCGGGGGCCGTGCCGGTGGGGTTGGGCAGCAACTCTGCCCCAGGCGGCAGCAGGGCCTGCTTGCGGTTGCTGGCGGCGATCGGCCGACCCCGGGCCGAGAGCTTGGCCTGGATATCGGCCCACACCCCGGGCCGCTCCTCGAGACGGGCACCAAAGGCGGCGGCGATCGCCTCGGTGGTGAGGTCGTCGGGGGTGGGGCCCAAACCGCCGGTGCAGACCAGCAGGCGGCAGCGAGTCGCCGCCTCTTGCACCACCTGGATCAGGCGCTCCCGGTTGTCGCCCACCACGGTCTGGCGGTAGTGGGGCAGGCCGAGGGACGCCAGCTGTTCCGCCAGCCAGCGGGCGTTGCCATTGAGGATCGACCCCAGCAGCAGCTCGGTGCCGATGCAGAGGATCTCCACCCCAGCGGAGGGTGATGGGTTGGTGGCTCGTGAGGTCAAAGCGAACGCCTCAGGTGGATCATTGGCTACCTCAAGGGCGGGGATCAACGCCGGCGGAGGGCTCTGGAGAAGAGCAGGGTCCGGACCCGCCTGGGGCCGGGTCCGGGGGCAGGAGAGACCCCTCGCAGGGGAGCTCAACGACCTCGTTGCCCACCAGGGCCACCACTTGGCGACGGCTGACGATCACGACGCCAATCAGCACTGCCGTGGCCAGGGCCAGCCAAAGGAAACGCATCTCCGCATTGGCCAGCACCAAGGCCAAGGCCGCCAGCCACTGGGTGAAGGCGTAGATCAGCACCACCGTGCGGCGGTGGCTGAACCCCGCCCGCAGCAGGCGGTGGTGCAGGTGGCGGCGGTCGGGATAGAAGGGGGAGCGGCCGGCGCTCAAACGACCCATGATCACGGCGGACATGTCGGCCAGGGGCAGCGACAGGATCAACAGCGGCAGCAGCACGCTGACGGTGGTGAGGCCCTTGGCAGGCCCGACGATGCTGATCGAGGCCAGGGCGAAGCCGAGGAAATAGGAACCCCCGTCGCCCATAAAGATCCGGGCCGGATTGAAGTTGTAACGGAGGAAACCAAGGCAGGCCCCCGCCAGGGCCGCCGCCAGTACGCCCGCAGCACTCTGGTGCAGGCTGAAGCTCACGGAGATCAGACCAATGGCGGCGATGCCGCTCACCCCGGCGGCGAGGCCGTCCAAGCCATCGAGCCAGTTGATGGCGTTGGTGATGCCCACCAGCCAGATCACCGTGGCCAGAAGGCTCAGCCCCTCAGGTAGACCAATCGATCCGCTGAAACCGCCGAGGCCGAAGGGAAGATCCAGGGCCCCGATCCGTACTCCCTTGCTCCACACCACCATCGCCACCGCCAGCTGGGCCGCCAACCGGGGCAGTGGCGGCAGGGCAAACAGGTCATCGCCCAGGCCGATCGCGAAGAAGCAGAGCGAGCCCGCCAAGGTGGTCCAGATCAGCTGATCCTTGGCCGGCTCCAGGCTGCCGAACCAGCCCAGCCCCCACACCAGGCCCAAGGCCAGGGCAAAGCCCGCCACGATGCCCACACCACCGAGACGCACCATCGGGGTGGTGTGCTGCTTGCGGGCATCGGGCTGGTCGATGAGCCCCCAACGGAGCCCTAGGCGCCGTACCAGCGGCACCACTACGGCCGTCAAAAGGGCAGCACTCACGAAGGTGACCAGTGCAACGGCAACCGGGTGGCTGGAGATCGTCACGAATGGCGCCTGGGGGAACATCCCAAAGGGAAGCGGGATGTCACCGGCAGCTTAGGGAGCACGAATCGACCATCAGACCGGCTGTAGTTCACGGGCCGAGCCGTAGAGGGGGAAGCGGGCCACCAGGGCGGCCACCCTCTCGCGGCAGCGCAGTTCGATGGCCGCATCCTCCGGGTGCTGAAGGCGGTCGGCGATCACATCGGCCACCTCCACAAAGGCGGCCGTATCAAATCCGCGGGTGGTGAGGGCTGCACTGCCCAGCCGCAGGCCACTGGTGACGAAGGGCGATTCGGGATCAAAGGGCACGGTGTTCTTGTTGGCCGTGATGTTGATGTCGCTCACCAACTGATCGGCCCGCTTGCCGGTGAGGCCCACGGAACGCAGATCGAGCAGCACCAGGTGGTTGTCCGTTCCCCCGGAGACCACACGAATACCCCGCTCCACCAGCCGCTCGGCCAGGGCCTGGGCATTGCGCACCACCTGGGCGCTGTAGGCGCGGAAGGAGGGTTGGAGAGCCTCGCCAAAGGCCACGGCCTTGGCCGCCACCACGTGCTCCAGGGGGCCGCCCTGGTTGCCGGGGAACACGGCCTTGTCGAACTGCCGGCCGAACTCCGCATCCCCAGTGAGGATCAGGCCACCCCGGGGGCCCCGCAGGGTCTTGTGGGTGGTGGTGGTGACCACATGGCAGTGGGGAATGGGGCTGGGGTGGTCTCCGCTGGCCACCAGGCCGGCGATATGGGCCATGTCCGCCAGCAGGTAGGCCCCCACATCGTCGGCGATGGAGCGGAAGGCAGCGAAGTCGATCGTGCGGGGGTAGGCGGAATAGCCGCAGATGATCAGCTTGGGCCGATGCTCCAGGGCCAGCTGCCGGATCGTCTCGAAGTTCAGCTGTTCGGTGTGGGGATCAACGCCGTAGTGGACAGCCTTGAACCACTTGCCCGACACGTTCACCGGCGAGCCATGGGTGAGGTGACCGCCATGGCTTAGATCCATGCCCAGGATCGTGTCGCCGGGCTGCAGCAGGGCCAGGAAAACGGCGAAGTTGGCCTGGGCGCCGCTGTGGGGCTGCACATTGGCCCAGGCGGCCCCGAACAACTGCTTCGCCCGCGCGATCGCCAGTTCCTCGATGGCGTCGACGTGCTCGCAGCCGCCGTAATAGCGCTTGTGGGGGAGCCCCTCGGCGTATTTGTTGGTGAGCACCGACCCCTGGGCCTCCATCACGGCCCGGGAGGTGAAGTTCTCGCTGGCGATCAGCTCCAGGTGGCTCTGCTGTCGGTTGAGCTCTTTGCCGATCAGGGCCGCGATGGCCGGATCGGCGCTGGCCAATGGTTGGTTGAGGGCCACGCCCGAGGGGTCCGCCATGGTTGTGCTGCCGCCTGTGTGATCCGATCGTAAGGAAACGAACCGACGCCCTCCATGGCCATGGGCCGGAAATGTTGGGGCTCCAGCAGGGGAGGCATGAAAAAACCGCCCCGGAGGGCGGTTAGGAAAGCGCGCCTGGAGAGATTCGAACTCCCGACCCTCTGATCCGTAGTCAGATGCTCTAATCCGCTGAGCTACAAGCGCTTACTTGGCCATTCTCAGCGCACCGGGTGCCCATCCGTCAACCGAAGAGGGCCCGCCGGCCCAAGCGCCACAATCGAGACATGCGCCCCGCTCCGCCTGGTTGCCCCTCCCATGCCAATCCGCTGGTACGGTCCCGCCGACCCCGCCGACCCCACCTACCGCCACTTTGAGCGGATCGTCAATCTCACCCTCCACAGCGCCCTGTTCGCGGCGGTGAATAGCGGGCTGTGGGTGGTGCAGGGGCTGCGGCACCCCTGGGACCACCTCAACCTGGTGACCGCGGGCTGGGGGGTGGTGCTGCTGATGCACTTGATCCTGGTGCTGAGCCTGCGACCCCAACCGGCCCAGGGTCCACCATCCTGAGAACACGGCAGGAATGAATCCCATGGCCTTGCGCTCCGACCAGATTCAGAACCTCAAAACCGCCCTGGCCGATCGGATCTACGTGCAGGTGGCGGGCTGGCACCTCTACCTGGGTGACGCGGGTCTGGCGGAGGAGCTGGCGATCGAGTGCGCCGCCCGGCTGGATCAGGGTCCCGAGATCTGCGCCCGCCAGTCCCTCGAGGCGGTGCAGGTGCCGATCGGCGGCGGCGGCAGTCGCCTTCCCCTCGCACGGCTGGTGCCCGCCGGCCAGCTGCAGGACCTGGAGGACGTTCTTCAGGAATTCTGTTCCTGAAGCCCAAGGGCCAAGCGGGGCGGCCGATAGGGTGGCGCCACCTGCAGAGCGCTTGTGCTGGTGATCGAGGTGACCAACGCCCGAGACGTGGTCCGCCAGCGCATCGGCCGCCTGGGCAGTCGCCTGATCGGCAAGGTGGTCGATGCCGAAGCCCAGGTGGAGCGTGCCCTGATCCAGGAACTGGAAACCGCCTTCAAGGATTTCGGCATCGAGGCCAGGATTTATTCCGTCGACGGGCCCCAGATGGTGGGCCGTAGCCACCTGGAGATTCCCATCCAGGTGCGCGAAGAGCGTCAGGTGCGTCTCAACGACGCCAATCCCTAGCGCCCCGGCAGAGCCGCCAGCAGCCTTCGACGCAGGTCATCACTGAGCTGGCGCGCCTCGGGCACACCGGCGTAGCTGGCAAGCAGCCCATAGACCACCAGGCCTGCGGTGCCACAGAGAGCGCACTGGATCAGCCGGCCCATCAGGTGGGGAGGCCAGGCAACAGCCGCCGACAGCCCCCAGGCCACCAGGCCCGCCACCGCTGCCGCCAGCAACAGCAGTGAACTGTCGCGGGCCCAACGGCGCAGGGGCAAGCCCCCCAGCCGGCTCTGGAGAGCCAGCAACAGCGCCAGGCAGGTGATCAGGTTCACCGCCACGGTGGCCAGCACCAGCCCTGGCGCGCCGAAATAGAGGGCCGGCAGCTGAAGCCCCCAGGGGGTGGGGCCCCCCACCAGGGTCCAGTCGAAAAACACGTTCAGACCGATGCCCGCCATCGACCAGCGGAACGGGGTGACCCCATCGCCAAGGGCATAGAAGACCCGCACGATCACGTCCCGGCCCAGGTAGGCGGGCATGCCGACCCCGTAGGCCATCAGCAGCCCGGTCACCAGGCTGGAGGCCCCGGCATTGAAGGCACCCCGCTCGTAGATGGCCGCCACGATCGGCCCGGCCAGGGCCACGAACAGGGCCCCCAGCGGCAGCATGCTGGCGGTGGAGAGCATCAGCCCCTGGCGGATGCGGCCAATGAGCTCGGGCCGGTCCGACGGTGCGGTGAGCCGGGAGAACACCGGCAGGAGGGGCACCAGAAGTGCGTTGGAGAGCAACCCCAGGGGCGTCTGCACCAGAAGGCCGGCGTAGCCCAGACCGGCCGCGGCCCCAAGGATGCCGGAGGCGAAGAACAGGTCAGTGAACACATTGATCTGCAGCATTCCCGAGGAGAGGGTCGCCGGACCCATCACCTGAAGCACCTCCCGCACACCCTCATGGCGCCAGTCCCAGACGAACCGCAGACGGCCGAGCCCCTGGCGGGCCAGGGCGGGCAATTGGATCAGCCACTGCAGCACCGCCCCCAGCAGGGTGGAGCCCGCCAGAACGGCCCCCCCCAGCAGCGCCTTGTCTGGGGCCGTGATCGACGAACCCAACTGCCACCAGAGCAGCCCCAGTCCACCGATCACCGCCACGCTGGAGAGCAGTGGGCTGACCGACGGCAACCAGAATTCATCGGCTGCATTGAGGGCCCCGAAGCCCAGGCCGATCAGGCCAGCAAACAGAGCCATCGGAGCCATCCAGCGCAGTTGCACAACGGCATTGGCATGGATGTCAGGGGGCAGGGCCGGACCCACCAGGGTGATGAGGGGGTCGGCGGCCAGCAGCAGCAGGATGGTGACCCCGATCAGGCCCGCCCCCACCAGGGTGTTGATCGCCGCCAGCACGTAGGCACCCTCCTCCCGCGGCCGGCGGGCCAGCACGCTGACCATGGCACTGTGGAAAGGCCCGTTGATGCCCCCCAGCAGGATCAGCAGGAAACCCGGCAGCACATAGGCGTAGTTGTAGGCGTCGTAGGCCGCCCCCACGCCAAAGGCAGCAGCAATCACCTGCTGACGCACCAGGCCGGCCACCTTGCTCAAGGCGGTGGCAATGCCAACGATCAGAGCGATGCGGCGCAGGGACTTCGCCATCCAGTTCCGAGCCCAGGCCCACAGTTCGGCTGATTCTCCACCGCACCCGCCCGCCCATGGCCAACCCCATCCCCGTGCTCAGGTTCGATCCCCTGGTGGAGGGGGTGCTCCACAAGCGCTACAAGCGCTTTCTCGCCGACATCGAACTGAGCGATGGCCAGGTGGTGACGGCCCACTGCCCCAACACCGGTCCGATGACAGGCGTCTTGATCCCGGGCGGGCGGGTGCGACTGCGCCATGACCCCCGGCCGGAGCGCAAGCTGGCCTGGACCTGGGAGCAGGCGGAGGTGCCAGGGGCCGACGGCACACCGGTGTGGGTGGGCGTCAACACCGCCCTGCCGAACCGGCTGGTGCGGGCCACGATCGAAGCAGGCCTGCTGGAGCCCTGGCTGGGGCCGATCGGGGCCATTCGCGCCGAGGTGCCCTACGGCGCTGGTCGGCGCAGCCGCATCGACCTGCTGCTCACCCCAGCCCCCGGGCCAGCCGCCAGACCCACCGATCCACGGTTGATTTATCTGGAGGTGAAAAACACCACCTGGACCGAGGGCCGACTGGCCCTTTTCCCGGACACCGTGACCGAACGGGGCCAGAAGCATCTGGTGGAGCTGGCAGATCTGCTACCCGAGGCCCGAGCCGTGCTGGTGCCCTGCCTCAGCCGCGCCGATGTGGACCGCTTTGCCCCTGGAGACCGCGCCGACCCCCGCTATGGAGAGCTATTTCGAACGGCGCTCAATCGGGGGGTGGAGGTGGTGCCCTGTCGCTACGACTTTCAGGCCACCGGTGTGAATTGGCTGGGGGTTACCCCCGTGGAGCGGCGGGATCCCCAGGCAGAGATCCATGAATCCAAGATTCAGTAACAACCGCAACAAAAAACAGGGCTCGACGGCCAATCTTCCCCACCCAAATGCATCTGGGGGTAGATCCCATGGCGACGGCATCGCCGGCACCCTGGTCTCCCAGCTGCGCTCCGGCAAACCTGACCTGACCTTCACCATCAACGACATCCTGGCCGGTCTGGTGGGAGTCACCGCCGGTTGCGACGCCATCTCCATGCCTGCCGCCTGGGTGATCGGCTTCATCGGCGGTGCCCTGGTGGTCTACGCGGTCAGCTTTGTCGATGCCCTCGGCATCGATGATCCCGTGGGCGCCTTCTCGGTGCATGGGTTCGGCGGCATCTGGGGCACCCTGGCCGTCGGCCTCTTCCACATGGACAAGGGTCTGCTCACCGGCCATGGCTTCGGCCAACTCGGTCTGCAAATCCTTGGTGTGGTTTCCTACGTGGTGTTCACCTTGGCGGTGTCCTGGATCCTCTGGAGCGTCCTCGGTGCCATCGGCGGTGGCCTATCCCGACTTCGTTTCCACCTCCAACGTCTGACCCAGATCGCGGCTGGGCCTGGTCCTCCCACCGCCTCTCCAGCCGCGATCTCTTTCAACCGGCAGGCCACACCCCCCCATAGAGTCGGCTGAACCAGCCGGCGAAACGATGGACACCCGCGCCTTCAAACGCTCGCTAAGCCATTCCGAGCGGTACAACCGGCGCGGCTTCGGTCGGGCCGAGGAGGTGGCCGGCAGCCTGGAGCAGGCCTATCAGAGCGACTTGGTGGCAGGCCTGCGGGAGAACGGCTACCAACTGAACCATGGTCGTTTGTGCGTACGCCTGGCCGAAGCCTTCGGCTTTTGCTGGGGGGTGGAGCGGGCGGTGGCCATGGCCTACGAGACCCGGCGCCACTACCCCAGCGAACGGATCTGGATCACCAACGAAATCATCCACAACCCCTCGGTGAACGATCACCTAAGGGAGATGAACGTGCTGTTCATCGCCGTGGAAGAGGGAGTCAAGGACTTTTCCGAGGTGGGCCCCGGCGATGTGGTGATCCTGCCGGCCTTCGGAGCCACGGTCCAGGAGATGCAGCTGCTCAATGAGCGCGGCTGCCACATCGTCGACACCACCTGCCCGTGGGTCTCCAAGGTGTGGAACACGGTCGAGAAACACAAGAAACACGCCTTCACCTCGATCATCCACGGCAAGGTCAAGCACGAGGAAACCCTCGCCACCAGCTCCTTCGCCGGCACCTACCTGGTAGTGCTGGATCTTCCGGAGGCCCACATGGTCTGCGACTACATCCGCGGCCGCGGCGATCGCGCCACCTTCATGGCCCACTTCGCCAATGCGTGCTCCCCAGGCTTCGATCCTGACCGTGACCTGGCACGGGTTGGGGTGGCCAACCAGACCACCATGCTCAAGAGCGAAACCGAGGAAATCGGCCGACTGTTCGAGCGCACGATGCTGGAGCACTACGGACCAGCCGCGCTCAACGAACATTTTTTGGCCTTCAACACCATCTGCGATGCCACCCAAGAGCGCCAGGACGCCATGTTCTCCCTGGTGGACGAGCCCCTGGACCTGATGATTGTGATCGGCGGCTACAACTCGTCCAACACCACCCACCTGCAGGAGATCGCCATCAGCCGCGGCATCCGCTCCTTCCATATCGACACCCCCGAACGCATCGGCCCCGGCAACCGGATCGAGCACAAACCCCTGGGGGGAGAACTGGAAACCGTGCAGCCCTTCCTGCCCGAGGGGGCCCTGCGGGTTGGCATCACCTCCGGCGCCTCCACCCCGGACCGGGTGGTGGAGGATGTGATCCGTCAACTGATCGACCTCAGCGAAACTTGAGCGGGTGTCACAGCCGCGGGCGATCTGCCCGGGTGGTACATCTACATTGCGCCTTCTTTAGCTCCATCACGACCCCTGGCAGCTCGGAGCCCGTTGACCACGTCCGTCCACCGCACCGACTCCGCCGCTGTGTCAGCTCCCGCACTTCGGCACAGCCCTGATCCCAAGGTGCGCTGCTATCGCAGCCACTTTGCCGATCTGATGGAGATGCGCGCCCACGCCGACCGTGTGACCGACTACCTCGACCACCACGAGGGCTGGTTCCGGCGCTGTGCCGCGCCGATGAAAGTAAAGCCGATCGGAACCAACGGTTATCTCCTCACCCTGGGCCGGTTCGGCAATTTCGGCTTCGAGGTGGAACCCAGCATTGGCCTCGAACTCCTGCCCCAGAGCGCCGGGGTCTACCGGATCGTCACCGTGCCGGTCGAGGAGGAAACCGAGGCCTCCAGCCAGAGCCTCTATGACGTGGAGTTCAACGCCTCCCTGCAACTGGAGGAGCAGCAGGAGGATCCGGGCGTGCAGCCCCTCCCCCTCAGCCTGGTGCGATGGGAACTGGATCTGAGCGTGTGGATCAAGCTGCCTTCCGTGATCGGCCTGCTACCGGAGAGCCTGGTGCAGACCAGCGGCGACCACCTTCTGCGCCAGATCGTGCGCCAGATTTCCCGCAAGCTCACCTGGAAGGTCCAGGAAGACTTCCACGGCTCCCACGGCCTGGAATGCCCCCCCAGGCGCCGGGCTCAGTTCTAGGAGCCCTGGTTAGGCGGCAGGAGCATTGAGAATCTTGCCCACGATCTCCAGGCCCGTATAGGTCTGCCAGAGGAACAACGTCAGGGCGGCCATGTTGAGGCCCACGTGAACCTTGCGGGCCACCAGATTGCCCTGCTGGATCAGCGGCACCAGCGCCACCGCCAGAACCAGCAGGCTGGCGATCCCCAGACCCACCAACAGGTGGGGAGCCACGAACAGCTTGCCGTTGTTGATGTACGTGACGGCCATGCCGCCGAAGGTGCCGAGGACCGTGAGCACCAAAACCAGGCTGCCCACCTTGAAGTGACGCTGGGCAAACTTGCCCTTGATCAGCTCCTTGCGCTGCTCCGGTTCGGCCAGCCGGGTGCGCTTGGCCTTGATGCCCAGGTACAGGGCGTAGAGCGAAAGGGCCCCCAGAACGCCCATCACCAGGGGGTGGACGAAGTTGAGGCCGAAGGCGAAAGCGTCGGGCATGGGATTGGGCTCGATGGAGCCGAAACTAGACCGTCACGCTGCAAGCTGGTCGAACCCGTTCAGGCGACGAAACCGATCAAGGCCGGTTCAGTGCAGGAAGTGGCGCCGGCCGGTGGTGACCATGGCCAGGCCCAATTCGTCGCAGGCAGCCACCGAGTCGCCATCGCGGACGCTGCCGCCAGGCTGAATCACGGCGACGATGCCGTGCTTCGCCGCCAGGCGCACGGTGTCATCAAAGGGGAAGAAGCCATCACTGGCCAGCACGGCACCCCGGGCCGCCTCACCGGCCGCCTCGAGCGCAAGGCGGGCCGAGCCCACGCGGTTCATCTGGCCGGCGCCGATGCCCAGGCTGCGCTGGCCCCTGGCAATGGTGATGGCGTTGGAGCGCACGTGGCGCACCAGTCGCCAGGCGAAGCGCAAGTCGTCGAATTCCTCCTCGGAGGGGAGGCGCTGGCTCACCACCTGCCAGCCGCTCTCCTCCACAGGCTGGTCATCGAGCTGTTGCACCAGCACCCCGCCCAGCACGCTGCGCAGCTGCTGATCGGAGGCTCGGCCGATCGCCGCCGGGCTCAGTTCGAGCAGCCGCAGGTTGGCCTTGGACGCCAGCCGTTCGCGGGCCTCGGGGCTGAAGGCCGGCGCAACAACGCATTCGAGGAAAAGGCTGGTGAGCTGATCTGCGGTGGCGCCGTCCACTGGCGTGTTCAAGGCCACGATGCCGCCGAAGGCGGACACCCGGTCGGCATCGAGGGCCCGCTCCAGGGCTTCGGCGGTGCTGGCGCCAGTGGCCACCCCGCAGGGGTTGGTGTGCTTGACCACCACAGCAGCAGGCCGTTCGGCCCCGGGGGTGCCGTAGCCGAACTCCCGAACGGTGGCCAGGGCCGCCTCCAGGTCGATGAGGTTGTTGTAGCTGAGCTCCTTGCCCTGGAGTTGCTCTGCCCCGCCCCAACCAGCTGCCACGGCGCTGAACCAGCGGGCGGCCTGGTGGGGGTTCTCCCCGTAGCGAAGGTTCTGCTGCAGGGGAAGCTGCAGTTGGAACGTCGGCTCCACCTCCAGCCTGCCCGCCATCCACTGGCTGATGGCCCCGTCGTAGTCGGCCGTGTGGCGGAAGGCCTCCAGGGCGAGCCGGGCGCGAAAACCCGCATCGGCGGTGCCCTGCTCCAGGGCCGCCAGGAAGCCCTCGTATTGGGCTGGGCTGGTCAGCACCGCCACATCGGCGTGGTTCTTGGCCGCCGCGCGCACCATGGCCGGCCCCCCGATGTCGATGTTCTCGATGGCCTTCTCCCAGCTCACCTCGGGATCGGCCACCGTCTGGCGGAAGGGATAGAGGTTGACCACCACCACATCAATGGCCTCGATCCCCTGGGCCTCCAGATCCGCCTGGTGGGAAGGATCATCCCGCTTGGCCAGGATGCCGCCATGGATGCGGGGATGGAGGGTCTTGACCCGACCGCCCAGAATTTCAGGCGCACCGGTGTGTTCCGCCACCCGGGTGACGGTCAGCCCTGCCGCCTCTAGCGCCGCGGCCGTGCCACCGCTGGAGAGCAACCGGTAGCCGTGGTGCCGTTGCAGCGCTTCTGCCAACGGCACCAGGCCCCGCTTCTCCGACACACTCAGAAGGGCAGTGGGCGCCATCTCGATCCCTGAGGCTTCGCCCCAACCTACGCAGCGGACCCCGTCCCCATGACCGACTCCATACCCAGCACCCTCACTGACGATCTGCTCAGGGAAGGCCCCGCCGGAGCCAACTTTCGGCTGGTGCTGCTCCACGGCTGGGGCGCCGACGCCGACGACCTGCTGGACCTGGGACAGCTGCTGGCGGATGGCGACACGGAGCTGGTGGCCCTGCGGGCCCCAGACCCCCATCCGATGGGCTACGGCCGCCAGTGGTACGACCTGCAGCAGCCGGGTTGGCCAGAACTGGCCGCGGCACGACAGGCCCTGCGGCTTCGCCTGCAAAAGCTCTCAGAGACTATGCCCCTGGAGCGCACCGTTCTTCTGGGCTTTTCCCAAGGCGCCGCCATGGGCCTGGATGTGGCAAGCGGACTTCCGATCGCGGGACTGATCGCCTGCAGCGGCTATCCCCATCCCGACTGGCTGCCCCAGCCACCCCTCACGCGGGTGCTGATCACCCATGGCACCGACGATCAGGTGGTGCCCTTCGCGGCCAGCGGGGAGGTGGCTCGACGGCTGTCGGGGGCCGGCGGATTGGTGCAGGTGGAGAGCTTTGACGGCGGCCACACGATCGATACGTCCCTGTTCACTCCGATGCGGGAGTTCCTCAAGCTGAGCCGGAAGCCAGTTCCAGCTCAGGATTGATCCAGGGACCGGAGGGTCGGGAAGGGGCCGCGCACCCTCAGACGAAGGCGTACTCGTACTCCTCCATCTCCTCCCAGTCATCGGAGGCCATCGACTCGAGACCGGCGAAGAGCGTTTCCTCACCGATGCGGTCGACGATCAAGCGCAGGGACGGGAAGAGGAAATGGTTCTCCTCGGCGTACTGGGCGCTGAACAGGCCCTTTTCGCCCCAGAAGAAGCGATCGGTGGTGTGCTCATTGCGGCGCACATTGAGGATGGCCGGGGCAGCCAAGGCCGCATCAGCGATGTAGCGCCGAGCTGCGGTGACCGGCTTGTGCTCGCCGGTTTCAAGGTTGTGGGTGGGAACGTGGGCCAGAACCCGCTGGCCGGCGAGTCGACGACGGCTGATCCGCTTGCGCTTCTTGGACATAGGACCTCTCCCATCAAGGGAGGTTTAGAGGAGGGACAGGTTGGGTGGATCGCAGGGGCGAACCACCACTGCAGAGGCTTCCGAAAAGGGAAGGCCCGGCACGCCCATACATCTGTGGACCGGGAGGACGACTGGAGGTTCCAGGGGGGATGCGGTGACCCCATGGGAGGGTCACCGACAGCGGAGGAGCGCGTCAGCCTCTGCTGTAACCTCAGCTGCAAGAAAGCAACCAAGGCCGTCACGACTGGAACCTGCGGTCCGCTTCCGGGCTGCAACGTATTGGTCGATACGCCATCTTAAGACTTTTTCCCGGATTTCCAACATCGGATCCGGACTTTTTCTTCCCTTCCGCGACCGAGCGCCCAAATGCAGGTCTCCGAAAGGTTTCTTGCCCTGCTGCAGCAGCAGTTGGCCCAGTTCACGGACCGGAGTGACCTCCGGTCCGTGGTGGTGTATCTGGCCCTGTCCACCGCCGAGGGCAAGCCGTCACTCGTGCCGGTGGGGAGCTGGCCCAGTGGTGCCGTTCCCCTGCCCACGGTCGAGGACGACCGCAACCTGCGCCTGCCCGATGCCCAACGGCGCTGGCTGGCCCTCCGTCACGAACAGGTGCTGCTGGGGGCCCTGCGGGTGGAAACGGATCAGCTCCCTTGGTCTGATTCCCTGACCCAGCGCCTACAGGCCACCGCCAATGGCCTTGCCCTGGCCCTCTGCCTCGACCTGGAACAGCGCCGCCTCCAGGAGCAGGTCCGGCACCAGGACCAGCAGCTGGGTCTGCTGGTGCACCAACTGCGCAACCCCCTGGCGGCCCTTCGCACCTTCGGCCAGTTGCTGCTGCGCCGGCTCGCCCAGGATCCGGCCAACCGGGCTCTGGTGGAAGGCCTGTTGGCGGAGGAACAGCAGCTGAACCGCTATGTCGATGCCATCGATCGGCTGGCGGGGCCCCTGCAACTGACCCCCGGGCCCTCGGAACCCCAGCC
>Ga0194061_1000215_pt1 | contig 34918 bp, 25 predicted proteins | sample SepL2221m_MetaG_FD_163423 | JGI IMG/M metagenome (GOLD analysis project Ga0194061, IMG submission 163423) | Anoxic zone freshwater microbial communities from boreal shield lake in IISD Experimental Lakes Area, Ontario, Canada - Sep2016-L224-21m | ecosystem: Environmental > Aquatic > Freshwater >... | reverse complement strand
GCAACCATGGCATGGGGAACAACACCCCGTCCACGGCGAAACCGCTAATGCCCGGTGGCAACTTGTGGGCCAAATAACCAACGAACTGGGGGTGGGTATCCATACCCAACTCCAGACCAAAACCCGCGTGGGTACGGTAGATAAATTCGTGCAATTACGGCGTGGCCATACCGCCATCTATCAGGAACATGTTTTCACTGGTTATCATGGCCCGATGAATGTCGGCCATCATGCCACGCTGGCGTTCCCCGCCACGCCGGGCGCGGGGCTGATCTCCACCAGTGCCATCCGCTATGGTCAGGTATTCCCCGAGGTGTACGAAAACCCCGCCGAGGGTGGTTATCAGGCGTTGCAGCCCGGAGCCCTGTTTGACACGCTTGATCATGTCCCCACGTGCACCGGTACGGCCGCTGATTTATCGCGTTATCCCGCCCGCAGCGGTTATGAAGATCTGGTCCTGATGGCCGCCGAACCGATGCTTAATCTGGCCTGGACAGCGGTGGTATTCCCACACGAACGGTATGTCTGGCTGGGGATCAAACATCCCAAACAATTGGCCGCGACGATTCTTTGGCATTCCAACGGTGGGCGGCATTACGCCCCGTGGAACGGTCGGCACCGCAATGTTTTGGGATTGGAAGAAGTCACCAGTTATTTCCATACCGGGATTGCCGATTCTGCCAAGCCCAACCACCTTAACCAGCATGGCATTCCGACCACCATCACGCTTAATCCAGAACAGCCCGCGCGCCTGCGTTACATCATGGCCGTGGGGCAAATCCCCGCCGGGTTTAATCATGTGCAGGAAGTGGTACCCGAAGCGGACGACCGCATCGCCGTAATTGCCCGCAATGGCAAGGTGGTCAAGCTGGCGGTGGATGTCCGGCCTATACTGGAAGCCCAGACCTTAGTGACGGGTGGCTAAGTGCAGGACTTTACGCAGTTGCTGCGGCCACGGTACGGAAGTTTCCAATACGTGGTGGGTGATCCGCATCTGACCGCAGCGCTGATGGATTAAATGCAGAAAGTCCTGCATGGCCTGCGCATAAGCCGCCTTCAGCGGTTTGGGGTCAAGCGTGAGTTGCGATTGATCTTCCATGTCCTTGAACGTCACCGGCCGGTCGTGGTTGAGGGTTAATTCCCCCCGATCCAATACCTGCATCACGATGACATGATGGTGTCCATGGCGCAGGCGTTGCAGTGTATGGATGATGCGTTCCGGTTCGTCGAGCAAATCGGAGAGCACCACCACCAGGCCCCGCCGGGGAATGCGGGCGGCAACCTGCTCGAGTGCCGCGGCGGTATCGGTTTGGCTGGCGGGTTGGGTACGTTCCAGATGTTTGAATATTTGGTCCAGGTGGCCCGCCCCGTGGCCGTAGGGCAGCATATATCGCACCTGAGTATCAAATGCCGTCAGCCCCACCATGTCCTGCTGCATGGCCAACAGGTAACTCAAACACGCGGCCATGATGCTGGCATAGTCATATTTCGTGATGCCGTGCCGGATGCCACCATCGGGGCCGGGGAGCTGGGCATTGCCAAAGGCCATCGAACCCGAGCAATCCAGACAGATCATGGCCCGTAGGTTGGTTTCCTGTTCGAATTGTTTGACGTAAAAACGATCGGTCCGGGCCAGCACATTCCAATCGAGATGTTTCAATTCATCGCCCGGCGTGTATTCGCGGTGTTCCGCAAATTCGACCGAAAACCCCTTGTGGGGTGACTTATGCAAGCCAGCATAGGCCCCCTCCACAATCCCGCGCACAGTCACCTCTAACGGCTGGAGTTGGGCCGCCTGACGGGGATGGAAATACTTATAGCGCCACAGGCTCATGTTGCCGGTTCTCTGCAGGGATCAGCCAGGTAATGGCCATTTCGCTGAACTTCATTTCACGGAAAATCTGGGTACACGTCACGGTGGTATCAACCATCACCCGGGTGGGATGGCGGATGATAATCAGACCGTCGGGCCGCATAATTTCCTGCGCCATGAAACGCGTCAATTCATCCATCCGCCGGCGTTCATGCCCGGTTTCCATATGCTTATAGGGCGGGTCTAAAAAGGCCAGTCCCAGCGGGCCAAGTTCGGCGCGCTTGTTCCGCAGTGCCGTCTGCAAACCCGCACCATATGCGTCACAGGTAAGAACGTGCGTCTGGGCGGTTAGTTGCAGCGCGGTAATATTGGTTTTAAGCGCCCGCTGGGCATGGTGGTCGCGTTCCACAAACAGGGCGAACTTGCTGCCCCGGCTCAGGCATTCCAACCCCATCGAACCGGGCCCGGAAAAACAGTCCAGCACCCAAGGTAATTCATCGAGCGTTCCCAGCGCATCGAAAAGTGCCTGCTTGGCCCGGTCGGTGATGGGACGGGTGACTTGATCCGATGGAGGTCCTACCAGCGGACGTCCCCGATAGGTACCGGCGATAATACGCATTTAACCCCGTGCCTGTTGTTCCAGTGTTTGCAGTTCCCGGGCAAATGCCGCCAGTGCGGTGTCAAACAATTCGTGCGGAACAAATTCGTCCACCTGGGCCACCTCAGGCAGAATGCCACGCACCGGAACGCCACAAAACTGCTCGATTTCCTGGGCGGCATAACTCTCTGCCACCCCGGGCGTCTTGGGCATACGATTGATCACCACCCCCGACACGGGCAAACTACGTTGCTGGATCGCATGCACGGTCAAGGCCGTGGTATTCAGCGTCCCCAGTTGCGGGGTGGTCACCACCAGCACCGGCAGACGCAGGATCGCAGCCAAATCCGCCACCGTAAAATAACCTTCATCCAAGGGGACCATCCACCCGCCGGAACCTTCCACCAGCAGGATATCGCAGTGATCTTCCCAATAATCAAACGCATCCTCAACCCGCGCCCACTCCGGCGGACGACCTTCCAGCCGCGCGGCCACATGGGGCGAAATAGCCTGCTGATAACGCAAGGGCGACACATAGCGATGTAAGCCGATATCTTTGACATCCAGCCCCGCCGCCCGAGCGAGAATCTCGCCATCCAGACAACTCAGGGCGTCATTGGGGTCCAGTTGCAACGATTTGGTATTGTTCACCACCGAACAGCCGCTGGCCACCGGTTTGCATACCCCCACGCGTATCCCGCGTTTGCGCAGGTTTGCGGCCAAGGTGGCTGTGACGGTGGTCTTCCCCACCCCGGTGCCGGTACCGGTAATGAACAGACCGGGGAGGCTATACCGATGCAACACGTTGCGCGGGTGAACCGGATTGGGATTCTTGGTCATCGTTATGACTCCTGCATTTTACGCTCGATCAAGTGCGGAATCTGCACTATTGATTCTACCGCAACCCGACATAAATAACGCAAATCATTTTCGTTAATTGCCAGTGGGGGCATAATTACCACCACATCCGCCAATGGCCGCAGCAAGACTCCTTTGGACCGCAAGGCGGTGCATAACTCACCGCCAATCCGCCAGTGATAGGGAAAGGGTTGCTTTTCCGCCGGATCGGCCATTAGTTCGATGGCTCCGATCAGCCCACAGGTCCGCACATCCGCCACATGGGGCATTCCCCGGGCCTGGGCCAATTCTTCGGCCATAATGGGGGCCATGGCTTGAACGTGGGACAAAAGTTGATTCTGTTCAAAGAGGTCCAGTGAAGCCAACGCCGCGGCACAGGCCAGCGGGTGACCCGTAAAAGTGTGGCCATGAAAGAATGTCTTAAGTTCTTTGGGGTCCGCATAAAATGCGTCATAAACCCGCTGGGTAGTCAGGGTTGCCCCCAGGGGCATGTAACCGGCGGTCAAACCTTTGGACAGGCACATAAAGTCCGGGCAGACATCCTCTTGCTCACAAGCGAACATCGTCCCGGTACGGCCAAAACCGGTCATCACTTCATCGGCAATCAGCAGGACATCATAACGCCGGCACACATCACGCACGGCCCGCAGGAACCCCGGCGGGGCCATCAACATCCCCCCCGCGCCCTGCACTAGGGGCTCAACAATTAAGGCCGCATAGGCGTCTGGTGATTTTTGCAGCAAAGCTTCCAACTGGGTCAGCGTTCGGCCACAACAAGCCGCACCAGGCTGATGGTCCCGGCAACTCCAACAGATGGGTGGAGCCACTAAATCCACTGGGAAGCACAGGTTTTTGAACGCCTGATGAAACAGCGGAATCCCACCCAGAGAAACTGCCCCGAGGGTGTCGCCATGATACGCCCAGTCAAAGGCCAGAAACCGTGTACGTTGCCGTTGGCCTTGGTTCTGCCAGAACTGGTAGGCCATCTTGCAGGCCACCTCCACGGCTGTCGAGCCGTTATCGGAATAAAACACCTTGCGCAACCCGGCGGGGGCGAGGTCAATTAAACGTTTCGCCAACAGGGTACTGGGGATATTGGCCAGTCCCAAAAGCGAGGTATGGGCCACCTGCTGTAGTTGCGCGGTGATCGCCGCATCAATTACCGGTACTGCGTGGCCATGCACATTGCACCAGATGGATGCACTGCCATCTATATACCGCCGGCCAGTGGTATCGTAGAGATAAATCCCCTCCCCCCGGGCAATCACCAGCGGGTCGGCCTTTTCCACCCAGGCTTTCATGGGGGTAAAGGGGTGCCAGACATACTCCCGGTCCAGCGCGATCAAAGTTTCTGTGTCGTATGACATCAAGAGCAGTATCCTAGTTTCGAGTTCACTGCTAAGCTATATAATCGTAGACCGTTCGTCTTGGCAAATAGCGAAACGAGGTTTTTCTTGACCGAAGCGCCTAACACCCCCCTGCGTTGGGATACCCCCCTGACGATACTTCCCGGGGTCGGTCCCAAACGCGCTGCCGCGCTGGCCAATCTGGGCCTGACCACGGCGGGTGATTTATTGGATTATATCCCGCGCGATTACCTGCAATATGCCCCGGAAGCCGCCGTCACGGAATTAAAATCCGATACCATCGGCACCGTACGTGGCACCATCATCCAAACCCGGCTGGTGCGCCGGCGGCCCCTGCGCTTTGAAGCCCTGCTGGACGATGGAACCCAACGCTGTGTTTTAACCTGGTTCAATATGCACGGGATGGATAAAAAGCTCTACCCCGGCGTACGCGTGCTGGTCACCGGTAAAGTCGGCCAATATGATGGCCGGGTCCAGTTTGTGAACCCACGTTTCGAACTCCAACCCGAAGGTGTGGATGCCCCGACGGTCACCTCGGCCCGGATTGAGCCGGTTTATCCCGCCAATAGTGAAATCAGCAGCCACTTCATTGCCATGTTAATCCAACGCCATCTGTCAGTACTGGTTCCGCTGGTGCAGGAATGGTATCCAGAGGCATATCTGGCCCCGCGTGGCATGTTGTCGCGCCAACAAGCCTACAGCTTAATCCACCAGCCCCAGGAAGTGCTGCAAGTAACCAAAGCCAAACGCACGCTGGCCTACCATGACTTTATGACGCAGCAACTGGTCGTCGCCCTGCGCCGACACGGCATCCAGACCGGTCCCAGTGCCCAGCGGTTGCGCATTGATGATCTGGTGGACCAACGTATCCGCCGGCTGGTGCCCTTTACCCTGACTCAGGCTCAGGAACGCGTCATCCAGGAAATCCGTCACGACATATCCGGCCGTATCCCCATGAACCGACTAATTCAGGGGGATGTGGGCAGCGGTAAAACCGTTGTGGCGTTATATGCCATGCTTTGTGCCGTGGCCACCAAAATGCAAACCGCCCTGATGGCCCCCACTGAAATTTTGGCCGAACAACATTACCTTTCGATTCAACGCTATCTGGCCAACAGCAAAGTCCGCATGGTTTTGGTCACTGGCAGTCTGTCTGCGGCCGAACGTGAAAAAGCCTTGGCCGATATCGCCAACGGCAAGGTAGATTTAATCATCGGCACGCATGCCCTAATCACCGAGTCCAATAATTTTTCCAATCTGGGGTTGGTCGTCGTGGATGAGCAGCATAAATTCGGCGTCAACCAACGCGCAGATTTGCGCCTGCGACATGGTCATCCGCACACCTTGGTCATGACCGCCACACCCATCCCCCGCACGCTGGCCATGACGGTCTATGGTGACTTGGATTTATCGGTAATAGATGAACTGCCCCCTGGTCGGCAACCGATCCACACCCGCAAAGCCATCCCCGCCAATCGTCCGGAAGTGTATGAGTTTGTGCGCTCCCTTCTGGTCCAAGGTGCCCAGGCCTATGTCGTAGTCCCCGCCGTGGATGAAAATGCCGATGATCTGGCCCATGCGGTGGGTGTCCACAAGGAATTTCAGCAGGACATTTTCAAAGAGTACCGCATCGGGGTGGTTCATGGCCGTATGAATCGCGCCGAGCGTCAGGCCGTCATGGAGCAATTCCGCCGCGGGGAATTGGCCGTGCTGGTCGCCACCACGGTAATCGAAGTAGGGGTGGATGTGCCCAACGCAGTCATTATGGTGATCGAACATGCCGAACGCTTCGGTCTGGCCCAATTACATCAATTGCGCGGCCGCGTGGGCCGTGGCCAGGCCAAGTCCTACTGTATCCTGATTGCCGATACCACCACCGAAGACGCCCGGCAGCGCATCGAAGCGATGATCGAATTCAAATCTGGCTTTGATATCGCCCAAAAGGATTTGGAAATCCGCGGTATGGGTCATCTGATTGGGACCGAACAATCGGGCGCGTCCGATATCCGCTTTGCCGATCTGCTCGGGGACACCCGGTTGCTGAATCTGGCCCAACGCGATGCCCGGGCCATCATCACCGAGGATCCCCAGCTCTTAGCCCCGAATCACACATTGTTACACCAGCATATCCGCCGGCTGTACGGCGCTACAATTTCACTAGCCGATGTCGGCTAAGTTAGTATTTCTATGCATCATTGCCCCCGTTCCTTCGTTAAACACGTTATGAAGCAACCGCTCGTCATTCTTCTGCTGGGCTTATCCACCACCGGTCTGTGGGCGGACACCCTCGGTGACGGCTGGGGCTGGCGACGGGAACTACAAGTCAAAGTCGCCGCATCCAAGGCCCCCGGTTCGAGCGCGGCCTACGCCGAATTTCGCACTGAAGGCAGTCAGCTTCCGGATGGCAAAGATATTCGTGTGACCACAGCCGAGCGCAACGTGGTGCCTAGCACATTACTCTTGATCAGCAATAAACACGATTTTGTTCGTCTGGCTTTCGCCACCCCCAAGGACGGCCCCTACTACGTGTGGTGGGGTAATCCGAAAGTGGATAAACCCGCGCCCGAATTGGACTTGCAGCGCGGCTTGCTCGTGGAACAATGGACCTTACCCGCCAATCAAGCCCCCCAACCACAGGCCATTAAGAAATGGTTGCTGGGCAAACCCGCCCCGGTCTGGACGGGCGTCTGGGACAAGCCCCTGAAACTGGGCTGGAACCCGTTGGGCGAGGATCTAGAGATTGTGCTGCGCTATCGGGGACAATTTTTACTAGACCGGGCAGGGACTTTTCACTTTGCCTTCGCGGCTGATGACGCAGGGTATCTCAGCATTGATGGCAAGCAAATATTGCAACATCAGGGTGTCATTGGGCGCCAAATCCGGCATCAGGAAGCGCTGGATTTATCCGCAGGCTGGCACACTCTGGATGCGATCCAGATCAATGCCAATCGGGACAAACGCGACCGCCGGGAAACTGGCTTGGTCGCGGCCTGGCAGACACCGGGCGCGAAACATTTTGAGAGTATCCCGGCGAATGTCTTTGCTCCTCTGCCCGCTGCCACGGTGGGCATCTTGGAACAGACCGGCACGGGTAAAACCGGCGACTTCGAGGCCTATCCCGCGGCGGAAGCCTTTATCCCGCCGGAACATTACGTACAGCGTTGGATATTTTCCGGCCAGGTGCCCCCGGAATGGAAAGCCGCCCAGTGGCAATGGGATTTTGGTGATGATCAAACCGCTACCGGAGCTGCGACCCAACACGTATTTCTGACCGAAGGAGTATATCCGGTAAAATTAACGATCAAGTCGCCACAAAAGACTGTATCCGTTACCCAGCGGATCTGGGTACGGCCCCGGCTATATGAACAGTTCCCAAAACCGGAAGAGGACCGCAGTAGTGTGCTGCTGGCGGAATTAAGCCACTATAACCCGTTATTGCTATCTACGAACGCCGCTTATCGCGGTATGTTGGCTTATAAATCTGCGGATAACCGCAAGGAATATCAGCGCTGGATGGAAGCCTGGCTGACGGCATGCGTACCTACGGAAACGCCCCAGTTGATGAACGCGTTACGCGATTATGCCCACACTATGACACAGGCGGGCGCCGCCGAGGCGCTGGTCGGCAGTCTTAAGTTACTGCACGCAAAGAAACTATCATCCTTGGTACGGGCTCAGGCTGCATTGCTGGAAGTGACTGCCCTGACCGAAGAATTAAGCCAGCCGCAAGTCGCACAGGCGGTTTTGGACCAATGCAAGCCCCAACTGGACCCAGAACGCGCGGATGCCATGCACCACTTTCAAGTGGCGCAGGCCTTGACCTATATCGCAGCAGGTAAGGGCAAACAATGTCTGGAAACGATCAAGGAACTGGGCCCACGAAAAAATCTCCCCTATAACGAAATACAGATGCGACAAGGCGTGCTGGCCCGTAATATCGAGTCGTTCATCGCCGAGGGTGAATTCGAGCCTGCCCAGCGGGCCCTAGAACAATGGGAAATGGACGTCCCCGACACCATTCCCGAAGGTTTCAGCCGAGTGCTAAAGGTGAAGCTCTACATGGCCCAGAAGCGTTATCAGACGGCCATTGTGATCGCACTACAACACGCCAAAGCATTACCCGATGCCTATTACGCTGCGGAATTGCTTTGGAGGGCTGCAGAAGCCCAAATAAAATCATCTAACCTCAATGAAGCCAAGGCGTTACAACAGCTAATCCGCGAAAAATACCCTGAATCCCCCTGGGCTCGACAAGCCACGACACTGCCACAGGCAAACTAACTCGGTATACTAATAGCTGTCATCTGCATTACCATACGCTTTGAGGCGTATGGCGCAGCTTACGAACGATATTTTCGCAATAAAGGGTAATCTATGTGTGGAATCGTTGCTTATCTTGGTAAGAAAAACGCCCAACCCCTGTTGTTGGAAGGGCTTAAGCGGCTTGAGTATCGTGGTTACGACTCGTCTGGTATCTGTATCGGCCATGAAGGCCAGCACCATATTCGCCGGGCAGTGGGCCGTATCAGCGTGCTGGAAGCACAACTGGAAACCGAAACCAATCAGGTTCCCGGCGGGCATATTGGCATGGCTCACACCCGTTGGGCCACCCATGGTGCCCCGACCGAGATCAATGCCCACCCGCATACCGACGAACATCATAAAATTGCTTTGGTCCATAATGGTATCATCGAAAACTACGCCAGCTTGAAGCAATTCTTGCAGGAAAAAGGCCGGCATTTCTCCAGTCAGACGGATACCGAAGTTCTGGCCATGCTGATCGGCCATTTCTACAAGCCCGGGGAACTGGCTCAGGCGGTGCAGGCCGCGCTGCATGAAGTCCGCGGCACTTATGGCATTGCCGTGATGGCGGTGGACCAGCCGAATACGTTGGTCGTGGCCCGTAAAGGCTCGCCGCTGATTATCGGTGTGGGCAATCAGGAATTTATTGTGGCATCCGATGCCTCGGCCATCGTGGAACACACCACACAGGTGATTTACCTTTCTGACAACGAGATGGCCGTCATAACGCCCGAAGGCTTCAAAACCACCACGATTGACAACGTCCCGGTGCGTAAGGATTTGACCGAGGTGGAATTCTCGCTGGAACAAATCGAACTGGGGGGTTACGAACACTTCATGATGAAAGAAATCATGGAGCAACCCGAAGCCATCGAAAACTGTCTGCGCGGCCGCGTGGATATGACGGAAGGCCGGGTGGTACTCGGGGGCTTGAATCAATTTGCCCGTGATCTGGTGAAAACCCGCCGGATTATTATCACCGGTTGCGGTACAGCCTGGCATGCCGGACTGGTGGGTGAATATCTGATGGAAGATCTGGCCAAGATTCCCACCGAAGTGGAATATGCCAGTGAATTCCGCTATCGCAACCCGATCATCGAAGAGGGCACGGTGGTCTTTGCCATCAGTCAATCGGGGGAAACCGCCGATACCTTGGCGGCCCTGCGCGAGGCCAAAGACCGGGGCGCGCTGAGTCTGGGGATCATCAATGCAGTGGGTTCCACCATCGCGCGGGAGACTGATGCCGGTGTGTATCTGCATGTTGGCCCCGAAATTGGCGTCGCCTCAACCAAGGCCTTCTCCGGCCAAGTCGTGGTGGAAACATTGATTGCCCTGTTTATTGCCCGGCGCAAATATATGAGTCAGCAGGTGCTGGATCAGTTCCTGAAGAGCTTGAATGCCATTCCCAATCTGGTGCGTCGCGTCCTGTTGCAAAGTACCGCGATTCACGAGATTGTCCAGCAATACTGCCAGAAAGAAAACTGGCTGTTCCTGGGGCGCGGTTATAACTATCCGGTGGCACTCGAAGGCGCGCTGAAGCTGAAAGAAATCTCGTACATCCACTCCGAGGGACTGCCCGCCGCCGAGATGAAACACGGCCCCATCGCGCTAATATCCGAAGGTATGCCGGTGGTATTTCTGGCCACCAAAGGCAGTCAATACGAAAAGATTCTTGGGAATATCCAGGAAGTCAAAGCCCGGGGTGGCAGGGTCATCGCGGTGGCCACTGAAGGGGATGAACACATCCGTTCGGTCGCCGACCATGTGATCGAGGTTCCCGACACCATCGAGCCGCTGCAGCCGCTGCTGACGGTGGTGCCGCTACAATTGCTGGCTTACCACGCCGCCGTATTGCGGGGCTGTAATGTGGACAAACCCCGCAACCTCGCGAAAAGTGTGACCGTGGAATAAACGGCGTTACGATGGGATTTCCGGCGCATGAAACGCACGCACAAGTTTGATTTCTACAAGCATCTGGTGCGTTTGGCACTGGGGGTGGCAAGACGCCCGGTGTTGACCCTGGTGATCAGCGCACTCGTACTGACCGTGTGCGTCTATCTGGCTGTGACCCGACTGGAACAAACCGCCGATCAGAACGAATTGTTCAACCCCAAGAGTCCCTTCTTCCGTGATTATCTGGACTATGTCCAGAAGTTCCCCGAGAACGAAGCGGTATTTGTGGTCATTCGTCCACGGGCCGCCACCGGAATACCGGGCGCACGCTGGATGGAACTATCGGAGCGCATCACCCAAAAACTCACGGACTTGAAACAACACGTGGTCAGTGTCCAAAATCGTGTCCCGGTCGAGCAGTTGGGGAATCAGGGCATTTTATTGGCCGACTGGGGTGAAATTCACAAACAAGTCGCACAAGCCAAAGAATTTTTACCGCTGATAAAAATCGCCGGTACCGCACCGGGTTTGGATAGCGTGCTACTGGGCAGGCAACCACTGGAACGCACGTTGCGCAGCATTGCACTGGCCCCCAAGCTCGATGACGACACGCAGCGTTTTACCAGTGTGCTACTGACCGGGGTGGAAATCTCATTGCGTGATGGCTTGGCAGTCGGGGTGGATTTGGCCGCATTGGATAGTACCAGTAACACGCAGAACCCTGCTCGCGCCGGCTACTTCATTGTGGCGGACAACTCGACGCCGCCACAGCCCATGATGTTGATCAAAGTCTTTCCCAAGTATGACTACGCCTCACGTCAGGTTGTGGTGGCACGGATGCAGGCGATTCGACAGGTAGTCAAAGATTGCGTTGCGGGATATCCGGAGTTGCAGGCCGGTCTGACCGGACGGCCGGTCTTGGAAGCCGATGAACTAGACATTACCGACCGTGATTTCACGCTGGCCGAAGCGTTGGCTATGGTGACGATTTTTATTGCTCTGATCATCGCGTTCCGGTCGTTCTGGCTGGCGCTGTTAGTGAAAATCGGACTGGCGGTGGGTGTGGGTTGGACCGTGGGCTGGGCCACGCTGACCGTGGGCCGCCTGAGTTTGCTCTCGATGGTATTTGTCGTGGCCCTAATTGGCATTGGCATGGATTATTTAATTCAGGTCATCGCCCGCTATCGCTATGAGGTGTATCGCCGACATTCCCAACAGGCAATCTTTGCCCATGTGTACCGGAATGTCGGCCCACCGATTGTGACAACCTGTGCCGGTGCGGCCGGAGCGTTTTTAATCGCCGTGTTGGGCGATTTTCGCGGGGCGCAGGAACTGGGCATCATCGCCGGGGGTGGACTGTTCTTATGCCTTCTGTCCGCCTATACCATCCTGCCTGCCCTGCTGGTCTTGGTGCCCATCCGCATACCGGCCACCAAGCGTATTCCCGCACCGGCGCGAACTTTAGCACCCACCGTCCGCGCACGGCATTGGATTGGTCCGGCCATTTGGCTGGTTCTGCTCTGTGCCGCAATCCCAACCGCTTTTTACACCCGTTTCGATAGCAACCTGATCAAGCTGCAACCGGCCCACACCGAAGCGGTGGAACTGGTCAATAAAATGAACACCTGGTATTCCGTGGTGCTGGATCGTGATTTGAACGCGCTACGCCGGGTCCGGGCGCAGATCATCACCGCGCCCGTCGTGGCGGGCACGGATAGTTTGCTGGATGCCCAGGATAAGCAGGCCTTCCTAACGAAAGAACTGGCCGCGTTTGCTACTATTAACTGGCAAACCACCGCGCTCATGACCGCTCAGGACCTCGCTTCACTCGGCGCCGTACTGCAGCAACTGCAAATCCGTCTGGCACGGATGGCACCCTCCTCCGGCAACACCGAATTGACCGCGCTGTGCGAACGCGTAATAATCGCATTAAAAGCCCCGGATAAGCCCCAGGACATTCAGGACATCATGACTGCGTGGCAGCGTGGTTATCTTGCCGCCCTGCGCGGCGGTGTGGCCATGCTGATCCCCCCACCCCTGCAAATCCAAGACCTGCCGGTCGCGGTGCGGGAACATTATGTCAGCCCGGACGGAACCTATGCCCTGTATATCAATCCCCGCGCGGACTTGTGGGATACTGAGGCACTGGCCACGTTTGTGACCACACTTGAACCGCTTATCCCCAAGAATTCCACCCACACCGGTATAGCCGTGAACATTCATCATGCCACAGGCAATATCCGTTCCGCATTCATCCTATCCTCCGGATTGGCCGTTGGTCTCATTATTTTGTTGGTCTGGCTGGACGTACGAAATCTGAGACAAACTCTGGCCGCAGTCAGCGTATTGTTTTTAGGCTTGCCGGTGCTGCTGGGGGCGATGGTATGGATGGGGCAAACCTGGAATTTTGCGAATTTCTTCGCCCTGCCGATTTTAATCGGTGCCGCCCATGAATATGGGGTATTTATGATTCACCGCTATCGCGAAGCAAAAGCGACTGTGCAACGCCGTTGGCTGGGCTGGGATGTGGCCGACTCAGCCTTGTTTTTATGCGCATTGGTCACGATTACTGCCTTCGCTTTCCTCATGCTAGCCGAACACCGGGGTATTGCCAGTTTGGGCTTTATCATGGCCGGGGGTGCGACCTGTATTTATCTGGCAACACTTCTCGTCCTCCGGCCCATCCTGCGTTGGCGTCTGGAATTGGCGGACCGAAAAAAAACCAACCCCAAACCACTGGCATAACAGGTTCAAAAAGGCGACAATGACGCCATGTTTTTGAATTATACGGTGATTATTTTACGTTAGCCGGGAGACCTTATGAGCGTTCGCACATTGCACAACAAAGCCGCCGGGTGGCTGGCCTTGGGACTTTGCCTTGGTTTTGGCCTAAGCACAACACTAAATACCCAGGCCCAGGATGCAGAGGCCAATCTCGCGGCTGCTCACCAGATGATCGCAGATCAATTGACCGATTTGGCCCGGGTCCGGGCAACTGATCCCAATCGTGAGGCCAATCGCGCTGCTCAACAGGCCCTGTTGTTATTGAAACGTGCGGTCGAAGTATCCCCCGACTATGCCGACGGCCACCGATTATTGGCCGTGGCCGCCCAAGCCCTGAATGACGCCGATACCGAACGCGAAGCCCTGCGTAATCTGGTCCGGATTGACCCCGGCCATCTCGTCGGTCAGGCCCGTTATGTGCAATTGCTGGCGGCCCGGGCGCAAACTGTGGACGGCCAACTTGGGATTCTGGATCGCGCTATCGAAAAAATGGATTTCCATCCCACCATTAAAAGCGAACTGGCACTGGCCATGGCCCGGCTCTATAACGCGCGGGGCCAAACGCCGGAGGCCATCACCTATCTGCGCCGGGCCTTGCAATTAAATGACACCAACGTCAATGCAGGTCGGGAGCTATTCCGGCTCCAAAGCACCCAGAACATGCCCGAAACCGAGCAACTACCCCTGCTATTGGGTCTGCTCAAAGCCAATCCCTTTCAACCGGAAGTGGTCTTGACCATCGGCCAGATTCTGTCCCGGCAGATGATGCACAGCCAGGCCGCCAACTGGTATGGGTCCGCCATCGAACAACTCCAAGCCAGCGGGCAGGCCCCGACGATGGATATGTTTATTGACTTTGCCTATCTCATGGCGACTGCGGATCGTAAGTCCGAACTCGACACGCTGCTCAAAGATTTTAATCGTCGGGTAGATGTTCCTCTGGAAATTATGCTTCTGGAACTGGCGTTGGCCAATCCGGGCGGACGTATTGAAGCGAACTTGCAGGAATTACCCGCCCGGGTTTCACGCAAGCTGGACCAGAATATCGCCGCAGCAGGTGAGCACAAGACTGCGGCCATAGTCGAATCCACGATGGCCGAATTACTGTTTGGCGCCTCACGTTCCGATCGTTTATCCCGGCAATTGAGCGACTTGGAAACAGCGTTGCCCAAGAATGATGCCACGTTACAGCGGGTTCAGGGCTGGCAAATGATTCGCGAAGCCCGATGGGAACAGGCCGCGAAAGTACTTACCCCTCTGACCGCCAAAGACCCCTGGGCCACGTTGGGCCTGGCCCGGATCCAGCAACGTCAGAATGATACCACCGGAAGTGCCAATATGCTTCGCATGGGTTGGTCGCTACAACCTACCGGGCTGGCAGCCGTCAGTATCGCCGGCGCCGCCAAGGCCAATAATATCAATCTCCGTACCAGCGCGGCGATTACCAAACTGGAAAACGTCCTGCGTGACTACCCCGCGGCTTTGCTCCAGATCCATCGTTCACCGCGTGACTTGATCTTAATGACCGGAACAATTGGCCGTCGTCAGGTGGGCTACGGCCAACCCGCCACGGTGGATGTTCGGGTCATCAATTCCGCAGCCAATGCGCTGGCGGTAGGTCCCGGGGGGGCGTTCAGCGGTGCCTACAATGTACGCACGGATGTGGTCGGTCTGGCGGGGACGGAAAATGTCTGGAATCTGGTTGAAAACAGCCCCCGGGTGTTCCGTTTGGAACCACGCGATGCGCTAGTAATGAGTATCCGAATTGACCAGGGAAACCTCCGTTTGGCGGGCTGGCAGCAACCCTTGCGTACGCTGGGAGTTAACATCAACGTAATTTCCGAGCCCATCACCGCCAATGGCCAGATCACCCCCGGTCTGGGCGGGCAAGTCCTGCGGGTGGGCGATTATCAGCGCAGCGGTCTACCGCTGACCACACCGGAAATATGGCAGAAGGCACTCGATAATCTCGAAACCCTTACCTTGCCGGCACGGATGCAATTACTCTCCGCAGCCGTGGTGAAACTGTCACAGAATGACGCCAATACCCAGGAGGCATTGCTCCGTTCCGCGTTGGGTGGGGGCGAGCAGGCGGAAATGCAGCGTCTGGAAACCGTCGTAACCGCTGCGCTCAAAAGCGATAAACCCGAAATCAAAGCCTGGCTGATATTGCAGGCTCCGCCCACAGGATTGCCCAAAGATGTTGAGGCGCTGTTTGAACAATTAACCAAAGACCCCAAAGATGTCATGGTGCGGATGGCCAGTTACGAACGTCTGGCCCGGCTGTACCCGCTGACCATGGACAACCTGCGCCGCAAGGAAATCGCCGATCGGCTCCAACAATTGGGGCAACTGGAACAGGATCCCATCAATCGGAAATGGGCCACTTTATTGGGCGAAGAGTTGATACCCAAAGCAGCGGCACCAACGGCCACCCCGGCACGGCACTAGGTTAATTCACAATAGTGATCTGGTCCGGCGCTCGGAGGGTGATTTGCGGAGCCCCCTGAAAAACTCCAAGATTACCCGTTACCCGGATCTTTTTACCCTCTAAACCCGAACCGTTTTCGCCTCCGAAGGCCTGCTGCATTGAGGGGTAGATTGCGGGGAAACAAGCCACGTGAAACGCCCCCTGATCACTGTTTCCCGCAAATTTAATCGTAAATACTTTGCCGGTACGGCTGGTACGGGCCGAGCGGACGGTTCCTTCAACGGTAATGATGGCATCAGGTTTCAACTGGCATAGGGCCAATAATTCGGGTCCCGACGAAGCAGGATATACCCGCGTGGTGGTCGTAACTGGCGGCGCGGTAACGGTCGGGGTTGGCGCTACACCCTTGGGGGTAACCACCGGTACCACAGGCGATACATTGGTTGGAAGGTTGCCGTTACCAGTGCCCACAGCCAGATTTGGCACCGGATTAGTTGGTTGCGGTATGGACACCGCAACCGAATTTTTGGAGCTGGCATCCACAACCGGAGTCGAATCCGGCTTAGCTGGTAACATCAAATACACCGCCACACCCGCCAGTGTGACCACAGCCACCACCGCGCCAATCATGTACGGAATATATTTTTGGTTCTTTTCCAAAATTGCCTTTAACGAATGACGGGGCACAATAACATCCGACGAACTCATGTGTGCTGTCACTATTGTATGCATGCGTAATATGGCGGCAAACTCTGCCATATTTTTATACCGCTTTTCCGGGTTTTTGGCCAGCGCTTTTTCCATTGCAGTTACCAGAGCCTCGGGCAGATCAGGACGGTAGGTTAATAGACTAACGGGTTGGGCATATTGCTGCAAACGCAGAATTTTTTCCCGATCCCGCCCCTCAAAAATCTGCCGTCCCGATAACAGCGTATAGATCGTGGCCCCCAGGCTGTAGATGTCCGAGGCCTCGGTTGCGGCCTGACCTGAGGCAACTTCCGGGGCCATAAAATGTACCGTACCCACGGTCTCGGATGGCAGTCGAAAGTCGTTCTCATGGGTATCCACACTGCATAGCCCGAAATCTGTAACCTTGCATCGTCCGGTACGGGTCAACATCAGGTTGGCGGGTTTGATGTCACGGTGGATTATGCCCGCCTGATGGGCAAAGGCCAGAGCCTCTGCCGCCTCTGCCCCTAATTGGCAGGCCCGGTGATACTCCATCGGACCGCCATTTTTCACCAGATCATTCAGGTTTCCCCCTTCAACCAATTCCATCGCAATATAGTTTAATTGGTTTTCGGTGCCCACCTCATAGATATGCACCACATTGGGGTGTTCCAAAGTGGCGGCAGATCGGGCCTCGCAGAGAAACTGCTCGGTACGAAAGGTACGATTTTCTGGTTTTTCCAGATCGGTTTTTTTGTTAATCATCACCTTCAGGGCGATCTGGCGTTTTAATAATTTGTCTTCGGCGCGAAATACCGTCCCCATGCCACCTTGCCCCAACAGGTCACGAATGACAAAACGCCCAACTGTGCGCCCTTTCCATGCGTGTGGTTCCGCTCCGGATTTGGCTGACTGGGGCTTAACTGGCACACTAGTGTCGGGAATCATGGTCATGAGCTACTCCAGAACGATTGGATGGCTAACCGCACGCTCTGGCTATCCATTATGTAATTTTCCCTTTTTAATGCAATCAGGTTTTCAGCGGTTTATCAGGGTTATTCTTTCCCTAGCGAAATACTAACCACGACCGAAGCATTTCACATAAATGGATACTAGCGCATAATATACACTTTTGAGGTACGCAATCATGCAACTTTCGATCGCGATCGGTACAACCCTTGATATGGCGCAAATCCTTGGACAAGGGGATCGCCATTTACGCTGGTTGCGTGATCTGGTGCCGGTATCCCTGTCGGCCCGGGGCAGCAATATCCGCATCTCCGGGGAAGCCCAGGCGGTCTCGCATGCCGCAGCGGTTCTGGCCGAGTTGCAGAAACTAATTCAACGGAATGTGCATATTGATCGGGAACAGATCACAGCGCTGGTCCAACAATTTGCCAGTCTCGAAACCGCGGCACCCACGGCGGAATTGCTGGATGTCACGGCCCAGGGCCGTATCATCGAAGCCCGCACGCCGGGACAAAAACGTTATCTGGAAGCCATCTTTGCCCACGATCTGGTAGTCTGCACCGGCCCGGCGGGAACAGGAAAAACCTATCTCGCGGTCGCTACGGCGGTGAGTCTGCTCCGCCGCAACCAAATCCGCCGGATTGTGCTCGTCCGCCCGGCGGTCGAAGCCGGCGAGAAACTCGGCTTTTTACCCGGTGATTTGCAGGCCAAGGTCAACCCCTATCTGCGGCCCCTGATTGACGCCCTGCACGACATGATGCCCTATGAGCATATCAAACGGTTTATGGCCAACGATGTGATTGAATTGGCCCCGCTGGCCTATATGCGTGGCCGGACACTCAATGATGCCATCATCATTATGGACGAAGCCCAAAACACCACCCCGGCCCAGATGCTGATGTTTTTAACCCGGCTGGGCGAACGCTCACGCATGATCGTCACCGGTGATCCGACCCAGGTGGATTTGGAGCCCGGCCAGCAATCCGGTCTGGATGATGCGGTCCACCGCCTGCGCCGGGTGCGCGGCGTGGCCCATGTACAATTGGAAGCCAGCGATATCGTGCGCCACCGCCTGGTCCAGAAAATCGTGGATGCCTATACCCCCAAACCCGAAGCCGCTTGTTTTAAACCATAAAACCAGAATGGTTCACCGGTAACTGCACCACAAACTGCCCGCCCTGGGCATTTTTGTGGGCATAGACATGACCATGGTGTAGTTCTACAAAACGCCGTACAATGGCCAGACCCAACCCCAAGCCCCGGGTGCCATACTCGGCGGTGTTGTTGCTGGTGTGATGCATGATATCGGCACCGGTGGCAAAGGGCTCAAATAACTCTTTGATCTGTTGGTCGCTGAGTCCCTGTCCCGAATCCTGAATCACAATTTCAATAATGTCCGAGGTTAATTCCCGGGCCTGGACCCCCACCGCTTGACCATCGGGAGTAAAGCGAATGGCGTTGCCGATCAGGTTGCCGAAGACATCTTCGAGCTTTTCGCGGTCCCCTTGCAGGGCCGGTAAATGGGTGGCCAATTGCACATCCACACGCACATGCCGCTCCAACGCAAAGGGGCGTTGCTCATTGACCACGGTTTGCAGGAACGCGGTAACGTCAATGGTTTCCAAATTCAGCCGGGTGGTAAACCGGTCGTTGTCCACCAGCTTCAGGAGATTCTCGATAATACGGTTGAGGCGCTGGGCTTTCACCACAATTTTCATGAACGCGCTTTGGGCATTCTGCGTTTGGGCTTCCGGCGTGGTCTGGGTATGCTCCCGCAATTGCCGTTGCAACAACTCGCACACACCGATGATGAAGGTCACGGGCGTGCGCAACTCGTGGCCGGCCAGTTCCATGAACCGGCGTTTGGCCTCGTTGCTGCGTTCGAGCTGCAACATCCCCTGCTGCATCCGCCGGGTCATCTGATCGAAATCCCGGGCGAGATCCCCGATCTCATCGGCGCGGAAGGCTTTGTCCAATTTGTCATTGGGCAGCAAACGCACGCACAGTTCGCCGCGCCCCACGGCAGCGGTGGCTTCGCGCAACCGCAATATCGGGGCGATAATTTCCCGGTTCGCCAGCCAGACCCCCAACCCGAACAGGAACACAATACTCAGTACGCCGATCCCCGCCACGGCCGTGGCCAATTGATAGACATTCTCCAAAGCCCGACTGGTGGGTTGGCTGACCACCTGAATCAGATTGGGCCAGCGCGTGACCAGACCTGCGTTGGGCAGATTACCCCCAAACTCAAGGGGAAAATATCCGTTCATCCGCTCCGAGCGCAGCAGGTCCAATTCTCCCGGTGGCAGTGAGTCATCCAGAACCTTGGGGATCACGGCGTCATAAACACTCACGTCGGAAGTCAGTGGCGCGTACACCACTTTCCGCACATCACGGTCAATCAGAAAAACATCGGCATCGGTGGCCGAGGTGGAACGTTGGTAGGCGATCTTCCAGAGCCAGGCCATATCGATTTTAATTTTGATAATTCCCAAAATCGAACGTTGGGTACCCGACATGATCGGCAGGGCAATTTCGATTATCGGCTTGTGCCGGGAAGGACTGTCCACCACCGAACTGACATAGATCATCCCCTTCCCGTTGGCGTAGGCGCTCTGCCACCAAAACTCGCCGGATTGGTCATAATTGTTGGTTTTATGGTTGGCTGCAATTAGATGCCCGGTCACATCCGTGATCAGAATTTCATGCTCATGCACGTCGGCTTCGGTATTGTTCTCACGCCAGATTTGTGGTTGGAATATTTCAAATGTTTTGGCCAGCGGGCCATGTAATATGACTTTCTGGTAGGGATCGGTGATCGGCATGCTGGCCCAATCCCGCTCCAGTATTTCCGCCTTGGTTTGGATTTGGTTTAGTTGGGTGTTGGTGGCGGTAAACGCATCGGGTAGTTCGGGTAACCGGCTCAGTAACAGGGTATATTCCAGCTCATAACGCAGAGCCAAACGCAGTTGGTTGGCGCGCAATTGTGCGGTCTCATTGAACCGGGTCTGGATGGAACGCACTCGCAGCCAGGAACCGCCAATCAATATTACCCCGACGCACAGTGCCAAGGGGATCATACCCACCAGCATGAGCGTGCCCAACACTTTACGGCGTATACCCAGCCGCATAGGTAATTTCCTCTTGGCCTAAAGGTCCGTCTACGCACCTGTCAGCAGCGTGCCCCGCAACCGGAGTTGCTTAGGGCTGAGTCGTGGCCGGAATCGTCGCCGTAGGCAGGGTGGTCACAGGCGCGGTCACTTCGAGGGTTCCCGGCTGGGTTGCGATACTCTGTAGCGCGGGTTTGGTCGTGGCTTGGGTGGCGGAGGCCAAATCACTACTCACCTGCGGCACCAAGCTTTCGGCTTGGTGCATTTTCGCCAAAATTACGGCCAAGATCAGAAAGACGCCGAACAACACCACGGTGATCGAGGTGAATACGTCCCCGGTCTTGGTACCAAAGGCGGAGTTACCACCCCCACCGGCACCGAAAGCACCCGACAACCCACCCCCACGGCCGCGCTGGACCAGCACGACCAAAACCATCAGCACGCTGATGCAAATCAACACGATGGACAACATTGTGATCATGCTACGTTTCCTAGCTGGATACCCAAGTCTTAGTATAACTTAGGCGCCGGCAATAATGCCCAGAAAATCTTCCGCCTTCAAGCTCGCGCCACCAACCAGAGCGCCGTCAATGTCGGCCTGGCCCAGCAATTCCTTGGCGTTGGAGGCTTTCACCGAACCACCGTATTGAATCCGCATGGCCGCAGCCACTGCGGGATCAAAGATGGCCGCGATCTGCTGGCGCACGAACGCATGCACTTCCTGTGCCTGCTCAGGCGAGGCCGTTTTGCCGGTGCCGATGGCCCAGACCGGTTCATAGGCGATGACCAGTTGATTGGTCTTGCTCTTGTCCACCCCCGCCAAGCCCAGACGCAACTGGCTGCCCACCACGTCAAAAGTCTTGTTGGCTTCGCGTTCCTGCAGGGTTTCGCCCACACACAGAATCGCGGTCAGCCCGGCGGCGATAATCGCCTGCAATTTTTTGTTCAATAACTCATCTTTTTCGCCCAGCACGTGCCGGCGTTCCGAGTGGCCGACCAAAACATACTTGGTGCCGAATTCCTGCAACATGGCCAGCGAAACTTCACCGGTGAAGGCGCCGTTCTTTTCAAAGTACACATCCTGAGCGCCCAGACCAATGTTGCTGCCGACCAGCGCCTGGCTGGCCGCGTCCAGATGCACAAAGGCCGGGATTACGGCCACATCAATGCTGAAGGGCCCCTTGGCCGTCAAGGCTTTGACCAAGGCAATACCCTCAGACTTCGTCAGGTTCATTTTCCAGTTACCGGCCACAAACTTCTTACGCATTTGCATATCTCCGAAACAAGTAAAACCCATAATTTATCCGACCTTAGCCTGAGTCTCAAGCCATGCGGACGTATTCATTGCATGTAAACAGTTAATAAAGCGGTGACAGCACCATGCCGGTGGCCAGCTTAGGATAGAAATAAGTGCTCTTTTGCGGCATAAGTTCACCTGCATTGCACAAATCCCGTACCGCTTCCAGCGGGGTTGGCTGCAGCAGGAATCCCACCCGATATTTGCCCTTGGCACACAAACTGGCCACTTCGTGGGCTTCATGCGGGAAGGCCCATTGCATGGTTTTGCAGGTGTTGACAAAGTGCGGTTGGATCATGCGTTCAAACACCAGATGCTGCAGAATCGCCACATCAAGCTGCCGCCACGGCGCCGATTTGCTGGCCAGTACCGGGTCTTGGGCATAGGCCTGCAAGGGATCAGCACTGACCGGCTGAAGTATATATGCCGCATCGTCCGCCGGATCATATATCCCCATGGCATGGAGACCATAGTTAGGCAAAGCATTTTCCAACTCAGCCAAGTTTGCGGCCTTGAAGTCGGTCTTGGTTACCTTGCAGGTCGCCTGGGCTTGCTTGATAAATTCTGCCATCGAGAAGTTTGTCAGAGACTCTGTGGCGATCACGCGATGCGTGGGCATGATTATCAGGCCGGGGTCCTGCATCGCCACGAGCACAAACATGGCAAAGTTGGCGGGATCGTCATGGCTCAGGGGCACGCCGCGTCGTTCGGATAATTCCTTGCGATAGTTCAGGCTGGTCGTGTACCGGTGATGGCCATCGGCAATGTACAAATGCTTCTCGGCCAGAAGCAATTGGATTTCCTTGATCACCGCCACATCGGTAACCGCCCAGATTTCAGAGCGAATCAGACTCTGGCCATCAATGGCGGGTAAATCCGCTACCGCCATGGGGTCGCTCAGTCCCAACGCGGAGAACAGCTTTTCCGTGATTACATTCTGGGCATCGTCATACAAACCGAACACCGGCGAGAGGTTGCAACGGGTGGCCCGGATGAGTTTAAGCCGGTCTTCTTTGGGGCCGCTGAAAGTCTGCTCGTGGGGATGCACCGAACCGCCGGGGCCGAAGTCTTCCAACCGCACCCGGCAGAATAATCCGCGCCGCTGATACGTGGTAGTGCCCCACTGATACGTCTGCTGATAAGGGTACAGGGCGGGGGTCTCGTCGCGATGCAATATCTGTGCTTCCAGCCAAGTGGCCAAGGTGTGGGCAGCATTTCCATACGCCACATCCGGGCCGGCTTCCTTGGGCGGAATGTGCGGCAGGTCCACGGCGACAATATTGTGGCCATTGGCGGTCAGCAGCCGGGCTTTGTCGGCACCGGATAAAACGTCATAGGGCGGGGCCACCAACGTGGATAATTCGGGATTGAGGTAACGGATTGCAGTAAACGGATGAATCGCGGCCATAAAGTCTCCAAAACAAACAGGGAACGAGGGCGAAAGTATAGGGCAATAGGCCGTGGGTTCATACTGGAGCCGGGCGAGATTTTACGTTTTTTTCTTGCATCGAGTCCAGAATCGGGTACAGTAATAGATGAACTAGCCACCGCAGGTCGCGATGGCGGGCGACTCGAAAAAATGCCCACGATGGTGGGCAGCCTTTGGCCGAGGACCCGTAGCGACCGTCTGGACCAGAATGCATGCCCGTCGGAGACCAACCCACATAGTCCGGGTCTCGGGATGGGAAGGCGGCAGGATCCAGGCAGAAAAAGCGGTGGCTCTTTTGTTGGCCGAATTAGGCCCCCCACCGATATTCATGCAACCTAAACATCCGTGCGGTAGCCTGTCCCGTTCGGAATATTGACTTTGACAGCAGATACGCTCATTTATTGGAGGATTCATCCATGGGCAAGCCGTTCAAGAAGAAAGACCTACTCAAAAAGCAGGTCAAGCACATTGATATCAAGGAACATCCTGGTATCGTCGCAATTGTGGATTCCATGCGGAATATGGCCTTTTCCTCGCGCGATATGGCCCGCGCTGCGGACATCTACGAACGCATGCTCCGCGATAAAAAGTGCGCGGTCATCCTGACCCTCGCCGGCTCATTGATCTCGGCGGGCCTCAAGCAGGTCATTGTGGATATGATCCGCAACAACATGGTGGATGCGATTGTCTCCACCGGTGCCAACATCGTGGATCAGGACTTCTTCGAAGCGATGGGTTACCGTCACTACGTGGGCGATCAGTATGCCGATGATACCGTGCTTCGCGATCTGCACATTGACCGCATCTATGACACCTTCATTGATGAAGACGAATTACGTATTTGCGACGACACCTCGCGACTCATCGCCGACAAGCTCGAACCCCGCGCTTATTCCAGCCGCGAATTCGTCCAAGAAATGGGCGCCTGGCTGAATACCCACGCCAAGAACCGTGACAGCATCGTGCTGAGCGCTTGGGAAAAGGGTGTCCCGATTTTCTGCCCGGCATTCTCTGACTGTTCCGCGGGTTTTGGCCTCGTGGTCCATCAGATCAATCATCCCGAAGCCCACGTCAGCATTGACTCGGTCAAGGACTTCCGGGAGATCACCCAGATCAAGTTGCTCAACCGCGAAACCGGCATCTTCATGATTGGTGGCGGCGTGCCGAAGAACTTCACGCAGGACATCGTGGTCTGTGCGGAAATCCTCGGTTCCGATGCCCCCATGCACAAGTATGCCATTCAGGTTACGGTGGCCGATGTACGCGACGGCGCCCTGAGCAGCAGCACGCTGCGGGAAGCCAGCTCATGGGGCAAGGTGGACACCGTTTATGAGCAGATGGTCTATGCCGAAGCCACGCTGGCCGTACCCTTCATCGCGGGTTATGGCTATCACAAGCAGGCGTGGAAACAGCGCAAGGCCATGAACTTCAACGCCAAGCTCAATGCCTACAATGAAAACTTCAACGGCCACAAACCGGCCGTTACCAAAGTCCAACTCGCCAGCACCACCGGCAAGATCAAAGCCCCCTCGCTGGCCAAGAAAAAGAAGTAACGGACGACGATAAATAAATTTCCATCGGCCCATGCAAACCCCTTTGCATGGGCCTTTTTATTGCCGATATCAAATGTGAAAGTTTTTCTTGGGCACGGTGGAATTAATTCTCAATCCCGTCCACCGCCCCGGTATATTGCGGTCCGAGAATCGTGGCCGGGTCCACGCCCAGCAGTTGCCAGCGTACCGTTGCCAGCGCCATCTGCGCCGCCCGCGTGCGCACAATCGCGCGGTCACCGGGAAAGATATGTTTCCATACCCGGGTCCCGGTCGGGCTGGCGATACCGATATACATCAAGCCCACCGGTTTGACGGCCGTGCCCCCGTCCGGGCCGGCAATCCCGCTAATACCAATCCCCCAGGTACTGCCCGCCAGCGTCTGGGCCCGCTGGGCCAGCGCCCCGGCCACGGACGCCGATACCGCGCCATATTGTGCCATCAATTCGGCCGGTACGCCCAAGGCAACCTTGGCCGCATTGGCATATGTGATCCAGCCGCGCTGAAAATAGGCCGATGATCCCGGCACATCGGTAAGAAACTTGGCCAGCAAACCGCCGGTACAGCTTTCTGCCGTTGCAATCGTTTGTTTATGTTGCAGCAGCAGCGCCCCCAGGGCCTCATGCAAGGTCTGCTCCTCAGCGCCGTACACCAATACCCCCAGGCGCCGGTCTAATTCCTGCCGTAACCGCGTTTCATGCCCAGCGATCTCCTCCGCCGTACCCGTCATATACAGCCGTACCGATACAATACCGTCATGCACCGTGGTACCCACGCTGGGATTGGCCCCGCGGACCATCAAATCACGGATGCGCTCCCCCAACGCCGATTCGCCGAGACCAAACGAATTAATCTTGACGATTTTAAGTTGCTGCTGCCCTACCTGCGCCGCGAGTTGCGGACCAAACACCCGCGTGAACATATCCTTCATCTCGCGGGGCACGCCCGGCATGACATAAATCTGGCACGCGCCTAGCCGCGCTATCAGCCCCGGCGCGGTCCCGGCAGGATTTTCCACACTCTGTGCCGATATTGGACGTAGGGCCTGCACCCGGTTCGAGGCATGCATCTGCCGTTGTTTGCTGGCGAACCAGACTTCAATCTGGGCCAACGCCACGGGGTCTTCCACCAAGGCTTCCCCCAGAGCCCCGGCCAGACCGGCCCGGGTCACATCATCTTCCGTCGGCCCCAATCCGCCGGTAATCAGCAGAATATCCGCCGACTGGGCGGCGGTACGAATCGCCTGCACCAAGGGGACCAGAGCATCGCCCACCGTCACATGGCTCAAGACGCGAATGCCGCGTTCGCTTAAACGCAGTGCCAGCCACGAGGCATTGGAATTGACCGTTTGTCCGGAAGTCAGTTCATCCCCAACCGACAAAATGTGTGCAGTCGCCATAACGCCCAGCCCTTTATCCCAGCGCAGCCCGATTACACTTACAGCGTATCATAGGTCTTGCCCTGATCGCGCAGGCGTTCTTTATATTCATCCAGCCACGCCATTTGAATGGCCTCCAGTTTGGCTTCATTGCTGGCCTTGGGATCGTCCACAAACCCTGGCAGGGCAAGAATCCAGGCGTGCATATCGGTAAAACGGGTTTTGATGGGGTCCGCTTCGGGATGCAACTCACAAAGCTGATAACCAATTTCTTCCAAATCTGTCCAACGAATCTTGGGCACCAGCGGCTCCTTTGGGGCTACCCCACAGGGTTTACGATTCCATTATATGTTCAATAATTTGCGGGGCATTCTTCTGCACCCAGCGGACTTTCCGTTCCATCATCTGCAGGAAGCCGTAACCTTCCATACGTCCGAATGAACCGGTCGCGGCAATCGGAATGGCGGCTTCCGCGACCATCGCTTCGATCATCAAGCTGGGGATCGCTTCGATCTCGGCCACTGACAATTGCTGGTCCGGCGTCATCTTATACACCGTGTCGTAACCCGAGACAAAGCGCTTGAAACGCGACTCATCCAGATAATCCGGCCAGGTGGACGGATCTTCCGTCCCGCCGGTGATGGAGAACTGGAGGGCGCCATTGGCCATATCAATCACCCGCTGCTGCATGCGGGCCGTATCGTAATCAATCACACCCACCACTTTATTATTGCGGAACAGCATATTGCCGGGATGCCAATCGCCATGCACGATTTGAAGAGGCCAATCCGACAGTCCCAAATCCTCCACCCGTTTGGCCGCATCTTTGTAGGCCTGCCGCAAACGCAGCACGCCTGACTTCAAGAGTTCGGAATTGATCTTGCTGGCCCATTGCGGCGCGGCAAAAGTGGCGGGAATCTTATCCAGACTGCCGGTGATAAACTTGGAGTCATGGTAACTGCCATACGGTGGTTCGTAATCGGAGGTGAAGTCTTTGAGCAGTTTATGATACAGGCCCAGAATCCGCCCGCCATCGAACGTGCTGTCCAGATGCAGGTTGTAACTATTACCCCGGATATATTCAAATAGCTCGTAAATGCACCCGGTCCACTGCAGGAGCGAGTTATTGTCATCCCGCGTGCCGATCAGGTGGGGCAAGGGAAACTGCTTCAACGCTAAAAACGTCTGTAATTGGTGGGTAAAGGCCACCTTTACCGCATCATCTTTGCCCTGGGCGCGGCGTTTGAGCAGGAATTCGCCCTGCGGTGAGGTCACCAGCAATTTGGGGGCTTTCCGCGAACCGCGCGGGAATTCCTCGATATGTTCGATCACGCCAATATCGTAGTGGCTCAGAACAATGGCCAATTCATCACGTCCAAATTGTTCGCGTTCGGCCATGTAATCTGTGCTCCTGACAAGAGATATGCCGCTTACACTGCCGTGATGTTACAGCATCACGCGGGCTTGTCAATCTTTTTTGTGGCAATTAGCCGCGCCCCGCAGCCAAGATGGCCCGCTGGGCGGTGGAAACCGCCCGCCACGCCGGCCACAAACTGGCCAACCATGCCAACACCATGGTAATACCGCTGGCCAGAAGCATCGGTCCCGGACTGATCATAAACTCCGTGGGGAAGCCAAGGAAAATCCGGTCCAACCGTGTCCCCATAAAGACGTAATGCATCCCGGTGATACACCCCAGCACACTGGCGGTCAGCGCGACCAACGCAATTTCCGCGATGATCAAACGCAGTAACTGTCCGCGGCCCGCCCCGATGGCCCGCAAGACCCCCAGCTCATAACGCCGGGCATACAGCGAGGCCACCACCATATTAGCCACGCCTAGCGAGGCTGCGGCCATACCAATAATCGCCACCAGACTCAGGATGCTGACGATGCGGCCGACCATACCTTCGATATGTTTCTTCATTTCGACCACGGAGGTAACCTGTAGTCCCTGACGGGTAAAATCGCGTTTGATGGCGGCCCCATCCGCCCCTTTTTTGAGATTGCACAACATGAAGTTGTACCCCCGGGCGCCCAACTTGTCGAACGCGTCCTGGCTCGAACCCAACACGCTGCCAATGGCCGCATCCCGGGCGGCCCAACGCAGATCAAAATAACTCTTGGCAATATCGAATCCCGGCGAACTGATCACCCCCGCCACAACGAAATCCACCGGCTGTCCCTTGGTATCCTGCAGGGTAATGACGTGGCCGACATCAATCTGCCGGGCAATATAGAACTCCCGCGCCACCAGAATATGGCCGCCGGCTTTCATCTTGGCCCAGGCTTCATCGGGATTACCCCGGATAAATTCCAGTTCCATAATGGACCGGAACGAATCGGGCTCGATGAAAACAAAATTCGTATGCTCTTCATCCTTGCCTCCGCCCATGCGGAACAAGACTTTGTCCAAGTTGGCCCCCAACAGCCCCACCGGCACCAAGGTTTGAATCTCGGTTTGTCTGGCCCGGAACTGCTCCACCCGGGCCACGGACAACGGCGTGGCATTGAACATCAGCATATCGGGAAAACGCGAAGGGAATTGCCATGCGGCCAGTAAACCCGCGCTGCGCTGGTGAATCGTGGTATAAAAAGTGACGCCCAGCATCAGGGCCGCCATCATACCCATTAGCCGCCACGGCGTGGCCGTCCAGGCATGCCGTAATAAAGCCGCAGGCATACCCGTATAACGGGCCAGCAGATAACTGACGGGGCGTTCGAGCAGGTGCATGAGCAACGGCCCCAGCAGTGTGTAACCGACGAATATCAAGGGGATGCCAGCGGTCAGATACGACCAGAACTTCCACTCCCGGCCGGGTATTTGCCACAGCGCGATTTGCACCGCGATACACGCCAATCCCACCACCGCCGCCCATTGGGGCAGGCTGCGCCGGGTTGGCGTGGCCGCCGTCCGCACCGCTGCCATGGGTTGCACCCGGCTGAGTTGGAACATGGGAATCAGACTGCCCAGCAACACCGCCAGAATCCCATTGGCCATGGCCATGATAATGGTGGTCTCGGAAATGGTATAAATTGAGAATAATTCCGGGAATTGTCGGAGGATCAGCCAGGTAACCAAGGCCCCCAGGGGAATCCCCAGTGTCAATCCCACCCCCGTCAACATCCCGGCCTCAATCAGCAGTATCCGGCCCAGTGTGGGCCGTGGGGTGCCAATGCACAACAGCATCCCATATTGCCGGATCCGCTCCTGTATGCCCACCAACAAGGTCGAACCAATAATCACCGCCGAGCAGAGCGCACACAACGCCGCGACCAGCCAGATTACTTTATTAAACTCACCCAATGCTTGTTGCAGCTTGGTCCGTTGGCCGGTACCCACCTGCGGTTGGAGCAGGCCATTAGATTCTTTGACCAGTCGTTCTGCATACGCTTCCGCAGAAACGCCGGGCTTGAATGCTACATCAATGACCGTATACCCCGCTCCCAGATCAGTATCCATGACCATTTCGTCGGCGCGCATGTGAATATAGTTGCGCTGCATTAGCTGCAGTTCAGGCTTGATGGTGATGCCCGCAATCGTCGCCTGGCGACTTTCCCCGGGGCCGGTGCGGACGGCGACCTTGTCGCCGGGTTTGAGTTTGTAGCGTTCGGCATAATCATAATCTACGATAATTTCGCCCGGTGCCCCGGTCAGCTCATGACCCGCAAACAAACGCATGGGCCGCATCTGTGTGTCGTAGGGCAACTCCACCCCAATGGCGGTTACCCAGATGCTGTCCTCCCCCTGCATCGTGCCCACGGGCAATTCCAGCCGGGGCGCCACCAAAAGAATATCCGGATCGGCTCGTAATTTATTGACCAAATCCATTTGCAGACGATTATGAGTGGCCCCACCACTGGGGCGGATGGAAATGTCCGAGCGCCCCACCACCTGGGCAATGCCATATTCGATGCTGCCACGCAGGGAATCCATGGCCATGCCCAAGCCCGTCACCAGGCCCACGGCCAGGATCACGGCAAAGAGACACAGTACCACACGCAGCGGTTTAGCGCGCCAGGGTCTGGTAGCGAGCAGCCAGGTCGCCGACATCGCGCAGCTCCTTCGTGGCGAATGCGCCACTGATCGTGCCATCCCGTAATACCACCACCCGGTGGGCATACAACGCCGCCGCCGGCTCGTGGGTCACCATCACCACGGTGGTCTGGGTGGACTGGGCCGCTTCGGCCAGCATCTGCCATAACTGATGGGCATTGGTCGAGTCCAAATTACCGGTGGGTTCATCGGCAAACAGCACCCCGGGCCGCATCAACAAAGCCCGGGCAATCGCCACCCGTTGCTGCTCCCCGCCCGAGAGGGCATCGGGACGATGGGTGGCCCGGTCCGTCAGATGCAATAATTCCAAAAGGCTGGCAATCCGGTTCCGGTGGGCCTCGGTCAAGGGCCCTTCCAATAGCGCTGGCAAAGCCACATTCTCATACGCCGATAAGGTTGGAATCAGATTGAAACTCTGGAATACCACCCCAATGGTACAACGCCGGAAATGGGTACGTTCGCGTTCGGTCATGGCCCGCAGAGCCCGCCCAGCGACCTCAATCTCCCCGCTGTCAAAGCTGTCCAAAGCCGCACATAAGTGCAAAAGCGTGGACTTGCCCGAACCACTCGCCCCCATGATGGCCAGAAACTCCCCGGCCTGAACTTCCAGATTTATCCCGCGCAAGGCTTGGACAACCCGCGCCCCTTGGCGGTAGGATTTAGTCACGTTGGTGATCTTTACCGTGTTGTCCATAAGCTTTCCAACTCGGATTAACTATGACTCATCTTACCGCAAGCAAGCTCATGCTGGCCAGTGTGGGGCTGATATTCCTGCTGTTAGGCTCCGGGTGCGGGCTGTTTGAGGAGCGTAAACCCGACAACCTTATGCCGGATTCCACCGAGGCCGTGGTTACCGGCTACAGCCCTAATCAGCGCACGATCTATCTAAACACGGATCACGGCGCGGTAATCGGCTGGTGGGATAATCTGACCATCATGATGTATGGCACGGAACGCTTCAATTCTCTCCCGCTCAAACCCGGTCAGAAAATCAAATTTCGCGGCGTCCAATCCGGCAAGGAAATCTATCTCACAATCATCTATCTGCCGACCGAAGGAACCTAAAACACCGCACCCCGGCACACTACCGAGGCGCGGGTTATTTTACGCTTATCCCAACTTTGCCGCAGCGGGGAAATCCACTTCCGGCTGGGCCAGATTGTTGAAGTAGTTGGTTAAAATGGCCACCGTAACCACGCCTACCACCTCCACAATCTCACCATCCGACCAACCCGCACTCCGGGCGTTCTGTAATTCCGCATCGCTGACTTTGCCCCGATTGGCCACAATGGCCTTGGCCAGCGCCACCAGCGCGGCGGTTTTGGCATTGGCAGCCGTACCTTTGCGGGCGCTGAGAATATCATCCTGAGACAAGCCCACTTTGCCGCCAATAAAAGTATGGGCTGCCAGACAGTATTCGCAGCCGTTGCTCTGGGCGACCACCAATTGAATTGCCTCGACGGTCTTGGGGTCCAGTTTGCCCCCCGCCAGCGCGCCATTGGCCTTCAGGTACAAATCCAGCACGGCTGGCGATTGGACCATGGCCTTAAAAATATTGGGCACCGCGCCCATTTTAGCCTTTACGGCGTCCACCAAGTCTTTGCCGGGGCCGGTCAACTGCGTCAGATCAACGGGAGCAATACGAGCCATTAGAGTATCTCCAAAAAAGGGTTATGGCAGCAATACAGGGGATTATAGGCCGTGCGCTGCGCCGGTGAAACCATCGGCCAGCGTATCCAGTTCCGCACCCGTCCAATCCGGATTAATCGGCAGAATCACCGACCGTTTCAGCAGTTCCAGAGTCCGGGGCAGCATCGTGGGCGAATAGGTCGCCGTCGAACCCGCATTCTGCGGTAGATTGAACGCATTAAGGTCCGGATGATACGAACCACGCCGCTGCATCACCGATTCCCAATTGGCATAGACATGCCGGCCCGAATCAATCGGGATCCACGCCGCACACAGCGCTGCCGCCGGCGTGGCCCGATACCGTTCCATGAAACGTCGCGCACTGGCCTCATCCTGACACATCAGTGTGGCCACCGCGCCGGTACCCGTGCGGGCCCCCCCATAACGCAAGCCGGTCCGCACCGTCTTGGGCAGGGCCGTCTGCAGCCGTAGTTCCAAATCCGCCCGGCGTTGTTGCAGGTCCGCCACAATCCCCGGCAAACGCTGCAACTGCACCCGCATCATCGCCGCCATCAGTTCGTTGCCCCGCACAATCAACCCACCGAACATCGGCAGCTTGGGCTGTCCGCTGAAGAAATTGCATCCCGAGTCATGATATATGACCCCGCGTTCAAAAACCTCTTCATCCTGACAGACAAACGCCCCGCCTTCGCCGCAGGAAATCACTTTGTAATAATTGAACGAATACGCGCCGGTATCGCCGATCGTGCCCAACTTGCGGCCATCATGCCACAGACCGCCATCACACTGGCAGGCATCTTCCACGATATACAACCCCTTGCGTTTGGCGATATCGGCAATGGCATCCATATCACAGGCCAGGCCCGCCATGTGGATGGGGTTGATGGCTTTGGTGCGGGGGGTAATCGCCTTTTCAATCGCTTCGGGCGAAATCGTCAGACTTTCATCCACATCCACAATCACCGGCACAATGCCCAGATTCATCGGGGCCAGCGCTGAAGCCACCCAAGTATAACCGGGGATAATCACCTCATCCCCCGGCCCCATACCCAGGCCCGCATAACAACACATCAACGAGGTGGTGCCATGGGACATGAAGCATGCGTGCTTGGTCCCCATGTACGCGGCCAGTTCTTGTTCAAACAGTTTGGTCTCGCCCAGATGCCCCTTGGCCGCATCGCCATAACGGAACCACTGGCCACTGCGAATCACCCGGGCCACGGCATCAATCTCGGCTTGTCCATAACGATACATAAAGATCGCTCCTGATAGCTGTTCGTGCGAAAGCTAAGGCTTATGGCCCTCGGATGCAAACATTCTGGTCGAAAATATCGCCTCCACCTCAAATATATTCGCGATAGCGTTTGTGATGAGATGGTCGTAAAGACGTAACCATTCACATCTAGCACAAACCGCAAACCACATTAGCACTTTCTTAACAACTGTCCGCAGAACTTAACATATCCTTAGCGCCATACCGCATCTGTCTTAGCGCAATACGAATTACAATAACTCGTGTGACTTGTTGTGTTAAGAGGTTTACCAGTGTTTCGGAGACAATAATGCCGACCAAACTCCACGAACGCACCGCCACTGTAACCCCCTCGCTCTCCGGCGCGAATCTTTCTGCGCACGACACCACCTCCGCCGTCGAGGTGACCGACCTGAACGTCCATTATGGCACCGCCCAAGCCATGCACAATATATCCCTCAAGATTCCCCAGAAACAAGTTACCGCCTTCATCGGACCTTCCGGTTGCGGTAAATCCACCCTGCTCCGCTGTTTCAATCGGCTCAACGATCTGATTGATAATTGCCACATCACCGGCTCGTGCAAGATTCACGGCAAAGAAATCTACGGCCCCGGTGTGGATGTCATCACCCTGCGCAAGCACACCGGCATGGTCTTCCAAAAGGCCAATCCCTTCCCCAAGAGCATCTACGAAAATGTCGTCTATCCCCTGAGAATTGACGGGATCAATCGTCGGTCGTTCCTCGATGAAACCGTCGAGCGTTCGCTCCGCAGCGCGGGTTTGTGGGATGAAGTCAAAGACCGTCTGCATGCCAGCGCGCTGGCCTTGTCCGGTGGTCAGCAACAACGTCTCTGTATTGCCCGCGCCATCTCGGCCAAGCCGGAAGTCCTGCTCATGGACGAACCCTGCTCGGCGCTGGACCCCATCGCCACCAACAAAATCGAACTACTGATGGAAAGCCTCCGCAAGGAAGTCTCCATCGTCATCGTCACCCACAACATGCATCAGGCCGCCCGTGTGGCCGACCAGACCGCGTTCTTCTACCTTGGCCGCCTGATCGAATACGGCCCCACAGAAAAGATTTTCCAGAACCCCAGCCACAAACAGACCGAAGACTACGTCACCGGCCGGTTCGGGTAAGCCTCCCTTCTGCTCGTACCTCACGACAGAATCGGTTATCTACCCTTCTGCCGCAACTTTCCTCCCTCCAATTTGGCCCCCCGGCCCCGCAACGGGTATGATGCATCCATCATTTGGAGCATGTGCTTATGTTTGGATACAAGCAACCACGCTGGGCCAAAGGTCTGGTAATCGCGGGCGCCGGTTTCATCGTTGGGCTTTTGGTCGCCCACATCCCCGCCAGCCGCGCGGATAAACCCCTCTCCGCGTTCGACTTCTTCGACATCCTCGTGGACCTGCGTTCCATTGTCTCCACCAATTACGTCGAACCCGTCGCCGACGATAAATTGCTCAAAGGCGCCATTGATGGCATGTTGGGCGAGCTTGATCC
>Ga0194061_1000214_pt1 | contig 34943 bp, 30 predicted proteins | sample SepL2221m_MetaG_FD_163423 | JGI IMG/M metagenome (GOLD analysis project Ga0194061, IMG submission 163423) | Anoxic zone freshwater microbial communities from boreal shield lake in IISD Experimental Lakes Area, Ontario, Canada - Sep2016-L224-21m | ecosystem: Environmental > Aquatic > Freshwater >... | reverse complement strand
TTACGCAATGGTCGAAGTGCCAGGCGATGATCTCGTTTTCATCGCTGTGGGGCTTTTCCTCGACGGTGTCGTCGAAGATCAGCACGCCGTCATCCGCTTCGACGGCGCGGACGGCCGGCTTGACCAGTGCCCACAGGTCGCGCGAGGTGTAATCGGCCCCCGACAGGAACCGGGTGATTTGGTCATGGCTGACCGCATTGTCCAACAGCCGGGAAAGGCCGGTCGCGGTGGTCTGCGCGAACGAACTGATCAGGTAGTCGCTGTACAAATCTAAAAGAGGGTTTTTCATGGGACACGTTTCCAATAAGCCAGATCAACAGCGGCATTTTATGCCTTTATCAATGCCCGTGCGTAACATCAGTGAAGAATTTTCCGAAGCGCGACGGGGTTTGTAACCCATATGCGCCAACTTAAGGTGCAACCCATTGAATAAAGAATGAAAAAGCAAAAGATTTTAACCACGGAAAACACGGATCACACGGAAGTAAAGCGTTGTTTTTCCGTGTCTTCCGTGTTTTCCGTGGTTCAGGCTTTTAAGGACGTAGGGGCTTAAGTTGGCGCGTATGGGTTTGTAACGAAGCGCGACGGGGTTTGTAACCCCGTCGCTTACGTTTTCTCTCGTTCCCACGCTCCAGCGTGGGAATGCCTACCCCGGCGCTCCAGCGCCGCGTAACCGACCGCTGGAGCGGACAAGACGGGTTACCACGCTGGAGCGTGGGAACCAGAAAAAACGCCGTCATTCCGGCTTAGGATGCCGGAATCCAGAGCCTAAGGACGGTAACTTGCCGCTTGCACAAGTGCTTGATTCAGGTAAGTTGCCAGCCCCTAGGTTCACATCCTTGTGACTGGATTCCGGCAGTCCATGCCGGAATGACGGGCCTCTTACACTTGTGTATAACGGCGAGCGCTGGAGCGTGGGAACCAGAAAAACCCACGACCCCGGAGGGGTCGCAGCAATCGGCCCATGAACCTAGGCGCTCTTCCAAAAACGCTACAAATGCTAGGTTCGGACTGGTGGTATCCTAAGGCCGTGCCGAAGAGACTGCGACCCCTCCGGGGTCGATGTTTTATTCGGTTTGCCGTCCGGGGGTGTCGCTTCGCTCAACCCCCGGCTAATAGCTTGAACCCGAAGCGCGACGGGGTTTGTAACCCCGCCGCTTACGTTTTGTGCCTAACGACCATGCTTACTAAACAATGAAACGTTACGGACGGGATTGCAAGTCCCGTCCGGCTGGGGAAGAGCTTGGGAACCAGAGAAGCGGTAAGGATTCACCTAACCTTTGATCAGTTGACAATTCACTGACCATCCAGCAGAATGCGGGGGATTGGTTGGGCCTGTGGCAAATCAGTCACCTCGGAAACCGGAAAATTGGGCGAGTTGGGGACATCCATTCTATAAAAATATCCCTCAACAATGCCGAATGTCCGGTTTTGATAATAACAATTTGCAGGGTGTTTTTATGAAATTGCTGAAACCTTCCTTTCTTTTCCTTCCATTTCTTGCTTTGTCAGTTTCTGCTTTGCCCACTTCCGCGCAAGCTTTGTCTATGGCATTTTCGTCCATCGACTTTCCTTCATCCACGCAAACCCATGCCCATGCCATCAACAACAGTGGCTTGATTGTAGGGCAACACGTCGCGGGTGGGGTGGAACATGGGTTCACCCGAAGCAGCAACGGTGTTTACTCCAGCTACGATGCCCCTGGGGGCAACGTAACGGCCACCACGCTCAGTGGCATCAATTCCAGTGGGGAAACCGTAGGCTACTACAAAGTTTCGTCTGGAACACCGCCTACATCGGGTTTGTGGAAAAACGGCGCAGTGTTTAATCCAATACAATATCCCGGCATCAACGACACTCGGGCATTCGGCATCAATGACAGCGAAGTCATCGTCGGTAAGTATAAGGACGCAGACAACGTGGAACACGGCTACACCTACAGCAATGGCACTTACACCAACATTGATTCGCTAATTACCTCTCCGGGGGCGACGAATATCAAGGCCAATGGCATCAACAACAGCGGTCAGATTGTGGGCGAATTCGCGGATTCTGGCGGTGCTTTGCATGGTTTCTTGTTGAGTGGTGGCAACTTTACACTGATTGATGTGAACTTGTCCGGTGCCACGAACACTTCATTAACCGGCATTAATAACAAAGGCTGGATAGTCGGCTCTTATTTTATTGGCTTGGTCGAGCACTCCTTCGTAGATATTAGCGGCGTTTTCAATTCATTTGATTACACCGGAAGCAAGAGCAGTTCCGCCAAGGGTCTGAACGACTATGGACAGATTGTAGGCGAATATACCGATGTCAACGGCGTGCAACATGGTTATCTCGCCCAAGTGCCTGCCCCAGCCACACTTTGGCTTTTCAGTATTGGACTGGCAGGTTTACTCGCATTCCGTAAGTGTAGGACGGAATAACGATTAAGCGAAGGGAAACGATCAGCCGACGACATTGGGCGGAGCCCGTCCGTCAATACTGTTGAATTAAGCCTATGCAACAGAATCCGTAGGGCGGCAACCCTTTGCCGCCGAGGGAAGAACAAGGTTTGTAACCCCGTCGCTTTCGTTTTGTGCCTAACGACCACGCTTGCCAAACCATGAAACGTTACGGACGGGATTGCAAATCCCGTCCGGCTGGGGAGATATTTAAGGCATTAAACCCATAAATATGCAAGGGAAAAACTAATCGCCTCAAACGGCGGCACACTAACCGTGTCGTCGTCTTTAACAGTGGCAACCAGCAGCCATTTCCCATCCATGAGCGAGAAGGCTTCCAGTGTTTGCGCCAACGGGTCAACCCGCCACGCATGAGCCACGCCGAAGCGGGCATAAAGCGGTAGCTTTTGATGCGGTCTTTTTGCATCGTCGATGGCGAGAGGATTTCGCACACCCACTCCGGCACGAATTCAAAGCGGTGATCGTCAGGGATGGCGGGCATGCGTTCTCGCCGCCAGCCCGCCAAGTCCGGTGCGACGACCACGGTGTCGCGGACGAAGTGGACTTCCGGTTCGGGAATGATCCACCAGCCCCCCGGCCCGCCGCCGTCCCCAAAATGAAAAGGTTCAGCCTCATACCGTTACCATGCTTCGGGCCAGGCAGAGCATACAGAAAGCCTCACGCAACGACGCGAAGGCGCAACGCATAAGCGGCTCTCGTTGCGCCTTTGCGTCCTTGCACGGGACATCTTCAATCTTACGCTTGACGGGCGGTTTGAATTGGGTTATCTATATGTCACCGGTCATGTCAAAGTTGCTGCCCTAAGGAACCCAAGTTTATGCAAGTCACCCAAAAAAATCGGCCCATCCAGGTCACATCGCCTTTGGGGGAAGATGTCTTATTGTTTTACCGGATGAACGGCGTTGAACGGCTGGGCGAACCGTTCGTGTATGATCTTGAACTTTTGAGCGCCAGTGACGGGATAGAAGCGAACAAGCTGCTTGGCGAAAAAATCACCGTCCATGTTGTTCTCGCAGATGGCAGCAAGCGCCACTTCAACGGCTACGTCACCCGTTTCGGACAATACGGCGTCAAGGGAAACTTCGCCCTTTACCGCGCCACCGTAAGACCTTGGCTTTGGTTTCTGACTCGCGCAGCCAACTGTCGGATTTTCCAGAATAAAACCGTCCCCGATATCATCAAGCAGGTGTTTGGGGATCAGGGATTCAGCGGCGATTTCAAGGAAAAGCTGAGCGGCAGTTACAGTTCCCGTGAATATTGTGTGCAATATCGGGAATCCGATTTCAATTTTGTCAGTCGGCTCATGGAAGAGGAGGGCATTTACTACTATTTCAGCCATAAGGACGGTGCGCACGATTTAGTGCTGTCCGATTCCGTCAGCTCGCATGACAAGTTTCCGGGCTACGAAAAAATACCCTTTCACCAAGAAGAAGGTTCGGCTGACCGTACCCGTGCGGACCATATTTATGAATGGGAGGTTGCCACTGAAGTGCAGTCTGGTTTTTGTGCGATGACCGATTACGATTTCAAGAAGCCGAAGACTGGGCTCTTGGTCAAGTCATCGGTGACGAGGCAACATTCACACTCCAAGTATGAATGGTTTGACTACCCAGGCGAATATGTGGAAATGGGTGTTGGCGAAAATTTAGTCCGCCATCGCATTGAAGAACTCCAAGCCCAATATGAGTGTTGCGAGGGGAAATGCAATGCCCGTGGGCTTGGCGTAGGTAATCTCTTTTCGCTCACCGAACACCCCCGCCAAAAACTCAATTGCGAACTCTTGATTGTTTACGCTTCTTATCGTCTGTGCCTTGACGAGTATATATCCACAACAACACCGTCGGCTTCGGAAAAGAACTTTGAATGCCGTTTCGGTGCGATGGATAGGACTGTCCCCTTTCGCCCGCCCCGTGTCACTGTCAGGCCCGCTGTCAGGGGACCACAAACTGCCGTCGTGGTAGGGCCGTCCGGGGAGGAAATCTACGTCGATAAATATGGACGGGTGAAGGTTCAGTTCCGCTGGGACCGCCTTGGTACCAATGACGAAAGTAGCTCTTGTTGGGTGCGTGTCTCCCATCCCTTGGCAGGGAAACAGTGGGGCATGGTTTCCCATCCCCGCATCGGCCAGGAAGTAATCGTCGATTTTCTCGAAGGCGATCCCGACCAGCCCATCATCACAGGCCGTGTCTACAACGCAGACCAGATGCCGCCCTACGACCTGCCCGCCAACATGACCCAGAGCGGCATCAAGAGCCGGTCGACCAAGGGTGGCGGTCCGGACAACTTCAACGAGTTTCGCTTCGAGGATAAGAAGGGTTCCGAGTTGGTTTTTTTACATGCAGAGAAGGACCAGTCCATTGAAGTCGAGCACGATGAAAGCCACTGGGTTGGACATGACCGCAAAAAAACGGTGGATCATGACGAAACCACCCACGTCAAGCATGACCGGACAGAAACCGTCGATAACAACGAAACCATCACCATCGGCGTGAATCGCACCGAATCGGTGGGTTCCAATGAAACCATCACGATAGGCGCCAACCGCACCGAAACGGTGGGTAAGAATGAAACCATCACCATCGCCTTGACGCGCACCCGTGCGGTCGGCGTCAACGAGGCAATTGCCATTGGTGCAGCTCAGGAAATTGTCGTGGGTGCGGCTAGAACACTTAATGTGGGGGCTAATCAATCCACCAACATTGGCAACAACCATTCGGTAAATGTGGGCAGCAATCAGACCACCCAAGTGGGAAAAGACCAGACTTCAACCATTGGCGGTAACCGCACCGCTTCGGTTGGCAAGGATGACGCATACAAGATAGGCAAGAATCTGCTGATTGACGCCGGTGATTCGATTACCATCAAGACGGGAAGCGCCAGCATCACCATGAAAAAGGATGGAACCATCACGATTGCCGGTAAAGGCATCACCATCAAGGGTTCCGGTGCTATCAACGTCAAGGCGGACAAGGATGTGGTGATCAAGGGCAAAAACGTATTGCAGAACTGAACTCCCATGGCCTGATAGCAATGAACAAAACAAATTTGATAAACCACGGCGAAGTATCCCCCCTCATACGAATTGATGGCGTTGTGATCGGCGTGTTAGCCGGGTTCGATGGCGAACAACGTCCTTTGGTGGTCTATCCGGGAAACCCTAACGAGGAGGCGATAGCCGCCCGTGCCAGCACCCGCTTGACTGCTGAAGATATCGGACGGGAAATAGCCCTATTGTTTGAGAACGGCGACCCCTCCTGTCCATTGATTATAGGTCGTGTCCGGCATCCCGAGGAGATGGAGCTTCACCCCGAATCGCTTCCTCGCAGTGTACAGGTGGATGGCGAGCGGATGCTGATTGAAGCCAAGGAGGAGATCGTGCTGCGCTGCGGCAAGGCCAGCATCACCCTGACCAAGGCTGGCAAGGTGATTATCCGAGGAGCCTATGTGCTTAGCCGTTCCTCCGGTGTCAACCGCGTCAAAGGCGGCTCGGTGCAGATCAATTGAGCGGAGAGATTGATGAATCTGCTGAATGCCACCAAGATGCAGGCCGCCTATACCCAAGGGCTGGACAAGGATGGCCGCGAAAGTCTGGTGGTGGTGGTCAAAGGCACCTTTCGCATCCCACTGGATGGTAGCGAGCCGCAGTTGGCCGAAGAGCAGAAGCCTCTGTTCATGGCCGACACCTTCACTGGCGAGCCTGGCTTGTCCGCCCCTGTCTATGAGGCGGATTTTTCTCCGATCAAGCTCCGTTGCGATGTCCTGCTGGTCGGCAGCGCCCATACCCCCAAGGGCGAGCCGCTTACCAAAGTGCCGGTTGGGTTGAAAGTGGGTTCCATGGTCAAAACCTTCAATGTGCTAGGTGAACGGGGTTGGGAGTTTTCCATGGGGTTGATTAATCCGGGCCGGCCAAGACCCTTTTTAGTGATGCCCATTTCCTACGACAGGGCCTACGGCGGCGTGGACGACTTCCATTACGATCCCAATGAACATAGTGCCTACATGCCCAACCCCGTCGGTAGAGGTTATCGCAAGAACCTTATCGAAATTCTTGATACCCCCGTACCCAACACCGAAGAAATCGACCGCCCCGTCACCTCGCCCAGAGGCGGCTACCGGCCCATGTCCTTCGGGGTGATAGGCCGCAACTGGCTGCCGCGCTATCCTTGGGCAGGCACTTATGACCAGAATTGGATCGACAACATTTTTCCGTTTCTGCCTCCGGATTTCGACAACGCCTATTTCCAAGCCGCACCACCCGACCAGCAAATGCCCTACTTGAAAGGCGGCGAAGAAATCGTTTTAGCCAATCTCGCCCCCAAAGAGCGGATACGTTTCAAACTGCCTATCCTAGACATGCCCATCGTGTTTTTTTACAAAAAGGGCGGACGGCATGAAACCAAGGGAGTCATTGACACCCTAGTGTTGGAACCGGATGCCGGGGTGTTCACACTATGCTGGCGAGCCAGCCTGCCGCTCAAGCGCAATATGTTCGAAATTGCCCAAGTATTGACAGGTCAGATGTCGCGGGGTTGGTGGCGGGCGCGGGAACTGGGCAAAACTTGGTATCCTTCTTTGGCACATGCAGCCGAGGCAAACAAGGCCGAAGCCGAGGAGGAGTCATGACGGGGATGGCACTGGCGATTACCGGGACGGGCATGGTGACGGGTGTGGGTCTAACTGCCCCTGCTTCCTGTGCGGCAATACGCTGTGCCGTCAACAATTCTCAGGAAACCCGCTTTATGGACAAAGGCGGAGAATGGATTATGGGATGCCAGGTCCCACTGGAACAGCCTTGGCGGGGCAAAACCAAGTTGATCAAAATGGCAACCGCTGCCATCCGGGAATGTCTGGATGGCAATGGACAGATCATTCCAGCATCCACTCCCCTGCTACTCTGCCTATCGGAAAAGGAACGTCGGGGGCGGGTTTTTGTTGATGACAACCAGTTTTTTCTTGATTTACAGGATGAATTGGGTCTGGAGTTTCACGAGAAATCCCGCATTATTGCTCATGGGCATGTCGCCGTTGCTGTGGCACTCAAACATGCACGACAATTGATTCAGGAACAAAATGTAAAGCATGTCTTGATTGCTGCAACCGATAGCCTGTTGGTCGGGCCAACCTTGTCTTATTATGAAGAAAATGAACGGTTATTAACTAGTCAAAATTCCAATGGTTTTATTCCTGGCGAGGCTGCCGCTGCTTTGGTGGTTGAACCTGTTTACTCAAAAGAAAAACCCCAGCTACTTTGTCGTGGCTTGGGATTTGGTGTTGAAAAGTCCCATGTGGGTTCGGAGGAACCCTTAAGGGCTAACGGTTTGACTGCTGCGATTAAGGCATCACTGGATGATGGGGGTTGTGAAATGGGCCATCTCGATTTCAGGATTACCGATATTTCCGGCGAGCAGTATTATTTTAAGGAAGCCGCCTTGATCTTGCTCCGACTGCTTAGAAAACGTAAAGAGGAATTTGATATTTGGCATCCGGCTGATTGCATTGGTGAAGTGGGGGCTGTTATCGGAGTGGTGATGATAGCTATTATAAAGTCCGCCTGTGAAAAAAACTATAGCAAAGGCAACCACATATTGGCGCATCTCGGCAGTGATGATGGCAAGCGATCTGCGATGATATTTGCTTGGCAAACGGTAGGAGCTAAATAATGGCAAATAAAGTTTTTGCCAACGGCATGGAACTCGCGTGTAAAGCCGGAGCAGGCAAAACTATCTGTGCCATGCCTGATGTTTGTTTTACTCCGCCTGAAAATCCTGCAACTCCACCCGGCGTACCGATACCTTATCCTAATACCGGTATGGCTTCGGATACCACGGAAGGCAGCAAAAATGTTAAGATTTCTGATAAAGAAATCATGTTAAAAAATAACTCTTATTTTAAGACATCATCAGGTGATGAGGCAGGTAGTGCAGCAAAAAAGGGAGTTATTACTAGTCAAAATAAAGGAAAGGTTTATTTTAATTCATGGTCAATGGACGTAAAATTTGAAGGAGAAAATGTTGATCGGCATTTGGATTTGACAACTAATAATCATGCTTCGCAGCCAGGGGATACTCCGCCTTTTCCATTTACTGATGAAATGGCATCTCCTGAAGTTGACCCTTGCACGAAGGCTAATGAAATCGCTAAGCAAGAAGCAGATAAACACCGAGATCATCCATATAATAATAAAGGTGAGAGACCAAACAAAATATCTGTATTAATTTCTTCTAATGGTGAAACAATTATGGGCAGAAATCAAGGAGGTGTAACAAATGAGTTGGTCGAAAAGGCATTAGATGATATTCCACCAAACCAATTCAATGGAAGCTGCGCAGAAGTAAGTTGTATTTCTAGTGCGCTCAACCAAGGTATTGACGTTAGTGGAGCCGTTATGGCGACTGTTCACGTACGTGGGCCCAATAGCCAACCTCCCAGTAAGCATGGCCATAAAGATGCCGCATGTTCAGTGTGTAATCCGTTACTAAAAGAATTTGGAATTAAAGAATGCTGATTTAAGCATATAAATTTAGAGAGGGGTTCAATGGAAATTTTGGAAAATTTATCAACACGTGAAAAACAAGCCTATGGGGCTATGTGTTTATATAAATATTGTAAAATTAAAGGCATCGCACATCAAAGTATTAATGAATTGCTAAATCATTTGGTGTCGATTCTTATTTCTGAAGATTTAGCGACCTGGGAGCGCAAGGGAGCAGTACTTGATTTAAGCGGACGAGGAGATCCGATTCCGAATAGTTTGACTACATATCTCTCGAACGATATGATAGAAAGTTTTACTCGTTTGGTTGATTATGTTGTTGAAATAGGATTTGTTGATATGTATGGGCGCTCAAGTACAGATCCCTTGATGTATTTGCAGTTAGCTCTTGATGTGTTATATGAAAATAAAATACAGCCACCTGACATACAAGAGCTTTTTCCCTATAGAAAACCTAGAGATTCAGGTTCAGAAGCTTGGGGGGAAACAGTGTCTAAAACCGAATATGAACGCATTCAGGCGCTAATTGCATAATCAATGGCAGCCAAGTAGGTCGGGCAACAGCTTCACCGTTGCCCGACATTCGGATTGTCGGGCGCAATGCAAAGAGACTCGCCCGACCTACATGGCTGCCATGTAAGTTAAGCCGTCATACCGGCAGGGATAGCCGGTATCCAGATTGCAAGGATGCCCCAAAGCCGCGCCGTCCATGGAGCCTGGGTTCCGGCGATCCATGCCGGAACGACGGGATTTTCTTAACTTAATGGCAGTGACCCTACAGCCTTCAAGCCAAGTTAATATTTATGAACAGGGAAGGAAATGCGCACAAGATGCTATAGATGGATGCGGAACTAAAGCTGAACCGTTTACGTTTGGCGCAAAGCCCGCGTCGGCAAAGGGTTGCCGACCTACGACGGTGATGGTCCGGCTATCCGTCTAGCCAGTAGGACGGCAACCCTTTGCCGCCAACGATTTCTGTACCCGTGCGTAACATCAGTTAACAAGAGAAACTTCCAGCTAACAACCAACTCATGAACGCCGCCACCATCCCCGTTATTATCGAACAACACACCGAAGAAGCCGCTTTCCTATGGATTCTCCGCAGCCATGCCGTCCATGCCCCACACTACCGGTTGAAAGATATTGCCAAACTCGACAACCGTGTTGAAGCCCATCTGGACGGGCTGCGGATTGCGGGGCATGAAGGTTGGAAACTGTGCGAACAGGCACTCGAAATCTGCGAGTCTGGAGAAATATTTGCGGCGGGGCTGTTGGCTTTGGAGAGCAGGGACAGGCAAAAGTTTGATAAGCTGATGGTCGTTGCTGAGAACTCGGAGGCGGCGGTCAGGGGATTGATTTCAGCTTTCGGCTGGGTTGAGCCATCTCGGTTGACCGGCATAGTGAAATATCTTTTGGCTTCAAATTCGAGTTTTCATCGACGCATTGGCATCGCCGCCTGTGCGATCCACCGGGCAAATCCGGGAGTCATTTTGGAGGAAATAGTGCGTGACGTGGAAACGCCGTTGCCGCTACGAGCCCGCGCTTTAAGGACAGCGGGGGAACTGAAGCGCCGCGATTTGCTTTACCAAGTTCGGGACTGTTTCCATGACGAGGAGGAGCAAGTCCGTTTCTGGGCGGCTTGGTCGGCGGTCTTGCTGGGCGACCGGGGGGGGGCATTGGAAATCCTCAAGGAATTCGTGTTGGGCAACCCGGCATTCAGCCTACGCGCCTTGCCGATGCTGTTGCGGGCGATGCCGGTTGCAAGCTCCAATGCCTGGCTGAAGGAGTTGGCGCGATATATTGAACGGAAGCGGGATTTGATCGCCGGTGTCGGGATGGTGGGCGATCCACACTATGTACCGTGGCTGATCAAACAAATGGAAACGCCGGAACTGGCGCGGGTGGCGGGTGAGTCATTCAGTCTGATTACCGGTTCCGATATAGCCTACGAGGATTTGGATGGGAACCGCCCGGAGGGATTTGAATCCGGGCCGACGGAGAATCCGCAAGACGAGAATGTCGCCATGGACCAAGACGAGGACTTACCCTGGCCCGACCCCAAGAAAGTCCAAGTATGGTGGGATGCCAGGAAGGGGCGCTTCCAGCTTGGAACCCGCTATTTGCTAGGAGTACCCATCACGGAAGCCCAGTGCCAAAAGGTTCTGCGCGAGGGCTTCCAGCGCCAGCGTACCGCCGCCGCACTGGAATTGGCCCTGATGAGGCCGGATGCGCCCTTGTTCGAAGTCCGTGCGCCGGGCTGGCGTCAGCAGCGTCTCTTGCAAAACACGGGATGACATCGCCATGCCGATTTCCACAGCCCTCATTTTTGCCCTGTTGTCACTGGTTTTCGTGGCATTTTCCGCCCGCGACTATCTACGTAATGACCACCACTTATCTCCCGCCGCCCGGATCTGGCTGCGCGTCGCCTTGATTTTCGCAGTCGTCGCTCTACTGCTCACTTTTGTCGTTTAGTAACTGATGTTACGCATGGACCGGCTGGAGCGTCAAAGCTTGCTTTGACAAGCAAAGCAAGCTTTGCGGCGGATTGCGTCGGGCGAATTAAACAAGCGCCGTTGCCGCTTCGTCTATGGAAATAAGCCTGGGTACGATGGCGTGATCATGGTTGCGGACACTTAACACAGGTATGATGCCTGCCTCGAAAATCGCATTCGCCGTTTTCTCATTCAGATAAACTTCCGCGCAGGGTTTGATCGCCTGTCCGCTGCCGTCGTCATAAATGTGAAAGGGCAGGGGGCCGGTATCGCGCAAAGTCCCAGGTTCCCCGCCATCGCCTTCCTGCCATGCCCGCGCCACCAACTCGGCGCAGATTAAGGCAGGGTTGCCCCACAAGTAGCTTTCATGACTGGGGCGTGACGGCATTTCCTCAAAACCGAAACTGTCTATCGGGTTTGATTTCTTGCCGTAAGGCAACCGCAGCATGAAGCGCGGCATTGCCAGCCCGATGTATTGCGCGGCCTGGCTCTTACGCAAGAGTTGCCAAGCTTGGGCAATCCCCGTCTTTGGTTCCGTCCAGTCAGACGCATTTGGCATTGCGGCGATTGACTCGCAGCCAAGCAGTTGGGGGCTGGCACCGGCGACAAACACACCGCCGCAGCCAGCGCTGATGGCACCCAATAATTCCAACAGGCTTAAAGTCACCGCATCCTCGCCGAAGGTGTAATGGCCAACCACCAGTGACCAGGGTTCCCCTCCCGGAATCGCCAAGCTGCTTTCCGTCAGCAAATGGTAGATGGCCGTTTTATTGGCCTGGCCACCCGATGCTTTGATGTCCTGTATGAGTTCATCCAACGATGCGTCGAGCAAGTAAAGCTGCAAGTCTTCGTTGTCTTCGATATTGCCGACCAGCCATTCGACTCCTCGCCAAGCCGCTTCCAATGCCTGGAATTGCGGAAGATGCAGGATGGAGCGCATGATTTGGTTAATGGAATCGTCAATGGCCGACAGGAACTGCTGTTGTTGCCCCAAGTCCACGCCCTTGCTTAAGTGGGGTGCCACCAGCCGCTGAATCAGGGTTTGAACGGTGTCCGGTTGTGGGCTGGTTTTTCGTTCCGTTGCAGGGGATTGGCCGCCAAGCAGACGGTCGAACAAGTTGGCATCGGTGTCTGTTTGTGCGGGCTGTGGCTCGTCCGCCACGGTCACTGTCGGTGCCACGCCCCTTCCCAGTTTTAGTTCACCGGCGGCTGCCGTATAAGTGGACGGGTTTTCCAAGCGTCCGCGCATATCCCTTAAGGTCTTGAAAACGCTTAAGCGTTTGTACATCGCATCGGGGCGGAAATCGTCCAGTTCGCGGAATTCGATCAGCGTTTCTTCGTTGCTGTCATCTAGGACGATGCGCAATTGCGGGGTTATTCGACGAAGCACCGCATCAAGATCGTCAACATCCACCGAGTGCGGTTTGCGGGTCGCCAGTCCGGGCTTGTCCGGGTTTTGTCCCGAGTAGTCACCGAGTATCAGTATGCGTTTGCGTTTGGTTTCCCGCCGCCCGGTTTTACCGGGTTTGGAAAAGTCGAATTGGAATTGGAGTCTTCCTGCCATAATGTATGCCCCTATTATAATGGATTAACGAGCGGTTATTGGTATTGGAGTAGGCCGGAATAAACCCGCACTGGCGGGTGTTTCCGGCTAATCCACACATTTTGCCGGAAACGCCCGCCATTGGGCTTATTGGGCGAACCATCGCAATATTGGGGCGGGCTTGTTCCGGCCTACGTTTGAGCTAGTTGCAAATACCCACTTCTGGTGCAACAATGATCTAAACCCGCACCACCCGCACCTTGTCCAGCAATGCCCTTACTTCATCAGGTGTGACCATCGCCACATCCTGCCGTAACGCATTGGCCGTGCCGGCGCTGGCGGCGTAGCGTAAACGGTCTTCATTAGGCATATCCAACAGCCAGCCGTGGGCCAACCCGGCCAAGTAGCAATCGCCGCAACCGAGCGGATTGACCTGTTTTATCTTGGGCGGGAAAACGTGCCATTGCCCTTCGCTCAGGCTGCTTACTTTGATGGGCCCATCGCCGTCCGTGATATGCAGTTCCTTCACGCGTCCCCAATACCGGCTTTGTTTGAACTCCTCGCGGTTGGGCGCAGACAAGATGGGTGGCAACGGCCCTTCCAATGCCTGATCCATGGCCGGGCCATAGGCATCCACCCAGCAAGGCACTGAACGTCCGGCGCATAAAGACAATAATTTCAAGTAGAGATCATCGGCCGCCGGGTCTGGCACAGAACCGCTGGCAATGACCAGTTTCACCGAGCCGAGCAGGGTTTCCACTTGATCCAGCAAGGCTTGGCATTCTGTTGGCGTGACGGGAAAGCCGTTGGGTAAAACCGTGGTTGGGTGGTTGGTATTATGCCCGGAGGCCATGAAGCCCACCCGCAGCGGGGCGGCTGTTTCAATGAAAATATCCTCCACAGCCTCGGTGCGGACCAGTTCGCGCAGCCAATCCCCGCTGTGTCCACCGGCAAAACCCGTCAATGCCACACGATGGCCGTGTCGGGCCAACACACGCGCCACATTCACGCCTTTGCCTTCGGCGACCATGGCCATCGATGGGACACGGTTAATCGCACCCGGTTTAAAGCTGCCCTCATGGATCAGATTTAGCAACGGATTGGCATTGATGACCAATACATCGAAAGTTTTTAGGCGAATATTCATGTCCGGGTTTCTTGGGTTTAATGTTTTGCTTTAATTTGGTATGCGGCAAGTTCAATGCCTTCGCTGTGCAGGGAGGTCATATGGTAGGCATCGGGCTGTTCGTTGGGACAATCGGATTGGGTGCAAAGGCTCTTCGGTTTCATCCACCAACCGCCATTGACATTGTCGATCCACTCGTTTTGGACGTAATTGAGGGTCTGTTCGTAACTGGACTCTAAATTGGTTTTGTCGCGGATGACGACAAAATGCATCAAGGCACGCAAACATTCGGCCTGTTGCCAGAATCCTTTCTCAGGATCGACTTTCCCTTCACCATGGCTGCGGTTGAAGGACCCGCCGACTTTCCTGTCATAACCCACTTTCATGGCGTAATCCATGATCCGTTGTGCCACCAGCGGATACATCTCGTCAAGGCCATGAGTTCCTGCCTTGCTGAGCAAAAAAGCCCACTCAAATTGATGGCCTAGATCAATGTACCCGCCAGTTTCGTCGGGGGCGGGCTGCCACTTTTCATCGTACCATTCTTCAATGTAGGCCGAACCGTCGTCTTTGCCTTGCAGCAGTTTGTATATCACAAAATTGCCTATGCCATCAGTGCCAGACAAAGCTTCTTCGTTGCCTGTGGCAACATATAGCGCAAGCATCGCCTCGAACAGATGCATGACCGGGTTTTGTCTCCTATTATCCTTAACCACATCGAAATTGCGGGGTGCGGAAATCCGAAATCCTCCCTGTGCGTCCCGCATCTTGGCGCGAAGCACACGCCATGTTTCCAGGCCGGCATCCCGATACCGCGCATCTTGAGTGACGGCATAAAGATGGGCCATGGCAAAAATGGCGAAGGCATGTCCGTAGGTGTCTTTTGACTCATCCAGAACTTTGCCATCCGGGGCCACAGCTTGGAACCAGCCGCCGTAAACCGGGTCGCGGAAATGACGAAAGAGGAATTCCGCACCGTTGACGGCGGCGTCAAGATAGCGCTTGTCACCGCTGAGTTGATAGCCAATCGCAAAAATGTAAATGATGCGAGTTTGTTGAGTGAGTGTCGTCGAGGGTTTTGGGATAAGCCGCCAGCGCCGCGTAAACACCGGGTTCATGTAGCCATTGGGTGTTGGCGATACCTCAAGCCAATGCGACAAATGCCCCTGCAACAGCGCTTGTTTGTGCCATTCCCCGTCAATCTTGACCGAGGGTGCCAAGTAGTCACAACCAACCAACGCCGTGACAATGGTTACGACAAACATTATGCCTATCCTAATTTTTCCCATGTAAACTTGCCTTATTAGGTGATTTCCCTTTGGATATGCCTATGGGTCAATCCCATTAAGTCAAATGGGTTCGCCCTTGCGAAGAAACCCATTTGCCCGTAATCAGCCAGTGTTTATTCTTTGACTTTAGGCATCATGGGAATGCTGGTGCCGATGGTCACATCCCCCGCCGATAGCAAGACGTTTTCAACTTGGATGAAGCGTGCCGCAATTCTTTTGGAGAGGGCCTTGGCAACCTTGCCATAATACTTCTCCAATAAGTTGGTTCTCGCTTTGCGATATTCAAAACTTTTCTTGACTAATTCATCGGCTTTGGCATCGCTGATGTCGTCAATGTTTTTGGCATAGTCTTCAATGGTACCCTGCCTAATATCGTTCAGCCTCATCAGTTCCGCCTCATACTGATGGTAGAGTGACCAAAACTTTTTGCCTTCCGCGTCGTCAAGATCCATTGCGTCTTTAATGAAATCACGCTTATTAATGCGAATGCTGGCCCGCATCATGGCAAGCTGATCGTGTTCGGAAGCATCAAGTGACGGGGCTGCTTTTTGGGCGGACCATTGTGCCTGTGCCTGTGCCATTGCCGGCAGACCTGCGGCAAAAAACGCAAGCGCAACCACTATCATAGTTTTTTTCATGCTTATACCTTATGTCAAAATGTTAAGAGGAATAACATCCCTGAAAAGACAGTTGCTTGGACTGCCTCCACCGGGAATCGCCACAACCGTGGCTTTAACGCAAGTTGCCATGGGATGTCATCCCTTGGGCTGTGCCGATCCAAGCAAGGCATATTCCATGCTGTCGGACAAAGCGCGCCAACTTGCCTCAATTATGTTAGGGCTGGCCCCTACAGTTGTCCATGATCGCTCGCCGTCGTGGAAGTCGATCAGCACACGGGTGACGGCCGCCGTGCCTTTGTCGGTGTTGAGAATGCGCACCTTGTAATCGGTCAGTTGGATTTTCTCCAACTGGGGGTAATGTTGGCATAAGGCTTGACGCAGCGCCCGCGCCAAGGCATCCACCGGACCGGATCCTTCCGCAGCGGTGAATTTGATTTCATCGCCCACACGCGCTTTGACGGTCGCCTCGGACAACAGGCCACGCCCCCGCCTTTCTTCCGCCAATACCATGAAATCGATCAACTCAAACGGAGGTTCGTAACCTACCCGGCCACGATGCAGCAGCAGGTCGACCGATGCCTCGGCGGCATCGAAGGCAAAGCCTTGGTGTTCCAGCTTTTTCAACAGGTGCAGTACGCGCTCCGCCTCCTCTGGGCTGATGTCCAGCCCCCGGTTTTGGCTCAACGTGATCAGATTGCCGCGACCGGAAAGTTCGGAAATGACCGTGCGCATTGCGTTGCCCACTAATTCGGGTTCAATATGCTGATAGCTCCCGGCAGCTTTTAGCACGGCGGCGGCATGAATACCGCCTTTATGGGCGAAAGCGCTTTCTCCCGTGTAGGGTTGCTGGCGGTCATGTTTAAGATTGGCGATTTCCGCCACATAGCGCGAAAGGGCAGCCAGGCCGCGCAATTGTTCCTCGCTGATGACCGAGTAGCCCATCTTCAGTTGCAGCCCGGGGATGATGCTAGTGAGGTCCGCATTGCCCACCCGTTCGCCGTAGCCGTTGATGGTGCCTTGGACTTGCACACAGCCACCGCGTACCGCCGCCAGGGAATTGGCGACCGCGCAACCGCTGTCATTGTGGACGTGAATCCCCAAACGGGTGGGCACAAGGGCGGCGACTTCCTTGACGATGGCTTCCACCTCCCAAGGCAAACTTCCGCCGTTGGTGTCGCAGAGCGCCAAAAAATCCGCGCCCGCATCAGCAGCAGCCCGCAAGGCCGCGAGTGCATAATCCGGGTTCGCCTTGTAGCCATCGAAAAAATGCTCCGCGTCAAAAGTCGTCTCGGTGCCATGGCTTTTCATGAAGGCAATGCTTTCGCCGATCATCTTGAGATTTTCATCCAAGGTGGTGTCGAGGACTTTTTCCACCTGAAAATCCCAGCTTTTGCCGACCAGCGCCACCGCAGGCGTCCCGGCGGCAACCAGCGCTTGAAGATTTTTGTCGGCTTCGCATTGGCTGTGCTTGCGCCGTGTGGCACCGAATGCCACAATCTTCGCTTGTTTCAATCCAATCTGGCGCACCCTTTGGAAAAACTCGGCATCCTTTGGGTTGGAACCGGGCCATCCAGCTTCAATGTAGTGGATTCCCATCTGATCCAGCCTGAGGGCTATCGCCAGTTTGTCGTCGCAGGAAAGGGAAATGTCCTCCCGTTGGGTACCATCGCGCAAAGTGGTGTCGTAGAGGAGAATCTGAGTCATCGTTGTCTTTTGTCATGTTGGTTAACAGGTCTTGATAATTGTGCATCTCGCGACAGGCATCAACGCATTTTAACCCGGGATCATAAGGGGGAGGACAGAGGGGCCGGGACGAGCCACATCATACCCTTACTATTGATGCGGCCCGCATCATTCCGGGCTTGATGGTGGAATTATACGGTTTTCGGCGGGATAGAGAAATCCAAATTTGGCAAATTTGCCTATACGGGTGAATTTTTCCAGACTTACGCCCGTTGATGCGCTGAGTTTTTGGAGTGAATCCGATTAAAAGTTGATGAACAATGACTGGCATGTTTCATTGCTTTGGCTCAAAATGAGAATTGCTGCATAATATCCACCATTTGAAAGAACCATAATGACCGACAAACCTTGGGACCTGCAAAGCGCACGCGATACCTTCGCCATTGAACATTGGGGCGATGGCTATTTCGACATCAACGACCTTGGCCATGTGGTCGCCTACCCCAAACGGAAAGCCAGCCTGGGGGGTGTGGACTTATACGAGGTCGCCGACAAAATTCGCCAAGAAGGGCTTTCCGTGCCGATTCTGGTGCGCTTCACCGACATCCTGCGCAACCGTGTCGAATTGCTGCATCATGCCTTCGACAAAGCCATCGCTGAGATGGGCTACACGGGCGAATACACCCCCGTCTACCCCATCAAGGTGAATCAGCAACGCGGCGTGATCGAGGGCATACTCGACAGTGGCGGTGCGACAGTTGGATTGGAGGCGGGCAGCAAGTCCGAATTGCTCGCAATCCTGGCCTTGGCCAAAGGCGGCACCATCATCTGTAACGGCTACAAAGACCGCGCTTACATTCGCCTTGCACTCATCGGCACCCGGCTTGGCCTTGATGTGTTCATTGTCATCGAAAAACCCGCCGAATTGGAACTGGTCATCGCCGAATCCAAGGTACTGGGCATAGAACCGCAACTGGGCGTCCGCATCCGCCTGTCCTCCATCAGTGCCGGCAAATGGCAGAACAGTGGTGGCGAGAAATCCAAATTTGGCCTTAGCGCCAGCGAAGTTCTCCGGCTAATCGAGGAGCTGGAGGAAAACCGCAGCCTGCATTGGCTCAAACTTATGCATTTCCACATGGGTTCACAGGTCGCCAACATCAACGACGTGAAGACCGCCTTGCGCGAAGCCTGCCGCTATTACGCCGAATTGCGCCGGTTGGGCGCACCCATTGCCTATGCCGACGTGGGCGGCGGGTTGGGTGTGGATTACGATGGCACCCATTCCAACGCCGAATGTTCGACCAATTACAACATCGAAGAATACGCCCACAGCATCGTCCGCGCATACGCCGAAACGTGCTCGGAATACGACATGCCCCACCCCCATCTAATCACCGAATCGGGCCGTGCCATGAGTGCGCACCATGCGGTGCTCATCACCAATATCATCAATGTGGAATCGGTCTCCGAGGAGATTCCAGAACCCACCCAGTCCGAAGCCAAGCCATTGAAAGACCTTTGCTCCGTATTGCGCCGCGTCCCCGACGAGCAGCCTCTGGCACTGTACTTGGACGCAAAATTCGACCTGTCCGAAGCCAAGGCCATGTATGTGCGTGGCAAGCTGAGCCTGAACGAACTGGCCGAAGCGGAGCGTCTCAACGCCGCCCTTTGCCAGATTGTCCGCAAACGCCTGGACATACGGCTGCGTGCCCATCGCGAGGCGCTGGACGAACTCAACGAGCGGCTGGCGGACAAAGTGTTCTGCAATTTATCGGTGTTCCAATCCTTGCCCGACGCTTGGGCCATCAACCAGACTTTCCCGATTTTGCCGTTGCAACGGTTGGACGAGGAACCCACCCGCCGTGCCGTGTTGCAGGACTTGACCTGCGACTCCGACGGAAAAATCAACGCCTACCTAGACCACCAAAGCATCGAAACCACGATGCCGCTGCACCAAATTTCCCCAGGCGAAGCTTATTTGCTTGGCGTTTTCCTTGTCGGCGCATACCAGGAAATCTTGGGCGACATGCACAACCTGTTCGGCGACACCCATTCCGTCAACATCGTGCTTGACAGCGACAGCGACAGCGGCTGGCGCTTGGTGCAACCCATGCGCGGCGACGGCGCAGACGATTCCCTGCGCTATGTCCACATCGAACCTGAAGAATTGGAACGCGCTTACCGCAAGAAGCTGCTTGATGCCCGCCTCCCCCCGCAACAGCGGAAATTGTTTGAAAGCGAATTGATTGCGGGGTTGAGTGCCTATACCTATTTGGAGGATTGAAATGACGAATCAATTCGCGTAGGCCGAATCGAATTCCCATGCCAGAATCCCCCGTCCCCCCCAAGCAAGGCGCTTATCTAGGCTTCGACTACGGTGACAAGCACATCGGCGTGGCGGTGGGGCAAAGGCTGACTTGCACTGCCACAGGCTTGGAAACGATACCGACCTTGGGCAAGCAGGCCCGGTGGGAGGCGATTTCCCGGCTTGTCGATACATGGATGCCCTGCGGTTTCGTGGTTGGCCTGGCTTATCAGGAGGACGGCAGTGAAAACCCCATCAACCCGCAAATTCTGAAATTCTGCCGACAACTGGGGGGACGTTACGGGTTGCCGGTTTATACTATGGACGAGACGCTCTCCACCGTCGAATCCAAGAGCCTGTTTTATCAAAGCCGGGCCAAGCGCTCGACCGGCTTTGGTGCAGTGAAGGACATCCTCGCCGCCCAGTTGATATTACAGACTTGGCTGGAACATGTTGCATATCAAGAAAGACAAAGGCAATGATTGATTTCCGATTAAGCGTTGAAAAAATGCTGGATAGGCTTCACGCCGGTCTAGTGGCCGAAATCACCCGGCGTGAACTGCACGATCCGCTGATGATCGGCATTCATACCGGCGGTGGCTGGATCGCCGAAAAACTCCACGCCCGCCTGGGCTTGCACGAACCCTTGGGTCTGCTTAATATTTCGTTTTACCGCGACGATTTTTCCCAAATCGGCATTCATCCCAGGGTCATACCGAGCAGCTTGCCGTTCCGGATCGACGGACGCGACATCATCCTGATCGATGATGTGCTGCACACTGGCAGGACCATCCGTGCGGCGTTGAACGAAATTTTCGATTACGGTCGTCCGGCCCAGGTTGTGTTGGGCGTTCTTATCGACCGGAACGGCAGGCATATCCCCGTGCAGGCCGATTGCGTAGGTGGCAGGATGGATTTGGGGCCGGATGAAAAAATCAAATTGTCCGGGCCTGATCCTCTGGCATTAAGTATTCAATGCTCCTAACCCGAGTAGGAATGACGTGAACAAATCTATACAATTCGACGCGGCCGGGAGGTTGCGCCATTTCTTGACCATTGACGGATTAAGCCGTGAGTTGCTGGTGCGCATCATGGATGTCGCCGAGTCTTTTTCCAGCGTGACCGAGCAGCAAGTTAAAAAGGTGCCGCTGCTGCGAGGCAAGACCATCGTCAATCTTTTTTTTGAAAACAGCACGCGGACCCGCAATACCTTTGAACTGGCGGCCAAGCGCTTGTCGGCTGACGTGCTCAATGTCAACATTGCAACCTCCGCCACGTCCAAGGGTGAGAGCCTGTTGGACACCATTCGCAACATCGAGGCGATGCATGTGGATATGTTCGTCGTGCGCCATGAGGCCAGCGGGGCGGCCCATTTCATTGCCCGCCATGTCGCGCCCCATATCAGCGTGATCAACGCGGGCGACGGCAGCCATTCGCATCCCACCCAAGCGATGCTGGACATGTTCACCATCCGCCAATACAAAGGCGATTTTTCCAAGCTCAAAGTTGCCATCGTCGGCGACATCCTGCATTCACGGGTCGCCCGCTCGGAGATACTGGCCCTCAATGCGCTAGGTGCTGCGGAAGTGCGCGTCGTCGCGCCAAAAACCCTGCTGCCGACTGGCGTCGAAAGCCTTGGGGTGAAGGTTTTCCACGACGTGGACCAAGGGCTGGCCGGTGTGGATGTGGTGATCATGTTGCGCTTGCAGAAGGAGCGCATGAGCGGTGCCTTCCTGCCTAGCGAACATGAATATTTCACCTACTTCGGCTTGACCGGGGAGCGCCTGGCAAAGGCGAACCCGGATGCCATCGTCATGCATCCGGGACCGATCAACCGGGGTGTGGAGATCGACTCGCGGGTGGCGGACGGGCCACAATCCGTTATCTTGCGACAAGTCGGCAATGGCATTGCCGTGCGCATGGCGGTGATGTCCATGGTATTGGGTGGCTATGTCGATGCGCTGGGGGTGACATCATGAGCGGAGAAAGATTGGCCATAATAGGCGGGCGGGTCATCGATCCGTCCAATGGAGTGGATGCTTTGGTTTCCGTGTATATTGCCGGTGATTTAATCGTCGCTGTCGGTGATAAGCCCGAAGGGTTTGCCACCGATCAGGAAATAGACGCCGAAGGGCAGATCGTGTGTCCCGGTTTCGTCGATCTATGTGCGAGGCTGCGCGAACCCGGCCAAGAATACAAGGCTACCATTGCCAGTGAAACCGCTGCTGCCGCTGCGGCAGGCGTGACCACCCTATGCTGCCCCCCGGATACTCGCCGGGTCATCGACACGCCGGCCCTGGTCAATTTGCTCAGGGAACGGGCCGACTCGGTCGGCAAGGCACGGGTAATTCCCATCGGGGCGCTGACAAGGGGTTTGCAAGGCAAGGAACTCAGTTCCATGATGGCGTTAAAGGCGGCAGGTTGTGTTGCCGTGGGCAATGCCTATGCCCCAGTTGAAAACCTGTTGGTGCTTAGGCGTGCATTGGAATACGCGGCGAACTGCGGGCTGCTGGTGATTGTCCGTCCAGAGGAGCCCGCTTTGCGCAATCGGGGCTGCGTCCATGACGGGGCGGTTGGCAGCCGGCTAGGTTTGCCTGTCATTCCTGTGTCGGCGGAAACGGTAGCCGTGGCCCAAACCCTGGTGCTGGCCGGGCAGACGGGTGCCAAGGTTCACTTCGGCCAATTGAGCAGTGCCCGCGCAGTGGCGATGATCGCGGAAGCCCAAAGCCAAGGAGTCGCGGTCAGCGCCGATGTCGCCGTTCATCAATTGCACCTGATCGAATCCGCTGTCGATGGCTTTGACGCCAATGCCCATGTCAGCCCCCCGTTCCGTTCCCAAGCGGATCGGGATTGCCTGCGCGAAGGGCTGGCGAAGGGAGTGCTTGGGGCTATTTGTTCCGACCACCAGCCCCATGACCCGAACGCCAAGCTTGATGCCTTCCCTGCCACGGAACCCGGCATATCCTCGCTGGAAACCGTGTTGCCGCTTAGCTTGCAATTGGTCGAAGCGGGCGTTTTGGATTTGTCCAGTGTCATCGCCCGCTTGGCTCATGGCCCGGCCGCGATCATGGGTTTGGGCGCGGGTACGCTAAGCCCAGGGGCGCGGGCGGATGTTTGTCTGTTCGACCCCCGTCTGGAATGGGTCGCGGCAGGAACTGACTGGCTCAGCCGAGGCATCAACACCCCCTTTTATGGAACGAAATTTAAAGGCCGTGTCACGCGGACGCTGCTTTCTGGACGGACGGTGCATTGCCGGTGAATGTTTGACGGATTAAATCTTCTGCCAAGTATGCTTCAGTTACGGTTGTGGCCGACAAAACAAGAAGGGGGTTCCTATGTTCAACGCGATGTTAATTGAGAAAAGCCAGCATGGAATATTTACCCGGATTGTCGAGCTTGATGAGGCCGAGCTGCCCGAAGGCGATGTCGCTGTCGCGGTCGGGTTTTCCAGCCTAAATTACAAGGATGCCTTGGCGATTACCGGCAAAGCACCGGTGGTCCGAAAATTCCCGATGGTGCCGGGGATAGATTTTGCGGGGGTGGTTGAATCGAGTTCGAACCCATGCTGGAAAGCAGGTGACAAAGTTTTGCTCAATGGTCGGGGAATCGGGGAATTGCATTGGGGAGGCCTGGCCCAAAAAGCCAGGGTCAAAGGCGAGTGGCTGAGTTCAATTCCAGAAGCTTTTTCCTGCCAACAAGCCATGGCCATAGGAACCGCCGGCTATACCGCCATGCTCTGCGTGATGGCACTTGAGCGTCACGGCATCAAGCCCGGGGATGGCGAGATTTTGGTTACCGGGGCAAATGGGGGCGTGGGCAGTATTGCCGTCGCACTTTTGTCAACGCTCGGCTATGCCGTCGTTGCCTCAACCGGAAGGCCCGCCGAATCCGGGCATTTGAAAGCACTGGGTGCCAGCAAAATCATCGGTCGCGAGGAATTGTTCTCGCCGCCGGGCCGTGCATTGGGTAAAGAAAGGTGGGTGGGTGCCATCGACAGTTTAGGCAGCCATACTCTGGCTAATGTCTGCGCCAGTCTTAACTATCGCGGTGTTGCAGTGGCTTGCGGACTTGCCCAGGGTAATGACTTTCCTGCTTCCGTCGCTCCGTTCATACTGCGAGGGATTACCTTGGTGGGCATAGACAGCGTTTACACGCCCGGCGAAGAACGCAATAAAGCCTGGTTGCGGTTAGCCAAGGATTTGGATCATGAAAAGTTAGGACGCATTGCCCACGTCATTGGCCTGTCGGAAGCAAAAGCCAAAGCCGATGAATTGCTTTCCGGCTGGGTTCGGGGGAGGTTAGTGGTGGATGTCAATCGATAAGGCAAACAAAAACGCCCTGCGTCGCGTTTGGCAACACAGGGCGTTTCAAAGCTCGTCCTTGAACACGGGACATCATCTCACACCTAAATCTTCTGCAACTTGCCCACTTCCACTCCTACGCCGCTTCCACGACGTGTTGGGCGACTTAGGCAAATTGACAACCCGAATTTTTTTTGCGCCATCCCTAGCGGGGTATTTATGTCGGATTGTGGATAAACAGGTCAGAGGTGGCGTCACCCGCCGCCAGTCTCAAAAGCGGCGGGTTCCGTTTCACTAAGCTTTAGGCCGGAGCGGCTGCGCTGGCGGTCAAGCCAATGGCTTCGGCATATTTCAAATAGGTTTCGACGGAAGCGATGACGACGCGGGCTTCAATGGACAGCAGCTCGATACCTACCAAGGATACCTTTACCCATGCATCAACAACGATGCCTTTGTCCAGAATACGGTCTACAACTTCAGCTAGGCTTGAAGAGTCGGTTGATTTTTGTACTTTTGCCATGATGACATACTCCTTACACGTTGGTTGTTTAATCACCCCCAATGACGGATATGTCATTGGTTCTTTGTTATACAGCTATTTGCTGCTTGGCTTACATATAACAACATCCATGCCAAAGAAGGTTTGATGAGTGCGGCAGTTCCCATAAGGTGAAGTCCATGCTTCTTGGCTGCTTGCGGGTAAATTTGCCAACTCCATAATTTATAAGTGACATTATTGAGAATTTAGAAGAGGGTGGGACTCTTTTCATCGGTTTCATCATGCAGCGCCCCTTGCCAGGATCAAGCTCGCCTTGGAGTCTGCCCATACCTCTTGGCCCATGGAAGTTCTGCCCGAATCAGGCAAGGGTTCCATAAACTATGGAAAGAATTCCATTGGCAGGGCTGCATTGGGGGTTGCGACAGCGCGAAGCGGACTCAACTTAAGCCGCTTAGGTGCCATCTTCGGCCTCAGGTGGTATTGTTACGTCCTGAATCAGGAAAACAGGTCATTCACATGACTAATGGTTAAGTAGCTTCGGCTTGGACAGATTTCCCTTTCCACCCTATACGAGTGCATTCCTACCCCATGAACGAAACCCAACTTAAACACACTCCGCTTTTCAACCTGCATCAAGAGCTTGGCGCGACGATGGTTCCGTTTGCCGGTTATCAGATGCCGGTCCGTTATGCTCCGGGCATCCTCAATGAACATCTCCACACCCGTTCGGCTGCGGGTCTCTTCGATGTCTCGCACATGGGGATGATTCGAATTGATGGCGATGCCGACTTGTACGAGAGCTTCGAAAGCCTTGTTCCCGGTGACATTGTGTCATTGCAGCCTGGAGCGGTCCGTTATTCATTGCTGCTAAACGAACGCGGCGGCATCATTGACGATCTTATGGTCATGCGACCGGCTACCGACTTGGCAAGGCGGGGATTGCTGTTAATTGTCAACGCATCGGGCAAGGAAGGGGATTTTGAGCATATTCGTTCCAACCTGAATGGCCAGGCGACGGTGGAACTGCTTCAAGACCGCGCACTGCTTGCCCTGCAAGGACCGAGGGCGGCGGCAATCCTCGCGCGTTATTGCGATGCCCCGAGCCAGCTTAAATTCATGCAGTGCGGGGAGTATGCCCTTGGGGCATTCGGCGATTGCATGATCAGCCGCACGGGATACACCGGGGAGGACGGTTTCGAAATTTCGTTGGTGGCAGCGCAAGTGGAACCTTTTGTGCGTTCTTTGCTGGCCGACACTGAAGTCATGATGATTGGTCTAGGTGCCCGCGACTCCTTGCGTTTGGAAGCGGGCATGCCGCTTTACGGCCACGATCTCGACGAAACGACCACCCCGATTGACGCGAGTTTGGCTTGGGTCATCGGCAAAAGGCGGCGGGAGGAAGGTGGTTTTCCCGGTTACTCCATTATCCGTCATGAATTGACGGAGGGTCCGCCGCGCAAGCGCGTTGGCATCCGGCCCCAAGACAAGGCCATCGCCCGTGAAGGTGCGGAGATTCAATCCGAAGGGCGAAGCATAGGCATAGTGACCAGCGGTGGTTTTGGGCCGAGTGTGCCGGGGCCGGTTGCCATGGGGTATGTTGAAACCGCTTTTGCCGCCACGGGTACACCGGTCGATATGATCGTGCGGGGTAAGCCTGTGCCGGGGCAAGTGGTTGATTTACCTTTTGTCACGCATCGGTATGTGCGCTAGTTCAAATGCGCTAGGGAGTGTTCTATGCCATCATCATAATGAGATCCGGGCGGATTAGGCGGTACTCCGCCGCATGTGTAGTGTTTGACATTAGGCGCAATACGCGAGTGCATCATTGCGCCTTATCGCATTACGGCACTTACGCATTACCATTGCCTCGTTAGATTTCCGTCAACGACGACACAACTTCCCAGCACATCTCGGCAGTTTTTCCATTACTATCTAGATGAGGTGCCCAGGCTGAAATTGATAATCCAAGGATATTGATTTTTCTGGCAATTGCATCAAACCCAATTTTTGTTTCTTGCGCAGTAACTCCGTTTTTGGAGGGATAGCGCATGGATGGGGCATCATTAGAGGTAATATAATCCGTATCAAAATGTATCCAAAGTGGGGAAACTGTGGGTAATCTATCTAGCATTTCTGTAATTAGCGTGGATTGACGAATGCCAGAAGACTTTAACGCCTCTTTTTCACCAGACTCCAAGTCGCTACCCCCTACAAAATAGATATGTTCATCAGCTAATGGATCAACATGCACTCCATTTAGCAACGAAAGATCTCCGCGTCCCGATATCATTGCTAATGGCATACCCCCCAAATGACCACTTGTAGTGGTTTCATGGGTATGAAAGTCCCCGTGCGCATCAATCCAAAGTAAGTGTGGACGTATGCCACATTTCATGGCTCCAGAAAGCACTCCGATAGCACTTAGGCAATCCCCGGCTAATACTAATGGTTTTTTTCCTAAACTTATAGTATCAGCGACAAATTCTGATATAGCAGAATTAATACTATTAATTGCCGAATAGGTTCCATATTCCTTACCGCTTAAAAGCGAATTAGATAAAGTAAGATCAAACGATCCTGTGTTTATATCTAATCCAGATTCTTGCCGTCCAATAAAAAAAGGGGAAAGGCATTTACGCATGAGTGATACTTGGTATGCTAGTGGAAATAGAGTTTTGAGCGTTATATATGAAGCTTCGATTCTGAATATTCCTGACGTTTTTATCAAACCTTGCATACTGTACTCTGGATTCTTCTATGCCAAGTTTTCGTTTCATGTTATTAAAACCAGCCGATGTGGTAATCAATTTAATATCATCAGTATAAGGTGAGTTTTTCCATCGTTGATGGCTAACCGGTGAGGCGGCAGAAGTAGCCATCACCCAGCGGTTCGGAAATGTGCTGGCATAGGCTAAACCACTAGCTGAAACCTCAAGGTTTAGAAATCTGCACATTTTCTTATACGTCTCTTCTGGGTATGAGCGTAAATCAGAAAAATGAATGACCTTCCGTTCAATAGCATGGTGGTTTGCATCAGCAATGATTCGTTCATGAGCCTCCAACCATTGATGACCGCATATTTGTACCAGATTCATAGCTTCCTGTTTTTGTAGAAGCCGATTGCTTAAATTACGGCTAATGGAGAAATTAAGGCGATGCTGCTTCCAACTATTGCATTTGTTGCTTGAATCGTCAGAATAGCCTGAAATAAAGAGAGGAACTTTACTGATGATTGTCTGAAAACCGAATGGATAATTCCACCCATCACATAAACCTTGAATTGATTCACGAGGATCGCGTATTAAATGCAAAACTTCCATTTTCTGCTTGGGAAATATATTTCGCCAAAAGGATAACCGCCATGCATTTGACGGATCACGCAACAGTAGACAACCATTGACCACCTCTTGTTGACTCGCATTATGCCAAGGAGTTGGTAATACAAATGGAGGTTCCTCAATAGACCAGTGAGGCCCAGTAAGAATATCGACTTCTGTGGCAAAATGCTGTGAAGCACAGTCGTAAAAAGAAGTTTTGATGAAATGGAAACAGCGTTTACAGACTTGCAATACAGTCTGCCTATTTTCTTTATTATCAATGTACCCGTTGGGGAATTGCTGGCGTAAAGCTTGAATGAGAAGATTGATGGATTCATCCATGTCAAGGCGTGCCAGTTCTTGAGGCCACTGCAAAAGCAATCTTCGATAAAGCTGTGTTCCATAGAGAACAAAATCATTGCACTTAGCCATGGGGTAGCCAATCTCGGATTCCATTTCAGCAAAGAGAATTGACAAAGATTTTTCTTTGTTTGCATCATGTGCTTCAAGATCATCGTAAAGCTCGGTACGGGCAGGGAATGCCAAGCCGGCCAAAATTAAATGAGGTTTTTCCTCGCCTGGCAAAGTCAGCATACGTCGACGATTGTCGGAACAATTCGCGCCCTGCCATTGTAATAACTCAGAAGTAACGCTGGTACCCCCGCGTGAACTCGCAGCCAAAATGCCGATACGGCCAATTTGTTTCAGGTTAAAGTCCGTATTGTCTGGCGTATTACTTTTCAAGGTAGAAAACAGCCGTTGCCATGAATTTTGACGAAGCTTAAGAAGCAAATCCAGTTGGTTGTGTAGCTTGACTAATTCAATCATGTAAAAAAAATGTCCCGGACAGATTGGTATATTTCAAAGGCATTATCTGTTCAAGATTTTTCATTTGTCTTTTCCTCATGCTCTTTACCCAATTCTTCCCCCAGTAGATATTTTGACAGAAATGCAAGGCCAACGAGTACACAAATATAAACGCCAATGTAAATCAATGTAGGTTGAAAGAAATCCAATGGGCTGCGTCCTTCAATATGTTGCATATCCCCCCTTGCACCTAGAACAGCAGAAAATACATCAATCGTTAAGACCATAGCGACTAGACGCACAATGGTTTGCTCTAATGTGTCCAACTTGGCAAAACGTCGCATCCATTCAGGCTGACCCACTGCCATACCAGGGCTCAACAGGAATATAATTCCAGTCGTTGCTAGAAAAATTGAGAATGCCATAACCGTCTGCTCTATGTTATGCAGTACTAATATTATTTTATTTAGTGAACAATGTTCAGCTATTTCTTGTTGTGTTAAATCTGGATTTTTTATATGTTTACAAAATGCATCATTTGTATTTTTTAGAAACGAAGATATTGAATCGGGTAGCAGATATTCTGACAATAAATTCATTATTTTTTCAAATATTGGAGATAAAGTAAGCAATGTCTCATAAGAAAGGCATAGAGCGGAGTATAAAAAAGCTATTCCAACCAAAATAAATCCAATTTGTACAAACTCCATCAGCGTGGCAATTATAAAGTCCTTAATGGGAAAAAGAGATGTTAATTTATTTCTTGCCGGAGTAACACTTTTACGCACTAAGAGGCAACTGTTTGCGTTACATTGATGGGATGCTCTTTTAATTTTATAAAAAATCCTTAAGGGAAGGTCTTTCCAGAAAAAGAAAATAATGTAAAGTAATGTTAATAAATATTTTACTAATCCAGCATGTACCGCACTTCGGAATGGCATTTCTAATCCGTTTTGCAGGGCTTTACCAAAACGTATGAGATGCCAAATATCTTTATTTGATTGCCCTATGCTTTTATCGTCACTGTTGCAGAATATTATAATACTTCCATCACTTTTCCCGATAGGGACAGCTTTGGAAACTTGAACTTTTAGACCAATATCTTTTTCTAGCCTAGCAAATAAGTTAGGTTTATCACACTCTGATAATACCCAACCGTTCTCAGGTATATCTCCAACAATATCACTAATACACGATGCCCTATCTGATAGTCGGCTAACCCATTGAACTCTATTACAATTTGTGCCTATAAATAGCATGTAAACACCAACCGATTTCCAGCTTACCAAAACTCCATCGCCTGATGTTTTTAACTCCAATTCACAAACTGATTGTGCAGTTTGTTCTATAAGACTTTTATAATCTATATCTCGATTAGCCACGGCAGTTTGAAACAGGTTAAAATTCTCTAAAAACTCTATCTTATTAACAAGATTTAATTGCATCTTTTTTGTTTTTGTATAATCAGATCTTGCCAGTTCTTCATTGGCCAGTCTGCGGAGTACAATATTTAAATTATTTCTACATTCACTGTTTTCAAAACGTTTTATATCTGCCAATGTGCAAATTGCGTAAGCACTGCTAAGATTCGAATCAGAACTGTCGGTTTCTCTTCGCCCTGAGGAAGCTGGGTTAAGAGGAGAGCGAATGACTGTCACATATAACCCGTGGCTGCAAAACTCCTCCTCAATAGGAGGATTAACTAGGCTACATTTCCAAAAATGTTTTATCCGTTCTGATAAGCTATTATTTGTTTGGCTACTATCTAGAAATGAGTTATATAATTTGTTAGCCCATTTCTCAATTACTAATTCGCGATTTTTACTATGCTTTTTAGGATCAGCTAGAAATTCTTTGAATTGGTAAACTAAATTATTGAAATCTTCGTATATAGCATGAATTTTATTTTTTTTAAGGAAGCCGCGTTTATACTCTGACTTATTGTGGTCATATTCATACCAGTCTGATATGCCTGTGATTAAAGTTTTTTCATCACTAAGTGGTTTTCTTTTCCGATGTGCCTCTATCAATGTATTCCAAGCTTGTTTAGCATCAGCTAGAGTAATTTTATTTTTATCTAGTAAAATTAGATGATATAAAAATGAATATGCAAGGATTTCACCAAAATGGACAAGAATATAGTCAATTTCATTACTTGATGAAATGTATTTAGCACAAAGCTCAGCACTTGTGCGCTTCTCAGGATTTTGAAGAGCTTCTTGTTGCAGTTCTCTACGTGAGTTAATATCGCCTGTTGAAACTTTAAATTTATCGACATCCATTAATTTAGGGTTATCTTGAGAATTTGCCCAATACATGGGTAAATCACCTTGACCATCTATCCGCTCATAGAGAAAGTTGATTTGTCTACGGTCGTCCGTATTTTCTGTGCCAGAAACTTCATATAGCGAAATAGCTTCTATACCATAATACTCACCAATAAGCTTTTTGTATTCAGGGCTTTTGAATACTTCGCCAATTTTTTTGGTTTGATCGGCGTTAAGACTATCAATTTTATTAATTAATTCATGATATGCCTCTTTCTTGTCTTTAATAAATTCATTGGGTGTTTCTGACATTGCTCTATACCAGTGAGGTTCAGGGGAATTTGCTATAAACTTAATTCAGCACCAAAATGAGCCGAGGTTGTCTTTAATAAATTATGAAATGCCTCGCTATGCGTCATCTCTAAATGCCTTGGACGTGGAAACGGAATATCCATGCTTATCATTGATTCTCTACTTGTATTTAAGATTAGTAATTTATCAGCAAGTAATAATGCTTCTTCAAGGTCGTGAGTCACAAATAAAATGGTGGTTTGGTTTTCAGACCAAAGCCGTAATAATAATTTGCGCATGTTGATGCGATTTATTGTGTCCAGAGCCGAGAAAGGCTCATCAAGCAGCAATACCGGAGGGTTAGGGGCCATTGATCGGGCTAGAGCCACACGCTGCTGCATACCACCTGATAGCTCTTCTGGATAATATTCGCGTTTTGATCTAAGATCAATGACTTCGAGCAAATGTTCTAATGAATTCTGCACAATTTGTTCGGAAAGGTTTTGCGAGCGAAGTCCGAACACAATATTTTCCTCCACGGTGAGCCATGGAAACAATGCGTAGCGTTGACTTACAAAACCGACTTGCAAAGAAGGTTCCAAAATTGGATGTCTCCCTATGCAAATGGAGCCTGACACTGGCCGAATGTAACCAGCCGTAGCATGGAGCAGACTCGACTTACCACATCCTGAAGGCCCAACGATAGCCCAAAACGAACCGGCTTCTACGATTAATGAAAAATTTGCTATAACAGGCAAATGATCATTGGAATAGGCAATCGTTACATCCTCGAATATCAGCGGCGGCGGCTTGGTTGAAGGTGTTGCGCTGTTCATCGTGACTCGTGCGTAAGCCTAATCCATGGAAAGACGCGATTAGTCATTTTGACAAACAAGCGGTCACTTACGATACCCAGTAGCGCAAGGACAACTAGGCAAGCTAACATTCTGTCAACCCGAAAGACTAAATAAGCAGAATTAAGTCGATAGCCTAGGCCAACATAGGCCCCCGTCATTTCTGCCACAATCACACAAATCAAGACGCTAGAAATGGCAAGTCGAAAACCAATGAGAATTTGGGGAAGTGATGCAGGAAGTGTAATGGCAAACAATAGCCGCACGCCCTTTGCTCCTAATGACCGGGCAGCCCATATCAAGACTTTGTCTACGGATGTGACGCCAGCATGAGTATTAAGCCAAACGGGGAAAAATGCCGCCCAAGAGGTAATAAATACTTTGGCAGGTTCCCCCAAACCGGCCCAAACCACAACCAGAGGAACAATTGCAACAGGCGGCATTGCACGAAAACCATTGAATACTGGTGTGAATAGCCAGTTCAATGATTTGATTCGACCCGTTAACAACCCCATTAACAGCCCTGTTGTACCTCCGATGATGAGGCCAAAACCTGCACGGCGAACCGACCACGATACATCATTAAGCAATATCCCACCACGACATAGCTCCACCAATGCATTGCCGACTTGCTCGGGGGTAGGTAGAAGCGCAGCATTAATCCCTGAAAAGTGGCATATAAATGTCCACAGGCAAACCACAATGATAAAGTGGGCCAACATCTGCCCCACATGAAAAATACTCTGCCGTATTTTTAACATGTGTACAATTCGATTTTTGGGTTCCTAAAGATATACTTCACTAATCATGCTGAGTGTTTCATGGGAGTTCTACGGCCTCTGGCTTTATTGTGCGAAGAGCATCTCCAGAAATTAGGTTTTGCATGTTTGGTATCTTTTCATTTTGATATCCGCTTTTGATGGCCCATTGGCCTTGTGCAGTGAGAAGTTCGACTAATGAACGCCGCAAGCCGAGGCTAAAATGATATATAGGCCAAAGTTGTTCCAATTCGTTATTTTCCATACCTATGCGCTGTGAAACGATTCGGATTGAGTCGGATGGGTTTTCACTCATATAGGCAATAGCGCGGTCAAGTGCTTTCAAGACTTTAACGGAAACATCCTTTTTTTGTTGTACCATCTCGGTGCTGGCAACAATATTGTAGGTTTCTTCATAAACCTCATCAAACTGGAACCTAATCGCATTGCTTCCGAGAGATTTCTCGCCTCTACCAATATGAGGTTGCCATCCAGCAATGGCGGCAAGATCACCTCTCATCAGGGGTCCGATCATTTCAGGTGGACTCAAATTTATTAGTTTTGTATCTGCTGTGCTAATTCCATGTTTACTAAGAAACGTCGATAACGCATACTCTGCATTTGTTCCTAAGGGAACGCCAATAACTTTCCCTTTTAGATCACTGACATTTTTTATACCGTTATCCTTACGAGCGACAGCAAAAGTGTTTTCCCTTGAACGAAGCATGGTTGCTATGATATGCATCGGCTGATTTTTAAAAGACGCATGCATAATTGGTGTTTCTGCTACGGTTGCAAAATCTGCTTTCCCTCCCAGCAGTGCATCGAGACATAGCTTGCCAGTCGGAAAAGAGGCTAACTCGACTGTAATACCTTCATCTTTAAAGTATCCCTTGGCGAATGCAACATAAACGGGTGCTACAATGGGCTGAGTCCCTTCCGCTATTATTATTTTGTTTTCACCTGCCGCTTGATTTAGTGATTTACACGACCAGTAGCCTGTGCCGAAAAATGCAATGGCTAAAATTATTATAAAAAGGCGAAGCTTTAATCTTTTCATCTGTATTCTGTCTCTAAGTAAAATAATCTCATTTAAAGGATTTCCGGATAATTGATTTATTCATAATAAATACTATAATAGTTTTTTGCCTTGGGTTTGTTGTAGAATAGTCTTTATCGGAAATTGATATACTTTGTAATGTCTAATACAAACCCTTTAATGATTTTACCACATTTTGAGCACCCATGCTTTGCAAGGGTCATAGAGGATCAACAATTCTCATTTTGAGTTGACAGGAACACAAAGCCGTTGCTGTCATTGCGGACCACCCACCATTCCAAAGCAATTGATCAGAAGCCCTAAAATATCTTATCTTGTCCAAGTTGTCTACGCTTGTGAATGATGGTCAACACAAAATTTTTATTTTGCCGTTAGCATTTTGCTCTTTCCCAAGCTCCAGCTTGGGAATGAGGTCTTTGAAGCTCCTGCTTCCAGAGGAACGTTCAAGCAGGGGCTTGCACGACATGAGTTCCCAAGCCGGAGCTTGGGAACCCGTCAATGCTTTGCGGTTTGCCGTATTCTGATATTTCCAGCGTCCCGCGCTGGAAATATCACTCGGCTTGAAGTTCTGCAAATCGACCCTGACTTAATCCGACGCCTCGGCCCTGACGAATTCCTCAAAGGCCAAGCCGACACCGGATCATCGCTTGCCCGCCCGGTGGACGATATACCATTGCCGCATAATACAATCTCCACAAGGGAATAACCAGAAAAGCCGGCAAAATTCCCATCCCCTTATCGGCGCGCATTTCCTCATTCCCCCGGGCATAAAA
>Ga0194061_1000213_pt1 | contig 35002 bp, 29 predicted proteins | sample SepL2221m_MetaG_FD_163423 | JGI IMG/M metagenome (GOLD analysis project Ga0194061, IMG submission 163423) | Anoxic zone freshwater microbial communities from boreal shield lake in IISD Experimental Lakes Area, Ontario, Canada - Sep2016-L224-21m | ecosystem: Environmental > Aquatic > Freshwater >... | reverse complement strand
ACTCTAGCGCGCCCGCGCCCGCGCCCCAACTGCAGCCGCGTATTATGTGAACCGGGTCTCACCGCAACCCAGCGGTCGACGCGACCGGTCCGGGGCTGGTGCACGGCGCATTACGCGAGGGGCCTCGGACCCGAAGGCGCGCGTCGAGCCCCCTCGCCCAGGCGACAGCCCGAGCGACGGGTGCGTACGCACCCGCACAGCGGGCGACCCGCCGCCGCGGTGACGCCGCGACGCGGACCCCTCAGGTCCGGCCTACAGTGGGTCCGTATCAACACGCAGCGGGTGCGGCCGGCCCGGTGGGTCCGGGCCGTCTTGCGCAAAGCCGTAGGCCGACCGTCAGTGCGGCGCGACCCATCCCACCAACGGACGCGGCACGGCTTCGCTGTGCGGCCCGCGAATGGTGTAAGCAATCGAGCGGCCGGACGCGCGCAGTTCAATCCCCCCCGCGGGATACGCGTACACCTCCAGATATTTCCCCGCCAGCAATTGATGGGCGGGTGTATCGGCGATGAGGTAACAGTTTGTCTCGTAATCGACCGTCAAGTTCTGACTGACCTTGCGCGCGACGCGGGCGGTAAAGATGGCGTCCATATCCTCATCCTGGCGCAGCACCCGATGCGCATCCCGCAGCTCTCTAGGCGACTTCGCATAGCGGCGGTTGTGCGCATCCATATAGGCGGGCATCAACGCATTGGCGCCCGCAATCGTGGAAACGCCGCCGCGCCGCAACGCCGTCATCAAGCGCGTCTGCATGGTCTTGTGCGCGCGGTCTACCCGTTTCTGATCCGCCGGGGTATTGGCGCAGACGCCTTCGATGTTTAATTCGTACAGCGCGCGCCCAAACTGCGTTGCCCCCGCACCGCTGCCGTTCTTGGGCTGGTGCAACTGAAACAGCGCCACCTGCGCACTATGGAACGCCAGCGGCTTGCCGTACTTCTCTACATACGCCCGCGTCGCCGCGAAGTACCCGAAGGTCGAGGCCGCACTCAGAAACAGCACTTCCATCAGGCGTCCCGTCGCATCGTCCACATAGACCAGTACCGTACACAGCGGCCCGCGCTGCGCAAACCACGGATGCACGCCGCCATTGATCTGGATTAACTGCCCCACACAGGCACTGCGCCGACGCGGTGGTGGGGTCTTTGCCGGGCGCGACCGATGCGGAATCCAGAACCCCGCCCCCGTCATCAGCGTGCGCACCGTCTCGACCGACAGGACGATGCTGTGCTCCGCACGCAGGCGCTGCCGCGCCAGCGTCGGCCCCAAATCCGCGTAATGGGCGCGCAGCAGCCCCAACACACGCGCACAGAGCGCCTCGGGGAGTCGATGGTTGCTGGGCCGGTTACAACGCCGGGAGATCAGCCCCGCCGCCCCTTCGATCTGATAGCGGCGGATCACCCGGCGCATCTGCCGATCGCTGATGTCGAGCAGTTCCGCCGCACGATTTTGCTGCAGTTCACCCGCCAAGACGGCGCGCACAAAATGCAATCGCTGGGCGAGGGTCACGGTCACCACGGATGGCTACGCCCGGCGCCGCGGACGCAGCGGCGGGACCCCGCGGCGACCCGCGGACACGGCATAGAGCCTTGGTCATCGCTACACATGCTGCCCCCCTGGAGCGCGATCGTACTGGACAAAGAACCCTAGGACTATGCGCCCGATTGCGACGATTCCCTAGACAAATAAATGGCTTGGCGCCCCTTGGCGCACGCGGGATAGGCGCGTTCTGCTGTTGGGACGCCTCTGGCGCAGCCCTGCGGCGCGATCACCAAATTGAATTGTCCACTCGAGAGCGGGTTGTGTGACCCGGGAGCCGCAACGATCTACCTCCCGAGCGGTCGCCGGCTTTTAGTGCGCCCATGCGAGTAGACCCGCGGCGGTGTCCGCAACAAGCAGCGGTCTTTACGCGCCTTTGCGCGGACGAGTGCCGACATGCCGAAGTCTCGCGCAAGCCGCCGCCACGGCGACCTTACGTACCCAAGGCAACCCTAAAGCGCAATTTAACTAGCACCGCACTGCGTTCGAGAAATTTGCTAGTCTGCTAATAGAGTAATTTCCCACCCAAAGATTGCAACAGCCACCATGCAACTCAGCGCCATTCTCAAAGTAAAGCTGCCGCCTATAGCGCCGCGCCGACAACCGGTAACGCTCTTATTTGGCGCAGACCAACGGCCACCGCTACCGGCCTTGATCCTTCTCACGGCCCAGCATCTCGCGACGCTGATCCCCGGATTCGCCTACCTCTTGTTGATCGCTTCTTTATGCGGCCTGAGCCTTACCGCCACACAGGGTCTCATCGCCGGCACTTTGCTCAGCATGAGTCTGTGTATCGCACTCAACGCCTGGGGTGGGCGACTCGGCGCAGGGGGGGTCTTCGCCAATTGGGCGAACTTCGATTTCATGTTTATCGCCCCCGCCGCGGTCGCCGTCGCCGGCCTGCAAGGGCTGGCCGGCATCGCCCTGATCGCTGCATGCACGTGCTTTCTTTTGCGCCCCCTTCTGCCGCTGTTGCGCGCTCTATTGCCAACAACGGTGGTCGGCGCCATCGTCTGCATGTCAGGCCTCACGCTGGCAGCACCTGCCTTCCGTCGCGCGCTCGGCGTGAATGCGGCCATGCAGATTGATGGCTCTACGACCCTCATCGCCGCCGTCTGTCTGGCCGTGATCGTGGGTGTTTCCGTGTGGGGTGGTCGACGTTTTTCGATGCTCGCCGTCGTCATGGGACTCCTCGTGGGCGATGCGCTGTCCTTCCTGCTGGACCGCATGCCGCCGCTGACCAACCTAAGCGCCGTCCCGTGGACGGGCGCCCCGCACTTCGTAATGCCCACGCTGCAGCTCCCGCTGACCTTGATCGGCGCCACCGTGCTCGTTTCTCTACTCGGTCAGATCTACAATGTCGGCTGCTCCGTCATGATGGACAAGCAGACTGACGCCGACTGGCGCCGCCCGGATATGAATCGAGCCTCCAGGCTGGTCACCGCCAATGGCATTGCGGATGCGATCGGTAGTTTTATGGGTGGCATTGGCACCTGCGTCAGCGGACCCAATCTCGCCTTGACCTTCGCGAGCAAGGCCGCCTCGCGGTATATCGGGTTGCTCCTCGCACCGCTGCTGCTGGCGCTGGCGTTTCTGCCAAAAGTCGTCGCATTCGCTTTGTTTCTCATTCCATCACCTGTGCAAGGCGCGTTCCAGGTGTACACGGCAATGTTTCTATTCGTTGGCGGAACGGAACTTTTTGCGACTCGCGCAACGTGCCCCCGTACGACGGCGATTTTTGGCGTCTCCGTTTGCGCCGGGCTGATCCCGTTCATCATGCCGACGCTTACAGACACTGCCCCGAGCAGCCTTAAGATCCTGCTCAACAGTGGCTATTTGATCACTGGCGTCGTTGCGTTGACGTTAAATATGTTATTTCGGCTGGGCACCCATCGCACAGCGGAAGAGCCTATCCCTGCCGATGCGGGCGCAGGCTCTGACTTGATAAAACACTATCTGGAACACTATGCTGGCCTATGGAGGGTGCGACGCGACGTCTTGCAACGAGCGATTTCCGCGGCTACGGAGGCAGCGGAACTGATTGCGTCCACCAAGGGGAAGCGGTTGTTGGCGATACACGGCACGTTTGACGAATTCAATCTAGACATAGAAATCATCCATAGCGGTTCTGTGATCGATCTCAACACGACTGACGCGTCTACTGCCCGTTTAGAGCAATTCGTCAGCGGCTCGGGCGATGTGGATACGCTGGATGCCATTATGTGGAGCCATGGCAAGATCGTGCTGACCCATCTGGCCGAAGGGGTTCGCAGTGCCGCGGTGAGCACCACCGACCACCGGGCGTGCATTCACTTGCATTTCGATCATTAAAAAATGGCGCTGTCCAGGCACATCCACGTGGACAGACCAGGGGGCCGAGCGCATGGAACAAGCAGCCTCCGTAGGGCTCCGCAAAACGCGCGCTGTGCGCGCTCCATAAACCCTTGCGCAACATCCGCTCGACCGATCGGCATCCTGCGCCCTTGGGGTGATCGGGTAGTGAAGGGCTGCTTATGCATTGGCCTGTCACTAGCCGCGCTGTACAGCAGCGCGGTGTGGGCGGTGGACGACCCGGCTGCCTGTCAGCAGGTGCGCTTTGCGGATACGGGCTGGGCCGATGTGACGGCGAGCACCGCCGTGGCGAGCACACTGCTCACCCAACTCGGCTATCAACCCACAGTCACCCTGCTGTCGGTGCCGGTGACTTTTGCGTCAATGAAAAATCGAGACATCGACGTCTTTACCGGCAACTGGATGCCCGGTCAAACCGCGATACGCCAACGGTATGAGGCAGAGGGCGCCATCAGCGTGGTACGACCGCTGCTGGAAGATGCCAGCTACACGCTGGCGACGCTGGACTACGCATGGGCGGCGGGCTTACGTGATTTTGCAGACATTCATACCTTCGCCAAGGCACTCGGCCATCGTCTAGTCGGTATCGAACCGGGGAGCCCGGGTAACGAGCGGCTCTTTAAAATGGTCCAGCGCGCGCAGTTCGGGTTAGGCGACTTCTCGGTCGTGGAATCGAGCGAGCAAGGGATGCTGATGGAGGTGGAACGCGCAGCACGGGACCATCAGCCGATCGTGTTTCTCGCATGGGCCCCACACCCCATGCACCTAAAATACCCGATTCGTTATTTAACCGGCGGCGATGCGATATTCGGCCCCCACTTTGGTGCCGCCACGATTTACACAGTGACACGCACCCAGTATGCCCGCGCGTGTCCGAACGTCGGGCGCTTGCTCTCGCAACTGCACTTCTCGCAGCACTCCTTGAGTGCCGTCATGTCGGCCATACTCGAGCGCCACCTCACGCCGGCGGCGGCGGCGGCGGAATGGTTGCGTGACAACCCCCCATTAGTCGCCGAGTGGCTCGCGGGCGTGACCGACAGCCACGGCCAACGCGTCTTTACACGGCCTGACCACTTGCGCGCCGCCAGCACACCGCATTCCGCCGAGGCATTCTTCACCTGGAAAAAAATACCGGTCGGCGATGCCGCCGCGGCGGCCATGGACTATATGAAGGACCACGGCGCGGGCACCTTCGCTGGCGTTGCGCTGGTGATCCGCACCCTAGTCAACGGATTATCCGCCGCCCTGACGGCCACGCCGCCGTTGCTACTCATTGGCCTGATGATGCTGCTCGCTTACGGCATCCGACGCTCCGTCACCCTCGCCGTCTTCGTGGGTCTTGCCTTGCTGTTTATACGCAATCAAGGCTACTGGACCGAAACGATGGAGACACTGTCGCTGGTCCTTGTTTCGGCAACGGTGGCCTCTGCGATCGGTGTACCCGTGGGCATTGCCGTCGCCCATCGACCGCGCTGGTACGCAATACTGCGGCCAGTACTGGATCTGATGCAGACCCTACCTCCCTTCGTCTACCTGATCCCCACCCTCGTGCTGTTTGGGCTCGGCGTCGTGCCGGGGGTGATCTCGACCGTCATCTTCGCCATGCCTACACCCATTCGCCTCACACAACTCGGCATTGCATCCGTACCCCAGGCACTCATCGAATTGGGCCAGTCCTTTGGCGCGACCCGTTGGCAGTTGCTCCTCAAAGTGGAACTCCCCTACGCCGCTCCCGCCATTATTGCCGGGCTGAGCCAATGCATCATGCTGTGCCTGTCGATGGTGGTCATCGCCGCCTTGGTCGGGGCCGGTGGCCTCGGCGTGCCGGTAGTGCGCGCACTGAACAACGTGCAGGTCAATATCGGCTTTGAGGCGGGCCTCGCCATCGTGCTGCTCGCCGTGATCCTCGACCGGATACTCAGACCTTCCGATCCCAAGGACCGGTCGTGAACGCGGCCCTGTCTTTCCAGAACGTCGACATCTTATTCGCCGGTGCCGCACCCAAAGCGGCGCGTCGTCTGGTGCAGGCCTGCCGCCTGCTCGATGCGGGAGACGCTTATAGCGCCATTGCACACGACACGGGCGTGACGGTGGGTGTCAACGGGGCCACACTCGACGTTGCGCATGGCGAAATCTCGGTGCTGATGGGAGCTTCAGGGTCTGGCAAGTCGACCTTGCTGCGCGCCGCGAATGGCCTTTCGCCGGTGCAACGCGGGCAGGTGCTGATCAATGATGACGGCCATGCCGTCGACGTCGCGACGGCTGACGCGGCAACGCTTCGGCAGGTCCGACGTCGCCGGGTGGCCATGGTGTTCCAGCAATCGGCCTTGTTACCGTGGCGCTCCGTCCGCGATAACGTGGCCTTTGGTCTGGAGTTGCAAGGTATTTCCTCGACGAGGCGCGCGCGCCTCGTCGAGGAGAAACTGGCATTGGTCGGTCTGCTGGAGTGGGCCGACCGGGATATCCAAGAACTGTCGGGGGGCATGCAGCAACGGGTCGGCCTGGCGCGCGCCTTTGCCACAGATGCAGACATCCTCCTCATGGATGAACCGTTTTCGGCGCTCGACCCCCTGATTCGCGAAAAACTACAAGACGAACTGTTGGCGCTGCAGGCGCGGGTCCGCAAGACGATCCTGTTTGTCAGTCATGATTTGTCCGAAGCCATCAAGTTGGGCGATCGGATCAGCATTATGGAAGGTGGGCGAATCGTACAATCGGGCACGGCGCAGGACATCATCCTGCGGCCCGTCGATAGCTATGTGGCCGCATTCGCGCGCGGCGTGAATCCCTTGTCGGCGCTCACGGGAGCGATGGTGATGCGTCCTTGCACAGCGCTGACGCGGTCACCGGCAGGCATCGCCCTAGACGCAGGCAATCGCTATCTGGTGCAGGTGGATGACCAGGGACTACCGCTCGCCGTGCGTATTGATGGCCTGCTGCACGCCCTTGTCACGGTGGCGGGACACACGGTGCCACTGCGCTGCGTGCCGACGCACACCGTACTGCGCGACATCATCCGCTTGCGCCAGTCCAGCGGGCATCCGGTTTTGCTGCTGCACGCCGAGCGCTGGGTGGGCGTGTGTAGCGATGCGGAAATCCTGCAGGCGCTGGCGGGATCGCTACCCGACCCTTAAGACCACCGCGGCCCCTGCGGCTGGCTACATTGCCAGAGGGGCCATTAAAAAGCCGATGCCGCGCCGGCGCTGGCGCTGGCCGAGCAACACCGTAGCCTATCCGGCAGCGTCATTGGAAATCGCCGCCGCGACACCGACAGCGCCAGAGCGGCCACGATCGGGCTGTGCAAAGACGTCGTACGCTTGGGCCTTTCATGCCGCGCGCTGGCGATGCCGGCGGCCGATGCGTAGCTACGCTTAGGCACAGCCAGCGGTGTCCGTGCACTGGCGCGGCCAACGCGGACCGCGTTAAGGTACGCCATGCCAGAGCCACACGCGCACAGGGCCCCATGAGCGACCAACCGACCTACACCGTCCCCAAGATCTGGACGTGGAATAAAGAAAACGGCGGCGAATTCGCCCACATCAATCGGCCCATCGCCGGGGCAACACACGAAAAAGAACTGCCCATCGGCCGGCATGCCCTGCAGTTGTATTCGCTGGCCACTCCGAACGGGGTCAAGGTCACGGTACTGCTGGAAGAGCTGCTCGCGCGTGGGATTAGCGGCGCCGAGTACGATGCTTGGCTGATCAACATCCGGGAGGGCGCGCAATTCGGTTCCGGCTTCGTGCAGCTGAACCCGAATTCCAAGATTCCCGCCCTGTGGGACCGCAGTGGGCCCACACCGATCCGCCTCTTCGAATCCGGCGCGATCCTGCTCTACTTGGCAGAGAAGTTCGGCGCCTTCCTGCCCACCGCACCGGCCGCACGGGCAGAGTGTCTGTCCTGGCTGATGTGGCAAATGGGCTCTGCGCCCTATCTGGGGGGCGGCTTCGGCCACTTTTACGCCTATGCACCCGTAAAAATGGAATACGCGATCGACCGCTTTGCCATGGAAGTGAAGCGGCAGCTGGACGTGCTTGATCAGCGCCTTGCCCAGAGTGAGTACTTGGCCGGACCGGACTACACGATTGCCGACATCGCCGTCTGGCCTTGGTACGGCGTACTGGCCCAAGGACTGGTCTACGGGGCCGGCGAATTTTTACAGGTCGAGGCGTATAAAAACCTACAACGCTGGACCCAACTGATTGCGGCACGACCAGCGGTGCAGCGGGGGCGGATGGTCAACCGCGTGCATGGCGATCCGGCCAGTCAACTGCGCGAGCGCCATGAGGCAAGTGACTTTGACACGCACACACAGGACAAACGCGCCCCGTTAGGCTGATGCCCCGCGCAATGCGCATCACGGTCCCGCGCGGACTGATTCGACCCGTCCGGCATCCTCTGCGCCGCAACGCCGCGTAGCGCCCTACGCCGCCCACAAGGCCCCGCAACCGGTGGCCTGGGGCATCGCACTTTCCGGGGCCGGTTGGTCTGGCTCGCGGCATCTGGCGCAGCGCCAGACGCTTCCAAACCGCACCCAGGTCTGCTCTGGAGCGGTGCAGTAGGGCGGTTGTTGTGCGACGCATCGGCTGCGCAAACCCGCATCGATGCCGGGTTGACCGTGGTCTTGCGCCGCCTGCGCCCGACGCAGGACGCGGCAATAGCGCGTGAGTGGACGCATGACCATGAAAAAAACCCGCAGTGTGCGGGCTTTTTTCATGTCTTGGCGGAGTGGACGGGACTCGAACCCGCGACCCTCGGCGTGACAGGCCGATATTCTAACCAGCTGAACTACCACTCCACGATCCACACCCGGCACGTTCAGTACACCGAGTTTGGTGGGTGCTGAGGGGTTCGAACCCCCGACCCTCGCCGTGTAAAGGCGACGCTCTACCAACTGAGCTAAGCACCCTACCCGGCTCTCCTAGCGTCTTACCCTGCGTCACCAGGCACCACGAGAGCCCAAAATGATAGCGTTCCCTATGCTTCGAGGCAACCTTAAAAACAGTTATTTTTCTAAGCGACGTCCGAATCCGCAGCCGGTTCCACATCCGGTGGGCCAAACTCTGGCGTCACAAAGGTCGGACGGACCGGTTCGTTCGGGTTGGTCAGCGTCGACAGCACGCCGCGCTCGGTCCGGTAATGCCGCTGATCCAAGCCCACCACACCGCCCACATGCGGCACATCGCCAATGCTAGCGGCCAACACCGAATGCTGTTCCTCGATCAGCGCACTGCGCGCGCGCACCGTCTGCGCGTGCACGAGGCCCGTGCAGGTCGCGCTGGCCAGCAGCAAGACCACAAACGACACCGCGTCGGGCACCTGCAGATACTGGAACGTCTGCGCCAACACGCAGCCCAACACGCTGACACCGATGTAGAGGAAGAAAATCGTCCGCACCGCGTAGCCGGCGGCCAGCAACTGGTGGTGCAGATGGCCGCGATCCGGGGCGAAGGGCGAGCGTCCTGACAGCAACCGGCGCACCGTGCTCTGCAGGACTTCGGTCGCCGGCACGAACAGGCACCAGATCGCATTCACCGGCGACACGAGAGGATCCGCACCTTGACAGACTGACACCAATACGAGCGCCAGCGTAAAACCAAGGAACGTGGAGCCCGCATCGCCCATAAAGATCCGCGCCGGACGCTGCAGCATCATTGGTGCGTTAAAACACAAGAAGGCCGCGGTGACCCCGACCAACGCCGTCAATACCGGCGCCCACTCAGTCCGCAGACCCGTCCCCATCGCCACCAGCAGCACCAATGCGATCGCAAACGCCACACCACCCGCCAGCCCATCCAGACCATCCAACATGTTGAAGGCATTGATCGCTGCCACCATCACGAACACCGTGAAAGGCAACGACCACAGACCTAGAGCAACCGGCCCCATGCCGACAAAGTCGCCTAAGGTTTCGAGTCGGGCGGCGGGCCCAATGGCATAGATCACCAGGGTCGCGACCACGGCATGGCTGAGCAAGCGCAACCGCGGCGTCAGTCCCTGCGCATCGTCGTAGGCGCCCAGCAGCACCAGCACGGACGCGCCACCGATCAAGGGGCCGAGCAATTGCCAGTGCCCCGTCGGCACCAGCAGTGCAGCGGCGAAGCCGATCCACATGGCCAAGCCACCAACCACCGGGACGGCACCCTCATGGGCCTTGTGTCCGCCTGGTCGATCGAGCAGGCCGAGGCGCCCGGCCTGCGACCGCAACAGAAAGGTGGCCATCGCGGTCAGGGCCGTCGCCACGTACAGCACCGTTAAAGTCACCACCGAAATGACGTCGTCTAATCCGTCCAATTGCATTGCGGTCCTCGCGATCTAGAAGGCACACCACTGCTCCCTACCGGCAGACGGTCTATCCTTAGCGTCTTATGTCCACTTTAGCCTAGCGCTATATTAGCTGAAAGGCTGACGGGATCGCGAGGAGGAAACTACGTGCCGGCTCTGCGGGCGGCCTAGGGGCGCTACGCAAACACCCCCACGAGCGCAAATTCTGATCTTGGCGCGCGCACACGCCCTTGAACGGACTAGACCGACCCCTGCACGGGACGCAACGCCCACGCCAACGGACAAGCCCGTGGCCGGGTTCGACCCGCTCCGGTTGCCAATTCCCAGCCCTAATGGGCCGGGCGTGGCTCGTGCCGCAGCGCATCCGTCGTCTCCGGCGCGCCGTCCGCATCGCGCACGAGCCCGATCAGCGGCGACCGCTCCAGCGCCAGATCCAGCACTTCGTCAAACCACTTCACTGGGTGGATGGCGAGCTTATCCTTAATGTTCGCCGGAATTTCAGCCAGGTCTTTCTCGTTCTCGGAGGGAATCAAGACCGTGGTAATGCCGCCGCGGTGCGCTGCCAGCAATTTTTCCTTGAGGCCGCCGATCGGCAACACCTCACCACGCAGCGTGATCTCGCCGGTCATCGCCACATCCGCTCGCACCGGGATCTTGGTAAAAGCCGACACCAGCGCGGTCGCCATGGCCGCGCCAGCCGACGGGCCGTCCTTGGGCGTCGCGCCCTCGGGTACGTGCACGTGCACATCGCCTTTCTGGTGAAAATCCGGCTCGAGGCCAAACAGCGTGGCGCGGCTACGCACCACCGTCATGGCGGCCTGAATGGATTCTTGCATCACCTCACCCAACTGGCCGGTGTACTGCAATTTACCCTTGCCCGGCACCACGGCCGCTTCGATCGTGAGCAGGTCGCCGCCCACTTCAGTCCAGGCCAAACCGGTGACCTGCCCGATCCGGTTGGACTCGTCGGCGCGGCCATAGCGGAAGCGTTCCACGCCCAAATAATCACCGAGATTCTCGCCCCCCACACGGATCTGTTTGTCCGCCGGATGGAGCAACAGATGTTTGACCGCCTTGCGGCAAATCTTGGAGACCTCGCGCTCCAGGTTACGCACGCCCGCCTCGCGCGTGTAGTGCCGCACAATGCCCGTGAGCGCCTCGTCCGCAACCGTTAACTCACCGGCCGCCAGACCATTGGCCTTGGATTGCTTGGGCACCAAGTAACGGCGCGCGATGTTGATCTTCTCGTCTTCGGTGTAGCCCGCCAGACGAATGACTTCCATACGATCCAGCAGTGCGGCGGGGATATTCAGGGTATTGGCCGTACAGACGAACATCACCTCAGACAGATCAAAGTCAACCTCCAGATAATGATCCGCGAAGGTCGCGTTTTGCTCGGGATCCAAGACTTCCAGCAAGGCCGAGGACGGGTCACCCCGAAAATCCATCGACATCTTGTCGACCTCATCCAAGAGGAATAAGGGATTGCGCACGCCGGTACGCGCCATGCTCTGGATGATCTTGCCGGGCATCGAACCGATGTAGGTGCGCCGGTGACCCCGAATTTCGGCTTCGTCGCGCACGCCACCCAGACTCATGCGAATGAACTCTCGGTTGGTCGCCTTGGCAATGGACTGGCCCAAGGACGTCTTACCCACACCCGGTGGCCCGACCAAACAAAGAATCGGACCCTTCAACGCTTTGACCCGTTGCTGCACCGCGAGAAACTCGACAATGCGTTCCTTGACCTTATCGAGGCCATAATGGTCCGCGTCCAGTACCGACTGCGCGTGGGCAATATCGGCACGCACTTTGGAACGTTTCTTCCACGGCGCCTTAACCAGCCAATCGATGTAATTGCGCACGACGGTCGCCTCAGCGCTCATCGGGCTCATCATCTTGAGTTTGTTGAGTTCCGCGGTGGCCTTCTCACGCACTTCCTTGGGCATGCCCGCGGCCTTGATGCGCTTTTCGATCTCGCCGTGCTCATTCGGCGCTTCCTCGAGCTCGCCGAGTTCCTTCTGAATGGCCTTCATCTGCTCGTTCAGGTAGTACTCGCGCTGGCTCTTCTCCATCTGCTGCTTGACCCGACCGCGAATCCGTTTTTCGATCTGCAAGCCTTCCATTTCGCCTTCGATCTGCCCCAGCACTTGCTCGAGCCGCGCGCGAACGCCCAAAATCTCCAGAATCTTTTGTTTCTCTGACAACTTCAGCGCCATGTGCGCCGACACGGTATCCGCCAACCGACCCGGCTGATCGATGCCGGCCAACGAGGTCAAGACCTCCGGCGGAATCTTCTTGTTGAGCTTCACATAGTGTTCGAACTGCGTGAGTACACTGCGCGTCAGCACCTCCGTCTCGCGCGCATTGGTGTCGTCCTCATCGACTAGGACGTCGACGAAGGCCGCAAAAAAATCGGCGGTCACCAGACGATCGATTCGCGCGCGGGAGACGCCCTCCACGAGCACCTTGACCGTGCCATCCGGGAGCTTGACCAATTGCAGGATCGTCGCGAGCGTCCCGACCCGATACAGGTCGTCCACCTTCGGCTCATCGACATCAGCGGCTTTCTGCGCCAGGAGCAAGATCTGTTTGTCGGCGCGCATGGCCTGATCGAGCGCCATGATGGACTTATCCCGCCCTACGAACAGCGGAATCACCATATGCGGATAGACGACGACGTCTCGTAGCGGCAGCACCGGCACGGGGCCCGGATTGGACTCGCCTACGACTTCAATGTGCTCAGGGGTATCGGTCACGTCGATTCCTCAAGGTTCCAGGTGCGCATCTAAGCGCTCAGTATGAACATTCGACAATGCAGGATACCTCTGTGGGGGCGCAAGCGCCTGCGTACAAGACTTAAGGTGCCAAAAAGACGGGGCTGGGATCGGTCGATCCCAGCCCCTGCTCGATCGCGCGCCAACGGCCGGCGCTTAAATCTTGAACGACGCCGCCGACTGGCCGGCATCAACTGCCGCCTTCAGCCATTTGGGCGTCTTGCCACGGCCACTCCACGTTTCGCCATTGGGGCCACGGAACTTGATCGGGGCCGGCTTGCGCACGCCCGATTTCGCCGCCTTCGCTTTCACCGTCTTCTTGCCGGTGACGGCCTTCGCTTTGCGACCCCGCGGGCCCTTGGCCTTGATTTTGCCCTTGGCCTTCCCCTTGGACGACCCCTTCGCCGCCGTTTTCATCGCCGCGCGCACTTGCGCCAGCGTGATTCCAAACGCGCGCAAGGTGGCCACGATCTCCGCCAGCGTGCGATCGAATTCCTTGGCGCGCAATTCCTGCGCCTGCACGGTTAGCGACTCGATTTCATTCTGCAGTTCAACCAGTGATTTCATAAACTTCAACGTCCTCAATAATAGTTCATCGGCACTCGTCAGCGTCTCTCAGGTATCTTTTAATATCTTTAAAATAATGTTACCAAAATTTTTAAAAATAATCACGCAAAAGCGCAATCTCTTCTGAAAGCGCTATCAACGATGCGAGCGCACGCCCTATGAATTCGCTGCAATTGACGCACGACTGCAAACAGAGGTTATTTTAACGCGGCACCGCGCCATACCGTTCTGGGTGCGCCCAAACACGATGGCAGTCCCAAAATATTAATGGGCTGCGATTATTTGCAATCGGATCCGCCACGCTGCACCACGGCAGTTAGCGATCACCGCGGGCGCCGCCTGGACCGGCGGCGGCATCCGCTCAGCCCAGACCGGCGGCATCCAGACTGGCACGCAGTCGACCGACTGCATCCGGCGCCTGCGTCGCCGCCGCTGCAAGCGCCGGCACCAAACCCACGGCTTGGGTTTTGCCCAATTCGACGCCCCATTGGTCAAAGGGGTTGATGCCCCAGAAACGACTCTCCAAGTAGGTCCGGTGCTCGTACAGCGCGACCAACTGCCCGAGCGCGGCCGGATCCAAGCGACCAAAACCAATGATGGAGGAGGGTCGGCCGCCCGGATGCACGCGGTGCGGCGCCAACGCCGCGGCGGCAGCCCCACCCGCCTGGACCTTCGGGTCGACTAACACCTCCGCCAACGAGCGGCCGCGCGCCAGTCCATTGGCCTGGGCAAACACGTTAGACAGCGTCAGCACCGAGTCCTCGACCCGTCCCGAGGGGCTCTCGTACGGCACCACGAAATCCGCTGCAACCCGGTGGGTGCCTTGGTGCAGCAACTGGAAAAACGAATGCTGGCCGTTGTTGCCCGCCTCGCCCCACAGGACGGCGCCAGTCGGGTACTCGACCGCGCTGCCATCCAAGCGCACGCGCTTACCATTCGACTCCATCGTCAGTTGCTGCAGATAAGCCGGCAAGCGATGCAAGCGCTCGGCGTAGGGCAAAATAGCGTGCGAGTGACAGCCCACGTAATGCGTGTTCCAGATTGAAAACAACGCCATGAGCGCCGGTAAATTCGCCTCCAGCGGCGCCGTCAACGCGTGCTGATCCATGGCATGGGCACCGCCGAGCAGCGCATCAAAGTGCACCGACCCCACCGCCAACTCCAGCGCCAGTCCCACCGCCGACCACAGCGAGTAGCGACCCCCGACCCAGTCCCACATCGGAAAACGCGCGTCGTCCGGGATACCGAAGGCATCCATCGCCGCGGCATTGGTCGACACGGCGGCAAAATGCGCTGCGGTGTTCTGCGCACCCAGCGCCGCCGCGAGCCAGTCCCGGGCCCGCAGCGCGTTGGTTGTGTTTCGATGGTGGTGAAGGTCTTTGAACAGACCAGCACGAGTGTTGTCGCCGGGTGCAAGGTGCGTACACGATCGATCAACCCGGCCCCATCGATATTCGACACGAAGTGTACCGACAGGCCATCCACTGCATAGCCTTTGAGCGCCTCCGTCGCCATGACCGGGCCCAGGTCAGAGCCGCCGATGCCGATATTGAGCACATCCGTAAACCGCTGACCCGTCGCCCCGACACGCCGACCCGCGTGCACATCGGCTACGAACGCGCGGCATTGGGCACGCGTGTTGGCAATGGGTGTACGCACGTCCACGCCCTGCACCAGCAGCGGCTGGGTGCTCGGATCGCGCAGCGCCGTGTGCAACGCGGCGCGCCCTTCCGTCGGGTTGACGACGGCCCCGTTGGCCTGTGCGAGCAGCGCTGCAGACAGTTGGGCACTGTGCCCAAGCGCCAGCAGATCCGCGAGCGCCGCGTCGTCCATCAGTTGACGCGAGTAATCGAGCACCACACCGCCCGCTTCCACGCGTAGATGGCGGCGACCTGGGCCGAACAACGTGGCGGGTGCAAGCCCAGTCAACCGATGGGCATGCGCGGTGAGGCGCGCATGCAGTGCAGGGGAACCAACCGGCAGCGGCGACGTCATGGCACTGTCCTTAATAGAGCGAGGCGGCAAACACTACGGCAGCGTACGAAACACGCACGACCCTTTGGACGCCTTGGTCACACGATCCAGCATGGCCTCGTGCAGCGCCTGTTCTTGCGCCGTCGCCAGCACGATCGGCACGGTCACGGTGGGGCGCGGCCGTTGCGGACGGTCGGTCGCCGCATTCGGTAGGTGGCCGTCGGCGCGCAACACCAGCGTGCCTTGCCCACCCGTCATAGCCAGATAGACATCCGCCAGTAGGCGCGCATCGAGCAAGGCGCCATGGTATTCGCGATTGGAATTATCCACCGCGTAGCGCTTGCACAACGCATCCAGACTATTGCGCTGGCCGGGGTGCAGCTTGCGCGCCAAATCCAACGAATCGGTGACCTTGGCAAGGTCCGCAATCAGCAACTTCTCCGGCAAGCGGCCCAGTTCGTGATCCAGAAAGCCGACATCGAAGTTGGCGTTATGCGCGATTAATTCCGCACCGCGGATAAAAGCAATGAAATCGTCGGCTACTGTTGCAAACTTCGGCTGCCCGGCCAAGAACTCATCGCCCAAACCATGCACAGCCTTGGCCCCCTCATCCACCGGGCGCTCGGGATTCAAATAGCAGTGAAAGGTGCGTCCGGTGGGGCGGCGGTTTTGCAGCTCCACCAGGCCTATCTCAATGATCCGGTGCCCTTGGGCAGGCTCAAGACCCGTCGTCTCTGTATCAAGAATGATCTGGCGCATGCGGGACCTGTGCTCTGGGCAGGTTGGATTCTAACCTGCCGCTCCCCCTGGTGGGGTAACGGCGCCATCTACCCATCAGCCGCCACGGGGATGCCAATCCCACCAGCCCGCCAACGCGGTCAGCGCACACCCCGACCGACGCCACGCGACGCCAAACAGCATCTAGCGGCGCCCACCAGCAACGAAGGCCTGCACAGCACGGGCTCCAACCCCAAGGGCTGCAGAGGACCTGCGCGGTGGTGTCGACCAACCGCCGAGACCGCGTCGATGCCACACGACCCACGCTCCTGCACTGGATACGCCCCGCGCGGGCAACAACCGCCACACCAACGCGTACCCAATCAAGAGCGCTCGGATCAGTCCCCTGCCGCGACGCGTGCAGTGCGCGTAGGCGCACCAAGAGCACCACCCTTGCCACCCCACCACGCCACCACGCGTCCAGAAAGGTATATAGGTAGTTGACACCCCCATAGCGCAGCCGCGCGCCGTTATTAGTCGTCGCGCTGGCGCGGATAGGCGTACTGTGCATCCAATAATCAGCAGCAAACGCTTGCAAGCGTCTTGCGCACACTAGGGGTCAAAAAATGGCACGTGACATTGCGTACTGCATCGCCGCGCTGGCGCTGGCCGGTGGCGTCAGCCTGAGCGCCCGTGCGGGTAAGGTGGTCTTCCTCAACAACAGCAGCAACGTCGCTTGGTTCACCTCCGCCACCTTTGCCATGCCCGTGCCTGGCGGCGTAGCGCCCGCGGGCGTCAACACGTGTGCAACGCAGCGCGTACTTGCCAGTGCGGGCACCTATACCTGGCAGAGCCGGTGTGAGGCTGCCGTCAAGCCGGGGACCTTTGTACTGGTCGTGCCCAATTTCAACGCGCCACCCCACAAGGCAGCGCTAGACGGTTCTTACACGACCCAGATCACCTTTCAGAACGACACGGCGCCCGTCGTGCAGGGCGGTCTCTATGGGGCCGACAAACGCTGGACGGTCGGATCGTGCGTGGGCATCCCCGCTTGGCCGATCGATCCCACCGTGGCCACCCATTACGTGACCGCGTCAAACAACAAGATGAACAATGCGCAGTACGCCTTCACCATGCCACTCGATGGCACGGATGTGTGCGTGTCCAACAACTGAGACCACCACATCACGGTGGCCCGGTGGCGCCCCTGACCTGCGTGCTCGGGCTCACCCTCGTACCGATCGCTTGCGCGTGCCATCGCGCCCAGACTTTTTGCTGCAAGCGCGTGGCGGCGCATCATGGCTCGGTAATACAACGCGCTCGCCTTTGGGGTCCGCACCGGTGACGCGTCATCGACGTGCACGATGCCAAAGCGCTTGCCGAAGCCTAGCGCCCCGTAAGGTTATCGATCAGACCCCACAGAAAATAACTGCGTATCGCTGCGCCTGGTGCGATCGCCGCGAGCACGGCCGCCCGATGCACCTTGCGGCACTGGGTACGCAATGGGTCATCGCTTCGCCTAGCAAACGCGGTCGGTGCGCAATCGTGGATGCATCTGACAACCCAGCGCGGTGCGTCTGATCGCGCGCCGCGCTAGTCGGCGCATTGCTCCTAGGGCGAGGGCGTGGCCCTGACAATGCACCACCGGCAGTTACATGCCTTGGATGCCGCGACCGACTGGCGCCGCTAAGCCGTGTATGGGGAATAGAGACGCCGCGCGGCCCCGCGCGGAGACGCCGGGCCGGCGGCCATTAATCGCAACGACCGCCTACGCTAGGCGAGCGGACGGTCACAGAGACTAAAACTTACTTACTCTTCGTCTTCGATGTAATCGCGCGGCAGCAGATGCGCTATACCCTTGTGGCAATCAATACAGGTCTTGCCGCTCTGCTGCGCCTCGGCGTGATTCTTTTGCGCTCTGGGCTTCTGCCGGCTCGCTTCCATGGCCGTGAACGAGTGGCAGTTACGGCATTCCCGTGAATCCGTTGCCTTCATATTTTCCCATTCGTTCTGCGCCAGCGTCAGACGACGGGCCTCGAATTTTTCTTTCGTATCGATGCTACCGGTGATCTTGCCCCAGACCTCGGCGCTGGCCTTGAGCTTGCGGACAAACTTGTGTGCCCAGTCTTTGGGTACGTGACAATCCGAGCAGATCGCACGCACACCGGTGCGGTTGGTGTAGTGAATAGTCTGTTTGTATTCTTGATAGACGTTGTCGCGCATCTCATGACAGGAAATGCAGAAATCCAGTCGATTGGTCTGTTCCATCGCGGTGTTGTAGCCGCCCCAGAAAAGAATGCCGGAGATAAAGCCGACGCTGAGTATGCCCAGCACGGAGTACTTGATACTCGGCCGCCGCAGCTGCCGCCAGATCGTGCGTATCCATCCGGTTTTTTCGCTTGTCATAGTCGTCTCATTCTCCGCAAGCTGCGCCTGCTACAAAACCGCCAGCGCCACCGTATTTACAGCGGCCCTGGCGGCGTGCGGGCCGAAGGGACCCAGGGCGACCGCTCAGCCGAGGCCTAGGCAAGGCCAGCAGCGCGGCGGACGCCGCGCTCTTAGGGCTTGACCCCACCGGGCAAGGACAGGATCCACTCGACGAGGTTGGCTATCTTCGCCGCGTCGGTGCTCTTGACGATCTTGTGCTCTTCCTCGTGTCCGTCCTCAAACTTGGCTTTCTCGCCACTGGTGAGGTGGTGGGTCAGCTTGGCGACCGCGTCGGCGCGGCCGGCGTACTTGGCTGCCACGTCGCGCCACGCCGGACCATCCTTCTTCTTATCGACGGAATGACACTTGAAGCAGCCACTCTGGCGCGCCAGCATTTGGGCACCCTCCGCATCGACCGCGCGAGCGACCGGATTGAAGGCCAACAGCGCGACACCGGTCGCGAGCCAAATTGTGAGATTCCGTCCAGTCGTTCCACCCACTTCAGTCTCCTTAGGCGCTACGAGTCGCCTGATTGCGATCGGTGAGCGCGAACTGTCTCTGGATGAAGAGTGCGGCCAATGGGCCGGTCGCCGAAATACGCGATTTCCACACACGGACGCAGCGGCCCGCGCCTCGCGCGGAATTGGGCTGCAAACCGCCCGCAGAGCGCGGCGCGGGGCGCCTTGCGTGCGCCCAATGGCTACAGTCCTGTGCGCGTGCACGCCGCCCGAACAAGCCGTATACCCCTAAGCTACGGCGTATCGACTATGCAGGGGGCCGTGTTTGGCGTACGCCGCGCCGCAATAAGAACGCCGCCCGAAGGCGGCGTTGTGCAGTGCCGGCCGGCAGCCCGAATCAGGTCGAGCCGGTGCGCCGCGGCTCCTCCGCTAAGACCACGTCTTCGCTGCGATAGACCACGTAGGGGCGCGTATCCCCACCGATGACCGACTCATCGACGACCACTTTGTGGACATTCTTGAGGCCAGGCAGCTCGTACATGGTATCGAGCAGAATTTGCTCCAGGATCGTCCGCAGTCCGCGCGCGCCGGTCTTACGGGCGAGCGCCTTGCGGGCGATAGCGCGCAAGGCCGGATCGAGGAACTCCAGCTCCACGCCTTCCATCTCAAACAGTTTGCGGTACTGCTTGGTCAGCGCGTTCTTGGGCTCATTCAGGATGGAGATGAGTGCGTCTTCGTCCAATTCTTCGAGCGTCGCGACGACCGGCAAGCGGCCCACGAATTCCGGGATCAGCCCAAACTTGACCAGATCCTCCGGCTCTACATCCTTGAACAAATCCGAACTGGGCCGTCGCTGATCATCCGAGGGCTTCACTTCCGAGGTAAAACCGATGCCGCCTTTGTTCGTGCGATTCGAGATGATCTTCTCGATGCCGGAGAAGGCGCCGCCGCAAATAAAGAGAATATTGCCCGTTTGGACCTGCAGGAATTCCTGCTGCGGGTGCTTGCGACCACCTTGCGGTGGGACGGAGGCTACCGTGCCTTCGATCAGTTTCAACAGCGCTTGCTGTACGCCCTCACCCGATACGTCTCGCGTGATCGACGGGTTGTCACTCTTGCGACTGATTTTGTCGATCTCGTCAATATAGACGATACCCGTCTGGGCCTTCTCCACGTCGTAATCGCACTTCTGCAACAACTTCTGGATGATGTTCTCCACGTCCTCACCGACGTAACCGGCTTCGGTCAGCGTGGTCGCGTCCGCGATGGTGAACGGCACATTCAGCAAGCGCGCCAGCGTTTCCGCCAACAAGGTCTTGCCCGAACCGGTCGGCCCGATCAGCAGGATATTCGACTTCTGCAACTCGACGTCGTCGCCCTTGGCCTTGCGTTCGCCTGGGGCGGCGCGATTTTGTAAGCGCTTGTAGTGGTTGTAAACGGCGACCGCCAACACTTTCTTGGCACGATCTTGGCCGATCACATACTCATCGAGGACTTTCTTGATCTCGTGCGGTTTCGGCAGTTTTTCGCGGGTGCGTTCCTGCTTCTCCTCGAGTTCCTCGCGGATGATGTCGTTACACAGTTCGACGCATTCGTCGCAGACGAACACCGACGGGCCCGCAATGAGCTTGCGCACCTCGTGCTGGCTCTTGCCGCAGAAAGAGCAATACAAGAGTTTGCCATCGTCCTTGCCGCGGATCTCGTCAGTCATTCTGGTCCTCATCTATGGCGAGCCGGAATCCGTGCTGGATACCTGCACTCTGCCTACGGTGTATAGCACGCGGCCCCGGCGCCTGCAAAAGCACCAGGGCCGCACTGTGATCTTGGTCTCGTTTACTCAAGTCTATGAAGACGCTCGGGATTCCCGTTCAGGACCCGGCGATTTCACCGCGCTTGGAGAAGACGTGATCCACCAGACCATAGGCTTTGGCGGCCTCGGCACCCATGAAATTGTCACGATCCGTATCCCGACCGATGGCAGCGATATCTTGACCGGTGTGCTTGGCCAAGATGCCGTTCAGGCGGACTCGCACATCGAGAATCTCGCGGGTGTGAATCTCGATATCCGTGGCCTGACCCTGAAAGCCGCCGAGCGGTTGGTGGATCATGACGCGGGAATTGGGCAGCGAGTAGCGTTTGCCCGCTGCGCCGGCCGCGAGCAACACGGCACCCATCGAGGCTGCCTGGCCGACACAAATGGTCGCGACCTGGGGCTTGATGAACTGCATCGTGTCGTAAATCGCCAGTCCCGAGGTGACCACGCCACCGGGGCTATTGATATAGATGGCGATGTCCTTGTCCGGGTTCTCCGACTCGAGGAACAACAACTGGGCAACCACTAGGTTCGCCATGTAGTCCTCGATGGGACCCACGATAAAAATGATTCGCTCCTTGAGCAGGCGCGAATAAATGTCGTACGCCCGCTCACCACGTGCGGTCTGCTCGACCACCATCGGGACGAGATTGAGGGCTTTCTCGAGCATCGTTTTCTCCTCGGCTCAGGCGCCGAAGTTCATGATTTCTTTAAAAGAAGTCGGTTTATCAACTACCTTCATCTGGGTCAACATCCAGTCCACTGCCTGATCCTCGAGGATGGTTCCCTCGATGTTCTGACGGAACTGGTCGTTGTCACGAATCTGGCGCATCGCCGCCTCGGGGTCGGAATAGCCAATGGCTGCCGCCTCGACGCGTTCCTCGAACTTCGCCGCATCTACCGTGATGCCCTGCTGGCGAATGACCTCGCCGACCAACAGACCCACCGCCACCCGACGTCGGGCCGCCTGCTCAAACGGCTCCCGGGGGGGTGCCTGTTTGACGTCTTCAGCACGGGCGCCAATGCGGCGCAGCCAGTCGATCTGCAAGCCCCGAATCTGTTCGTCGACCGCCGCCGCCGGCAAGTCCAGCGGGTGCGCAGCCCACAATTTGTCGAGCACGAGCGTCTTGATACGGTTGCGCAAGTTGTCGGCCAACTCGCGCCGCATATTCTCTTGTACTTCCGCGCGTAACTGCTCGATACCGCCCTCGGTGATCCCGAAAGCCAGACAGAATGCATCGTCAATCTGCGGCAGTTCACTGGCCTCGACCGACTTGACCGTGACCGCAAACGCCGCGGTCTTGCCCGCCAGCGCCGCCGCCTGATAGTCCGCCGGAAATTCCACCGGGAACGACCGCGTCTCGCCGGTGACCGCACCGGTCACGCCGACTTCGAAGGGCTTGAGCATGCGCCCCTCGCCCAGAATGAACGACACGTTCTCACCCTTACCGCCCTCGAAAGCGACCCCTTCCTGGGTGCCATCAAAGTCCAGCACGATGCGGTCGCCTTCCTTCGCTGCCGCCGTCGAGGGATGCCAGACCAAGCGCTGCTTGCGCAGCGTCTCGATCATCGCGTCGACGTCCTCGGAGCCGACCTCAGCACTGGGTCGTTCGACCTCGATATCCGCCAGGCCCTGCAGCGCAACCTGCGGAAAAACCTCGAAAATCGCAGCAAACGCCAGTTCCTGGCCCGGCGCCAACGACAACGGCTCGATGCGTGGGTTGCCGACCGGGTAGATCCCGCCCTGCGCCAACGCCTGGTTCAAGCTGTTCTGCAGGACTTCGGAGACCACTTCCTGACGAATCTGACCGCCGAACTGCTGTTCGACGACACTCGCAGGCGCTTTGCCCGGACGAAAACCTTTTAGACGAGCCGTACGGCCGAACGTCTTGAGACGATCGCCATACACCTTGTCCACGTCAGCGGCCGGCACCGCGACTTCGAGACGGCGCTCAAGCGCTCCGGTCGACGTTAACGAAACCCTCATCCTCAAATCCTCTGGTGCGAAAGGAGGGACTCGAACCCTCACGAGTTACCCCACTGGAACCTAAATCCAGCGCGTCTACCAGTTCCGCCACATTCGCGTCGTTTTTTGGTTGGACGAAGCCCTCGTTGCCGGGGACTTCGGGGAAGCCATTCAGTATAGCGTGCGCCACCCCCGCCCGAAAGCACTGACTGCCAATCAGCCCGCCAGAGGTCTCGATTCCGGCGTTTGCGCGGTCACCCACCCTACGATCCGGCCGAACCGACGGGTAGAATCAGGGCGCGACACCACCCCGCAGGCAAGGAATCCTCGCCATGGCCGAAATTGAAATCCACCACGAACCCGGCCACAGCGCCGATCCGGCGGGCAAGACCGTCGGCTTTTTGGTTGGCGTCATCGGAGTATTGCTCGCAGCAGTAACCATCTGCGCGCATCGCGCCCACACCGCGGCGGTCATTCACCGCACCGAGGCCAACGACCAATGGGCCTACTACCAAGCCAAAAAGATTCGCGAGAACACGGTCAGCACCGCCGCCGACGTATTGGCCGCCCTCGCCCCGACCAATGCCAAAGGCGAGAAAACCGAAAAAGCGACGCAAGCGATGCAGAAACTGCAGAGCCAGCGCGAAAAATTCAGCAAGGATGCGGAGGGCATCCAGGATAAAGCCAAGGAAAAGGACCACGAGACGACCCAGGACGAAGCCCTGGCACTGCGCTATGACCTTGGCGAGGGCCTGTTGGAATTGGGCCTCGTACTGTCCTCCCTGTACTTTCTGGGCCGGCAGAAATTCTTCCCGCTCATGGGCACCATCGCGGCGCTCGCGGGTGTGGCGACGGCCCTGTCGGTCTTCCTGCTGACCGGCTGAGCGCGCACGCAAACCCGCGTAGCGGGGCGCAAGCGCTGCGTGGGGTATTGTTCTGTGAACTGTCTCGCAGTTGCACAAACCCTGCGCGGTGAGGGCGGTTGCCAGCCTGCGCTGACAGGTATCCTAAAGGGTGCCGGGCGTGCGCCCGGACGAGGAACCGGATGATCCGACCGAGCCGCCACCGCCTGCCCCAACATACCGCGTCGCGCGCGGCGGGCTACACGCTCGTCGAACTGATGATCGCCATGACGGTGGCAGTCATCTTGGGCTCCATCGCCGTCCCGACCATGCGCACCATGCTGCTGAACGGTCGCCTGACCAGCGCCACCAACGACCTGCTCGCTGGCGTGAACCGCGCGCGCACCGAAGCCCTCAAACAACAATTACCAACCGTGGTCTGCTTCACCGCCGACCCCACAGCGACGACACCTGCTTGCGACTACACCGCCGCCCGTGGTTGGATCGTGTTCGTCGATAGCAATGGCGACTGGGCCTATGAATCGGGTGAACAAATCCTCGAGCGTCACCCGACCCTCCACACCGCCGTGACCGTGAAGGCCGACGGTGACGGCATCGTCGCCTTCTCAGCGACCGGTTTTGCAACGCCCTCGGGTGCCCATCAGGCGCTGCGCAACGTCACCTTTTGCGATGCGCGCGGCGTGGTGGCGCAGGGTACGTCCTCGAGCGCCCGCGCGCTGATCGTGGCCACCACCGGTCGGGCCCGTGCCGTGGCTTCGGTCACGGACGTGACCGCCGCCCTCGCGGGTCGGAGCTGCCCATGAAACGCGCGCAAGGGTTCACACTCATCGAAGTCTTGGTCGCGCTGGTTGTGCTCGCGATCGGCCTGATCGGTGTGGCCAAACTCTTCGTCGTCACCATCCAAGGCAACGCCAGCGCCAGTTCACGTTTGTACGCGGTCAATCTGACAGCAGACCTCGCCGATCGCATCCGCGCGAACCGCACCGGCGGCGCGGCCTACGGCGGTGCAGCGGCAGATTATAGTTGTGTCGGCGGCGTCGTCCGCGCCGTGCAGTGTGCGCCCGCACAGATGGCCGCCACCGACTTGTACGTCTGGCAGGCGCAGATCGCCTCGACGCTACCGCCCGGGGCCACCGGCACCGTCACGTATGCCGCGGCGGGCACCAATCTGCCTGCGACCTACACGATCGCGGTCCGCTGGCTGGAAGCCGGCAGCGGCCAGTCCCTGTCCTACACTTTGCGGGTGATCATATGAAGCACCCGTCGCGCGCGCGTGGCCTGACGCTCATCGAACTGATGATTGCGCTCACCATTGGGCTACTGCTCGTCGGTAGCGCCTTCAAGGTCTACATGGAGAGTGCGCGGACCTACGGCATCCATGAGACCGAGGCGCGACTCGAGGAAAATGCTCGCTATGCCTACTCGGTGCTCGAGCCGGACCTGCGCATGGCCGGCTTTTGGGGTTACGCCAAAGGCGTGAGCAGCATCGCCGGCGCCAGCCTGCAGAGCGCGAGCGCTGCCACCACCATGGCCGGCACCGCGGCCAGCAGTTGCGGCAGCAACTTCGGCACCGATCTGGGTACCGTGATCGAAGGCACGAACGACAGCTACACCCTCGGCTGCACCGCCTATGGCAGTGGCTTCATGCCCTCCGCAGACACGATCACCGTCCGGCGCGCCTCCATGCTGCCGAGCGCGGTACCGACGGCGACCGCAGGACCGCTGCGGATCTGCTCGACGCGCACGACGGTCTCCTTAGTGAATATCGGCACCAGTTGCCAGGCCGATCAGTCACCGGCACAAAATTCGCCAGGCACCATTCATGACCTGATCGTGCACGCCTACTATGTCTCCCGCGACGCGGCTACCGCCACCGGCGTGCCCACCTTGTGGCGCAAATCCTTGAACACGGTCGGCACCGTACCCACTTTTCAGGATGAAGAGATCCTCGCCGGCGTCGAAGATCTGCAGGTGCAGTTCGGCATCGACTACACCGGGTCTACCGGCTCCGTGCAGCAATATGTGAATCCACTGAATGCAGCACAGCTACCGCTCGGCGCCCAAGTGGTGGCCGTGCGCTTATGGCTGTTGGTGCGTGCCGATGCGATGGAAACCGGCTTCACGGACAACCGCACCTACGCGTATGGCAATCGCTCCAGCCTGAACGGCACGACCCATGACCTCACGAGCACCGGTGCCGCGGGCTTGGCCTACCAGCCCAACGACCACTACCGTCGCCTGCTGGTCAGTCGCACGGTCATGGTCCGCAACGTGTTGGGGACCTGAACCATGGGGCAGCACTCCTACACTGTAGCCAACCCGCACCGCGCCCACGGCGTCGCCTTGCCGATTGCGCTGCTGCTGCTCACACTCTTGCTACTGCTGGCCGTCGCGGCCATGCGCTCGGCGAGCTTAGGGTTCATCATGGCCGGCAACGAACAGTTTCGTCAGAACGCCTTCATGGCCTCCGAAACCGGAATCGAGCAAGCCATGGCCTTCGGCGCGTTCAATCCCGAGAACACCTCGGTGGCGGTGAACGGCACCGTCCCGGGCACCAGCGCGGACACCTACAGGAGCACTATCGTGACGCAACTGCAGGGCGCGCCCCAAGGTGCGGTCTTTGGTTCTAGTTGGAATGCGTTCTCCAGTTACCATTTCGAAATCCAGTCCACCGGCACCTCGGCGCGCAACGCCGCCATGGTCCACGTGCAGGGTGTCGCGGTCATCGCGCCCTACAGCGTCGTCGTGACCGGCGCTGGCGGCCCTTGAGGGAATCGTCATCATGACCCCATCCATGTACCGATTCGGCAGCGTTGGTTTTTTACTGCTGTGCACTGGGCTGGCCTTAGCCGGCACGCCTGCAGGCGTAGAGTCCATCGGCCTTGAGCGGGCGGTGGAAACCGACACCACCGCTACCCGTCTGCCAAGCGATGGCGCAACGGAAATCGTCGTCACGCCCTGCCCGAACTGCCGACCCGAGCACTATGCGATCGATGCCTACACCCGCTGGTTCGTTGGACCACGTCGTGTGTCGCTCAGCGACCTGCGAGCACAGGCCGCAGGCCCGAGCAAAAATCTCACCGTACTCTTAGATACCCACAGCGATCTCGTCACCCGCGTGATACTCGCCCCAAGCCTCGCACCCAGCCCCGGAGGGCGGCCATGAAGCGCGCACGGCGATTAGGCATGCAGCCGGTCGCTGCGGCGCTGCTGGCACTACTGTTTGCCGGCATCGGCGTCGCCCTAGGCGATGACACCGAGATCTTCTCGGCACCCACGGGCGGCACTATTGGCCCCAACATCCTCTTGATCCTCGATAATTCCGGCAGCATGAGCAGCGATGTGTATTCCGCGGTGGCTTTCGACCCAGCGGCGACCTATCCGGTGACCACAGGCCAAAATCCACACACCAACCGCTGCACCACGCTGTTCGACGAAACCCAGTACTACCTGGTCGTCGGTAGCGGTGCACCCAGTACCACCGGTGTGCCATCAGCCACCAGCATTCCCACCTGCCCGGCTTCTACGCAATCGACGACGAAGGTGCCGCAGAACTATCTGTTATGTCAGGACGCGATAAATTCGCTCAACGCCACTGGGATCGCCACCCGTTACGTCGTGCAGTGGGGCCGCGCGAAGTCCACCAGCACGACCTACCTTTGGTCCACCAGACTAAAGACCAGTGCAAACCAGACCTTCATTGCCTGTCATGAGGACTACGTCGCCGGCAATGGACCCTATCCGGCAAATCCAGCACCGACAGTAACCGGGCTCAGCACCGCCACGGCTTATACCGTCGCCAGTAAAACCGCCTCGTACTGGTCTACTGCCCCGCTACCGGCGCAGCCCTACACCATCTACAGCGGCAAGTACCTGAACTACTACTACTTCGGCGCTTGGGGGGCAGGGTCCCGCATGTCCATCGTGCAGGCTGCAGCGCGCAATCTGGTGACCAACCTATCGAACGTCAATATCGGCTTGATGACGTATAACAGCGCCCAAGATACCGGTGGCAAAGTCGTCTACCCAGTCACTGGCATGACTACAACGACCAAGTCGGCGCTCACTACGGCGATCAATGCACTGACACCCGGCGGATTCACCCCGCTGTCGGACACGCTGTACGAGGCTTATCGTTACTTCAATGGATCAACGCCCAATTTCGGGAAGTACAGCACGGGCACTAGCGCACCAGCCTGGATGAACGGCGCCAATTACAAGTCCCCTATTCAGTACTCGTGTCAGCGTAATTTTGTTGTATTCCTCACCGACGGCTTACCTACCCATGACGACGCAGTCACTACGACGCTCTATAACCAACTGCCGAATGCGCCTGTGCTTGGCGGCACTTGTGACGCCGCGACGAGTGCGCCCTATACGCTGGCCGGTTGGGGTACGTCCGGCAATCTAGGTACGGCGCCGGGCGCATCAGACCGTGATTCCGGTCGCTGCTTAAGTGCAACCGCGCGCTATATGTTCAACGCCGACCTCAATGCATCGCTGACCGGACAACAGAACGTTCAGTCTTACTTCATTGGCTTTGGTGACGACCCCAGCCTTGCCGTTGCGTTCTCCTACCTGCAGAGCGCAGCCAGTGCCGGCGGCGGTCAGGCCTATACCGCTGCCGACTTGTCTGAGTTGCAAACCGCATTGACTACCATCGTCTCGAACATCCTGCAGATTTCGACGACCTTCACTGCGCCGACCGTCGCGGTGAACGCCTTCAATCGCACCCAAACGCTCAACGACCTGTACGTCTCTGTCTTCCAACCGGCTACCAACTACCACTGGCCGGGTAACCTCAAACGCTATGCGCTAAAGAACAATGTGATTGTCGACGCCAATGGCCAACCGGCCGTCGACGCCACTACCGGCTTCTTCAAGTCCAGCGCGCAGAGCATTTGGTCGCCGAGCGCGGATGGCGCGAATATCCCCGTCGGTGGTGCAGCCAACCTACTGCCGAGTTGGGACCTCTCGGCCACACCGCACCGCAATATCTACACGTTTATCGGCAGCAACCCCACCGCACCGGTGACGCTCTCGAGCAGTGACAACACCGCGCTGACGACAACGAATCCGAACCTGACCAATGCAGTACTCGGCATCACCGCAACCACCACGACCCAGCACGACAACACGATCAAGTACGCCCGCGGTGAAGATATCCGCGACGAAAACAGCAACCAGTCGACGACCGATTCTCGCCACACCATGGGCGACCCGCTGCATGCGCAGCCTGCCGCCGTGATTTATGGCGGCTCACCCAGCACACCCGACCCTACCGACGGGGTCATCTTCGTAGCCGAAAATGACGGCTTCCTGCACGCCTTCTCGACGGCCACCGGCGTGGAACTGTGGAGCTTCATACCGCAAGAGGTGCTGCCCACCCTGCGCTCGCTGTATTCCAATGGCCCACAGACCGGCAAGCAGTACACGCTCGACGGCTCCGTTAAGGTGCTCAAATACGATGCAAACGGCGACGGCGTCGTCGACGCCAGCGCCGGTGACCGTGTCTTCATTTACTTCGGGCAGGGTCGTGGCGGCAGCACTTACTACGCCCTCGACGTCACCGACCGCAACAACCCGAAGTTCATGTGGTCGCTAGGCCCTTCGAATCTGCCGGGTTTAGGCCAGGCGTGGTCCACCGCGCAGATCGCCCGTGTGAAGGTCGGCGGCGGCGTACAGACCTCGAAGCAAAATCTCGTACTGCTGCTGACTGGCGGCTACGACAGTGCGGAGGAAAATGCTTCCTACGCCAGCGCTGATGCCAGCGGCAATGCCCTGTACATGGTCGATGCGGTTGCCGGCACGGTGCTCTGGTCCGGAGGGGGCGCCAGTGCACAGGCGCTGCAAACGTTCTCACGGATGGATCATGCCATTCCGTCGGACATCGCCGTGCTCGATACCAATGGCGACGGCTTCGCCGATCGCATGTATGTGGGCGATCTCGCCGGTCAGGTCTGGCGCTTTGACATCACCAACGGCAATAGTGCCAGCACTCTAGTCAGTGGCGGCGTGATCGCCTCCCTTGGTGCGCACGATTTAACCAATCCGGCCCTGACCGAGACCCGTCGCTTCTACAACGCGCCGGACGTCTCGGTCGTGCAGCAACGGGGTCAAACACCCTACGTGAATATCGCCATCGGCTCCGGTTACCGCGGCCATCCCTTGTCTACCGCCACGCAGGACCATCTGTACGCGATCCGCGACTACACCCCATTCAACGCGCTGACGGCGGCACAGTACGCGGCGCTCGTGCCGGTGACAGACGCTAGCCTGACCGATATCACCAACACCGTGACCCCACAGCTCGCCGCGAACGCCGCCGGCTGGAAACTGACCTTTAGTGCAACGGGCAGCACAGCCACCGGTGAAAAGGTGTTGTCCGCAGCAACCACACTGAATAATCAAATTCTGTTTACCACGTATACGCCAGGCGGAAACGTGGCCGTTGCCTCCTGCCAACCCGCACTCGGCGTAAACCGCTTCTATGCGGTCAGCGTCACCGACGGCAGCCCGGTCGCCAACTTGAACAACCAAAACAACACGGCGATTGCCGATCGCTCAACGCAGCTGGCGCAAACCGGCATTGCACCCAATCTGGCGTTCCTGTTCCCGGCGCCGGTCGTGGCAACCGACGCCAGCGGCCAGCCGGTACCGACCAGCACCCAGAGCAACGTGCTGTGCATGTCCGGCGCAGAGCTGCTGAGCTCGTGCAAATCGTTTGCTAGCCGCGTTAAAACCTACTGGAAAGAGAGCGACGCACCATGAGCACACGCGATCGCGGCTTCACCATGATCGAACTGATGATGACGGTCGTGGTCATCGCGATCCTCGCCACGATCGCCATTGCCAGCTACCGCAGTTCGGTGCTTCGCGCGCATCGCACCGACGCGTCGACCACGCTGCTGCGGGTCTCCATGGCCGAGGAAAAATACTTTCTACAGAACAGTCAGTACACTGCCGATCTAGCCAGTGCCGCTCCCACCGGCCTTGGTATCGGCACTACCAGCCCACTGGGTTATTACACGTTGGCCGTGATCGCGGGCAGCACCGGCGCGCTCGCCACTTCCTGGAAAGTCACCGCATCCGCTATTGGCGATCAATTGGGCGATCTGCCCGCCTGTCTGAGCATGAGTATCGACGACCAAGGGACGCGCAGTCCGAACGATGCGTCCGGCTGTTGGAAGTAGCGCCGACCAACGCGGGATTCAAGCGCTGCCGAGGTGTGTGCGCAAGCGACACTCGCCGCGCACGGTTTGCCCCCCAGCAATCGCCCCTAACGACAACAACCGCAACACCACCGTCTCGGCATCTCGGGACACCTCGGTACGGGCCAGCGGTGGATGCGCCAGTAGATCCAAGGCATCGCCGCCGGGTAGACGCAACGTGGATTGGCGCGGCCACGCAAACGGTGAGGCGCTGGAGCGCTGGACGGCCGTGGCACCGAGCGCGCCGCGCGGCACTTCCAAAATCGCAGTAGCGTCCGTTGCCATTTGAAAAACATACCCCCACGGGGACTGCAGAGCGACCGGGCAGCAGTTTTCAATCGCCAAGGCCAAATGCAGGCCCCAGTCGTCGACCGTGATCAGCTGGCGCGCGCGCAGCAGCACGCGACCCTCGGTATCCCGGCCGCTGTACTCTAACTCGACCTGATCGCGCGAGATCCGTTCCGGGCGCCAGAGCCCGCGGGTAGCGCAGACCGCGAGCGGCAAGACCGGCTGACAGCCCAACGCACCCCCCACGGGAAACCACTGCCGGCAGCGGGCCCCGGCGTGTGTCTGGAAAGCGGAAACGGCACCGCCGGCTACTGCACTGAGCGTGGCGAGTTGGCCGTCCGAGCCGATCTGTAAACCCCTAGTGGCCGACGGGGCGCGCAACGACCGCATAAATACTGCTCCTACGCAGGTGCGCGCAGGCTAAAGAACGGGTCAGGATCCGGTAAAGCATTGATTCTTAGCGCATTGGTCTAATTATTGGATCTAAACGCCTCCACCCCCCTAGAGCCCGCTACACTGGGCGTACTACGGCTGCTCTAAGGCGCGCGATGCGTCGTCCACTGCCCCCGCTGAATGCGCTCAAAAGCTTTGAAGCGGCCGCTCGACTCGGCTCCTTTCGGGCGGCCGGCGATGCAATGTGCGTCTCGCACTCGGCCATCAGTTACCACGTCAAGCAACTCGAACGGCATCTGGGTCTGGCGGTATTCCACCGGGCGCCACGCGCACTAAGCCTGACAGCGGCGGGCCGCACGCTCTATGCCACGGTGCGCGAGTCCTTCAACCGCATCGCCGACACCGCCGATCGCCTTGTCGCCCCCCGTGGCAACGAAGTCCTGACGCTGCAACTGTATTCCACGCTGACCGTACGCTGGCTCATACCGCGACTTGCCGAGTTCGAAGCACAGCACCCCGGTTTGCGCTTGCGCTTGATCACCTCGCAAGACGACGTGGATTTCAGCAGGGACGAGATCGAGGCCTGTGTACTCATCGGCCACCCACACTACGCGGACCTCGATTACACCTACCTGTTCTCCAGCGACCTCTTCCCGGTGGCGAGTCCTGCTTTTCTAGCCCGCACGGCGCTCAAGGTACCGACCGATCTGGCGCGCGTGCCGCTACTACAGGTCCATCCGTCGCATGCGGATTGGTCCATCTGGTTGGATCATGCCGGCATCACCACGGTGGACCCCGATGCAGGCTTGTCCTTCGACAGTTACGACCATGCACTGGCCACCGCACGGCTGGGGCTTGGCGTCGCGCTCGCCATGGATGTCTACGTCGCCGATGAGCTCGCCACCGGCATGCTCACCGAACCCTTCGCCCCGCTACGCGCGACCCATCCGGCCAACTGGTGGTTCGTGGCCCGTCGCGCCCACACCGCGCAACCGAAGATTCGGGCTTTTCGTGCGTGGCTGGTTGCAGCGGTGACAGCCGATGGGCGGTTGCGACGAAACGCCCCGCCGCGCACGACGAACACTTGCGCGACCGACCACCCATCGGGCTAACATCGCGCATCACTTTGGGGAGTCGCCTTATGTCCATCTGCCGCTCACTCGCCATCGCCCTGTGCGCTACCCTGCTGACGGGGCTTGTGCTGGCCGCGCCAGCACCCAAAGCGCAGTACCCCGCGCTACCGTCAGAAACCCCCGCGGAGTTCAAAACAGCGGTGTCCTCGTGGGATTTCACCAAGCGCGACGTGATGATTGCGATGCGCGATGGCGTCAAGCTGCACACCGTCCTGCTCATCCCCAAAGGATCCGAGCGCGCGCCGATGCTGCTGACCCGCACGCCCTACGACGCCAACGGCATGACCGCCCATGGGCCCTCAGCCCATTTGGCGCCCAATCTCGTCGGCTATGACAACGCGCTCTATACCATCATTGAGGGCGGCTACATTCGCGTGATCCAGGACATCCGTGGCAAGTATGGCTCCGAGGGCGACTATGTCATGAACCGTCCGGTATCCGGCCCGCAAAATCCGACCCCGGTCGACGAAGCGACGGACACCTACGACACCATCGAGTGGTTAGTGCATCACGTGCCCGAATCCAACGGCAAGGTCGGCACGCTCGGCATCTCCTACGATGGCTTCGAACCGCTGATGGCAGCCTACCACCCCCACCCAGCACTCAAGGTCACGGTGCCCATGCACCCAATGGTCGATGGATACATGGGGGACGATTGGTTCCATCACGGCGCCTTCCGCGCAATCAACATCCCCTACATCCACGACCAGGCCGGCAGCCGCGATAACTCGGCCCACTGGTGGTCGTCGTACGGCGATGACTACGCGCAGTACCTCGAGGGCGGTTCATCCGCCGATGTGGCGCGCGCCCACGGCCTAGAGCAGATTGGTTTCTGGCAGAAGATACTGGCGCACCCGGACTATGACGCCTTCTGGCAAGACCAAGCGGTCGACCAGTTGCTGGCGAAAGAGCCGCTCACGGTGCCGATGCTACTGGTGCACGGTCTGTGGGACCAGGAAGATATGTACGGCGCACTGGCGATGTACCGCGCGCTCAAGCCCAAAGACACCGCGAACGACAAAGTGTTCCTGGCCATCGGCCCTTGGTATCACGGCCAAGAAATCAGTGACGGCACCCACCTTGGAAAAATTCGCTTCCCGACCGACACCGCACTGGACTTCCAGCGCGACGTCTTGCTGCCCTTCCTCGATCACTATCTAAAAGACGACGCGCCACCGCTGACATTGGCGCCAGTGACCGCCTACGAAACCGGCACCAACAGCTGGCGACATCTGCAGACCTGGCCCTCCGCCATGGGCGATCGCCGACCGGTCACGACGTCCCTCTACCTGAGTGAGCACAGCAGCCTCTCCTTCGTCGCGCCGAACACCAACCAAAGCGACGATGTCTACGTCTCCGATCCGGCCAAGCCCGTCCCTTATCGGCTGCGCCCCATCAACCCGGTGGAGACACCGGACGGCTTTTCGGTCGGTGCGCCTTGGCACGAATGGCTGACCGAAGATCAACGCAACATGGCGACCCGCACCGACGTGCTCTCCTACATGACGGCGCCGCTGACCACGCCCGTACAGATTGCTGGCAGCCCGATGGTCCATCTCGAAGCGAGCACCACGGGTACCGATACCGACTGGGTAGTCAAATTAATCGACGTGTATCCAGACGAAGTGGCCGGCGACGCCTTCATGGGTGGCTATCAACTGATGGTAGCGGCCGACATTCTGCGCGGCCGCTATCGGGAGGGCTATACCGTCGCCAAACCCCTGATACCGAACGTGCCACTCGCCTATCAATTCGACTTGCCCAACGCGAACCACGTCTTCAAGAAAGGACACCGGATCATGGTGCAAATCCAGTCCAGTTGGTTCCCGGTCTACGACCGCAACCCACAGACCTTTGTGCCCAACGTGTTCTTGGCCAAACCCGCGGACTACCAACCGCAGACCTTGCATGTGCTGCACAACGCCGCCCATCCGAGTCGGGTGGATTTGCCACTGATCACGCGCTAAGCACAGGCACCCCGGGCGTGCGCAAGACGTCGCTCCGACTGCGCCTCGTGGCGGTCGTGGTTGTCGGGGCGATCTTTTGGATCGGGCGCCACCACCGCACTGCCCTACCCGCGGCCACGGCCACCGCCACCGCCACGATCGCCCGGGCGGCCGCGCCAGCGCGGGTCATCCGGCGCGGCGAGGTGCAGCTGACCGAGTGCGAACTCAAGGCCCCACACAGCGCGGCGCCACCGGCCCACGCGTACTGCGCGGTGCTCGAGGTGCCGGAAAATCGC
>Ga0194061_1000211_pt1 | contig 35161 bp, 47 predicted proteins | sample SepL2221m_MetaG_FD_163423 | JGI IMG/M metagenome (GOLD analysis project Ga0194061, IMG submission 163423) | Anoxic zone freshwater microbial communities from boreal shield lake in IISD Experimental Lakes Area, Ontario, Canada - Sep2016-L224-21m | ecosystem: Environmental > Aquatic > Freshwater >... | reverse complement strand
CCTCCCCACCACTCCCCAACCCCCCAGCGGTGCCACCGACATGGTGGGCAAACACTGCATCCTCGAGCTCTACAACTGCAACAGTGAGAAGCTCGACGACGAAGCCTTCCTCAGGAACGCCATCACGACAGCAGCCAAGCGTGCTGGCGCCACTCTCCTGAATTTGATCACCCACCGGTTTGAACCACAGGGGGTGACGGGGCTGGCCCTCCTGGCCGAGTCCCATATCTCCATCCACACGTGGCCGGAGTCCGGCTACGCGGCCGTGGATGTGTTCACCTGTGGGGATCACACCATGCCTGAGCGGGCCTGTGCGGTGCTCAGCCACGAGCTGGGGGCCGAACGGCACAAGCTCACCAGCTTCCGGCGCGAGACCCCCGAGGCCCTTGCCACCGCAGAACGGGCCCCCATGGCCTGCGCCAGCGAGCGCAACGGCGTGGCCGCCTGAGCCCCAAAGGGGCCCCTCGCGGGCCCCATCCCACCCCTTTCCCTGGTCTCAGAGAATGGGCCCCTCGCGGTTGAGCTTGCCGCTCACCAACCCTTCGAGGTCCAGGCTCACGGCCGTGAACCCCAGGTCCAGGAAGGCCTGCACCAGGCCATGCCGCCAGGTGTCGCCTGCCGCCAACTTGAGCAGCACCTCCTCCATCTGGCCTTCGCCCACCTCGATCCGGGCGGTCTCCCCTTGGCTGCGCACCCGCAGGGCTCTGACGGCCTGACTGCGCAGCCAATCCTCCGCCGCCGCCACCCGCCGCAGTCGCGTGGCATCGATCGGCTCGCCGTAGGGGAAACGGGAAGCCAGACAGGGCTGGGCTGGTTTGTCCCACCAGGGGAAACCCAGGGCCCGAGAGATGGTGCGCACGGCCGCCTTGTCGAGCCCGAAGTCGGCCAGGGGCGAGCGCACGCCCCGTTCCTGGGCCGCCAGGATCCCGGGGCGATGGTCCCCCAGATCATCGAGGTTCACGCCATCCACCACCAGCACTGAGCCACCCGCCGCCACCAGGGCCTCCGCCAGGGGGGCCAGCCGTCCGTGGAGTTCGCGCTTGCAGGCATAGCAGCGATCCCGGGGATTGCTGGTGTAGGCGGGGTCCGCCAGTTCAGCGGTGGCGATCTCCCGATGGCGAATGCCCAGCCAACGGGCCTGCAATTGGGCCTCCTCCCGCAGGTGGGGTGCCAGGGCCGGCGACACGCCGGTCACGGCCAGGGCCCCCTCCCCCAGTTGCTCGGCGGCCAGGGCCGCCACCAGGGCACTGTCCACACCCCCGGAGTAGGCCACCACCAACTGGCCCTGGGCCGCCATCCATCCCCTCAGCCCCTGGAGGCCGTTGTGGAGGGCCGGGGGCAGGGTTTCCCCCAGACGGTGGGGGGCGCCGGTCCGGTGCGGGGCCAAACGAGGTGGTAGCGATCGGTAGGATCCAACGGTAAGAGGCCTTGGATGGCTCCCCCCAGCAGTTCCGAACGCGCAAGCGGCACGGGTCGTGGCATCGGCATCCGCACCGCCGCCGGCAGCAGCGAGCGCAGCCGCGGCCAACTGCACGTCTATGACGGCGATGGCAAGGGCAAGAGCCAGGCAGCCCTTGGGGTGGTGCTGCGCACCATTGGTCTGGGGATCTGCGAACAGAAGCGCACCCGGGTGCTGCTGCTCCGCTTCCTCAAGGGCCCCGGTCGGGCCTACGACGAGGACGCCGCCATCGAGGCCCTCCAGCAGGGCTTCCCCCACCTGATCGACCAGGTCCGCACCGGCCGCGGCGATTTCTTCACGGCCGCGGAGGCCACCCGCTTCGATCGCCAGGAGGCCCAGCGGGGTTGGGACATTGCCAAGGGGGCCATTGCCAGTGCCCTCTACTCGGTGGTGGTGCTCGACGAGCTTTCTCCCGTGCTCGATCTCGGCCTGCTGGACATCGACGAGGTGGTGCGCACCCTCGCCACCAAACCCGACGACATGGAGGTGATCATCACCGGCCGGGGAGCCCCCCGCCAGCTGGTGCAGCTGGCGGATCTCCACTCCGAGATGCGTGCCCACCGACGGCCCGACGGCGACACCATCGGCCTGGCGGGCATCGAGATCTACACCGGGGAGGGCAAGGGCAAATCCACCAGCGCCCTGGGCAAGGCCCTGCAGGCCATCGGCCGGGGGATCTCCCAGGACAAAAGCCATCGGGTGCTGATTCTGCAGTGGCTCAAGGGCGGCAGCGGCTACACCGAGGATGCGGCGATCGCCGCCCTGCGGGAGAGCTACCCGCACCTGGTGGATCATCTTCGCTCCGGCCGGGACGCGATCGTCTGGAGGGGGCAACAGCAGCCCATCGACTACGTGGAGGCCGAGAGGGCCTGGGAAATCGCCCGTGCCGCCATCTCCAGCGGCCTCTACAAGACCGTGATCCTCGATGAGATCAATCCCACCGTGGATCTCGAGCTGCTGCCGGTGGAGCCGATCGTGCAGACCCTGCTGCGCAAACCCTCCGAAACGGAGGTGATCCTCACCGGCCGCTGCAAGAACCCGCCCGCCTATTTCGATCTGGCTTCAGTGCACTCCGAGATGGTGTGCCACAAGCACTACGCCGAACGGGGTGTGGACCTCAAACGCGGGGTCGACTACTAACAACCCTGGACATACCAATACCCCACCACTACCCGGGAAACATAATGGGAAACGCTTATAGCAGTGCCAGCACAACTAAGGCAAAAGCGGCCTGGGCGGAGGCACCAATCCCATCAGCACTAAACTGATGGCGGCGCGGGTGCGATTGTGAATTCCAAGCTTGGCAAATACCTGCTTTAGATGGTATTTAACCGTATCCATTGCCAGGTGAATCTCTTCGCCGATCTCCCGATCACTTAGGCCGCACACAACATATTTCATCACCTCCAACTCCCTTGGCGTAAGACCCGGATTCCTGTCCAAGCTACTACCGGCTAGTGCATGGGCAATCAGGGGTTCAAGATACATCCCTCCCTTCAGGACAATTTCAATCGCTTTGATTACATGACCGGATCCCATCTCTGATTCCAAGACGATTCCATCGCTATGGGTGTTGACCGCCTCTTGATAGAGCGGCTGATTTCGGTGTTGCAAAAAAAGCAGCGTGGGCAAGCCAGGGCTGGTCTCCTTGACAGCACTGATCAAATCAAGACCTGAACCTTCCTCAAGAACCTGGGTGGCAATGACCAAGGTAGGCTGCTTGGAAACGATTAGATCAAGCCCCTCCTTAAAGGTGGTACATGCACCAGCCAGGTGCTCAGGCATAGGACTCGATCCTCCATACCTCCCCTTCTCAGATCGCACCCACATGGTTGCCAACAGTCTGCTGTAGCAACAAAAAAGGATTTTCTCTTCTTCGATGAGGCTATCGAGCTGGCTGCTAGCAGCGCCATAAGAAAGGTAGGTTTCTACTGCGTCCACGCCCCTTGTTATGACAAAGACGAATCGATCCTAACCAATCCGGATTGAGTTTGCCTACCAGTACCTAATCAATAGCGCGGCAGGCTCGAATCAATCTCCTGGCTCCAGGCATCGATGCCACCGGTCACGTTGATCCCTTCGATGCCCTGACGCGCCAAGGCGATAAGGGCCTTGGCGCTGCGGCCGCCCATCTTGCAATGCACAAAAAGGCGCTTCCCTGCTGCCAGATCGCGCACCCGCTCGATCGCCTGCCCCCCCTCAATCTGATCGAGGGGAATCAGCACAGCCCCCTCAATCGAGGCGATCTCGGCCTCGGGGGGATTGCGCACATCCAGGAGCAACAGGTCACTGCGGTCGCCATCGAGCAACCGCTTGAGCTCCGTCACCGTGATCGCCTCCAAGGTGCCGGACTCCTCCTGACCGGGAGCCGTGCCGCCCACACCGCAGAACTCCTGGTAGTCGATCAGCTTGTCGATTACCGGACGCTCGGGACTGGGGCGCAACTTGAGCTCGCGGAACTTCATCTGCAGGGCGTCAAACAGCAACAAGCGACCACTCAAGGTGGTGCCGATGCCGGTGATGATCTTCACCGCCTCGGTGGCCTGGATCACGCCGATGATGCCGGGCAAGACCCCCACCACGCCGCCCTCGGCGCAGGAAGGCACCATCCCCGGGGGCGGCGGCTCGGGGAACAGATCGCGGTAGTTGGGACTCTCCGCATCAAGGTTGAACACCGTGGCCTGACCCTCGAAGCGGAAGATCGAGCCGTACACGTTGGGCTTGCCCAGCAGCACGCAGGCGTCGTTGACCAGATAGCGGGTGGGGAAGTTGTCGGTGCCGTCGCAGACGAGGTCGTAGGGGCGAATGATCTCGAGGGCGTTGTCGCTGGTGAGCGCCGTCTCGTAGAGGTCCACCTGGCAATGGGGATTGATCTCGTGGATCCGGTGCTTGGCCGATTCGATCTTCGGCTTGCCCACCCAGCTGGTGCCGTGGATCACCTGGCGCTGCAGGTTGCTGGTGTCCACCACATCGAAATCGACGATGCCGATGCGGCCCACGCCAGCGGCGGCCAGGTAGAGCAGCAGGGGGGAGCCCAGGCCGCCGGTGCCCACACAGAGCACCGAGGCGGCCTTCAGGCGCTTTTGCCCCTCCAGGCCCACCTCGGGAAGGATCAGATGGCGGGAGAAGCGGGCCACCTCGTCGGGGCTCAGCTGAATGCCGGAGGTATCAGGGGGAAGCATGGGCAGGGGGGACGGCGGTAGGGGGCCGTGATCGATCCGTGTCTCCCTACTCTCCCAAATCCCCGTCCCCCACCATCCGCAGGGGGACGGGCCCTGCCGGTCGCTCCGGCCACCACCAGGCCCCAAACCGCCCCTCACCGCCGGGCTCTCCGGAGCGAATCAGCATCAAGGTCGGCGCCAAGACCCAGCCACGGTCGGTCGCCGAGGGAATCGCAGGCCCATCGGGGTGGCTGTGGGCAGAGCCGATCACCTGGAGGTCCCGCTCCCGGGCCCATTTCTGGGCCAGCAACTGCTCGCGGGGGTCAATCGCGAAGCGATTGAGGCGGCTGGGGGCAGGGGCCAGGGGATCCTCCGGCGCATCGATGGCCTCCTCCAGCGCGGGCCAGCCGGGCTGCCAGACATTGAGACAGGGCCACACCGCCTCGAGTCGCAGCACTGAACCTTGTCTGCGGCCCAGCAGCAGGGCACACCCCTCTTCAGGAGAAGCCACCACAAAAACGGCGTCAAGAACCGCGGACCGGTGTTCGTCCAGCCACAAACGCTCTGGCATGGTGTCCGCCACACCGATACCTTAAGGGCGCAGCACCTTTAAGCCCCCTTCGGATCCATGAGCGACGAGACGACCGAAGTGAAGGAAGCGTCCGTGTTCTCGGCCGGTTCCAGCAGCGAGGAAGCTGGCGTCAGCTTCAACGAGCGCTACAGCGAAATCCTCGGCAAGATCAACGGAGCCCTCGACCAGGTGGACTGGACCCAGATGGGCCGAGTCGGCAAGTCAGCCGGCATCCTTCTGGCTGTGATCGTGGCGCAGATCCTGATCAAGGGGGTGCTCGACACCATCAACCTGTTGCCGGTGATCCCAGGCCTGCTCGAACTGCTCGGTCTGGTGGTGGTCGGTCAGTGGAGCTGGCAGAACCTCACCACCAGTGATAAGCGCACGGCCGTGGTCAACAAGATCCAGGGGCTTCGCAGCGAGTACCTCGGCTGATTCCGGGGATTCCTTCTCGGCTTACGGCAGCAAGGGAGGATCGCGAAGCAGTTCCTCCAGGCACCGCTGAGCCTGGGCTCCGTAGCCGCCGCCGAAGAGATTGGCGTGGTTGAGCAGGTGATAGAGGTTGTAGAGAGGCACCCGCTGACGGTGGCCGGCAGCTAGCGGCCACTCCCGTTCGTAGCCCTCAAAGAAGGCGGGAGAAAATCCCCCGAACATCCCGGCCATCGCCAGGTCCACCTCCCGATCGCCGTGGTGCACGGCTGGATCGAACAGGCAGCCGGTGCCGTCCTCAAGCACCCCGGCGTTGCCGCTCCAGAGGTCACCATGCACCAGGCAGGGGGCGGCGCCATGGCGATCGAGCCAGCGGGGAACCTGCTCCAGCAGTTCCGCCGCCCCCTTGAACCGCAGGCCCTTGGCAGCGGCCCAAGCGAACTGGGGTGCCAGACGCCTCTCGGCGAAGAAGGTGCCCCAACCGTCGGCCCAGCCATTGCACTGCACCCCTGAACCGATGAAGTTGTCGGTGCCCCAGCCGAAACGGGCGGAGCCCAACTGGAGGCTGCGGCGGTGAAGGCGTGCCAAGGCGGCCCCCAGGGAGCTCCAGGAGCGGGCCCCGATGGCCCCCTTCGCCAGGGGTAGGGCCCCCATCACCAGCAGGGCTTGCCCCCCCACTTCGGCGCAAAGATGGGGCCGCGGAATCCGCAGCGAACCATCGGTTGCCGCCGCCAGGGCCAGCAGACCCTGCCGTTCCGCCTCCAACACGGGCAGCTGATCGGAGCGGTTGCTCTTGGCAAAAAGGGAACTGCCATCGGCCAGCCTCAGGAGCCAGGCGCTGTGGATGCACCCTCCCGAGACGGGCGTGGCGCTCTCCACCTCCTGGCCAAGCCGGTTCGCCAGGTCGCGCAGGGGCAGCGTCATGGGAGCAGGCGCCTCAGGATTGGGGCCGCCGTGGTGGCCCAGGGGTGCGGCCGCGCTGGCGACCAGCAACTGCCAGCATGCCCACTCCTGCCGAGCCTTCGCGTGGCCCCCACCGTTGCACCGCCGACGGAGCCCCTCGATGCGGTGGTGGTGGGAGCCGGTATCGCCGGCCTGACGGCGGCGGCCCTGCTCGCCCGGGCCGGACTCCGGGTGGAGCTGCTGGAGGCCCACCACCAGAGCGGCGGCTGTGCCGGCACCTTCCGCCGCGGCCCCTACACATTTGACGTTGGGGCAACCCAGGTCGCCGGACTGGAGGCGGGGGGACTGCATCAGCGCCTGTTCCACCATCTCGGGGTGGAACCGCCGGGGGCGACACCCCTGGATCCAGGCTGCAGCGTCTGGCTGGAGGGGGAACGGGATCCCATCCGGCTGTGGCGCGATCCCCAGCGCTGGGCCGAGGAGCGCCAGCGCCAGTTCCCCGGCAGCGAACGCTTCTGGGCCCTTTGCGCCGCCCTGCACAGGGCCAACTGGGCCTTCAACCAACGGGATCCGATCCTGCCGCCCCGGAGCCCCTGGGATCTGGGCACCCTGGTGGGGGCCCTGGGCGCCGCCCAGCTGGCGAGCGGCCTGCTGATCGGCGCCTCGGTGCTGGATCTGCTGCGGCTCTGCGGCTGCGCCGGCGATGGGCGGCTGCGGCGCTTCCTCGATCTGCAGCTGCGCCTGTATTCCCAGGAGCCCGCCGAGCGCACGGCCGCCCTCTACGGCGCCACCGTGCTGGCGATGGCCCAGGCCCCCCTCGGCCTGTGGCACCTGGAGGGCTCCATGCAGGCGTTGAGCCACCGCCTCGAGCAGGCATTGCGCCAGGCGGGCGGCCGGCTGCTACTCGGGCACCGGGTAGGGCGGCTGGAACCACCAGCCACCTCCAACGCCCCGTGGACAGTGACGGGACAGGACCGCAGGGGACGACCCTTCCTGAAACACTGCCGCGATGTGATCTGCACCACGGCGGTCCAGGCCCTGCCCTCCCTGCTGGGGGAGTCCCTGCCGGCTGGCTACCGAAGGCGCCTCACCGGCCTAGGGGACCCCTCCGGAGCCCTGGTCTTCTATGGAGCCCTGCCCCGTTCACGGCTAAGCGAGGGCCATCCCCTCCACCTCCAACTCGAGGGGGCGCAACCGGGCTCGCTGTTCGTATCCCTGAGTGCGGAGGGGGACGGCCGTGCGCCAGCAGGTGAGGCGACGGTGGTCGCCAGCGTGTTCACCCCGGCGCGCCCCTGGTTCCAACTGGAGGAGCCCGCCTACCAGGCGCGCAAAGCCGAGGCCCGCCGCGGCATCGAAGCCGGCCTGATCCAGCTGCTGGATCTTCCCGCCGATCCCTTCCTCCACGCCGAGCTGGCCACCCCCCGGGCCTTCCACCACTGGACCGGTCGTCCCTTCGGCTTCGTGGGCGGCCTCGGCCAGGCCCCCGAACGCTTTGGTCCCTTCGGCCTGGCCAGCCGATCGCCATTGCCGGGCCTGTGGATCTGCGGGGACTCGATCCATCCCGGCGAGGGCACCGCCGGCGTCAGCCAGTCGGCCCTGATGGCCTGCCGGCAACTGCTGGCCCGCCGCGGCCAATCCCTGACACTGGAGGCATGAAGGCTCCACAACAGCGCCCGAAGGGCATCTAGAGATCAGAGGAATTCGGGTCGCAGGGCCTGGGCCTGGGTGAGGGCGGCCTCCAGCTCCTCCCAGCTCCGCTCGTCCACCAGTTCACTGAGCCGCGTCAGTTCCTGCCCATAGGCCGCCAGGGCCGCCGCCAGGGCCGGCCGGTTATGGGTGGCCATCAAGGTGCCTAGGGCAGGGTTTCCCCCCCCCACCCTCGTGGTGTCAGCGAATCCGCTGGAAGCCAGGTCCCGAACCAGCACAGCCAGCTCCGGCCCAGGGGCCGCCGCCCGATCGGCCGCCAGCAGCAGGGCCGCACTCACCAGCACGGGCAGGTGGGAGATCAGCGCCACCGCCTGGTCATGGGTTTCAGCCCCGCAGATCAACCAACGGGCCCCCACCGCCTCCGCCAGGGCCCTCACCTGATCAAGGGCCTCGGCGTCGGTCTGCGGCAGGGGGGTCGCCACCCAGGGGCGCCCCTGAAACAGATCCGCCTGCCCCGCCTCCACACCCGCCGCCGCCGTGCCCGCCATCGGATGGCTGGCAACGAACCGGGGCCAGCGGGGCTGCCATTGGGCCAGCACCGGCGCCTTCACCGATCCCACATCGGTGAGCACCGCCTGGGGGGGCAGGGCATCCAGCAGCTCCTGGGAGGGAGCCAACAGGCGATCAAGGGGGAGAGCCAGCACCACCAGTCGGCAGTCAGCCAGCACCCGGGGGTCCGTGGCGATCTCATCGGCCAGCCCCCTCTGGCGAGCCCGCTCGGCGGTGGCATCCCGGTGAACCAGGGCATGGACCCTCGCCCCCCGGGCGCGAAGGTCAAGGGCAAGGGATCCACCAATCAGGCCCATACCCACGATTCCCACCGGGTGATCGCGCCACAACACTGTCATTCCCAGTACGGCCCGTTGGGGACAGCTTCCTACGATTTCACGATGTTGGAAGCCCGGGCCCATCACCAGCTCAAGCAGCTTCTGCGGCTGGAGGGGTCTGCGGGGTGGCCCCACCACCTCACCCTGAGTCGGCTGGTGGCCCGGAGCCTGCGCCGCGGCGACCAGACCCTGGTACGCCTCAGCCCCGGCTGTGATTCCGGTTGGCTGATGGGGCTGCTGGTGCCCCTCGCCCTGAGCGAAACCCCCGTGGCCCTGGTGGCCAGCCCGGGCCTGCGCCAAAGGTTGCTGCTGCAGGAGTTGCCCCGGCTCAAGGCCGTCGGGCTGCAGCTTCCCTGCTGGGAAGGCAGCGAAGCTCCGCCCAGCGCCAGGCTGTGGCTGCTGAGTCACCAAGACCTGGTGGCGGCCTGGCGGCAGAACACCCTTGGGGAGCGCCAGCTGGTGATCCCTGAAGCCGAAGGGCTCGAGGCCGCCACCCGGGAGGCCCTGGGGACCGTGCTCAAAACCCACCACTGGGACGCCTTGCGCCGCAGCCTGCCGAGTGCCGAAGCCAGCGTGCTGGCCCTGCATGAACGGCTCAGCCGCCGCATTTTCAGCCGCCCCGCCACCCCTTCCCTGCAGGTGGCCCTGAGTCCCGAGGAGGAGGCCCCCCTGGGCCAGCTGCTCCATCTGCTCGGCCCCCTGCCTGAGCCGTGGCCCCGCTGGCTCGAAACCCGAGGCCAAGGCTGGACCAGTTGGGCCAACGTCGATCCGCAGCTGCTGCAATGGGATCTGCACCGCCAACCGCTGGAACCCCTCGAGGAGATGGAGGGCCTGCTTCGGGGACGCGGCGCCCTCCTGATCGGATCGATCACCGGTGGCAGCGCTACCGCCCCCTGGCCTGCGGCCAGCCAATCCCTGGGCTTCGAGCCCCGGGTATCGGTGAACCTGGTCGACCCGCCGCTGCAGGATCCCCTGCCGATCCACGCCCCCCTTCGCCAGGCCCTGCCCAACAGCCCCGACTACGGCCAGCACCTGCTGGAGCACGGCCGACGGCTGGTGCTGGGCCAGGAGGGGCTCACCGTGGTGCTCCTCGATGACGCCCCCCTGCGCCTGGGGCTCAGCAGCGGCCTGGCCGGCGAGTTCGGCAGCCGGGTGGTGCACCAATCCACCGCTCCTGACAGCAATGGCGTGCTCTGCTGCAGCTGGCAATGGTGGCTGGACCACCAGGAGCGCCTGCCGGTGCCGAACCAGATCCTGGTGGCATTGCTGCCGATCTCCAGCCTCGAGGACCCCCTCACCGCCGCCCGGGTGGCGGCTTTGCGCCAACAGGGTCGGGACTGGTTCCGAGAATTGCTGTTGCCGGAAGCCCTGGACAGGATCCAAAGGGCCGTGGCCGGCCTGCGGCGGGGCGGTGGCCGTCTGGCGCTGCTGGATGGACGGGTGCGCCGGCGTGGGTGGGGACGCCAGGTGCTCGAAGCCCTGGAGCCCTGGGTGGACCTGCCGCGCCTGCTGCCGCGCTGAGGGGAGCCCTTACCCTGGCGGGCACCTCGCAATTCAAGACGAATGGGCGAAGCCAAACGCCGTCAGGAGCAGGGACTGCCGCCGCGGGAGCCCAAACAGAAGTCGGCTCCTAAGGACACCTCCCCTCGGCTGGTGACCTGGCTACCGCTGACCCAGCGCCAAGCCACCCGTTTTGTGGAGGTTTCCACCCGTGGGGCCTGGATTGGTATCGGCGCCCTGGCCGTGTTCTGGGTGACCGTGCGCTTCATCGGCCCGGCGGCAGGCTGGTGGGCCCTGTCCGACGGCTGAGGACGCCGCCAACCTCTTACCCGAGGGGTGACCATTCATACACGCGCGAAACGGAAGAAATCATTAGGATCTGGCTAGTCCGACCGATCACCATGTTTTCGCGACTCGCTGAGCACTATCGCTCCGTCGTTCAGGACTTGGTGATGAGCCTCCAGGCCCTGGCCAGCAGCCTTCAGCAACAGGGCCTCTCGGCCACCTGCTACGTGTGCGGCGATGGAGTCCAGGACCATGGGGCCTCCTTTGTGGCCGATCTCGGCGACGGTCACATGGTGCGATTCCTGGTGTCCGACTTCGGTATCAGCTGGGTGGAATCCCGCAATGGTCATGAGCTCGTGAAACTGGAGGGAGCCGACGCGATTCAGGAACTGCAGAGGGTGGCCACCGTTCTTGTCTCCACCGCCGCGGCCATGGTCGACGCAGGAACTCCCGCCGCCGCCTGAAGCCCCCATCGGCCCATAGGCCAGCTCAGAGGCGTGCGTTCCAAGCCCAGGCCCGCCAAGCCATGCCCCGAGCAGCCGGGCCTGGCCAATGGCACTGAACGCTCGTTGCTCGGATCGGTGATCCACGCCGTGGGTGCGAAACCATGCAAATCCTGGACAGCCCCACCCGGTCGGCCCAGCCAAGGGGGCGCCGCCAGTGGTCGATCGAGTGGCACGGACCGGCCGAGAGATCGCTCTTCAACGCAGGCCCCAGGCTCGATGGCCACCAAGCCTGATCTCGACCGGCACCACCAGGTCCGGTGGACCAGCAGCTGAGCTCACCACCTCGGACAACCACTGCGAAGGAACCTCAGGCAAGGGGGGGGGGCGGAGACCTGTCCCCCCCTTGGGCCGATGGAGCCCGCCAGGGACCTATCAGCTGGCCTCGGGCAGCACCTCGCCATCGTCTGACTTGGCCGCCGTGGCCGCCAGCTTGGCCGCCGCCGCCGCCAGGGGCTTCATGGAGTTGGCGGTGACATCCGCCCCCTCGGTGAGCTTGCGGCGCACCACGAGTTCGATGGCCTCCTTCTGCTCGGGGTTCTGCTCCAGCCAGCCGATTGTGTTGTCGCGGCCCTGCCCGATGTTGTCGCCCTCGTAGCTGTACCAGGCGCCCTTGCGCACCACCACGCCGGTTTCCTCCGCCAGATCCAACAGGCAGCCGAGGATGCTGATGCCGCGGCCGAACAGGATGTCGAACTCGGCGATCCGGAACGGCGGTGCCACCTTGTTCTTGGCCACCTTCACCTTGGCGCGGATGCCGTACTCCTCGGTGCCTCGCTTCAGGGTCTGGATGCGGCGGATGTCGAGCCGCACGGAGGCATAGAACTTGAGGGCGTTACCGCCGGTGGTGGTTTCCGGGTTGCCGTAGGTGACGCCGATCTTCTGGCGCAGCTGGTTGAGGAAGATCACCGTGCAGCCGGACTTGCCGATGTTGCCGGTGATCTTGCGCATGGCCTGGCTCATCAGCCGGGCCTGGCTGCCCACCGACAGATCGCCCATCTCCCCCTCAATTTCGGCCCGGGGTGTCAAGGCCGCCACGGAGTCAACCACGACGATGTCGACCGCGGCGGAGCGCACCAGCTGGTCGACGATCTCCAGGGCCATCTCACCGGTGTCGGGCTGAGACACCAGCAAGTTTTCAATGTCGACCCCGAGGGCGGCGGCGTAGACGGGATCGAGGGCATGCTCCGCATCCACGAAGGCGGCCACGCCCCCGCGCTTCTGCACCTCGGCAATGGCATGGAGGGTGAGGGTGGTCTTACCCGAGCTCTCCGGGCCGTAGACCTCCACCACCCGGCCCTTGGGGTAGCCGCCCCCGAGGGCAAGATCCAGGGTGAGGGCGCCGGTGGAGAAGGTTTCCACCCGCATGCGGGAGGCATCCCCCAGCCGCATGATCGAGCCCTTACCGAAGTTGCGCTCGATCTGGTTGAGCACCAGCCCCAGGGCCTTGTCGCGCTCACCGGCGCGGGCCTCAGCGGCCTTGGCTTCCGCCCGGGCATCGGCGGTCTTGGGGAAATCAGCAGGCATGGTCTACGTAGTCAGCGATGGGACAGGCCGCGGAGACACAGACCCGGGAGGGGGCATCCAGCGACCGCACAGGAGCCAGTGCCACCATTTCCGCCGGTTGTATCAGCTAGTACAGGCGTACCCTAACGGATCAGGGCCACCGCGCCAAGGGGGCCGCCAGCTGCTCCGGCTCCAGGAGGGCGATACCGCCGGGCAGATGGTCCCGGTCACCAGGCCCCAGGTACCCCCAGGACACCAGGAAGCAGCGCACCGACTCCAACCCTGGGGTGGCCCGCACCGCCTCCAGGGTGGGCCGCCGGTCCTCCACGAACCAGAGGGGGCGCCCCTGCAGGGCCAGCCGCAGCAGCACCTCGGGCTTGCTGCCGTCCTCATGGCCATACACCGCCAAGGGCACCAGGTCGAACGCCGCCAGCAGCTCCCGAGCAAAGGCGGCGCCCTTGGTGGTCAGCACGAGCCAGTCCGCCTCCTCCGCCGCCAGGCTCTTCAAGCGCTGGGGCACTCCGGGGAACGGCCGATGCAGGGCCCACCAGGCACTCCGATCCCGTTCAATCGCATCTCGGCGCACCGCCTCAAGGGCCTCCTGGAGCGCGGCTGGAGACCAGCTCCGGCGCTCGATGGCGCGGGCGCAGAACTGGTCGTAGCCGGCCAGGGCGGCCTCCAGGTCGAACCCGACCGTGGCCAACTCGGCGGCCACCAGCACCATCTCCCAGCCCTTGTGGATCAGGGGCCGCAGACGGGCGAAGGCCGGCGGGGCCAGCTCAGGCAACTGCAGCCCTGGATCCAGGCGCAGGGCAGCCCGGCGGGCGCTGTACCAGTACTCGGCCATGCCGTCCACCAGCACGCCGTCGAAATCGAAGACCAACAGCGGGCCGCCGCTCGGCGGATCAAGAGTCACGACCGAGCACGGGAGAGAAGATGGCCGGCGAAGCGGGGCGCCAGAGGAGTAGTAAAACTGGGCCGCTAGGATTCGAACCTAGGAATGGCGGGACCAAAACCCGCTGCCTTACCACTTGGCGACGGCCCAACGCACCAGCGCATTGCTGAGCGCCTAGCTAGTTACCCACAGCGGGTCGCCCCTCGTCAATCTCCGCAGATCCACCCCTTGCAGCAAGGGCTTGCACTGGTCTGCTCAGGCGGGAAACACGCGCAGACGCTGGCTCTCACCACTGCCGAAAACGGCGCAACGCAGGCGATAGCGGCCCACCAGTTCCGCCTGCAGACCCCGCACCCGCTCGCTGCGGGGCAGCAGTTCCACGGGCCGTCCCTCCGGCAGCACCACCTGCTCCACCGCTCGCCGGCATTCCTCCAAAGCCGCCAAACCATCATCGAGCCGGCTCCCAGGGGCAAGCTGGGCCTCGGACCCGCTGCGGTGGCGCAACAGCCTCTCCAGGGCCCGCTGGACCTGGTGCAGGCTGTCGGATTTGATCACCAGGATTGGAACGCTGCGCTGCTGGGCCAGCCGGCGCACCTCCGGATCCTGGCCCAGGTGGTGGCGCACACTGAGCACCGCAGCGGCCTCCTCCACCGAGTCAACCCGCTCGACAGGAAACTGGCGGCTGCGCACGGCCTGGTCCAACAGGTGGGGGCTGAGGCCGCAGCAGAACAGCCGCAGGGGTTCGGCGGTCGCTGGATCGATGCCGGGATCGGCTACGGGGTCAGAGGCCGGCTCAGGGACAGGGCCCCGGCTCCGGCGAGCCACCGGATCGGGGAGGGGCACTGGAACCAGGGCCCGTCGCAGCGGCGGTGGCTCCACCACCAGGCCGCCGGTCTCGGCCAGCCGCAGCCGGCCATCGGGGGCCAGCTCCCGGATCTGGGGCCTGGGCGGCTGACCCCGCAGCAGCAGATCCACGGTGCGGGCCACCTCCCGGTGCACCAGCCAGTGGCTGCGGGAATGCATCTCCACCGCCAGGGGGAAGGTGGGTTCGGCGCATCGCTCCAGCACGGATTTCTGGGAGCCGCGACGGCGGGCTTCCTCATCGCCGAGGGTGACCGACTGAATGCCCCCCACCAGGTCGCTGAGGGTGGGGTTCTTGATCAGGTTGGCCAGTTCGTTGCCGTGGGCCGTGGCCACGAGCATCACGCCCCGCTCGGCGATGGTGCGGGCCGCCTGGGCCTCCAGTTCGGTGCCGATCTCATCAATGACGATGACCTCGGGCATGTGGTTCTCCACTGCTTCGATCATCACCTGGTGCTGCAGCTCCGGCCGTGCCACCTGCATGCGCCGGGCCCTGCCGATGGCGGGGTGGGGGATGTCGCCATCGCCGGCGATCTCATTGCTGGTGTCGATCACCACCACCCGCCGCTCCAGGTCGTCGGCGAGCACCCGGGCGATCTCCCTCAGGGCCGTGGTCTTGCCCACCCCCGGGCGCCCCATCAGCAGCAGGGAGCGGCCCGTGTCGAGCAGATCTCGCACCATCGCCACCGTGCCGTACACGGCTCGCCCGACCCGGCAGGTGAGCCCCACCACCTCCCCCGAACGGTTGCGGATCGCACTGATGCGATGCAAGGTCCGCTCAATGCCGGCCCGGTTGTCACCGCCGAAGCTGCCGAGCCGCTCCACCACCCCCGCCAAGTCGGCCCGTTCGATCGTCCGCTCCCCCAGGGGCAGGGCCCGACCGGGGTAGCGAGCTTCAGGGATCCGCCCCAGGTCGAGCACCACTTCCAGCAGCTGGTCCCGTTCAGTCGGCTGGGCCAGGGCGGCCTGCACCGCCTGGGGCAACACCTCCAGCAGGCGATCGAGATCATCGGTGATCCGCTGGGGTGCGATCAGGGGGACGGCTGCCGGGATGGGGGAATTCACCGATGGCCCTCCAGATCAGGGTTCAGACCCATCCTGGGCCCGCCAGGGGCCCACCAGCGAGCCGGCCAGCGCCACCGCTTCCGCCACCAGCGCCTCGTCGGCCAGGAGCCCGGTGCCCCGCTCCGCCGCCCGCGCCAGGAGCGGCTGGAGCAAGCGCCGGGCGATGCCGCCGAAGGCCACCCCCGCCGCAGCCCGCCGAACCCCCAGCCGCCGGAGGCGAGGCAGGGTGCTTTCGTTGGTTCCGCCCGCCAGCTGCAACGGACCGGGGGGCGCCAGCTCCCGTAGCTCCCGCAGCAGTCGCACGGCGGCATGGGCCGTTCCCGCCCCCAGATCGCCGCTCATGGGCCTGCCGTCCAGTTGCCACAGGGGACGGAAACCCCTGGCGCGCAATGCAGTGAACCGTTGCCAGAGCTGCTCGGCCAGCCGTGCCGCGGCCGCCTCGCTCCCCTCACCCTCCAACCCGCAATCGTCAGGCCCGCAGCTGACCGCCAGCCGCTGCAGGGGCACCACCGCCGCGCTCACCTGATCGAGCCGTTCGGCAAAGGCATGCTCCCGGCCCATGCGGGTGTGGATCTCCACCGCATCCGGCCGCAGGCGCGCCAGCAGGGGTGCCACCGCTTCGGCCGCCAACAGATGGTCACGCTCAGCGATCAGACCGTGGGGGCACAGGGGCAGGCAGCGGCCACAGCCGTAGCAACGGTCTTCAGCCACGCCGCCGCTGGGGCCGATGGCCAGGGCAGGGCAAACCCGTTGGCAAGGGCGTGGGCACTCGGCTGGACAGAGGGCTGGATCAAAGGTGGCCTTGCGGAAGTGGGGGTCAGCCCCATCGCTGAGGCTGACCATCAGCCAGGGCGGGGCGGCTCCGCGCTGGATCGCCCAATCCATGCCGCGGCGGGCGGCAGACACAACCGCAGGATCCGCAGCCACATCGATGCAGTCGACACCCACCAGGGAATAGATGCCGCAGAGATCCTCGATCGCCGGCAGGTCCTGGTTGCTGGCGCCACAGATCAACTTGACCCAGCGCCCTTCAGCCAGGGCCCGCTCAGGCGGCAACGAGGCTCTCCAGGGGCTGCCAGCGCAGGCTGCGGGCTCCGCCCATCTCCACAACAAAGTGAAGCCGGGGCACGCTGCGGCTCAAGCTCACCAGGGAGTTCAGCTCCGCAGCCGAGAGCACCTGGCCCTCCAGCAGCCAGACCACAATCGGCGCCTCACCTTCGAGCAGGGCACCTAGCTGGGGCATGACCCGGTGAACCGCACCAACGGCCGCCGCCTTGCCCACGCTGTGGTGCCCCAGGTGGGGCGGCCGCACGCCATGGAGCTCCAGCAGATAGGCCTGGGGATCGCCCAGCCCCCGGGCTGAGGTGATCTGGGCCCGATAACCCGCGGCCCGCAGGCGCCGCAGCAAACGGGTCTCCGCCCCCCCCTCAAGCGGGGCGTACACCGCCAGGGCCCCAGCCCGCTCGAGATCCTGACGAAAACCGCGGCCGGACAGCAGCAGGGGCATGGGGCAGCGGGGGCGAGGTGGCGCCAGTTTGGCAGTTGCGACCACTCGACGGGCGGAGAGAGTGGAAAAGGGGGGAGAGCCATAGGGTATGTTGTTTGCTTGTGCAACCTTTCTGTGCCCGTCCGCTAGCCGGGCCTCCAGTTCGTTGCACCAAGGTCGTCATTGGTGACGACCTTCCCTGGCCAGTGCGGCCCTCCCCGCGGATCCGTCCACCGGGAGACCGTCGGGAAACTGTCGAATGCGCCCAGGAAGGCTCCGATCCTTGATCGGCATGCCCCGGGGTCCGGTTCCTCAAGTCCCAGCCTGCTGTCTCGCCTCCCGCTAGCCCAACCGGATCGTCCTCCCCAGGGAGCCCTTCCGGTGCCGACTGCGTCCGATCGATTCAGCCCACATCAATCGCCCTGTCCCCCTAGGACCCGGCGATTGGTGGTTCCGCTGGCGTATTTCCACCTCCCATGTCCATCGGCATCCTCGGGAAGAAATTGGGCATGTCCCAATTCTTCGACGATGCGGGCAGATCCATTCCGGTCACTGTGATCGAAGCGGGTCCCTGCCGCATCACCCAACTCAAGACCAACGCCACCGACGGCTACGTCGCGGTGCAGCTCGGCTTCGGTGACATTCGCGAAAAGCTCGTGAACCAGCCAGCCAAGGGGCACCTGGCCAAGTCCGGCAGCGAACCGCTGCGCCACCTGCGCGAATACCGCGTCGACGACGTCGACGGCTTTGAGCTGGGCTCCAGCATCACCGTCGCCGACTTCGAAGCCGGTCAGAAAATCGACGTCAGCGGTGACACCGTTGGCCGCGGTTTCTCGGGCCTGCAGAAGCGCCACGGTTTCAGCCGCGGCCCCATGACCCACGGTTCCAAGAACCACCGTGAGCCCGGTTCGATCGGCGCTGGCACCACGCCCGGTCGCGTCTACCCCGGCAAGCGCATGGCTGGTCGCTATGGCGGCAAGCAGATCACCACTCGTGGTCTCACGATCCTCAAGATCGACACCGAGCGGAATCTGCTGGTGGTCAAGGGTTCGGTCCCCGGCAAGCCCGGCGCACTGTTGAACATCGCTCCCGCCAAGCGGGTGGGGTCGAAACCCTCCATCGGAGGTAAGCAGTCATGACCGACTTGCTCATTCGCGACTGGCAAGGCAAGGAGGCCGGCAAGGCCAGCCTCGACCTCAAGGTCGCCAAGGAATCCACCGCCAACGACCTGGTGCACCGCGCCGTCGTTCGCCAGTTGGCCCACGCCCGCCAGGGCACGGCCAGCACCCTCACCCGCGCCGAGGTGCGCGGTGGCGGTCGCAAGCCCTACAAGCAGAAAGGCACCGGCCGGGCCCGCCAGGGTTCGATCCGCACCCCCCTGCGCCCCGGTGGTGGCGTCAGCTTCGGCCCGAAGCCCCGCACCTACAACCTGGCGATGAACCGCAAGGAACGTCGCCTGGCCCTGCGCACCGCCCTCGTCAGCCGCGTGGCCGACCTGGTGGTGGTGAAGGGATTTGGTGCCGGACTCGACACCCCCAAAACCAAGGAGATCACCGCTGCTCTGCAGCGGCTCGGTATCACCGAGGGCTCCAAGGTGCTGTTGGTGCTCGATGCCCCCAGCGAGGTGGTGCGCCGTTCGGTGCGCAACCTCTCCACCGTCAAGCTGATCGCCGCCGATCAGCTCAACGTCTTCGATCTGCTCCACGCCAACACCCTGGTGCTGAGCGAAGAAGCACTCGCGAAGATTCAGGAGGTCTACGGCGATGACTGAGCGTTTCGCAGGGCGTCTGGCGGATGTGATCCGTCGGCCGCTGATCACCGAAAAGGCCACCCGGGCCCTGGAACAGAACCAGTACACCTTCGAGGTGGATCCCCGGGCCGCCAAGCCCGACATCAAGGCCGCCGTCGAACAGCTGTTCGATGTCCGTGTCATCGGCATCAGCACCATGAATCCCCCCCGTCGCTCCCGGCGGGTGGGCCGTTTCGCCGGCAAACGTGCCCAGGTGAAAAAGGCGGTGGTGCGCCTGGCCGAAGGCAATGCCATCCAGCTTTTCCCTGAGTCCTGAGGGGTCTGAACCGTTATGGCAATCCGTAAGTACCGTCCCTACACCCCTGGCACCCGCACCCGGGTGGCCAGTGACTTCAGTGAAGTCACCGAGCGCAAGCCCGAGCGCAGCCTTGTGGTGGCCAAGCACCGCCGCAAGGGCCGCAACAACCGTGGCGTGATCACCTGCCGCCACCGCGGCGGCGGCCACAAGCGCCTCTACCGTCTCGTCGACTTTCGGCGCGACAAACATGGCGTGGTGGCCAAGGTGGCCGCCATCCACTACGACCCGCACCGCAACGCCCGTCTGGCCCTGCTCTTCTACGTCGATGGCGAGAAGCGCTACATCCTGGCCCCGGCCGGGGTGGAGCTCGGCCAGGAGGTGGTCTCGGGTCCTGAGTCGCCCATTGAACCCGGCAACGCCCTGCCCCTGTCCGCCATCCCCCTGGGATCCAGCGTCCACAACGTGGAGTTGTATGCCGGCCGTGGCGGCCAGATGGTGCGCACCGCCGGCGCCAGCGCCCAGGTGGTAGCCAAAGAAGGCGACTACGTCGCCCTCAAGCTGCCCTCCACCGAGGTGCGCCTGGTGCGCCGGGAGTGCTACGCCACCCTCGGAGAGGTGGGCAACGCCGAAGTGCGCAACACCAGCCTGGGCAAGGCCGGCCGCAAGCGTTGGCTGGGCCGCCGCCCCCAGGTGCGCGGCAGCGTGATGAACCCCTGCGACCACCCCCATGGTGGCGGCGAAGGTCGGGCGCCCATCGGCCGCTCCGGTCCGGTCACCCCCTGGGGCAAACCGGCCCTGGGCCTCAAGACCCGCAAGCGCAACAAACCCAGCAACCGGTTCGTGCTCCGGAAGCGTCGCCGCACTTCCAAGCGGAGCCGTGGCGGACGGGATTCCTGATGCTCACCACCGATTTGCCGTCTGCCTGATCCACCATGGGACGTTCACTTAAAAAAGGCCCATTCGTGGCCGACAGCCTCCTCCGCAAGGTTGAAGCCCAGAACAGCGCCGGTGACAAGGGCGTGATCAAAACCTGGTCACGTGCTTCCACCATCCTGCCGACGATGATCGGCCACACCATTGCCGTCCACAACGGCAAAGCCCATGTTCCCGTCTACGTGACGGAACAGATGGTGGGTCACAAGCTCGGGGAATTCGCCCCGACGCGCACCTTCCGGGGCCACATCAAGGACAAGAAAGGTGCCCGTTAAGGAGCAAATCGTTATGGCAAATTCCACCCCCACTACCCAAGCCAAGGCCCACGGCCGCTTCCAACGAGGTTCCGCCTCGAAGGTGCGCCGTGTGCTCGATCAGATCCGCGGCCGGTCCTACCGCGAAGCGTTGATCCTGCTCGAGTTCATGCCCTACCGCTCCACCGGTCCCATCACCAAGGTGCTGCGGTCCGCGGTGGCGAATGCGGAGCACAACCTGGGGCTCGACCCCGCCACCCTGGTGATCAGCCTGGCCACGGCGGACATGGGCCCCTCCCTGAAGCGGTTCCGGCCGCGGGCCCAGGGCCGTGCCTACGCCATCAAGAAACAGACCTGCCACATCAGCATTGCTGTGGCAGCCACCACCGCCTGACCCCCGAGGACACCGAACCGATGGGCCACAAAATCCATCCAACCGGCTTGCGCCTGGGGATCACCCAGGACCACCGCTCCCGTTGGTACGCCCCCAGCAAGACCTATCCGACCCTCCTTCAGGAGGATGACCGGATTCGCACCTTCATCCACAAGAAGTACGCCAGCGCCGGCATCAGCGACGTGCTGATCGCCCGCAAGGCCGACCAGCTTGAGGTGGAGCTCAAGACCGCACGCCCCGGCGTGCTTGTGGGCCGCCAGGGCAGCGGCATCGAAGACCTGCGCGCCGGCATCCAAAAGACCATTGGCGATACCCAACGCCAGGTGCGCATCAACGTGGTGGAGGTGGAGCGGGTCGACGCCGACGCCTTCCTGCTGGCCGAATACATCGCCCAGCAGCTGGAGAAGCGAGTCGCCTTCCGCCGCGTCCTGCGGATGACGGTCCAGCGCGCGCAGCGGGCTGGAGTGCTGGGTCTGAAGATCCAGGTCAGCGGCCGCCTCAACGGCGCTGAGATCGCCCGCACCGAATGGACCCGCGAAGGCCGTGTGCCCCTGCACACCCTCCGCGCAGACATCGATTACGCCACCAAGGTGGCCACCACCACCTACGGGGTGCTGGGGATCAAGGTTTGGGTGTTCAAAGGTGAAATCCTCCCCGGGCAGCAGGAACAACTGCCCGTGGGTGCCGGTCCCAAGCGCAGGGCCAACCGGCGGCCGCAACAGTTCGAAGACCGCTCCAACGAGGAGTGATCAGGAGATCTGAACCATGCTGAGTCCAAAACGCGTCAAATTCCGCAAACAGCAACGGGGCCGCATGCGCGGCGTCGCCACCAGGGGCAACACGCTTGCCTTCGGTCAGTTTGCCCTCCAGGCCCAGGAATGCGGGTGGATCACCTCCCGCCAGATCGAGGCCTGTCGCCGGGCCATGACCCGCCACGTCAAACGCGGCGGCCAGATCTGGATCCGGATCTTCCCCGACAAGCCTGTCACCATGCGCCCCGCCGAAACCCGCATGGGTTCCGGTAAGGGCAACCCGGAGTTCTGGGTGGCGGTGATCAAACCGGGTCGCATCCTCTTCGAGATGGGTGGTCCCGAAATCACCGAAACCATCGCCCGGGAGGCCATGCGCCTGGCGCAGTACAAGCTGCCCATCAAGACCAAGTTTCTGACCCTGGCCGACCAGGAAGTGGAAACCGGGTCGGATATCCCTGAACCCGTGGAGGCCTGACCCATGGCACGACCCGCCATCGCCGACCTGCGCAAGCTGACCGACGGCGAACTCACCGAACAGATCGACGGCGTACGCCGGGAGCTGTTCAATCTCCGCTTCCAGCAGGCCACCCGTCGGCTGGAGCAGCCCCACCTCTTCAAGCTGGCCCGCATCAAGCTGGCCCAGCTGCAGACGGTGCAGGCCGAGCGCAAGCGCTCCACCGTCACCTCCTGATCACCACGCACTAGCTATGGCACTCAAGGAAAGGGTCGGCACCGTCGTCAGCGACAAGATGGACAAAACGGTGGTGGTGGCGGTCGAAAACCGCTTCCCCCACCCCATCTATCAGAAGACCGTCAGCCGCACCACCCGCTACAAGGCCCACGATGAAACCAACGCCGTCAAGGTTGGCGATCGGGTTCGGATCACCGAAACCCGTCCCCTCAGCCGCACCAAGCGTTGGACCGTGGCCGAAGTTCTCACCCCATCCGGCGCCAGCTGAGGAGTTCTCGAAATGATTCAGCAGGAAACCTATCTGAACGTCGCTGACAACAGCGGCGCCAAGCGCATCCAGTGCATCCGGGTGCTCGGCACCAACCGTCGCTACGCCCACGTGGGCGATGTGATCGTGGCAGCCGTCAAGGACGCCATGCCCAACATGGGTGTCAAGAAGTCCGATGTTGTGAAGGCCGTGGTGGTGCGAACCCGGGCGACCCTTCGCCGTGACACGGGCAACTCGATCCGTTTCGACGACAACGCCGCGGTCATCCTCGGCACCGACAACAACCCCAAGGGCACCCGGGTGTTCGGTCCCGTCGCCCGCGAATTGCGGGAACGGAACTTCACCAAGATCGTGTCCCTCGCCCCGGAGGTGATCTGAGATGGCAACCGCCACCGCCAAAGCCAAACCCGTGCAGCGCATCAAGCTGCGCATCAAGAAGGGCGACACCGTCCAGGTGATCGCCGGCAAGGACAAGGGCAAGACCGGCGAGGTGCTCCGCACCCTGCCCAACGAAAACCGGGTGGTCGTGCAGGGCATCAACCTGCGCACCCGCCACGTGAAACCCACCCAGGAAGGGGAAACCGGCCGCATCGTCACCGAGGAGGCCTCCCTGCACGCCTCGAACGTGCAGCTCTATTCCACCGAGAAGAAGGTGGCCAGTCGGGTGGAAATCGTCGTTGACAAGGACGGCACCAAAAAACGCCGCCTCAAAAAGACCGGCGAAATCCTCGACTGATCCCACCACCCAATCTCGCTTCCATCCCCCTGTCCCTGTCCGCCTTCTGACAACGCCCAGAAGCGCACCCTGCCCCCCCGTCATGTCACTCAAACAGCGCTACCGGGAGACGATCCAGCCCAAGTTGCTGAAGGATCTCAACCTCTCCAACATTCACGAAGTTCCCAAGGTGGTCAAGGTCACCGTTAACCGGGGTCTTGGTGAAGCGGCCCAGAACGCCAAGGCCCTTGAGGCTTCCATTGCCGAACTGGCCACCATCACGGGTCAAAAGGTGGTGGTGACCCGGGCCAAGAAGGCCATCGCCGCCTTCAAGATCCGCCAGGGCATGCCGATCGGCGTCGCCGTCACCCTCCGGGGCGAACGGATGTACGCCTTCCTGGAGCGCCTGATCCATCTGGCGCTGCCGCGCATCCGTGACTTCCGGGGCGTCAGCCCGAAAAGTTTTGACGGCAGGGGCAACTACACCCTGGGTGTTCGGGAACAGATCATCTTTCCCGAAATCTCCTACGACAAGATCGACGCCATCCGGGGCATGGACATCACCATCGTGACCAGTGCCCGTAACGACGAAGAGGGCCGGGCCCTCCTCCGCGAGATGGGAATGCCGTTCCGCAGCAACTAATCCCTCTTCGGACCCGACCATGGCCAACCACGACCCAATTTCAGACATGCTCACCCGCATCCGCAATGCGAGTGAGAAGAAGCACCAGAACACCAAGGTTCCCGCTTCGCGCATGGCGCGCAGCATCGCCAAGGTTTTGCAGCAGGAAGGCTTCATCGCCGAGATCAGCGAAGAGGGAGAAGGGGTGCAGCAGCACCTCATCCTCGAGCTGAAGTACAGCGGCAAGCACCGACAGCCCACCATCCGCCGCGTGCAGCGGGTGAGCAAGCCAGGCCTGCGCATCTACAAGAACACCCGCCAGCTGCCCAAAGTGCTGGGGGGCCTCGGAGTGGCGATCATCTCCACCTCTAGGGGTGTGATGAGCGACCGTGACGCCCGCAAGCAGGGTGTCGGCGGCGAAGTGCTCTGCTACGTCTATTGATCCGGGAGATTGAAACCATGTCACGTATCGGTAAAGCCCCCATCCCCATCCCTGCCAAGGTCACCGTCAGCCTCAATGGCTTGGCGGTCCATGTGAAGGGGCCCAAGGGCGAGCTCTCCCGCACCCTCCCCGAGGGTGTGGTCATCAGCCAGGAGGACACCTCCCTGGTGGTGGCGGCCGCCAACAGCAGCCGCCGCTCTCGCGAACGCCACGGCCTCTGCCGCACCCTGGTGGCCAACATGGTCGAAGGGGTCAGCCAGGGATTCACCCGCAAGCTCGAGATCATTGGCGTGGGCTACCGCGCTGCGGTCAAAGGCAAGAATCTGGTGGTGACCGCCGGCTACAGCCACCCGGTGGAGATGGTCCCCCCCGAGGGGATCACCTTCGCCGTGGAGAACAACACCCAGGTGTTTGTCTCCGGAGCCGATAAGGAACTGGTGGGCAACGAAGCCGCCAAAGTGCGCGCCATTCGTCCTCCCGAGCCGTACAAGGGCAAGGGCATCAAGTACGACGGCGAGCGGATACTCCGCAAAGCCGGCAAAACCGGTAAGAAATGAGGTCGATCTGACCGCCCCCCCTCCGTACCGCCATGTCCTCCATCTCCCGCAAACAGCAGACCCAGAAGCGGCACCGCCGCCTGCGTCGCACCCTCATCGGCACCGCCGAGCGTCCTCGCTTGGCTGTGTTCCGCTCCAACAACCACATCTACGCCCAGGTCATCGACGACGCGGCCCAGAACACCCTGGCCGCCGCCTCCACCCTGGACAAGGACCTGCGTACGTCGCTGGCCTCCAGCAACACCACCGACGCCTCTGTCGCCGTGGGTGAGTTGGTCGCCAAGCGTGCCATCGCCCAGGGCATCCAGCAGGTGGTCTTCGACCGCGGTGGCAACCTGTACCACGGCCGGGTGAAGGCCCTCGCCGACGCCGCCCGGGAAGCGGGCCTTCAGTTCTGAACCGGATCCAACCATGAGCGAAACCAACGATCAAGTTCAGTCCGGGGCCATCCCGGCGGCGGCCGACGTACCTGCGGCGGCCGAAGGCCAGCAGCCCCAGCGCGGTGGCCGATCAGAGGCCAAGGGGGGCCGTGGTGGTGGCCGTCGTGACGGTCAACGTCGCGGCCAGGAGCGCGATTCCGAATGGCAGGAGCGCGTGGTGCAGATCCGCCGGGTCTCCAAGACCGTCAAAGGCGGCAAGAAAATGAGCTTCCGGGCCATCGTCGTGGTCGGCAACGAGCGCGGCCAGGTGGGCGTTGGTGTTGGCAAGGCCGGTGATGTGATCGGTGCCGTCCGCAAGGGCGTGGCCGACGGCAAGAAGCATCTGGTGAAGGTGCCCCTCACCCGCTTCAGCTCCATCCCCACCCTCAGTCGCGGTGTCGACGGAGCCGCCAGCGTGCTCATCCGCCCGGCCGCCCCGGGTACGGGGGTGATCGCCGGCGGTTCCATCCGCACGGTGCTGGAACTGGCGGGCATCAAGAACGTGCTGGCCAAGCGCCTGGGCAGCAAAACGCCCCTGAACAACGCCCGCGCCGCCATTGGCGCCCTCCAGGCCCTCCGCACCCACAAGGAGACCGCCAAGGAGCGTGGCATCTCCCTCGAGCAGATCTACTCCTGAAGCCGCCATGACCTCCCTCCGTCTCGATACTCTCAAGCCCCAGGCCGGGGCCCGCCGTCGCAAGCTGCGCAAGGGTCGCGGCATCGCCGCCGGCCAGGGCGCCAGCTGCGGCTTCGGGATGCGCGGCCAGAAATCCCGCTCCGGCAGCCCCACCCGCCCCGGTTTCGAGGGGGGCCAGATGCCCCTGTATCGCCGCCTGCCCAAGCTCAAGCACTTCCCCCTGGTCAATCCCAAGGAGTTCACAGTGCTGAACGTGGCCAAGCTGGCTGGCCTCAAGGCTGGCACCACTGTCACCCTGGATCTGCTGGTGAAGGAAGGCCTGGTCACCAGCCCGAAGCATCCCCTCAAGATCCTTGGCAATGGCGATCTGGCCGTGAAGCTCACCGTTCAGGCCTCCGCCTTCACGGCCTCGGCCCGCGAGAAGATCGAAGCCGCCGGCGGCACCTGGGAGATCGTCGACTGATCCCCCGTGGGCACCCCGGTGATCCCTCCGATTCCAACGCTTATCTAGGGTCAAGGGCCGTCTGCTCCCGCCAACCGGTGGGAACAGACGGCCTTTGCCGTTCCCGCCAAGCCCTTCGCCCTTCGCAACCGTTCCCACCATGCTCATCAGCCGGGGAAGAAATCCCAATGCGGGGGAGATCCTCACGCAGCTGGTTCAGGCCAAGGGGCTGCGCGACAGGGTGCTGATCACCCTGGGGTTGCTGCTGATGATCCGGTTGGGCATCTACGTGCCCATGCCCGGCATCGACCGGGTGGCCTTCCAGGAGTTCATCCAGCGCGGCGGCCAGCTGATCGGCTTCCTCGACATCTTCACTGGCGGCGGTCTCTCCACCCTCGGCGTTTTCGCCCTGGGGATCCTGCCCTTCATCAATGCCTCGATCATCATCCAGCTGCTCACGGCCGCCATTCCCCAGCTGGAGGAGCTGCAGAAGAACGAAGGGGAGGCGGGCCGTCGCAAGCTGGCCCAACTCACCCGCTATGTGGCCCTGGGCTGGGGAATCCTGCAGAGCACGGTGTTCGCCCTGATCCTGAAGCAATACGCCCTACCAGGAATCAGTGAACCGGTGTTCGTGGTCCAGACCGCCCTGGCCCTGGTGACCGGATCGATGGTGGTGATGTGGGTGAGCGAGGTGATCACGGAACGGGGCATTGGCCAGGGAGCCTCCCTCGTGATCTTCGTGAACATTGTGGCCACCTTGCCCAAGGCGCTCGGCTCCACCATCGAACTGGCCCAGAGCGGCGACCGCGCCACCGTGGGCGGCATCGTGATGCTGGTGCTGGTGTTCCTGGTGACGATCGTGGGCATCATCTTCGTGCAGGAAGGCAACCGTCGTATCCCGATCGTCAGCGCCAAGCGCCAGGTGGGGCAGGGCAGCTCCCTGGCGGCCCGCCAGAGCTACCTGCCCCTGAAGCTCAACGCCGGTGGCGTGATGCCGATCATTTTTGCCTCGGCCGTGATCTTCCTGCCGCTCACGATCGCCAACATCACCAAAAGCCCCTGGTTGATTCAGGCCGCCAGTGCCCTCAACCCCAACAGCAGCACCCCCTGGCTCTACGCCCTGGTGTTCTTTTCCCTGATCTGTGGCTTCTCCTTCTTCTACGCCACGCTCACGATCAACCCCATTGACGTTGCCACCAACCTCAAGCGCAGCGGCGTGGCTGTTCCGGGTGTGCGCCCAGGCACTGCAACAGCCCTCTACCTTTCAGCCGTTCAGAACCGACTGACCCTGCTGGGGGCCCTCTTCCTGGGGGCCGTGGCGATCATCCCCTCGGCGGTGGAGGGGGCCACCCAGGTGCGAACCTTCCAGGGTCTCGGTGCCACGTCCCTGCTCATCCTGGTGGGGGTTGCCATCGACACGGCCAAACAGGTCCAGACCTACGTGATCTCCCAGCGCTACGAAGGCATGGTGCGCCAATGACCCAACGCATTCTTTTCCTCGGTCCCCCTGGAGCCGGCAAGGGCACCCAGGCCCAGGGCCTCTGCGCCAACCGCCAACTGCTTCACCTCTCCACGGGTGATCTGCTGCGGGCGGAAGTGAAGGCCGGCACGGCCCTCGGACAGGAGGCTGAAGCCGTCATGGCCCGCGGTGAACTGGTCAGCGACGATCTGGTCCTTGCCATCGTGCGGGCTCGGCTGGAAGGCCACGGCGGCGGCTGGCTGCTGGATGGCTTCCCCCGCAACCTGCCCCAGGCGGAAGCCCTGGAGCTCCTGCTGGCCGAACTGGGCCAGCCGATCGAGAGGGTCGTGCTGCTGGACCTCGACGATGCCGTTCTGCTGCAACGGCTGCTGGGGCGGGGTCGGGCCGACGACAACGAGGAGGTGATTCGCCATCGCCTGGAGGTCTACGCCGAGCAGACGGCCCCCCTGATCAACCATTACCGGCAGCAGGGCCTCCTGGTGTCCGTTGAAGCCAGCGGCACGGTGGAGGCCATCGCCTCCCGCATCGAAGCCATCCTGGATTGACCCGTGTGGTAGGGTCGCTGTTTGGAAATTTGGAGAGCCCACCACCATGAAGGTGCGTGCCTCAGTCAAGAAAATGTGCGACAAGTGCCGGGTGATTCGTCGCCACGGCCGGGTGATGGTCATTTGCACCAACCCCAAGCACAAGCAGCGTCAGGGTTGACCTGATCGCTTCTCGCCGCCCTGCGGCGATTCCCCATCCCTTGCCCTCTGGGTAAGGATCCCGGCCTGATCTTCAGGCCACCCCCTGCTCAACCGATCGTTTTTTCGTGGCTCGGATTGCCGGTGTCGACATCCCTCGTGACAAGAGGGTTGAGATTGCACTCACCTACATCTATGGCGTCGGGCTGACCCGCGCCCAGAAGATCCTGGCCAAAACCGGGGTCAACCCCGATATCCGGGTCAAGGACCTCGAGGACGCTGACGTCCAGAAGCTCCGCGCTGCGGCTGAAGGTTTCACCCTCGAGGGTGACCTGCGGCGTCAGGAGGGCATGGCCCTCAAGCGCCTCCAGGACATCGGCTGCCTCCGCGGCCGTCGCCATCGCATGGGCCTGCCCGTACGCGGTCAGCGCACCCGCACCAATGCGCGCACCCGTCGCGGCGCCCGCAAAACCGTGGCCGGCAAGAAGAAGTAAGCCGCCCCTGAACACCCGCCAGGGCGTTCCCCTTCATCCCTCCCTCTCCCAGGCCCCCTCTCCATGGCGAAGCCAGCCAAAAAATCCGGCGCGAAGAAAACGAAGCGCAACGTGCCCAACGGTGTGGCCCACATCCAGAGCACCTTCAACAACACCATCGTGTCGATCACCGATACGGCTGGAGAAGTGATCTCCTGGTCCTCCGCCGGAGCCAGTGGCTTCAAGGGAGCCCGCAAAGGCACCCCCTTCGCCGCCCAGACAGCCGCCGAAGCTGCCGGCCGTCGTGCACTCGAGCAGGGCATGCGCCAGATCGAAGTGCTGGTGCGTGGCCCTGGCTCCGGCCGCGAGACCGCCATCCGTGCCCTGCAGGTGGCTGGCCTTGAAATCACCCTGATCCGCGACGTCACCCCGCTGCCCCACAACGGTTGCAGGCGTGCCAAGCGCCGTCGCGTCTGAGCCGCCGTATCCCCGGCCCTTCAAGCCCCGCTTCCTTTATCCTCCCGAGCGTCACACCGTGCTGCAGTACCAGATCGATCGGATCGAACACCAGATCGCCGACGACCGTTCCCAGACCGGCGTGTTCGTGATCGGCCCCCTGGACCGGGGTCATGCGATCACCTTGGGCAACGCCCTGCGTCGCGCACTGCTGGGGGGCCTGGAGGGCAGCGCCATCACGGCGGTGCGCATTGCCGGCGTCAACCACGAATACGCCACTGTCCCCGGTGTGCGTGAGGACGTGCTCGACATCCTGCTCAACTGCAAGGAGGTGGCCGTCAACAGCCGCAGCCGTGAGCTGGAGATCGGTCGTCTGGTGGTCAACGGCCCGGCCACCGTCACCGCCTCCGATCTGCAGTTCTCCCCCCAAGTGCAGGTCATCGATGGCGACCGACTGATCGCCACCGTGGCCGAGGGCCACAGCCTTGAGCTTGAGGTTCACGTGGAGCGTGGGGTGGGCTACCGCCCGGTCGATCGCCATCACGAAGACGTCAGCGCCATCGATCTGCTCCAGATCGACGCCGTGTTCATGCCCGTCCGCCGGGTCAACTACAGCGTCGATGAAACGGCCGTGGGGGAAGGGGGTTCGGCCCGGGAGCGCCTGCGCCTCGAAATTCAGACCGACGGCTCCGTCACCCCTGACGATGCCATGGCCCAAGCGGCCAACGAGCTGATCGGCCTGTTCCAGCCCCTGGCCACCCTCACCTTGGTCGAGGAACCTGGCCTGGAGCCCGAACCCTCCGCCGAAGCCCAGATCCCCCTCGAAGAGCTCAACCTGTCCGTTCGGGCCTACAACTGCCTCAAGCGGGCCCAGGTCAACTCGGTGTCTGACCTGATGGGCTTCAGCTACGAGGATCTGCTGGAGATCAAGAACTTCGGCTCCAAGTCCGCCGACGAGGTTATCGAGGCTCTTGAGCACATCGGTATCTCCCTGCCCCAGAGCCGCACCAGCGCCTGATCGGCGGCCCCACTTTCTACCCCTTCCCACGCTCCAGGAACCATGCGACATCAGTGCCGAGTCCCCCTACTGGGACGCCCCGCCGACCAACGCAAGGCGTTGCTCCGTGGCCTGACCACCCAGCTCATCCGCGAAGGCCGGGTCACCACCACCAAGGCCCGTGCCAAGGCGCTTCGCAACGAAACCGAGCGCATGATCACCCTGGCCAAGGAGGGCACCCTGGCCGCCCGTCGTCGCGCAATCGGCTACATCTTCGATAAGCAGCTCGTCCACTCCCTGTTCGACAAGGCGCAGGAACGCTACGGCGACCGCAACGGCGGCTACACCCGCATCATCCGCACCGTGCCCCGCCGCGGAGACAACGCCGAGATGGCGATCATCGAGCTGGTCTGAGCACCACCACTGGCCCACAGCCCCCCCGGGCCCTTCGGCGCATTGCGCTCTGCCTGCAGTACGACGGTGCGTCCTACTTCGGTTGGCAGAGACAAAACAACGCCACCAGCGTCCAGCAGGTGTTGGAAGAGGCGATCGCTCAGCTTGATCCTGAGGGTCCTGCCCGCGTGATCGCCGCTGGTCGCACCGATAGCGGCGTCCATGCGGCGGCCCAGGTGGCCCATTTTGATTGCGCTGGACCTATCCCCGCCCACCGCTGGCCCGCAGCCCTCAACGGCCGTTTGCCAGGGAGCATCCGGGTGCGGGCGGCGACCAGCGTGCCCGACCACTGGCACGCCTGTTTCAGCGCCGTTTATCGCCGTTATCGCTACACGATCCACAACGCCCGTTCCACCAACCTGTTCTTGGCGCCCTTCAGCTGGCACCGCTACCAGCTGCGTCTTGATGAGGGGCCGATGCTCGACTGCCTCCAGGGTCTACTCGGGCACCATGATTTTTCCGCCTTTCAGCGGGCCGGCAGCAGCCGCCCCCATGCCCGCACCACCGTCCAGGAAGTGGGACTGGAGCGCCAGGGGGACCTGCTGACCGTGGAGATCCAGGCCAGCGGCTTCCTCTACGGCATGGTGCGTCTGTTGATGGGGCAGCTGGTGGCCGTCGGCGAGGGCCGCCTGGCCCCAGCCCACTTCGAGCGCCGCTGGCGCCAGCGGGCCCGAGAAGAGGTGAAGGAGGCCGCTCCGCCCCAGGGGCTGTGCCTGCTGCGGGTGGGCTACCCCGAGCCCGTGTTCCCCAAGGCTGCGTGGTACGATTGCCAACCGCGGTATCTGCTTGAGATCCCTGATCCACCGGAGCTTCTGCCCTTGGCAGCCGGCAATTCTGCCCCGGCAGAGTGATGGACCAGAACCGGGGAGCGATCCCCTCTCCTGAGTGCCCGATCCTTCCGTGATCCCCGACCCACCTTCACTATCAAGGCTGGTTCAGGCGAAGCGGTAGGGTCAACTGAACGAGCTCCAGCCCCCTGCACCGCCAGGTGGCCCGCCGTCACACCCTGTCCAGCCCCATCCACCGGGATGGTGCGCTACTTGATCCGGCCCGCCGGTGCGATGAACAAGACTCTCGTCCCTTCTATTGATTCCCTCGAGCGCCAGTGGTACCTGGTGGACGCGGCGGATCAGACCCTCGGCCGACTGGCCAGCGAGGTGGCCCAGGTGCTGCGGGGTAAGAACAACCCCAGCTTCACCCCCCACCTGGACACCGGTGACTTCGTCATCATCATCAACGCGGACAAGATCCGGGTGAGCGGCAACAAAGCCACCCAGAAGATCTACCGCCGCCATTCCGGCCGTCCCGGCGGCATGAAGACCGAGAGCTTCGAGCACCTCCACGCCCGTCTACCGGAGCGGGTGGTCGAAAAGGCCATCAAGGGCATGCTGCCCCACAATGCCCTCGGCCGTCAGCTGTTCCGCAAGCTCAAGGTCTACAAAGGCACCGAGCATCCCCACGCAGCCCAGCAACCCAAGGTTCTCTCCCTCGATCCCGCCACTGCCGCCCAATGAGCACCCCCAACAAAGTCGTCTACTGGGGCACAGGCCGCCGCAAAACCGCCGTTGCCCGTGTGCGAGTGGTCCCCGGCACCGGCGCGATCACCATCAATGGCCGCCCCGGTGACAACTACCTCAACTACAACCCCAGCTACCTGACGGCGGTCAAGGCACCCCTGCAGACCTTGGGCCTCGCCAGCGACTACGACCTGCTGGTCAATGTGCGCGGTGGCGGTCTCACCGGTCAGGCCGATGCCATCAAGCAGGGCGCAGCCCGTGCCCTCTGCGATCTGTCCCCCGACAACCGCAAGCCGCTCAAGACCGAAGGTCACCTCAGCCGCGACCCTCGCGCCAAGGAGCGCCGCAAGTACGGCCTCAAGAAGGCCCGCAAGGCTCCTCAGTTCTCCAAGCGCTGATCCCTACTTCCCTCTCTCAACGCCATGCCCAAGGCCGACATCCATCCCACCTGGTACCCCGATGCCAAGGTGATCTGCAATGGAGAGGTGATCATGACCACCGGCTCCACCCATCCCGAGCTCCACGTTGACGTGTGGAGTGGCAACCACCCCTTCTATACAGGCACCCAGAAGATCCTCGACACCGAGGGTCGGGTCGACCGCTTCATGCGCAAGTACGGCATGGCCAGCCCTGAGGCTGCTCAAGAAACGGAGGCTGTTCCGGCAGCCAACGGGAAGGTCGAAGAAGCCACGGCCCCATCCTGACGATCGCTTCGATCGATCGATCCAGCCGGATGCCACTCGGTATCCGGCTTTTTGCTGTTCGGACCCTGCCGCCTTGCCCGCCATCGATGCCTCCTTCCTGAGCGAGCGCCTGGAAACGGCCCGCCGCACCTTCGACAGCCTGGAACGGCAACTGGCGGACCCTGATGTGGCCGCCAATCCTTCCCAGCTGGAGCGGATCGCCCGGGAGAGGGCCCGGCTGGAGCCCCTGGTGAACGACTACGGGCGGCTCCTGTTGCTGGAGCGCCAGCGGGAGGAGGCCAGGTTGCTGCTGCGGGAGCACCGCGGCGAGGTTGAGATGGAGCTGCTGGCCCAGGAGGAGCTCGCCGAGCTGAACGGGGCAATCGACCAACTCCAGACGAGCCTCACCGTGGCCCTACTGCCCAGGGACCCCCGCGACGAGCGCAGCGTGATGCTGGAGATCCGAGCCGGAGCCGGCGGCGATGAGGCAGGTCTCTGGGCGGGTGATTTGGCCCGCATGTATGAGCGCTATGCCCAGTCGGTGGGCTGGCAGGTGGAACCGGTGAGTGCCTCGGAGGCGGAACTGGGCGGCTACAAGGAGCTGATCCTCTCCATCCGGGGCGAGGGGGTCTTCAGCCAACTCAAATTCGAGGCAGGCGTGCATCGGGTGCAGCGGGTGCCGGCCACCGAGTCCCAGGGTCGGGTGCACACCTCCACGGCCACGGTGGCGGTGATGCCGGAGGCCGATCCTGTGGAGGTGCAGATCGAACCCACCGACCTGGAGATCAGCACGGCCCGTTCCGGGGGCGCCGGCGGTCAGAACGTCAACAAGGTGGAAACCGCCGTGGACCTGCTGCACAAACCCACAGGGATCAGGGTGTTCTGCACCCAGGAGAGATCGCAGCTGCAGAACCGGGAACGGGCGATGGCCATCCTGCGCGCCAAGTTGCTGGAGCGCGAGCTGGCGGCGGCCGCGGCCGAAGAGAGCTCGGCCCGCCGGGCCCAGGTGGGCAGTGGCGATCGCAGCGAGAAGATCCGCACCTACAACTACAAGGACAACCGCATCACCGATCACCGCCTGGGGCGCAACTTCTCCCTGGAACCTGTCCTGGAGGGGCAATTGGGAGAAGTGATCGACGGCTGCGTCGCGGCGGACCAACGCCGTCTTCTCGAGGAGTTGGCCCAGGGGGCCGCCGGCTGAAGGCAGGCCCCTGGGCCCTCAGGCGCCGATCACATACTTGGCCCACTCCTGGTGGGCACCCGCCTGGATCTGACGTGTGGCCTCAAAGTAGAGGCTGCTGATCGGCCGACGGGGCTCCCGCGCCAGCACCATCCCAGCCTCGCGGGGGGTGCGGTTGCCCTTGCTCACGTTGCAGCGCAAACAGGCGGTGGTGACGTTCTCCCAGGTATCGCCGCCGCCGCGGCTGCGGGGAAAGACATGGTCGATGGATAACTGGTCACCCGCGTAACCGCAGTACTGACAGCTGTAACCATCCCGGTGGAAAACATTGCGCCGGGTCAGGGGGAGTTGCTTGAAGGGAACGCGCACAAACTGGCGCAGGCGGATCACGGTGGGCAGGTGATGATCGGCGCGGACCAGTCGACCCGGATCGTGCTCCAGCCCTTCGGCCTTACCCTTGAGCAACATCACCATGGCCCGTCGCCAGGTGGTGATGTTCAGGGGCTCGTAGGACGCATTCAGGACGAGAACGTGGCGCATGCCAGCTCCCTTGTTGGGGAGAAGATTACTGGGATCAGCCCAAACCCATGGTGTCGAGCGACGCCATACCACCGATTGCACCGTCAAGGAGAAGTGTCCGCCCACCATCGATGACCCTTCCCCACCCCCAGGAGCTGGCCTCCCTGCTGGGCGGTGATCAACGCGGCTCAGGCGCGGGCGACGGCCCCCTGAGGGCCGCCGCGATCGATTCCCGCCGGGTGCGACCGGGGGACGTGTTCTTCGCCCTGGGCGGCCAGCAGGTGGATGGCCATGCCTTCGTGCCCGCTGCCCTGGAGGCGGGGGCCCGGTTGGTGGTGGTAGCCCCGGGTCGACTCCCCAGCGACAGCCCCATCCCCCGCCTCCAGGG
>Ga0194061_1000210_pt1 | contig 35280 bp, 32 predicted proteins | sample SepL2221m_MetaG_FD_163423 | JGI IMG/M metagenome (GOLD analysis project Ga0194061, IMG submission 163423) | Anoxic zone freshwater microbial communities from boreal shield lake in IISD Experimental Lakes Area, Ontario, Canada - Sep2016-L224-21m | ecosystem: Environmental > Aquatic > Freshwater >... | reverse complement strand
CTTCTGCTCCTCCCATCCATTGCTCTGGCCGCTTCAACAGGGAGCGGCGAATACAGTTTCATGGCCAGCTTCGTACAGATGATCGCCGCACTGGCGATGGTGGTGGGGCTGATCCTGGTAACATGGTACTTTTCCGGTAAGCTGATGCGCGGTCTGCCGACCGGGAACCCGCTCTCAGGCAAGCATATCCGCCTGATTGAAAGCCGCTACCTGGGTCCCAAAAAATCGCTGGTGCTGATTGAAGTGGGGGGGGAGTATCTGCTGCTGTCGAGCAGCGATAATCAGCTCCGCCTGATAAAGCAGATCGACATGCTCGAAGAGATCGAAGTTGTTGACGAAAACCAGCAACAGGGTAGTTTTGCCACGCTATTGAACCGTCTGAGGCGTACATCATGACCGCTCACTCCCGCACACAACGGATCATCATTGCTACACTGACTCTTCTGCTGCTGGTGGCGGGGATGACAGCGCATGCCGAGCCGCTACCGCTGCCATCGCTGAATATCGGGGTCGGCACTGCCACCAAACCGAACGATGTGGCGGTCACGATTCAGATTTTCCTGCTGCTGACGATCCTTTCCCTGGCGCCGGGACTGCTGATAATGACCACCTCATTTACCCGCATTTCGGTGGTGCTCTCGTTTCTGCGCACCGCCATGGGTACTCAGGCGGCCCCTTCCAACCAGGTTATCCTCTCGCTCTCCATGTTTTTGACATTTTTCATCATGACGCCGGTCTGGCAGCAGATCAACACCGAGGCGTACCAGCCCTGGAAGGCCCAGCAGATCAGCCAGGAGCAGGCCATGGACCGGGCGGTCAAGCCGCTGCGCAAATTCATGCTGGCACAGACGCGGGAAAAGGATCTGGCACTGTTTGTCAGCCTTTCCAAGCTGCAGCGGCCGAAAAATGCCGAAGATATCCCGACCCTGACCATCATCCCGGCTTTCATGATTTCGGAGCTGCGCACCGCCTTCCAGATCGGTTTTCTGATCTACATTCCCTTTATCGTGGTTGACATGGTGGTGGCGTCGGTACTGATGTCCATGGGGATGATGATGCTGCCACCGGTCATGATTTCACTGCCGTTCAAGATCCTGCTGTTCGTGCTGGTTGACGGCTGGGGCCTGGTGATCGGTTCGCTCGTAAAAAGTTTTGGATAGGTGACTCCCAATGACCCCTGAGCTTGTTGTCCAGCTTGCCCGCCGCAGTTTTGAAACCACGCTGATGCTTTCCGCTCCGCTGCTGATCGCCAGTCTGGTAATCGGACTTCTGATCAGCGTCTTCCAGGCTGTCACCTCAATCAACGAAGCCACCCTGGCATTCGCCCCCAAAATCGTTGCTGTCATGGTCGCCATGATCATCTTCTTCCCCTGGATGATGACCTTCATGAGCGACTTCACCCGTGAGATCTACTCATTCATCGCTACCATGAGGCGTTAGCCGCAGATGTTTCCGCTCGTCCCCTTCCTGTCACCCCGCGAAGTTATTTTCTTCATGCTGGTGCTGAGTCGCGTGGCCGGGATATTCGCGGCGATGCCGATTTTCGGCGGTCAGCGACTGCCGATCCGGATCAAGGCGGTGGTTGTCTTTATGGTCACTCTGGTCTGTTTTCCAACCCTGTCAGTATCAATCCCGCAACTGCCAACCGACACCTTCAGTCTGGCCCTGCTGGCGCTGAGCGAGCTCATGATCGGTCTGACCCTGGCATTCATAACCCAGATCATCTTTGCCGCCGTGGAATTCAGTGGCCAGATCATCGGCATGCAGATGGGGCTCACTATTTCGTCAGTGCTCGACCCGACATTCGGCACCCAGGCCCAGGTGATGTCGGTCGTGCAGACGCTGTTTGCCACGTTGCTGTTCCTGTCGCTCAGTATCCACCATCAGTTTATCCGTACCATTATCGACAGTTTCAGGATTATCCCGCTGGGGGGATGGCACTTAAGCGGTGAGCTGGTGAACTTCCTTGTTCAGCGCACCGGCGACATCTTCATCATCGGCATTCGCCTGGCTGCACCGGTGATGGTGGCCTTGCTGCTGACAACGGTGGCACTTGGCATCATGGCCCGCGCTTTTCCTCAGATGAACATCTTCATGATCAGCATGCCGCTCAATATCGGTCTGGGCCTGCTGATTCTGGGGAGCACGCTGACGATTTTCTTCCACGTACTGGAGATCTCATTCGGACGCATGAACGGGCAGATAGAGGCGCTGTACCGGCTCATGGCAAAGGGGGGATGACCTACGGCTGAAGATGTAGACAAGCACTCCAAAACCGAAGAACCAACCAGTAAAAAGCTTGAGGATGCGAGGGAAAAAGGTCCGCCGCCGATGAGTCAGATGCTGACGTCGTCGCTCACGCTGCTGACCGGCATCGTCAGCCTGTACGTCTTCGGCAGCTTCATGATGGATGGTCTCAAACAGAGTACGGTCAAAATCCTGACAACCATGGGGCGGTTTCAGCTGACCGAATCCAATCTCTATGTACTGGTGCTGGAGTTGTTCGGCACGGTCGTCCTTCTGCTGGCTCCTTTAATAGTCACCATTGCGCTCACCGCGATACTCTCCAGTATCATTCAGGATAACGGGCAGCTGGAATTCCGCTTCTCCCGATTGACGGTTGATTTTACTAAACTCAACCCTTTGACCGGCTTCGGCCGGTTGTTCAATAAAGATGCGCTTGTCGAGATGCTTAAATCACTGCTCAAGCTGGTGGTGGTGGGGTGGATCTCCTACCGGGTCGTAAACGACGAGATGCAGAACATCACGTTCCTGGCGGAGGCCGACATTCAGGCGATCTTCTCCTACGTGGGGCATATCGCCTTCAAGATTGTGACCCACACCTGCGGTATTATGATCGTGCTCGGCATCATCGATATGTTGTACGTCAAGTGGCGCTACATGGAAAACCTCAGGATGACCAAACAGGAGGTCAAGGATGAAAGCAAGAATTCTGAGGGCAATCCTGAGGTAAAGGGCAGGATCAAGCAGCTGCAGTTTCAGATGGCCCGCCGCCGCATGACCAAGATCATTCCGTTGGCCGACGTGGTCATCACCAATCCGACCCACTATGCGGTGGCGCTCAAATATGACCGGCAGAAGATGGTTGCCCCGGTGGTGCTGGCCAAGGGTGTTGACAATATGGCCGAATCGATCAAGAAAATTGCCCGCGAAAACCAGGTGACACTGGTTGAAAACCGTTTTCTGGCTCGCACGCTCTTCGAGCAGGTTAAAGAGGACGAGCCGATTCCCGAATCCCTGTACGCCGCTGTGGCCGAGGTGCTGGCATACGTCTACAAGTTGAAGGGAAAGGTGTAGCGTGCCGATGACAGTACCTGATACGATTATCCGCTGCGGCTGGGCCGGCAGTGACCCGGTCTACGTTGCCTATCACGACAACGAATGGGGCGTCCCGCTGCATGACGATCGGGCACTGTTCGAGTTTTTGATTCTGGAGGGGGCCCAGGCCGGGCTGTCGTGGATAACGATCCTCAAACGGCGTGAAGGTTACCGGCGGGCGTTTGAGGGCTTTGACCCGGCACCGGTGGCGCTGTTCGATCAGTCACGGCAGACTGAACTGCTGGCTGACAGCGGCATCATCCGCAACCGTCTGAAGGTGGCAGCGGCAGTTGACAATGCGCGCGCCTTTCTGGATGTCCAGGCAGAATTCGGCAGTTTTGACAGTTACATCTGGCGTTTTGTGGACGGCAAACCGCTGCAGAACCGCTGGAACAGCCTGGCTGAAGTGCCGGCCAGTACACCGCTATCGGACTCTGTCAGCAGGGATTTGAAAAAACGGGGTTTCAGATTTGTCGGTTCGACGATCTGCTATGCCTTCATGCAGGCGGTCGGAATGGTGAATGACCACACGCTTGACTGCTATCGCCACCGGCAACTGGCCGGGGCAAATAACTCAGGTTGAGAAAGGGGAAATCAGATGAAAATTGCTTTGAGAATCTTTATCGCCACAGCCGCAGTAGCAATCCCGCTGTCCTGTTTTGCCGCGCCGGCCATGAAAGACGGCCAGTGGGAGATCACCACCGTCATGGATATGCCGAACATGCCGGTGAAGATTCCTCCTCAGGTCATGAAACACTGCTATTCGAAAGATGATGTGAAAGATCAGAAAAAGGTCATCAACAGGGATAAAAACTGCACCGTGAAGGATTACAGCATTTCGGGGAACAGGGTGACCTGGAAGATGGAGTGTACCGGCGAGAATGCCGGCACCATGAGCGGCGAAACTGTATTCGGTAGCGACTCCTACGATTCAACCATGAAAATGGTGACTAAGGGTCGGAATATGAATATGAAGGTTAAGGCGAAACGTGTGGGGAATTGTCCATGATTCAGACTCTGAATTCTGATAAAAAGATTTGAAGGAGACGCACCATGAACTTGCACATCCGCATCACACTGTTGACAGTGGTATCGCTTTTGTTTTCAGCAATAATGGCCTATGCTGGCGGCCCGACCGACATTACCTGGTACGGACATTCGGCATTCAAAGTCACGACCCCCGGCGGCAAGGTGCTGCTGATCGACCCCTGGCTGGCCAACCCGGCCAACTCCAAGGGGAAGGAACTGCTGGCCGGTCTTGAAAAAGCCGATCAGATTCTGCTGACCCATGCCCACGGCGACCATATTGGCAATACCGTAGAAATTGCCAAAAAAACCGGTGCCAAACTGGTTGCCAGTAACGATCTGATGAAGGCGATGGTCAGGTATGCTGATTTTCCCGCCAAACAGGCTGAGTCGTCCGGTACCGGAAACATCGGCGGCACGCTGACACTGCTGGGGGGCGAGGTTAAAGTTACCTTTGTTCACGCGGTGCACAGTTCCGGTCTGGAATATGACGACAAGAGCGGTCTGCCCAAGAGTCTGGCGTATGCCGGCAATCCGGGAGGCTTTGTTATCGCCATTGCAGGGGGGCCGACGGTCTACCACACCGGCGATACCGATCTTTTCGGTGATATGAAGCTGATCGGCGATGTCTCGAAAGTTGACGTGATGCTGGCCTGTATCGGCGACAAATTCACCATGGGGCCGGAGCGGGCCGCGGCGGCGGTGGAGCTGGTTAATCCCAAAATGGTTATCCCGATGCACTTTGGGACATTTGCTGCGTTGACCGGCACGCCGGAAGCCTTCGAGCAGGCGCTCAAGCAGCGCAATCTTAAAACAGTCTACAAGAGGTTGCAGGTCAACGAAACATTCAGCTGGAAATAGCTGGTACAGCACACAATTCACGGTCCGGAAGCGAGACATGGCATGAACACCCCACTTGACGTGGTCATCGTATGGCATATGCACCAGCCGTACTACAAAGATCCGCTCAAAAACGAATATCTGCTCCCCTGGACCTACCTGCACGGCATCAAGGATTACTTCGATATGCCGGCGATTATCGAGGACACACCCGGTGCACGGGCGGTATTCAATCTGGTGCCATCACTGCTGGAGCAGCTGCTGGAGTACGCTTCCGGCAGTGCCGTTGATCCGTTCCTGCTGAAGGCCCAGGCGGCGCCCGCCGACCTGTCGCAGGACGACCGGATATTCCTGCTGGAAAACTTCTTCTCCGCCAACCGCCAGAACATGATCGAACCGTCGCGGCGCTACCTGGAGCTGCTCTACATGGCCGGCGAGGGGAAGCCGGGCAGTGCCCGTGAGCGGGTCAGGCACTTCACGGATCAGGATCTGCTCGATCTGCAGGTCTGGTTTTTCTTGGCCTGGACTGGTGAGGCGGCCCGCCGCCGCTACCCGGTGTTCGCCGAATTGATTGCCAAAGGGGAGAATTTCACCGCTGCCGACAAACAGCTGCTCTTTGCCACACAGCGGGAGCTTTTGCAGGCGATCATCCCGCTCTACGCCCGCTTGCAGCAGGATGGACGTATCGAGTTGTCGGTGACGCCCTATTACCATCCGATCCTGCCGTTGCTCTGTGATACCCGTATTGCCCTGACCGCCATGCCGCGAGTGAACCTGCCGACGGCCACGCTCCGCTATCCGCAGGATGCCCGTGCCCAGATCCGTCGCGGGATCGACTATTTCCGGGAAATATTCGGCTTTGCCCCGACCGGCATGTGGCCGTCGGAGGGTTCGGTCAGCACCGAGGTGCTCTCGATTATCAGCAGTTGCGGCATCAGCTGGATTGCCACTGACGAGGAAATCCTCGAAAAGAGCATGGACGGCGGTCTGGGGGCCGACAAGGAACGCCTGTACCGCCCCTGGCGGGTTTCCGTCAGTCAGGGTGAGGTGGCGGCCTTCTTCCGCGACCACCAGCTTTCCGACCTGGTCGGATTTACCTACTCCCAGTGGGAAACCGGTCGTGCGGTGGCCGACCTGTGCGGCCGGCTGAATGCCATCAAGGGGCGTCTGGGGGGCGAAGGACGGGTTGTGTCGATCATCCTCGACGGCGAGAACGCCTGGGAATATTATCCCGACAACGCCTACGGTTTTCTGCAGGGGATGTATCGCGGCATCGCCGAGTCTCCGGGACTAAACCTGACGACCTGTTCCGAGGCACTGGCCCGCACCTCGTTCAAGGGTCATCTGAACGGCATCTATCCCGGTTCGTGGATCAACGGCAATTATGGTATCTGGATCGGTCATCCCGAAGAAAATCTGGCCTGGGATCTGATTGAAAAGGCGCGCACTGCGGCGGTTGCCGGCAGCCGGGCGGTTGCAGACGCTCTGGAGAGCGGGGAGCCGTCCGGCGATGCGACGGCCGAGCTGATCTGCCGCTCACTGTATGCCGCCGAGGGGAGTGACTGGTTCTGGTGGTACGGCGACGATCACTTCTCGCCGCATAGCGACCGCTTCGACCGCCTTTTCCGCCAGCACCTGATGAATGTTTATCGATTGCTGGGACAGGACCCTCCCCGCGAGCTGCTGGAGCCGATCAAGAAGAAGAGTCCGGCCGGTCTTATCCGCGAGCCGGCGGCCTACATCGACCCCGATATCAATGGACGCATCAGCGACTACTTCGAATGGCTGGCTGCAGGCCTGTACGACCTGACTCGCCAGGGGTCGGCCATGCACTCCTCCGACAGGATGCTGCAGAGTTTTTACTACGGCTACAATAAGACGACCCTCTTTTTCAGGATCGACGGTGTGCAGGAACTTTCACGATTGTTGCGGGATACCGATGTCCTCAATCTGCACCTGATCTCCGAGCGGGATTACCGGTTGCCGATGCAGTCACGGCACGACGGCGGGCTGCTGCAGGTCAAGGAGAGCGGCCAGTGGACGGCCACCCGGAGCTTTTGCACCTGGAAGATCTTCAAAACCTGTGAGGTCAGCATCCCGTTGGATGTCATAAAACCGGCAGCCGGAAGCAAAATTTTCGCGTCAATCACCCTGCAGCGTGACGGCGAAGAGATCGGCCGCTGGCCGACCGATGCTCCGTTGATGCTCTATTATGCTGGTGCCGATATCGAGCTTGATAACTGGCTGATATAATATTTTGCAAGAGGCCCTATTTATATTTTTTACTAAAGTATACTGATGAAATTTTTGCCGGCACATTACACGTAAGGGGTGTTTTTCTACCATAATTAGTTGCATTGTATTGTGTTTCATCCATTTTAAACGTACCAGTGAGGTTTGACGTCAGGACACGATATTGCTGTTGCAAACTGTCCAGTTCAAAAGTAACGGTCCCACTAAAAGCTCCCGTTACGTTATACATAGGTCCATGTCCTGTGTTTCCAGAATTTTCTGGATAGATCATTCCTGTCCATTTAGCACTGCTTATCTTTAAAATCGCTCCCCGACTATTTGCACTGCTGGAGTCAAGAAGGTAAGTACCTGAAACCTGTAAATTCCAGGAATCCCAATACACAGATGGATAATCCTTCACGAACGAAAAATTTCCACCACTTACTGCAACGGTTCCGCCTAAATCTACACTACCACGTCTATTCATGTCGTAATCACATCCGCTTGTCTCCCCCGACAGTTTGAAGCTTATATCAAAATTTCCATCAAGGGTAGTGCCGGTTGAAGTAGCGCCAACGGTAAATGGCATGAAATTGCTTTGGACACTATCGGCATACACAGCGACACTGCCGGTTGTGGCGCCGCTCGGAACCGTAACGGAAATCTGTTTGTCAGACCAGCTGCTTATTGTCGCCTCTGTGCCGTTAAAGCGAACGCGACCACTTGTCGTTCCAAAACCGGAACCGGTAATTGTGACAGAGGTGCCCACGGGGCCCTGCGACGGGTCTAACTTCGATATGGCCACTCCGGGATATCTCCCTTTTGACTGTGATCCGGATTCCGAGTACGTGTCGGGAGCCTTGGAAACACTGAGCATGATCGCAACAACTTCTGCCCCGCCATAGGCCCCGGTGCCCCATACGATCAGTTTGGATGCGGCAATTTTGGCTATTGTCTTGACCCAGCTTTCTTTAAGCTCTTTTTTAATTTTTTCAGCAAAGTAGGTTCTACCAAAATCAAGGAGATCGGACAGGCCGGTATCGCTTTTCATGATGTCGTAGAACATTGCTTCGGCTTCTTCTTTTGTGTTCGGTTTCTGCGTGACCATCTTGTTGACCAGGCTGGCGACTTTCGAGCCGGTGCTTATCAGAACTTTGTAACCGGCGTCCAGAGTTTCCATGCTGTCAGCCTTTACACCAATAATCGTAGAAGCAAGACTCATCAGACCGTCAAACACGGAGATGCCGGACTGTTTCGTAAAATCAAAGCTAAAGTCTCCATCCCCCAGGCTGGCCTCAGCTGTGACAGCTTCGCTGATTTTTACAGGCGGCCACTCAAAACCATATGTTAAGAGGTTCCTCCTTCCTACCCGCCAGGTTGTGGAACCCAGCGGCGTATTGACGACCGTGCCCGACTTTTTGATGGTTACGTCGAAGTAGGCAAAGGAGTTGTTGAGCAATGAAACAGTCGGTTGATTCTGGTATTCATCATCACCAATCCCGACGTAGTTACCAGCATCCATCTTCTCAACCGTTTTAGGTTGCGGCGATTTGGCAATCAGGTCTTTGGAGATAAGCACGGCCAGCTCATAAATGTTGCGATGGTTGTTTAGATTGAGGGGATCGTTGGGGTCGGTCTTGACAGCATTTTCAATCGCGCTCACCAGTTCCGGAAGCTTGGCGTGGGAGGCCAGATTATTTCTGGCGGTCCGTTGGGTTGATGAAGGAAGACGAAGAAACGTCGGATCGTAGAGCACCAGTGCTTCTGCGGTTGATCGCGCGTCAACGGGTGCTGAGCTGTTTGAGCCGTCGGCCAGTACCTGTTTGAGAAGTACGGGATTGCCTGCTGCAGTGGTGACCATCGTCAGGGTTGAGCCTGATGCGCCGACAGGAGCTGCGCTTGATGAATATGTTCCACTTGAGGATACTGAGGAAGAGCTTATGTTTGTTGTAACTATCAAGTCAGATGGTTTGACGCTGCTCCCTGTCGGGAGAGTGATGGAGCCGCTCACGGGGGTGTCTGTTCCGCTATTGCCACTTCCACTGCCGCCTATCGAGGATGATGTAACCGCAATCGACACACAGTCATAATCCAGTGACTCGGCTGTAAGCTGGGCGTCGGCTTTTTGGTCTACCGCCAGGCAGTAGATGTGATTACCCGCCGGCAACGTTGTGTTCATGATGGTGGTTGACGGGATGGAGAAAAGGTTCACCTGGAGTGCGGGTGCTATCTTTGAGGTGAATCCGGCAACCGGATCAAGCCAGAATACCTTGTCGCCGAACGCGTAAACCAGCCACCAGTCAGCTCGGGTGGTGTTGCTGCCAGGATCAACCGCTATATCGAGCTTAACAGGTGTCGATGCGCTGACAGATATACTCTTGGCTCCGTTGTCATCGTGACTTTGACGGGGGTGGTGGCTGTAGTTGTCGCAGCGGTTGTGCTGGAAGTCGAACTGCTGGCAGCGCAACCGGTTATACCCAGTGTGGTCTTGCCGGACGGGTCGTAGCACATCGATTTGCTGGCGGTCGTGAGGGTATAGCTACCGGCCGGGAGTATCTGGCCAAGTGCCCAGTTTGCTTCGCACCAGCTTCCCTGGCAGGAACTGCTTTTTGAAAGTGTTACAGAATTGCTGTAGCCGTTTGGCCCGGTGAGAGTCGTGGGTAAGGTGTTGCCGCCGTCTTTTGTGTTATACCACACCCGGATATTGGTGATATCACTGCTTTGAGCAAGAGTGAAGGTGGTGCTCGCCGTGTAGTCACAGCCACCGATATAACCATAATTGATTAAGGTCGACGTCGTTGCGCAGGTACTCCAGCTGTTGGAAGGTGCCGCCAGAAATAGAAATGCCAGCAGGAAAACGTAAGCGAGTGACAAGAATACTTTTTTCATGGCGTACCTCCCAATTTAATGGTTTTAAATAATACGGTGAACGGATAGCGGCGATAATTTATTATTTTCTAATTGATGCGAATCTATCAAGGCGATCGTAAATTGCCCCGTAGTATACTTCCAGGAAGTTCAATTATCAAACGCTATTCTCCAAATGGTGATGGTTTTATTAACGGCATAGTCTGCTCTTGACGACCTGACTCAATTTGTGACAAGGTGACTTCCCTTACTACTTTGGCAGGTATGAGTGATGTACAAAAAGGAGAAGATACGATGTCCGAACTTCGCTGGGATCCGATCAAGCTGCACTGGGTAATCATCGCCACCGAGCGGGGGCGCCGCCCACGCGATTTTCAGGTGGAGGACGATCACGCCAGCATGACCGCCTGTCCGTTCTGTTACGGCAATGAAGACAAGACTCCCCACGAAATCTACGCCGTTCGCCCCAGCGGACTTCCCAATGCCGCCAACTGGCGGGTGCGGGTGATTCCCAACAAATACCCCGCTCTGCGGGTGGAGGGGGAACTCAACAACCGTGGCTACGGCATGTACGACGTGATGAACGGCATCGGTGCCCATGAAGTCATCATCGAGACTCCCGACCACAAACGGACGCTGGCCGATCTGACCACCAACGAGATAACCGAGGTTTTGACCGCCTACCGCCATCGCTACCTCGATCTACGCCGGGATTTCCGCTTCCGCTACATGGTGCTGTTCAAAAACCACGGCACCCGTGCCGGTGCCACTCTCCATCATTCCCACAGCCAGCTGATTGCGGTCCCCTTGCTCCCGCCGGTGGCGTCCACGCAGCTCAAGGTGGCCCGCAACTACTTCAGCGAAAAGGAACGCTGCATTTTCTGTGACCTGATCGAATTTGAACTGCGCGAAGGAGTTCGGGTTGTGAAGGAGTTCTCCAATTTTGTGACACTGACCCCCTATGCCTCCAGCTCACCCTTTGAGCTGCGGCTCTTCCCCAAGCGGCACAGCCACGACTTCGCCCTGATGAACGATGCCCAGCTGGCGGAGCTGGCGCTGGCCCTGAAGGATATGCTGGTGCGGGTCAAGACGGTGCTGCGCGACGCCCCCTACAATTTCATCCTGCACACCGCCCCACCGATGCACCGCCGCCCCGGCAAACCGGGACAGTGGAGTTCGCTGGAGTACGATTATCACTGGCATATCGAGCTGGTGCCGCGGTTGACGCAGGTTGCCGGCTTTGAATGGGGAACCGGATTTTACATCAATCCCACGTCACCGGAGGATGCGGCCCTGTTTCTGAGGGAAGCGGATGTATGATCCGAAAAAACTGAAACGGACCCTCGACACCCTCCACGCGGCCCGTACTCCCCAACATCTGGCCAATGACCCGCTCTCTTTCTGCCACCGGTTCAGCGACCCGGCCGACCGGGAAGTTGCGGCGGTGGTTGCTTCCTCCTTTGCCTACGGTGCCATCGGCATTATTCTGCGGACCCTCGATTCAATTTTCTCCGAAATGGGGGCATCGCCCCGCCGCTATGTGGAACGCTTTGATCCTCGCAGAGGGCTCATGACTTTTGCCGGATTCAAGCACCGTTTCAATGGTGGGCGCGACCTCTGCGCTCTGCTGTGGGCCGTTCGGTCAATGATCGAGCAGTCGGGCAGTGTCGAGGAATTTTTCATGGGCGGATACGATCCGGCTGTCGAGGACGTTGGCAGGGCGCTGAACGCCTACTCGTCAGCCGTCCTGAAGTTCGATTTCCAGCCGGTTTTTGGCCCGCACGGAATTCCGGCCGATTCTTATTTCCCGTTCCTGTTTCCCGCTCCGATTTCCGGGAGCGCCTGTAAACGGCTCTGCATGTTTTTGCGGTGGCTGGTGCGGCCCTCCGACGGTTTTGATCTCGGAATCTGGAAAGGGATCTCGACCGCGCAGCTGGTTATTCCGGTGGACACCCACATCAGCCGTATCAGCAGGTACCTCGGCCTGACTTTCCGGAAAAGCGCCGACTGGCGCATGGCGCGGGAAATCACCTCATCCCTGCGCCAACTGGACCCGGCCGATCCCACCAGATACGACTTTGCTCTGGCCCATCTTGGCATAAGTGATGGATGCGATGGAAAAAATCTGGCTCGCTGCAGTGACTGCGCGATTGCAGACATCTGCACACACAGCCCCGGCAGCGACACGAAACGGCCTGCGTAATGATTTGACACCCCATCCCCTTTCTGATATACGACTAACGCTGTTTCAGACAGTTCCGCTGTTTTCCGTACACAAAAATCATCATTGAGGAGTCGCAGATGGTAATCAAGTGCGAACAGTGCCAGACCAAATTCAGGCTTGACGACTCGAAAGTAACCGATAAGGGCGTCAAGGTCCGCTGTGCCAAGTGTAAGCACGTATTTACGGTGCAGAGCGAACAGACGCAGCCTGTGCAACCTGATTTCAATTCCTTCCTTGAACCCGCTGCTGCTCCGCCCGCGCCTCTTGAGGATGCTCCCTTCGCGCCGCTGGAACCAGAAACAGTCGCTGCCGCCCCTTCGTTTCTGTTTGATTCCGACGAGGGGAAAGCAACAGCGAGCTTCCCGATGGAAAACGCTGACGAGCTTTCCCACCAGCCGGAACCGTCTGAAATGCAGCCGTTGTCGGACCCTCCGGAACAGCAGAAGGCTGACTTTGCGGAGGAGCCATCGTTTTTTACTGATATGTCAGTGCCTGACTCCCATGCTGCTTCTTCCCAGCCGGTTTCGTTCCAGGAGGAGTTTCCTGTCGAGGAGGATACGTTTACGGGCGAGCTGGAAGTGGCGCCGTCGCAGTCTGATGAGCCGGCCTTCGGCGAATTCGACTTCAGCGACAGTGTTGAAGAACCCCTGCCGCAGGCAGCTGCCGAGCCGGTCGCTCTTGATTTCGGCGAGAGCATCGTCCCGGTGGAACCGCCGGTGACTAGAGAAGTAAAGAAGCCGATTCCCCAGGAACTTGACTTTTCGGATGATGATATGTTTGGCGCAGTCATTCAGCCGCCGGTTCAGGAAGAGGCGGGCGAAGCGATCTCGTTTGACATGGGAGACGATAATTTTGCAGATTCAATGGATCTGGGCAGCACCGGCACGGGAAGCGGAAGTTTGTCGCAACCCCTGGAGAGCAAGAGCGACGCCCCGTTCAGCCTGGGAGAGATAGATTTCGGTGACGAACTTACGTCGGTTGCTGTTCAGCAGGTGAACCCGGATGAATTGAAGCCGTCCCAGGAGATTCTGTTTGCTCCACTTGCTGAAACCGAGTCGAAAGAACAGCCTCAGCTGGATGCCGCGTCATTTACTCCCGCAACGGAATCCGCAGATGAGGAACAACCTCCCCTGCCGATAGCCTCGCGTCGTAAGCAATCACCCCTGTTCAACGGCATGCTGGCGGTCGGAGCCTGTGTTGTCATGGCGCTGCTGGGGTACATCGGCTACACGACACTCTCTCCCGGCAGCGGCAAGAGCACTGAAGAAAGCGGAAAAATAAGCGTCAGCGGCGTTAAAGCTTCATTCGTCAAGAATGTTTCCGCCGGGGAGCTGCTGATTATTACCGGTGAAGCGCTTAACGAATATTCCAAGCCGCGAGCGTCCCTGCAGGTCAAGGGGATGGTGTATGACGCCGCCGGGCAGGAGGTGGCCAGCAAAACTGCCTTCGGCGGGAACCCCCTGACAGAGGAACAGCTGAAAGGGATGCCGCTTGAAAAAATCGAGGCGACCATGGCCAACCAGCTCGGTGATTCACTGGCGAATCTTGAAGTTGCCCCCGGTAAAGCGGTACCGTTCGTTGTAGTGATCTCGAAAATCCCTGCCAATGCCAAGGATTTCGGGGTAGCAGCGGCCGGTTCGGTGGCGGCAGCCGGGAAGTCGCAGTAATCCGAGTCTCTTGCAAAATTTTTAAACCTGAAAACGGCAGTTCTCATAACACGGAGCAACGGAGCAACGGAGAAATCAAGGCATTACAGGAGAAAGCACACCCATCAACAGGGTGAGTTACAAAACTGCTTTTTCTATAAAATTCTTCTTTATTTGTTTCTCCGTTGCACGGTTGCTCCGTGTTTCAAATGCTTTTTTCAGGTTACATTGAGTTCGCAGAGTAAAGACAGTCCCAGTGAACAGGGCCGCCGGATGATTTCCGTGCGGCCCTGTGCGTTCATTCTGCCGGGATGACGTGCTACAGAATTTCCACCAGCTTGATATCGAACGTCAGATCGCAGCCGGCCAGCGGGTGGTTGGCATCCAGCGTGATACTGGCGGCATTTGTCTCCGTCACCAGAACCGGCAGCGGCGATCCGTTTTCAAGGATTACCTCCATCTGCTGTCCAACCTGAGGATCTATCCCTTCCGGGAGGTCGCTCCGACTGATCACCGCCACCATCTCATCCGCCCTCTGTCCGTAGGCCTCATCAGCCTGAATCACCACCCTGATGCTCTGTCCCGGTGCAAGCCCGATAACAGCCGTTTCGAACTTCGGCAGCAATGTTCCTGCGCCAATGACGAAATCAAGCGGTTCCGAGGGTGTGCTGCCGCAACTGCAGCCGTTATCGGCGCAGTCGCCCGAATCATCGCTGCACCGGTCGATAAAACCTTCCGAACTGTCGAAAACAGAGCCGTCTTCAAGGGTGCCGGTGTAATGGACCTTGACCCTGTCTCCTGATGTAGCCTGTGTCATCTGTGGTGTCCTTTCGTGCCTGCGCTTTCGGCAGATGATGAGAAAATGGGCGAAGCTGACGTGACCAGTTGGAGGGGGTTGCCGCTCTCAACGCGAATGCGTTTGTGACGAGAGGACTCCCCGGAAACGATTTCGACCGACGCACGTGATACACCGAGAAGTTTTGCGACAAATTCGCGGCACAGCCTGTTGGCAGCTCCGTCAACCGGCGGCGATGTCAAGCGGATTTTGAGTTCATCCCCCTGAATGCCGCAGACCTGATTCTTCGAGGCACGCGGCTGCACGAAAACATTCAGGAAAAGCCCATGTTCGTTGATAGTCAGAAAAGGGTAGTCAGACCGGCTCATTGCTGGTCAGCTGGCGGGCAAAACTGTCGAGAAGCCCTTTAAAGCTCATCTCAAACTGGACCTTCTGCCGGCGGACGTCTTCAATGCGGGCCTTCAGATCACCGAGCTGCCGTTCGGCATCGGCCACAATCCGCTCGCCTTTCAATTCAGCCTCGGAGACGATCAGTTCAGCCTCCTTGCGGGCATTGACCTTCATCTCTTCAATGACCCTCTGGGCGGAGAGCAGGGTTTCGCGAAGTTCCCGTTCCTTTTCAGCCATGTCAAGAACTTCGCGGTTATGACGGGCCTGGATCTCCTTCAGCTCATTGTTCTCGCGGATCAGCATTTCCATCTCGCCGGCCACCGTCTGCAGGAAGGCATCCACGTCGTCAGGATCAAGTCCCCTGAAGGTCTTGACTTTGAACTGCTGCTGCTGAATATCGAGCGGGGAGATTTTCATTCTGGTCAACCTCTCAATTTAAGTGACATGCCGGTACTGATCAGATAGTGGTAGGCGGTGTCGAGAACAACAATCTGCAGCACATAAATGGCAGCAAAGGCAACCAGCGGCGAGATGTCAAGCATGCCGGTGTCGGGCATTCGCTGACGGATGCGCCGCAGAACCGGCTCGGTAATCCGCTGGATAAAATTAACGATTGGATTGTAGGGATCTGCATTGACCCACGAGATGATTACGCTGGCGAGCAGAACGTATTTGTAAAGTGTCAGCAGCCCGTTGGCAAGCTCGGTGATTTTGGCCAGTGCCAGCAGGATATTTGCAAAAAGAATCACGGGGATGCTCCCAGATGTTGGCATCAATAATGGCGCACTATGACCTAAATGCCTGATAAAGTCAAAACAGAATGATTGCCGCCGGGGGCGCTTGCCATGTCAGCGCCTCTCTGCTATACAGGCATGCCAACGCATCAACCCGGAAGGAGAACCATTGATGAGCAGGAAGACTACCGCATTACTGCTTTCGGCGCTGGTAATGCCGGGAATCGGTCAGCTTTACCTCGGTCGCAAGGCGCTTGGCGGCATCATCATTGTTCTTGTTAATCTGGTGCTGCTGTTGGCACTGTTTGTCCTGCTGCGGGCGCTCTCCCCGGTCATTGCAGCGCAGATTTCCGGCGGTGCCGTCAGCATATCACCTGGCGAGGTTCTTGCGGCCCTCGAAGGTTCGAGTCTGTTCGGCAAGGGGGTGCTGGCGGCATTTTTCTGCATCTGGGCGTTTTCGCTGGCTGATATTCTCAGGTGGCGCGAAGATGGGTGACTACCGGTCGTACGGATGTTTGCGTTTGACTAACAGTGTTATTTTGTGAGATAAGGAAGCGCTCTTACTACCGAAAGAAATTCGCGTGTCCCTGACAGGCGAACACGGGGTTACTCTCTCATGATCGTATCGAAAATCATCGGCAGCGGTTCGTGCCTGCCTGACCGTGTGATACCCAACAGCCATTTCGACTACCTGGTGGAAGATGCCGACGAGTGGATCTACTCCCGCACCGGCATACGGGAACGACGCTTTGCCCACGCCGACCAGTCCACGTCGGATCTGGCCACAATCGCGGCGAAAAACGCCCTTGAAGCGGCCGGCATCGATGCATCCGCTTTGGACTGCATTGTTGTCGGCACATCGACGCCTGACATGAGCCTCCCTTCAACCGGCTGTATGGTGCAGGAAAATATCGGTGCCAAAAAAGCCTTTGCTTTTGACATCAACGCCGTCTGTTCCAGCTTCGTCTACGCGCTGGAGATAGCTGATAATTTTATAAAATGCGGTAAATATCGCACTGTCATGGCCATCGGAGCCGACACCTATTCAAAAATTCTCGACTTCAACGACAAAAATTCCTGTCCGCTTTTCGGCGACGGTGCCGGGGCCGCCATTCTGAGCAGCGGCGGTAGCGAAAGCGAAGGAGTCCAGCACACCTACATGCGCAGCGACGGTCAGGGGTGGCCGCTGATCCAGGTGCCATCGTCAGGGTCGCGTCGGCCGGTCACCGCAGAAACGATCGAAGCCCGCGAGATTTACTTCCAGATGGCCGGCAAACAGGTGTATGTCTTTGCCACGGACGTGATCCCCGACATCATCAACACGCTCTGCGCAAAAGCCGGCATCACCCCTGCCGACCTGAGCTACATCATTCCCCACCAGGCCAATGTGCGCATGATCGACTTCATCTCCAAGAAAAGTACGTTCCCCAAGGAGCGCTTCCTGCTCAATCTCGACCGCTGCGGCAACACGTCGGCTGCCTCGGTGGCGCTGGTGCTGGACGAAAACCTGCGTAACGGAACCATCAGGAAGGGGGATCTGGTGCTTGCGATGGGCTTCGGCGGCGGACTTACCTGGGGTGGCCTGCTGATTCAGTTCTGACGGAGCTCCTTCAGTACCCGCTGTTACTCTCCGCTGCGGCTGAAACGGTAGCCGACACCCCGCACCGTCAGGAAATGTGTGGGGTGCGACGGGTCCGGCTCAAAATATTTCCTCAGCCGGACGATGAAGTTGTCCAGGGTTCTGGTCTCGGTGTCGCTACTGTAGCCCCACACGCTCTGCAGCAGATCGCCGCGCTGGACGGGACGTCCCTCTTTGCGGAAGAACAGCGCCAGCACCCGCACCTCCATTTCAGTCAGATCAATCTCTCCCTGGGCGGTCCTGGCCCGGTACGACAGCAGAAAAACCTCATTGTCGCCGAAGCGATACCCCTCTTCAACCGGGTCGGGGCGATACCATGAGGAACGCCGCAGCATCCCTTTGACTCTCAGCAGGAATTCCAGCAGGTTGAACGGTTTTGTCAGATAATCGTCGGCACCGTTTTCCAGCCCTTCGACCCGGTCGGCGTCATCGGAGCGGGCGGTCAGCATCAGAATCGGAACGCGGGGCTCCTTCCCGCGTATTGCCGCGCAGGCCTGGAATCCATCCATGCCGGGGAGCATGACGTCCAGAATCACCAGGTCGAAATGATCCACTTCCAGGGCATCGAGAGCCCGTTCCGCATTCTCGAAATGGCTGACCCGCAACCCCTCCTCTTCCAGATTGAAGCAGATGCCGCGGGCAAGATGAATCTCATCTTCCACCAGCATGATATGCGGCTTTTCGTCGAACATAATGCTTCCTTATAATGCCGGCAGCCTGACGGTAAAGGTGCTCCCTTTTCCCAGTCCGTCGCTGGCCACCGCGACGGTGCCGCCGTAACTCCGGACAACCGAATCGACAATATAGAGTCCCAGGCCGGTTCCTCGCACACTCTCACCCGGCGGCTGCACCCGGTAAAAGCGCTCAAATACCTTTTTCAGCTCTTTTTTGTCAATACCCCTCCCCTGATCCTGCACCGAAAGCTGCACCCAGCCTGCTGTCCTGTTGAGGCGAACCGTAATTTCGGGGCTCTGGGTGGAATACAGCGCTGCATTTTCAAACAGGTTACGGATCACCATGCCCATCTCTTCAGGGTCCACTTCGACCATCACTGCCGGTTCGGCCTCCACGGTTATTCCTCCACCCTGCGGCAGCACGGCACGTTCTCTTGCAACATGTTCTGAAACCAGAACCGTCAGGTCGGTTGCGCGCCGATCGGCCGGCTTACGGCGCTGTTCCAGCCGTGCCGCCATCAGCAGGTTGTTGATCAGGTAGTGCAGGCGTCCGGTATCGGCCAGCATGGTTGCTACAAACGATTCCAGGCGCTCCTCATTGGGGCGCCGCAGGCGGATTGTCTCCAGATGCAGCTGGATTGAAGCGAGCGGGGATTTCAGCTCGTGGGTGACCTGGGAGATGACATTGCGCTGCTGCTGGTAGAGGTTCGACTGACGGTTCCAGTACACAAAAATGACGTACACCCCCACCAGAATCAACGCCAGCATGACCAGTCCTTCAACCATGACCGGCCAGTTGGCCCCCTGCCCGAGCAGTTCGGGGCGGTATTTCTCCGCCAGCTCCCTGAATTCGCGGTGTTTACCGATGAACCAGTAAATCCAGAACACCACGACGGTTATCCAGACCAGCTGGATGGCGATTAGAGCCATAATCGGGTGGAAAATGCGGCGCAGGATGTTCATATCACCTTTCAGTGGAGGAAAGCGGCGGATTGATTCTGCTCACTTGCGCGAAACGGGCTGTTCTGATATGTTCCCCCGTCAGATTACCTGAAACCAGAGCGGAGAACCAGTACATGAGCAGTGTCAACACAAAACGGTTACAACGAACCATGATGATTTACCGCATAGTCCAGACCGCCCTGGTCGGCCTGCTGGTATTCATGGCGATCAATTTCCAGGGGCTGTTCGCCCAGCGTGGCAAACCGGAACATTTTACCACCAGTCTGCTGGGCGCCATAATCGTACAGCTTTTACTCATCTGGCCGGTCTACAAACTGGCCTGGCGCGATGCGGGCATCGAGATCGAGGGGAGCGCACCGAACCTTTCCAACGAGCAGCAGGCCGCCCTGCGTAAAAAGCGGCTGATCGGCGACCTGTGGAAGTTTTCTGCGGTGGCCTTTTTCATCGCCTTTGTTGCCCTGGCCCCTGATGCAAAAAAAGCTGCCGGTGCCCCGCTGATTCTGGCGGCGACGATCTATTCGTTCCTGCTGACCTGCCTGATGTACTTTCAGTGTTTCAATTATAGCCTGAAAAAACGGCTTAAGGAATCCGGGGGCTGAAAAACTCCGTCATCCCGGCGAATACCTCCGCCGAATCCCCGCTGAAGACCTCCGTGTCGGGCAACGATTTCAAAAACGTCCGACCGTAATTCTTGTTCAGAATCCGGGGATCGAGAATCAGAACCGCTCCGCGGTCATCGCGGCTGCGGATCAGCCGTCCGAAGCCCTGACGAAATTTGATCACCGCCTGGGGGAGGGAAAATTCCCTGAACGGGTCACCGCCGTCGCTCTTGATCTTTTCAGCGCGGGCCTGCTGTACCGGCTCCGTCGGTACCTGAAAGGGGAGCCGGGTAATAACCACCAGCCGCAGGGCCTCTCCCTTGACATCCACCCCCTCCCAGAATGAATCGGTGCCGAAAAGCACCGCATCCTGCTGGCGTCGGAACTGTTTCAGCAGTTCATGACGGCCGGTATCCCCCTGTTTGAGTAACGGCAGCCCCAGCTTGAGCAACTGCGGGGCGAGGGCTGCGTGAACACGGTTCAGCAGTTCATATGACGTGAACAGGATAAATGCCCCGCCCCTCGAAATTGTAATCGCCCGGCAAATGTGTTCCTCAAGCGCCTTCCGGTAGCCGTCGGCGTCCGGCTCCGGCATCCCTCCGGGCACACCCACAAACACCTGACGGGCATAGTCGAAGGGGGATGTCAGCCGCAACTCCTGCAGGCGTTCAGAGGGAAGCAGGCTGAAGCCGGTTCTTTTTTTCAGGTAGCTGAAGGCGCCGCCGACCGTCAATGTTGCCGATGTCACCACAATCGTTCTGAGTTTGTCCAGAACGGTCTCCTTGAGCTGAGCCGACACGTCAAGCGGTGCCGCACAGATTCTGGCCTGCACGCCCCGTGCGCCGCTGCTGGTTTCGATCCAGCGGCAGTACCCGTGTGCCTCGCCGATAATGAACAGCAGCCCATCGGCAACTCCCTGTAGACGCCCTTCGATGCCGCCGGTATCAACCAGCGTATCGGCCAGTTTCTCCTGCAGTTTCTCCGGCAGATCCTGACAGCGTCGGATCAGGGTTCGCAGGGCGGAGGTGTAATCGTTGATGCTTTCGGCCAGCGACTTCATCCGCTGGCGGCATTCCTGCCAGAAGGGGGTAGCCTCTATCTGGGCGGTGATGCGCAGCTTGCTTTCCCGCTTCCTCCGGTCATCGTTACCACTGTTTGCTGCCCCGCTGTCGCGGGTGACTGTCAGTGCCAGCCAGTCCAGGGTCTGCTCGGTCAGTCCCGTCAGGTCGTGGGATTTTGGCTGCAAGTGGCTTTCCAGCAGGCCGGAAAGCTCGGCGTAGAGCCCCTCCTGGGATTCCGGCAGGTCACGGGAAATCCGGGACGAGATAACTGTCAGCAGGCCGGCGCGGCCCGCCTTGTGGGGCATCAACCGCTGCAGCTGTTTAAGAATCGTGTTCCGCGTGATGGTCAGGGAGAGATGGCTGGTGGCCACATCTTCAAGGTGATGCCCCTCGTCGAAAATCAGGCGGGTAAAGGGTGGCAGAATGGCGGTGGCGTCATAGCCTGTCTCCTGGCGCAGGACGATGTCCGACAGCAGCAGGGCATGATTGACCACCAGTACCCGGGCGGAGGATGTTTCGCGGCGGGCGCGGTAGAAAAAGCAGCGGTTGAAATGTTTGCAGCGCGAGCGGCTGCACTGGTCAGCTTCGCAGCAGAGTTCCTCCCAGGTCGTGTGATGCGGCGTGAAGCCCAGGTCGCTGCGGCAGCCGTCTGAGCTCTCCCGGCTCCACTCGATGACGGCGGTTACCTCGGTCGAGCTGTCGTCGGGGAACAGGGAGGGTTCCGCTTCGGCCTGTTCAAGTTTGCGCAGGCAGACATAATTGCTGCGTCCCTTGACCAGCAGCGCCTTGAACTCCACCGAGGAGTTGCGGGCCAGAAAGGGGAGATCTTTTTTGATCAACTGCTCCTGCAGGTTGATGGTGTTGGTTGAAACGACAATCCGCTGGTTGTTGCGTATCGCCCACAGGATCGCCGGTGCCAGGTAGGCCAGCGATTTTCCGGTTCCGGTTCCCGCCTCCACCAGAACTACGCCGTCATGGTTGAAAGCCTCTGCCACGGCAAGGGCCATCCGCAGCTGTTCGTCGCGCTGTTCATACCCCTTCAGCTGTGACATCATGCCGCCGGCCGAAAAGATACGGCCGATTTCGTCCAGCTGCAGCGGTTCCCCCTTTTTCTCGGAGAAGGGGGAGACAACCTGATAGCATCGGCTGCAGTCATTGTCGATGATCAGAAATCCGATCCCCTGGTTGCCGGCTATGGAGGCGATGTCCATATCAGCGGCCGACGGGGTCAGATCACCGGAGGGGTGATTGTGGATCAGCACGTCCCCACCCGATGCCCGGCTTATGATCGCCGGAACTGCGTGGCTTGTACCCCGTGCTATGGCTTCTGTCTGCACGACGACCCCATCGAGATCGGTCTGACCGATAAAGAATACTTCGTTACCGCCGGCGGCTGAAATTTCATAACGTATCAGGGCGCGGCACTCACTGGCGATCTGTTGATTCATGTCATGTGTATACCAGTAACGGCGAATATGCAGCAAGGCAAAAGCATGGCCGAATAACGCTGCGATGACGTTGCAGCGAGGGGTAGTTCGCGAATAACAGACGGAATTCAACAGCTTGCAGACGGCTGTCGCTGCAAGTTCGGCTGTACTTTTGCCGCTAAAGGGTATATAAGGTGCTGCGTTCAGAAACTGTACAACTGAAAGGCTGATACCATGAAAATTTCGCGATTGCTGCCGGTCATCTTATGTGTGCTGATAATGGTCTATGGTGCGGGGTGCGGATCGAAAAGCAACTCGCTGGCATCATCTCTTGCGGGCGTAACGGTGGTGGCTGCAAGCCAGCAGACCACGATCACCTGGACAAAAGGGGCGACGTCCAAAGCGACGGCATTCAACCTCTACTGGTCGAACGTAGCGGGAGTCACCAAAAGTTCGGGGAAGAAAATCGCCAATGTGACCAGTCCGTACGTTCACACCGGCCTGACTAACGGCCTGACCTATTACTATGTGATCACCGAAATAACCGATGGAGCCGAAGGGGGCGAGAGCCCGGAAGCCTCAGCAACTCCCAAAGAGGATGCATCGTCGCTGACAAATATCTCGGCTACCGCTTTAAACCAGCAGACCACCATCAACTGGACCAAGGGTTCTTCGTCAAAGGCAACGGCGTTCAATATCTACTGGTCATCAATACCGGGCGTCACAAAAAGTTCAGGACTGAAAATCGCCAATGCGACCAGTCCCTACATACACAGCGGTCTGACCAACGGAGTCACCTATTACTACGTGATAACCGAGCTTGCCAGCGGTATCGAAGGACTTGAGAGCCAGGAAGTATCAGCCACTCCCAGGGCGGACCTCTCATCACTCACCGGTTTGTCGATCACCTCCGCAAACCAGCAGACGACGATCAGCTGGGCAAAGGGGTCATCCTCAAAAGCGACGGCATTTAACCTCTACTGGTCCACATCACCAACTGTTTCGCAGGCCACGGGGCAGAAAATCGCCAACGTGACCAGTCCGTACACTCACACCGGTCTGACCAACGGTGTCACCTACTACTATGTGATTACCGAAGTAACTACCGGTTATGAAGGACTGGACGGTCCGCTGCTTGCGGCAGAGCCCAAGGCGGATGTTCCCGAAGCTCTCAGCGGGATTACGGTTTATCCGCTTGATTCGAGCGTCAAACTTGCGATTGTACGAACCAGTTCGGCCAGTAACGCAAAATATAACATCTACTGGTCGGCTACGAACAATTCGGTTTCCACAAAAATAACCAATGCGTTCGGTAGCGGCAGCACCTTCCTGCATACCGGACTTGCCAACGGAACTCCTTACTACTACTCCTTTACAGTCGAGACGCCCGACGGTGAGAGCAGGAAGAGCCAGGCAATCATGGCGGTGCCTTCGACCGAAGTTTCAATGACAAACTATGTCCTGGGGATCAGCAGCCCTCGCATTGCAACGCCCACGGCATTGAGTGCAACAGGCAAAAACCAGACTGTCTCTCTCGTCTGGGATATGCCGGCAAAATCAATCCCGACAATCTTTGATCCCGCAAGTCTTCCCGTATCGCCGCCGACCTATATCTCCACCTACACCCTCTACTGGTCGAAGGAGTACATCAAAAACCCCACCCAGGCCTATAAGCTTCAGTTCACCGGCGACTCGAAAACGAAACTCCCCTTTACGTTCGATCACAATACGGATCTGACCAATAATACACTCATCTACTACATGGTAGGCGCAACGGCTGCAGTAGATAAGGATGGCCTGCCATTGAAGAAAGCTGACGGCACCGCGCTTCCGGCGTTTGAGAGTGGTACAAGCAGCCAGATCGCTGTTGTTCCGGTTATCCGCAAGCCGACGGCCCCGTCCGGACTGACCGTAACATCGGGTTCCCAGCAGATTTCGCTGAAATGGAATAAGGATTCGTCATCCAGTGCCTATTACAAAATTTATGTATCGAATACGCTCTATCCCAACCGGGACGACCTGTTAGCTCAGGGGCGACAGGTCACAACGGCGAGTACGAGCTACACGCATACGGGACTTCAATCAGGCAAGACGTACTATTATGTGGTAACTGCAGTGGATGAGGCGGAGAGTTCACCCAGCGCGATGGTTGCAGTTGCTTTGCCGTGAACCGGCTTAATGGCGCACCCACGCTATCGGTAATCACGGTCTGCCGTAACAGCCAGGCCACAATAGGCGAAACGTTACACTCGGTTGCCGGACAGACGTATAAAAACGTAGAACATATAATTATCGATGGACTTTCCACGGATGCCACCCTGGAGATCATCGGAAACACCGTACCGCATGTACAGCGAATACTATCTGAAAAGGATAATGGCATATATGACGCCATGAACAAGGGGCTGGCCCTGGCACGCGGGGACATCGTCGGTATTTTGAACTCCGATGACCGCTATGTTGACAATGATGTTCTTGGCAAGGTCGCACAGGCGTTTTCGGCTCTCGATATCGATGCCGTGTGGGGTAATATTCATTTTGTGTCTGCCCGTGACAGCGGCAAAATTGTCAGGTCGTGGAGGTCAAGCCCCTTCACGCCGGGCGCCTTTGCGGAAGGATGGCATCCTCCCCATCCGTCCTTCTTCGTGAAGAAAAGCGTGTATGAGTCATGCGGGTACTTTGATACCCGCTTTAAAGTTTCAGCCGATTTCGAACTGATGCTGCGGTTTCTGGAGAAGAACAGGATCAAGGGGTACCATCTCGACGAATTTCTGGTGAACATGCGCATGGGGGGGGCCAGTACGGGAAGCATCAGAAATATCATTACGGGCAATCTCAATATTCTACGCGCCTTCAAAAAAAACGGAATTCCTGTCACTCCGCTGTACCCGTTCAAACGGCTGGTGCCGAAACTGCGACAGTTTCTGATAAAGGGTTCGGATGAATAGGCTTCTGCTGATCGGCGGTTCCGGTTTTGTGGGCACGCGTCTGCTTGAGCGGGTCCGGCAGAGCCATCACTGCATGCTGTTCGACAAGCAGGTGAATGATGCGTTTGCAGCCATTACCATTCAGGGTGATGTGCGCGATCTGCAGGCGCTGAAGGGAGCCATGCGGCATGCCGACACGGTCGTTCTGCTGGCGGCGGAGCACCGCGATGACGTTCAGCCGGTGTCGCTGTACTATGACGTGAACGTGGAGGGCGCCCGCAACGTACTGGCCGCAATGGACGAATGCGGCGTCACCAGAATTATTTTTACCAGCAGCGTGGCCGTGTATGCTCTGGGTACCAGTGGAGCGCTGAGCGAGGAACACCCCACTGCACCCTGGAATCACTACGGAAAAAGCAAGCTGGCCGCAGAGGATCTGTTGCGGGAATGGTGTGAGAGCGGGGCAGGACGGTCACTGGTCATCGTGCGCCCCTCAGTGATTTTCGGCGAAGGCAACCGGGGTAACGTATATAACCTGCTCAGGCAGATTGCCTCCGGCAGATTCATGATGATCGGTTCCGGCCAGAACAGAAAGTCGATGGCCTACGTAGGTAATGTGTCAGCTTTCATTGAATTCCTGATCGAAAACATGGGGGCAGGGCAGCAGCTGTTCAACTACGTAGACATGCCTGACCTGTCAATGAGCTCGCTGGTCTCTCTGGTTGGCGAGAGTCTCGGCAGAAGCGCTTCCCGCCTGCGCCTGCCATACAGCCTGGGGATGCTGGGGGGATACGGCTGCGACCTGATCGCCAGAATTAGCGGGAGAAAACTTCCGGTCAGTGCGGTGCGGGTGAAAAAATTTTGTGCGGCTACCAGGTTTGATGCGACCAGAGCCCACAGCTGCGGATTTGTACCCCCCTGCACACTTGAAGAAGGGTTACGCATCACGTTGAAAAGCGAATTTGACGGAGAAATCCGTATCGGACAGATACCCGGATAACTGCCTCGTTCCGTTGTACTGCATGTAACAAAGGTGCCTTGATGCTTTATGTTCTTACCATAGCCGCGTTTACCTCTCTCAGTGTTGCTCTGCTGCTGTTACGCTATCTGCACCTGCATCTGCACCTGACAGGTGATCCCTGCAATCAGGGGCCTCAAAAATTCCACATCGGCAGAACCCCCCGGGTGGGTGGTGTTCCTATTCTGGTCGGTATGGTTGCCGGCATGCTGGTGTTCGTATTCAGGGAAAAGCTCCCCTGGACAGCTGCCCTGGCGTGGCTTGCCCTGCTGCCGGTTTTTGCTGCCGGGCTTGCCGAGGATCTGACCAAGAAGGTTAAGGGGCGTTGGAGGCTGCTGGCGTCCTTTGTTTCTGCGGGGCTCGGTTGCTGGCAGCTGGGGGCGGTTATCACCCGTCTTGACATTCCCGGCATTGATACTCTCCTGGCCACGGTTCCGTGGATAGCAGTACTGTTTACCGTTGTGGCAGTCGGCGGGCTCTGCCATGCCCTCAACCTGATTGACGGCTACAACGGTCTGGCCGGTGGGGTAGGCGTCATTATTCTGCTCTCATTGGGGTATGTGGCATTTTCGGTCGGAGACCGGCTGCTTTTGGGGGTCTGTCTTGTGACCATCGGGGCTACGGCAGGATTTCTGGCCTGGAACTTTCCCCGTGGCCTGATCTTTGCCGGTGACGGCGGAGCCTATCTGCTGGGCTTCATGATCGCAGAAATTTCCGTGCTGCTGGTAATTCGTAACCCGCAAGTATCCCCCTGGTTTCCCTGTACTCTGGTCATGTACCCGGTCTGGGAGACTGTTTTTACCATGTACCGCCGGAAAGTTATCAGGGGGCGGGCGACCGGACTGCCCGATGCGCTTCATCTCCATCAGATGGTATTCAACCGGCTCGTCCGCTGGACGGTCGGTGCGCGGGAAGTTAAAAACCTGCGGCGGCGTAACGCCATGACAACCCCCTACCTGTGGGGTATGGGACTGCTGACGGTCATCCCGGCGACACTGTTCTGGAGATACACGCTGGTGCTGCAATTCTGCAGCCTGTCGTTCATCGTGTTTTATGTATGGCTGTATCAACGACTGGTCCGTTTCCGGGCACCGCTCTGGCTGATGATGCATAGAAGCTCGGATACAAACCGCGAGTAGACCTTTCGGCATGAAAAACTTTTTGATAGATTGGAGAGATAACTCGTGCCGGAGAACCATTTCGGTTGTAGTGCTGAGCATAGTTGTTACGATTATGCTGTATGGTGGAGCGCTTCAGAGATGGTGGTGCTGTGATGACCCGCAGATTCTCAAACATGCACTGACCTACTCCCCGTGGGAATACTTCTCGAAACCTGACGTCTGGCGGGCTATGGTCCCCTACAGCCTGACTCCGTGGCTTGGCCTTACCTATGACCTTGACCATACTCTTTTCGGCCTCAACCCCACAGGCTATTACGCGCACAACCTGTTAATTATTGCCGCATGTGCCAGTCTGATATATCTGATTGCCCGGCAGTGGACAGACGACTGGCACGCGACCGGTGGAGCTTTACTGTTTCTGGTTGGCTCTCCGGTCATGACGGCCTCCCAACAGCTGATGGTACGTCATTATGTTGAAGGGCTCTTTTTTTATCTTGTTGCCATCTGGTTGATCATGAGGGCGCTCAGGCTGCAGACTGATCAATCAGGTTGGTTCGCAGGAGTTGCATTTGCGATAGCTGCAACCGCAAAGGAACTGTATTTACCCGTGGGGTTTGTGCCGTTTCTTTTGCCGATTGGAACATTCAGACAGCGTCTTATGGTAGCATGGCCTCTGCTGCTGGTCATGCTGTTGTATGTGCCGTGGCGCTGGTACATGCTTGGTGATGTTGTTGGTGGTTATACCCCATCGGGAGAACTGGGCCGCAGTGATTTCATGAATGCTCTGGGTCAGTTCACCACTATTCCCGGTATGTTGCTTGTAATGCCGTGGCTTGGGGTGTCGGTTGTTACGGTAGCCACGCTGTACCTGGTGTTCCGGAGTAAAAAAAACTGGTGGGCGCTGCTCCTGCTGATTTCGTTGCCGGTATTACTATTGACGCCTCTGATTCCGCTGGCCCGTATGCCTGGCCTGGGAGCCGGTTCGGAGCGTTATTTTATTGTTGTATGGGCGGCAGTTTCGATCGGGAGCGCTGTTGTACTCGGACTTATAGCGGCAAGGCATACCCCCGGAATACGCATGGCTACACTGACGGCGTTGTTGGTATTAATCGGTTCCGCATGGTTAACTGCCCATCGTGTGGCTGCCCATGTCCTCCCGACACTGTACGAGCAGGAGGTGCAGGGGAGGGCCCTGATTACCTCAGATGGTAACGATGTCATCTATCTCACACCAGCAGTGGCAGCATGGTATGTCACGGGCATTATTGATCTGCGCAAATTATATGGCCAGACAGGCCCCCCGCCCCGGTTGGTTGCTGATGAGTTTGATTTGAATGAAATCCCCCCGGTTGGTCGCCACATCTTGCGTTTTGACCATACACACAATACGATGGCTGATATCACGGCTCAGGTATCTCACGACCTTATAAAATGGCGTAAGAACGTGCGGCAGGCCCCGCTGTCAGTTACCATGTCATATAATACCGTAACAAAGTCGATGAATTGGCAGCTTGGGCCATATATCACGGGGAGTTATACGTTTCTATTGGAAAGCGGAAGACAGCCGGTTCCACCTCGAGGGGCGCTTCGCATTGATAAACCACCTGACAGCAACGTATTCAGGTTCCGGTATGATGATCCTGATGGCTGGATCGCCTACACTCCGCCACTGCGTTTGGATCAGAACTACCGGGTTAGCTGGCATGGAACCGGCGTTCCCGTAGCTAACAGGTGATAGCCGTTACCGCATGCAGAATACACAGGCCATGAATACTACACTTCACATACAACATACCGACCGCTGTACGCTTTCGATTATCTGTCCCATGTGCAATGAGGAAGAATCGCTGGAGATTTTTTTTGGACGTTTACTGCCGGTCCTGCAAGGAACCGGAGAGACGTTCGAGATCGTCTGTGTCAATGACGGCAGTCGTGATACCACGCTTGACCTCCTGATTGCCGCCCGTGAACAGGAGCCACGTATCCGGGTACTGAATCTCTCCCGTAATTTCGGCAAAGAGGCGGCACTTACCTGTAGCATCGACTATGCAGTGGGGGCCGCGGTGATTCCCATTGACGCAGATCTGCAGGACCCGCCGGAGTTGATTACGGAAATGATACACCTGTGGCGTCAGGGATTCGATGTTGTGCTGGCCCAGCGGACTGACCGATCGACGGACGATTTTCTGAAACGCACGACAGCAGAGTGGTTTTACCGGCTGCACAATTCCATTTCAGATGAGACCATACCTGCAAACGTAGGCGATTTCCGGCTGATGGACAGAAGAGTCGTTGAGGCATTGAAATCGCTTCCCGAGCGCCGCCGGTTTATGAAAGGGCTCTTTGCCTGGGTAGGTTTCCGCCAGGCGGTCATACCGTACCGGCGTTGCGCCCGTCAGGCAGGTACCAGCAAATTTTCCGGCTGGCGCCTGTGGAACTTCGCCCTGGAGGGGATTACCTCATTCTCCACGGTTCCGCTGCGGGTGTGGACGTACCTGGGGCTGATGTTCGCGCTGCTGGCGTTTGTCTACGCGGTATTTATCATGGGCAGGGTGGTCTTGCTGGGCAAAGATACCCCGGGATACGCCTCGCTTATCACGGTTATCCTCTTTCTTGGCGGGATACAGCTGGTCGGGCTTGGCGTGCTTGGCGAGTACCTGGGGCGGATTTACAGCGAGTCCAAAGGCCGTCCGGTGTATATTGTGAGAGACCACTACGACCATGAATCCTGAAGTTTACCTTGAAATGGCCGAGTTACAGGCGGAACACTGGTGGTTTGCGGCCCGCAGGAAGAACATTGCAGCGGTGATCCGTCAGCTGTCATTGCCTGCACAGGCCGAAATCCTTGAGATTGGCTGTGGAACCGGCGGCAACCTGGCCATGCTGGCGGAATTCGGCAACCTCCGGGCTATGGAATACGATGACTACGCCCGCAGCATTGCAGCACGCGTCTCCGGTTTTCCGATTGCTTCAGGAGGTTTGCCCGAGCCGGTACCCTTTGATGACGGCCAGTTTGACCTGGTCTGTCTGCTGGATGTACTCGAACACATCGAAGATGATGGTGCGGCGCTTGCGCGGATCAGACGTCTGCTGAAACCGGGGGGACTGCTGCTGGTCACGGCTCCTGCCTACGGATGGCTCTATTCGGCTCACGACCGTGCCCATCAGCATCATCGGCGCTATTCGGCGGGCCGGTTCCGGCAGCTGTCGGAAGCGGCCGGTTTTACAGCACGCCGTCAGGGATATTTCAACACACTGTTGTTTCCTCTGATTGCGGCACTGCGCCTGGCCCGGAAACTGGTCGGCAGTACCGCAGAAAAATCGGATGCTGCCGTGCCTCCTCCATTCGTCAATGCCCTGCTGAGGGCAGTTTTCGCTGCTGAATGCTGTGTGCTGCCGTGGAGGTTCTTTCCGTTCGGTTCTTCCGTGATTGCGGTGATTGAGGCGCGAGCCGGAGACGAAACGGTGGAGACCATCGGCAATTCTTCATAACGTATCCCTCCCGATAAAAAATCCTGCAGGGTTGACATTAGCGGTTGCCGTTCTTATATATGTAACCTGTTGCAGCTACATCCCAAAAATTGAAAGGCACAAGGTCGATCAGTCACATCATGCGCGCATTTCTTAACAAGTTTTCCTCCTTTTTTATCTTTGCCGGCCTGTTCAGCTTCATTATCAACATGCTGCTGCTCACGCCGTCGCTGTACATGCTGCAGGTCTATGACCGCGTTCTCGGCAGCCGCAGCGAAGAGACCCTCTGGATGCTGACCCTGATTCTGGCGGTGGCACTGCTGGTGATGAGTGCCATGGAGCTGGTCAGAACCAAGCTGCTGATCAAGGCCAACAACGCCATCGACGCCATGCTGGCCCCCTATCTGCTGCACAAGATGATCATCGGCGCCACCTCGCCGGAGGGGAATACCTATCCCCACGGCCTGAAGGACCTTGCCGCAATCAAAGGCTTTCTGACCGGCAACGGCATATTCGCCGTTTTCGATGCGCCCTGGCTGCCGGTGTACCTGCTGATTCTCTGGCTGATGCACCCCCTGCTGCTGGTGGTAGCGATTGTGGGATCCCTCCTGATGATTATCCTGACGATTGCCAATGAAATGGTTACCCGTAACACGATGGCGTCGGCTAACATGGCTGCACAACTGGCGGCTAATTTTGTCAGTGCCGGGATTCGCAATGCCGAAGTGGTCAACGCCATGGGGATGCAGAAGGGGTTGACAAGTCGCTGGGGCGGACTCAATGCCAAGGTGATCGAACTGCAGAATGTGGCCAGCAACCGGGCCGGCATCGTGGGGGGGATGAGTAAATTCGTTCGCCAGTTCCTGCAGTCGGTCATGCTGGGGGCCGGCGCCTATCTGGTACTGCAGTCGCACGGTTTTACGTCGGGCATGATGATCGCCGGCACCATTATTCTGGGTAAGGCGCTGGCGCCGATCGAACACCTGATTGCCACCTGGAAGGGGCTTCTGGAGGCCCGCACCGCCTACGACCGATTGGACACCTTTATCAAGGGACTGGCACAGGAACTGCCAACGATGGAACTTCCTCCGCCGGTCGGGCAGCTTTCTCTCGAAAAAGCGGTCTTTGGTATCCGGGCGACCAACAAGGTTATCATCAAGGATGTCAGCTTTGCCCTGGCTGCCGGAGAATCCCTCGGCATCATCGGCCCCAGTGCGGCCGGCAAATCCTCCCTGGCCCGTCTGATTACCGGTGTCTGGAAACCACTGACCGGCACGGTGCGCCTGGACGGGGCCGATCTGCAGGCATGGGATAAGGGCAATCTGGGACAGTATATCGGCTATCTTCCCCAGGATGTTGAGCTGTTTGCCGGTACGATTGCCGATAACATAGCCCGCCTGGATACGCCGGACGCCGAACGGGTCATTATGGCCGCCAAACTGGCGGGCGTGCACGACATGATCCTGCGGATGCCCGATGGCTATGATACGCAGATCGGCGTAGCGGGGGCAGTTCTCTCGGGGGGGCAGCGTCAGCGGATCGGCCTGGCGCGGGCACTCTTCGGTAATCCGCGCCTGGTGGTGCTGGACGAACCCAATGCCAGTCTGGATGACGCCGGAGAGCAGGCGTTGTTGCAGGCCATTGCCTATCTGAAACAGCTGGGCGCAACGGTAGTCCTGATTACCCACAAGGTCTCGCTGCTGGCGGGGGTTGATAAACTGCTGGTCATGCAGGACGGCGCTTTGGCCGCCTTCGGCCCGCGGGAAGCGGTCATGAACCACCTGGTACAGGCGCAACAGCAGGCCCAGCAGCAGGCGGCCCAGAATGCTCAGGCCGCCCAGGCGATGGGTGTCCCTGTACCTGCAGCTACAGCAGCGGCAGCACAAGGCCGGATATCCGATACGGTGCCCACGGCAACGACTCTGAAAGCAGACACAACCGAGGAGGGCTCCCATGAATGATATCCAGTTAGCTACCGTCCAGGCGGAGCAGCAGAAGCGCCATAACCCCCGCACCATAATCTATACGGGTCTGGGAGTGATCGCCCTCTTCTTCGGCGCATTTGCCCTGTGGGCGACACTGACGCCGCTGCATGGGGCAGTACAGGCCATGGCAGACGTGATTTTCGACAGCCGCCGCAAGACGGTCCAGCATCTCGAAGGCGGGATCGTCAAACAGATTCTGGTCAAGGAGGGTGAAACGGTGACTGCCGGCCAGCCGCTGATAATTCTGGCCGATGAGCAGATCCGTCCGATGGTGGAGATGATGGAGGGGCAGTCGCTTGCCGAAACCGCCGCCCTGGCTCGCCTGGAGGCGGAAAAGGGTGATTTCCCCAGCATATCATTTCCCGCCTCGCTGACGTCAAAGGCCGGTGATCCTGTCGTCGCACGGGTTATCCAGACCGAAACGCGGCTCTTTAACGCCAAACGCGACAGTTACAACAGCCAGATCGCTATCACCAAAAGCCAGATTCAGCAGGTGCAGGAAGAAACCAACGGTTTGAAAGAACAGCTGGCATCCAAGAAAAAGGAAATTGCCGCCCTGACCGAGCAGTTGTCGGCTAACCGCGATCTACTCAAGGATGGCTATGTCACCAAAACGATTGTCCTCGATCTGGAACGGGCACATGCGCGTGAAAGCGGTGAACTTGAGGGGCTGACATCAGCCATTGCCCGTAACAAGCAGCGGCTGGCCGAATACGAACTGCGCCTGATTGCCATCAAAGGCGCCCGTATTCAGGATGCCGCCAACGAGATGAAGGTTTCCACCGCCAAGCGTCTGGAGCTGGAGGAGCGTATCCGCCCCTCCAAAAATGCCCTTGACCGGCAGGTTATCCGTGCCCCGGTCAGCGGCAGGGTGGTCGATCTCAAGGTCACTACGGCCGGCGGTGTGATTGGTAACAAAGAGCCGCTGATGGACATCGTGCCCCAGAGCGACCAGCTGATACTGGAAGCACGTATCGGCGTCAATGACATCAATGACGTCAAGATCGGTCAGACAGCCGATATTACCCTAACAGCGTACAAGGCCAGCAGTACCCCCACCGTCAAGGCCAAGGTGACCTACATCGCCGCCGACCGCCAGGTGAATCGCACCATGCAGGGGGATCTGCCCTTTTATACCGTCAGGCTGGAAGTCGATCCGGTTTCCATGAAAGAGGGGGGCGATCTCAAACTGTATCCCGGAATGATGGCTCAGGTCTCGATTCAGACCTCGCCGCGCACCGCATTCGATTATTTTGTCGGTCCCCTGACACAGCGTATGGGAAAGGCATTCCATGAGAAATAGCATTCGATTCATACTGGTAGCGGCGTTGTTTGCCGTCGTGCCGACGGTGCAGGCGGCGGAAACCCATGACCTGCTCTCGCTGTACGTATTGGCAGCGGCCAAAGATCCCTCGCTCGGCAGGGCGCGGGCGCATCTCGAATCGAGACAGGTCGAAGTTCGCATTGCGACGGCCTACCTGCTCCCCCGTTTGGATGTCAACGCCGGATCGAACCGCATGTGGACTGAAACGCTGCATTACGGACCCAAAACGGTGGAAGGTGCCTATTACGGCTACAACTACGGCGCCAGCCTGAGTCAGCCGCTGTTCAACCTGCCTGCCATCATCAACCGGCTGGACATTGACGCCGGAGTCCGCAGCAGCGATGCAGCGCTCACGGCGGCGCGTCAGGATCTGATGATGCGGCTGGTGGACGCCTATACCCAGCTGTTGAAGGATCGTGTCAGCGAGCGCCTGCTGCAGGACGAGGTCAAGCGTTACGAGCAGATCGCCCGGCAGGCCCAGGCATTTTTAAAGGCCGGAACCGGTGATATCATTACCACCTACGAGGCCCAGGCCCGCCTTGACAGTGCCAAAGCGGAACTGGTGAGAACCGAAGGGATGCGCAAGCAGTCCGCCAAACAGCTGGAAACGCTGGTTGGTATACCGGTCGGCGCCCTCAAGGATCTCGGCGCGACGGCAGCGGAGGGACCGCAGCCGGCAGACGTGAACTACTGGCTCGAACAGACCCGTAAAGTTCAGCCGCAGATACTCCAGGCCCGCGAAGAGCTGTTGCTGGCATCTTCGCAGGTTTCCCAGGCCAGGGCCGAGCATATGCCGACGTTCAACCTGTCCGGTGGTTATTCCGTCAGCAAAGGGAGCACCTTTCTGCCGGAGGTAGAAACCCGTCAATGGTATGCGGGCGTCAATCTGTCGCTGCCGATTTTCCGCGGCGGTGAAACGCTGGCACGCACAGCGCGGGCAAAAGCAGCCGAGTCCGAACGTCGGCTGATCCTGCAG
>Ga0194061_1000209_pt1 | contig 35415 bp, 32 predicted proteins | sample SepL2221m_MetaG_FD_163423 | JGI IMG/M metagenome (GOLD analysis project Ga0194061, IMG submission 163423) | Anoxic zone freshwater microbial communities from boreal shield lake in IISD Experimental Lakes Area, Ontario, Canada - Sep2016-L224-21m | ecosystem: Environmental > Aquatic > Freshwater >... | reverse complement strand
GAAGGAACCAAGAAAAGGCGACCCGGAGGTGCCGGTCGCTGCGCGACTGCCCTGCGATGCTCGCGCCAATGGGCCGGGACCTAAACTCGGCCCACAAAGGACGTGGGCCTCAGACATAGGTCCCGGACGACTCCCATTGTCGCTGCGCTTCTCGGCGTCCCCTACGGGAGTTAAACTCAAAAACGGAACCTTCGCATACGAAGTTTTTCGCTTTTGACTTGGGGCCCCTGCGGCGTCGCCGAGCAACGCAGGCGAAGCGGGGGGGTGTCCGGTCCCGTTGTCTGAGCCCCGCAGGGGCGAGTTCAGGGACCGGCCCGCTTTGCCGAGTAGCGCAGGGCACCCCGAAGGGGCGGCGTCGGGGGTGTGTTTTCTTTGGTTACTTTATTTTGCACAAGCAAAAGAAAGTGACTCGCTCCCCGCAGGGGAGTGAAACCACCCAACTAAACAGAAAGAATCTGCTCGCGCAGCGACAAACGTAAAAGTCACTGGATTCCCGCTTCCGCGGGAATGACGGGAGACGTTGCGAGCAGCCACGCCTGGCGTTAAACGCAACGAGATTGCTTCGTCCCCTCCGGGGATTACCTTCGGGGCATCGGCTTCGCCTCCTCGCAATGACGCCGTGAGGCAACAAGCCGGGAACCCGCTTCCAGAGCGGCTTTGGGCGCCGGCCCCTGAGGCTGGGCCGGGGCCAGGGCTAGGGCGAGATCGACGCCAGGTAGGCGGAAATGGCGATCATTTCCGCTTCGCCGGGCTTTGCCACCACATCGTTCATCAGCACTGCGCCGCTTCGCTATACTCTGCGAACGACAGACCCCGCTCCTTAAAAGGAATCAACGTGCGCCTTTTTCCCTTGCTCGCCGGTGTGGCTATACTTTTGGCTACGTCCGCCCAGGCGCAGACCTACCCGAACCGGCCGCTGCGCATCATTGTTCCGGCCGCGGCCGGCGGCACCATAGACATTCTTGCCCGCGCCTTGTCGGTGCGGCTGGCCGAGGGGCTGGGCCAGCCGGTGGTGGTGGAGAACCGCGCCGGCGCCGGCACCAATATCGGCATGGAGGCGGTGGCAAGGTCCGCCCCCGACGGTTACACCCTGCTCCTTGGCGGGGTCACCATCGCCACCAATCCCAGCCTGTACTCGAAACTGCCGTTCGACCCGGCAAAGGACCTCGCGCCGGTTTCCCTTCTCGTCGCCGCCGGCAACGTGCTGGTGGTCAATCCGGAGCTGCCGGTCAAGACGGTGAAGGAGCTCATTGAGTACGCGCGCGCGCACCCGGGCGAGCTCAACTACGGCTCGCCCTCGACCGGCAGCACGCCGCATCTTGCCGGTGAGCTGTTCGGCGCGCTTACCGGGACAAAACTGGTGCATGTTCCCTACAAGGGTGCGGCGCTCGGGCTCAACGACCTCATCGCCGGCCGGCTGCAACTGTCCTTTGACAATATCCCACCGGCGATTGCGCACATCAGAGGCGGCAAGCTGCGTGCGCTGGCGGTGACCTCGGCGCAGCGCTCGGCGCTGTTGCCGGAGATTCCGACGATGATCGAGGCGGGACTGGCCGGGTTCGACGTGTCGGCCTGGTTCGGCCTGCTCGCCCCGGCGGGCACACCGCGCGAGGCGATTCAGCGCGTGCAGGCCGAGACGGTGAAGGCCTTGCAGGCGGGCGAATTGCGCGAGCGCCTCAACCAGTTCGGCTTCGAGGTCGTTGGCAGCACACCCGAGGCCTTTGGCGCACTGATCCAGTCCGAGATCCTGCGCTGGGCGAAAATCATCCGCGAATCGGGCGCCAGGGCGGATTGAGCACGCTTGGTATTTTCACGTTGCGGCGCTGCGCGTGGCTGTCTAGAAAATACACCGATGACTGGAAAGCCTTGGCTGGCGCGCATCTCCAGTCATCGTCTCTGCGTGTCATTGCGAGGAGGCGAAGCCGACGCGGCAATCTTGTGGTGTTGCGACTGTCGTCACAGGGGCGATGAGATTGCTTCGCTGCGCTCGCAATGACAGCTGAGACAAATTTTGTCTACTGCGCTTATTCCAGTTTGAGATTGGTCTTTTTCACGACGTTCCGCCATTTGTCGATTTCGGCGACAAAAAAGCGCTGGAAGTTGGCGCGGCTGTCCTCGAACAGGGCAACGCCGGCTGCGGCGAGTTTGGCGCGGGTTTCGGGTTGTGCGAGCACCGTCTGCACGTCGCGCGAAATTTTGTCGGCGAGGTCGGCGGGCATGGCGGCCGGGGCAAAAAATCCCTGCCACAGTGTCGCCTCGTACTCGGGCAGGCCTTGCTCGGCGACGGTGGGAATCTCCGGCGCGCCGGGAAAGCGCTGCTTGCCGGTGACGGCGATGCCGGGTGCGCGGCCTGATTTGGCCAGCGGCAGTCCCACCGGCATGCCGGCGAAGTAGTAGGCGATGCGTCCGCCCATCAGGTCGGTGGCTGCGGGTGCCCCGCCTTTATAGGGGACGTGGATGGCCTGTATGCCGGCGACCATGCTGAACAGCTCGCCGCACAGGTGATCGGAGTTGCCTATGCCGGAGGAGCCGTATGCGAGCTTGCCTGGCTCGGCCTTGGCGCGGGCGATCAATTCCTGCACGTTCTTGATGCCCGAGTCGGGCGCGACGATGAGAATGTGCGGCGTTGCCGTGACCGGCACCAGCGGCAGCAGGTCGGTCTCGGCCTTGAACGGCAGGTTGGGAATGGCCGCGGCGCTGATGGCGAGGCCGTTCTGCGCAAACAGCAGGGTGTAGCCATCGCCGCTTGCCTTTGCCACGGCATCGGCGGCGAGGTTGCCGGCGGCACCGCCGCGGCTCTCGACATAGACGTTCTGCTTCCAGAACAGCGACAGGCGCTCGGCCATGATGCGGCCGATGATGTCGGTGGAGCTGCCCGCGGCATAGCCGACCATCAGCCTGACCGGCTTGTTCGGGTACTGCGCCTGCACAGCCAAGGGCAGCGCAAGCAGAACGGTGAACGCGGCCAACGCGCCCCACAGGCGATTGCAATTCATTTGATTCCTCCATGGCATCCATCCTTTTGCAGCCGGATGGATGTTTTTTTCAATGTAATGGCACCTATTGGTGCGCGAACATTTTCTTGCCGGCCACCGGCAATTCGGCGGTGAGGATGTCGCCCGAGAGCGATTCGGTGATGTACAGCGTTTTGCGGTCAGTTCCGCCGGCGGCGATGTTGGCGAGGTGGTGGTGGTGCGGGTTTTTCGAGTAGATCAGGTGGGTGGGCAGCATGTTGCTGTCAAAACGCCACACGCCCACGCCGAGGTGGCAGACCAGCAGGCCGTTCTCGCTGTCCATCTCGATGCCGTCGGGTCCGGCGGCACCGCCAGAGAGCTGGATGGCGACGCCGGTCTTGGACACCGAACCGTCGGCCATGACGGGCAGGCGCCAGATTTGCTGCGAGCGCGTCGCCGCGACATAGCAGTGCTTGTCGGTGGTCGATAGGGTGATGCCGTTGGGGCTGGGCACGTTGATGGCGAGGCGGTCGAGCTGGCCGTTGGCGCGCAGGCGAAACACCCGTCCGGTCGGGTCGGCGATGCCGGTCTGGCCCTGGTCGGTGAAATACAGGTCGCCGTTTTGCGCGAAGTGCAGGTCGTTGAGCCCCTTGAAACCCTCGCTGTACATCGAGCCGAGCACCACTTCAATCTTGCCGCTCTTCGGGTCGAGCAGCAGCAGGCCCTGCTTGTAGCAGCAAATGAATATGCGGCCGTCCTTGTGGATTTTCAGGCCGTTGGGCCAGCCATCGTATTGCGTCACCAGTTCCCATTCCCCCTTGGGCGTGATGCGGAAAATGCGGCCGAAGGGAATGTCGACAAACCACAGGTTGCCATCGCGGTCGAAGGAGGGACCTTCAAGAAAGCACTCGACTTCGGCGCCCTGGCGGTTGGGGTCCGACCAGGCCGAGCGTGATTTCTTGCGGAACTTCGCCGGCATCGACATGAATACCTTGGCTTCGATCAGTTCGGGTTGCTTGAAGGGGTTGAACAATTGTGCTGCTCCGTGAAAAAACGCAGAAGGGGGAAAGGTGAAAAGTGAAGGGCTCAGGCGACGTTGACCGGAATCTTGAATTCGCGAATGCGCTTTTCCCATTCGGCCGGGCCGCTGATATGCGCCGAGTTGCCGCCCGAATCGACAGCCACGGTAACCGGCATGTCTTTTACTTCAAATTCATAAATGGCTTCCATGCCGAGGTCGGCAAAAGCCAGCACTTTTTGTTTCTTGATCGCCTTGGCCACGAGGTAGGCGGCGCCGCCGACGGCCATCAGGTAGGCGGCCTTGTGTTTCTTGATCGATTCGATTGCAACCGGGCCGCGCTCGGCCTTGCCTATCATGCTGATGAGGCCGGTCTTGCCGAGCATGGTCTCGGTGAATTTGTCCATGCGCGTGGCGGTGGTGGGGCCGGCCGGGCCGACCACCTCGTCGCGCACCGGATCGACCGGGCCGACGTAATAAATGACGCGGTTGGTGAAATCCACGGGGAGCTTCTCGCCTTTTTCCAGCATGTCGGCGATGCGCTTGTGCGCGGCGTCGCGGCCGGTGAGCATCTTGCCCGACAAGAGCAGGATGTCGCCTTGCTTCCAGGCGGTGACTTCGGCCGGCGTGAGGGTGTCAAGGTTGACGCGCTTGGCCGAGGCGGCCGGCGCCCAGGTGACCTTGGGCCAGTCGCTAAGCGAGGGCGGGTCAAGCGAGACCGCACCGGAGCCATCGAGCACAAAGTGTGCGTGGCGCGTCGCGGCACAGTTGGGGATCATGGCGACGGGCTTGTTCGCCGCGTGCGTCGGGTAGTCCAGTATTTTTACATCGAGCACAGTGGACAGGCCGCCGAGGCCTTGCGCGCCTATGCCCAGCGCGTTGACCTTGGTAAAGAGCTCGATGCGCATCTCCTCGGTCTTGTTCTTCGGCCCGCGCGCCAGCAGCTCATGCATGTCGATGGGCTCCATCAGCACCTCCTTGGCCATCATCATGGCTTTTTCAGCAGTGCCGCCCACGCCTATGCCGAGGATGCCCGGCGGGCACCAGCCGGCGCCCATGCTGGGCACCGTCTTCACCACCCAGTCGACGATGGAATCGGACGGGTTGAGCATGACAAACTTGGACTTGGCTTCCGAGCCGCCGCCCTTGGCCGCCACCGTGACATCGAGCTTGTCTCCGGCCACCAGGTCGATGTGGATCACCGCCGGCGTGTTGTCCTTGGTGTTCTTGCGCGTGAATATCGGGTCGGCCAGCACCGAGCCGCGCAGCGGATTGTCCGGGTTCATGTAGGCGCGGTGCACGCCTTCGTTCACCACGTCGGCGAGCGCGCCCTTGACGCCCTCGAAGCGCACGTCCATGCCGATTTTCAGGTAGACGTTGACGATGCCCGTGTCCTGGCATATCGGCCGGTGACCCTCGGCGCTCATGCGCGAATTGGTGAGGATTTGCGCGATTGCGTCCTTGGCCGCGGGCGCCTGCTCGCGCTCGTAGGCGCGGGCCAGGTGCTGGATGTAATCCTTTGGATGGTAGTAGCTGATGTATTGCAGCGCGTCGGCGATGCTCTGGATCAGGTCTTCGGTTTTGATGACGGTCATGGCGGTCCTTGGAGCGGCGGTGTAGGAGGGGTGTGACTTCGGAAGCATTGCAAGTATACTCCGGCTCGCTGCCGCGGCGCGCGGCTGGAGACGGGAATGAGCAGGGCAATCAGAAGGTTTTTTGAACACGAGGCGGCGGGCGGACTGGTGATCATGTTCGCCGCGCTGTGCGCACTGTTGGTGCGCAACTCGCCGTGGGAAAGTGTTTATGGCGTGCTGCTCGAGTTGCCCGTGGCGGTGCAGGCCGGATCGTTGCAAATTGCCAAGCCGTTGTTGTTGTGGGTCAACGACGGGCTGATGGCGGCTTTCTTTTTTCTCGTCGGCCTGGAAATCAAGCGCGAGTTGCTGCAAGGCGAGTTGTCCAGCCCGGCCAAGGCGGCATTGCCGGTGGCTGCCGCGGTCGGCGGCATGGTGGTTCCCGCCCTGATCTACTTGCTGTTCAATGCGGGTGACAAGGTTGCAATGCACGGCTGGGCCATCCCGACCGCCACGGATATCGCCTTTGCCCTTGGCGTGTTGTTGCTGCTCGGACGGCGTGTGCCGGTGTCGCTGAAGATTTTCCTTACCGCGGTGGCGATCATTGATGACCTGGGCGCGATCGTCATCATTGCGATTTTTTACACCGACAATCTTTCAATGAGCATGATCGCGCTGGCCGGTGCGGGGGTGGTGGCGCTGGCGGTGTTGAACCTTGCCGGGGTCACCCGCATGGGTGGTTATTTCCTCGTCGGGATCATCTTGTGGGTATGCGTGCTCAAGTCGGGGGTGCATGCGACCCTCGCCGGTGTGGTGTGCGCGCTGGCGGTGCCGCTGCGTGCGCGCAATGCCGAAGGCGAGTCACCCTTGCTGCAAATCGAGCACAAACTGCAACCCTGGGTCGCCTTTGGTGTGCTGCCGGTGTTTGCGTTTTTCAACGCCGGCGTGCCGCTCGCCGGAGTAACGCCGGCGATACTGTCCGAGGGGGTGCCGCTGGGCATCGCCGCGGGCCTCATCCTGGGCAAGCCGCTGGGCATTGGCGCCGCCTGTGTGCTGATGATCCGGCTGGGCTGGGGCGCGCTGCCTCAGGGTGCCAGCCGTATGCAGTTTTTCGGCGTTTCCCTCCTGTGCGGCATCGGCTTCACCATGAGCCTGTTTATCGGCTCGCTCGCCTTTAACAGCGCCGATGATATGGTGATGGCGCTGGTGCGCCTTGGCGTGCTGGGCGGTTCGCTGGTGTCCGGCCTCGCCGGTTACGCCGTCCTGCGCTGGTGGGCGTCGCCCGCGCGCGGCGACGCGGCTAGTGGCGCGCCGACTGGGTGATTTTCTCGGTGTAGGCGATGGCCATCGCCGAGAACACGAAGGTGATGTGGATGGCGGTCTGCCACAACAGGGTTTTCTCGTCGTAATTCTGCGCGTTGATGAAGGTTTTCAGCAGGTGGATGGACGAGATGCCGATGATGGCGGTGGCCAGCTTGACCTTGAGCACGCCGGCGTTGACGTGGGACAGCCACTCGGGCTGGTCCGGGTGTTTTTCCAGTTCCAGTCGCGAGACAAAGGTTTCCCAGCCGCCGATGATGACCATCACCAGCAGGTTGGAGATCATCACCACGTCAATCAGGCCCAGCACCACCAGCATGATCTCGGCCTCGGTGACACCCTTGGTGGCGGTAATGGACAGTAGATGGATCAGTTCCACCCAGAATTGCCAGACGTAGACGCCCTGGGCGACGATGAGGCCGATGTACAACGGCGCCTGCAGCCAGCGGCTCATGAAAATCCAGCGTGGCAATACGCCGAGCGAGTCGTCAATCACAGGGGCGGGAGGTTTGGGCTGTGTCATGGCGCAGTAATCCGGGCTTTTGGGAAGTTGCGGAGTCTACTCGAAAATTATCCGGGAAATAACCCTTGCGAGGACATGGTATCGAGGCATGTTCACGTATGCCCGGTAACGCGGGCGAGCAGCGCATCGGCGTCGGCGGGCAGGCTGTTGCCGCGCCAGGCCACATGCTGGTCGGGGCGGATCAGCGCGAGGTCGCTGCCGTAGAGTTCGCGCCCGTCCTCGTCAATGGCATCCACGATCTGCAGAGGCACGCCGCGGCGTTGCGCCGCGGCCGCGAGGGCGCCACCGTCGTCAGCCCCGGGTGCGAGGCGCAGCAGGGTGAAACCAACGCCAAACAGGTCAAACAGGGAACGGCGGGCCGGCATGCCCGGCGGGTCGAGAAAAAAATGCGGAGCGCGACCGCCCGGCACCCCGCTGGGCGTGTAGGCGGTGTAGCTGTCGGCAGGAGGCGCGCCATCCTCCGCAACCAGTTTTGAGCCGTCGTAACGGGCGCCCAGTTGCACGCCGATGGAGCCGAACTCCTCGCCGAAGGTGGCGAGGTAGTCGCCGGCATCGCGCCGTGCGCTGACGCCGGCGGCGTTGTTTTGTTCCATTGCCGCCGAAACCTGTACCGCGCCGACGTTCTTGGCGAGCTTTTGCGCCGCGGTGGTGTTGCGCGCGGCGATGGGTTTGCGTTCCGCCTCGTAGCTCGCCAGCAGCTGTCCGCCGCCCCAGCCCTGCAGCATCGCGGCAAGTTTCCAGGCGAGGTTGGCGGCGCCGTCAATGCCGGTGTTCATGCCAAAGCCGCCGGTGGGGGTGAACAGGTGAATTGCGTCGCCGGCAAGGAAAACACGACCGCCGCTCCAGAAGCGCTCGGCCCACAGCGCGACCCCGGCGGTCCAGTTGCGGTTGCCCAGCACTTCGACCGGCAGGTCGGCGCCGCAGGCAAGGCGCACGCCGCGCGCGATTTCGTCCTCGTCGAGGGTGGCGCCCTCGGGCAGCCGCGTCCAGTAGAGGAATTCGTCCGTGCCGTTGAGTGACACCAGCGCGGTGCGGATTTGTGCGTTAACCACCCAGTATTGCCAGGCGCGCCGGCCGGCGAAGAAATCGCGCGCCAGAGTCGGTATGCGCAGGTGGCTCGCCACCATGCGGCCGCCAAGAAAGGCCTGGTTGAGCGTGTCATGGCCCTCGTAACGTATGCCCAGGCTGCGGCGTACATGGCTCTGGCCGCCGTCGCAGCCGACGAGGTATTGCGCATGCCAGTCCTCGGATTCGCCTGTTGTGGCGTAGGTGGTGCCCAGGTAGTCGTCGGCGGCAGCGGCATTTTCGGCAACGCGCGCGGCGCGCAGACTGACGCCCTGCGCCGTTTCGGCAAACTCGCCGACCTGCCAGCCAAAGCGCATGCTGATGTTGGGCCGCGTGCGCGCGTGCTCGAGCAGGAATCGCTCGACATACATCTGGTTGGCGCGGTGGATGGGCTCGAAGTTCTGGTGGATGCGCGGCGCGGCGATGACGGCGCGCATTTTCTCCTCTTCAGAGGGCATTACCACGCGCGCCAGCTCCCAGGCGTTGTAGCGGGTGAAGTAGGCGACGTCCGTCGGGTGGTCCGTCGGCAGGCCGAGGCCGCGCACCCGGGCTGATATGCCCAGGCGCCGGTAGTGCTCCATGGTGCGCGAGTTGTGCGTGCTGCCCTTGGGATGCCAGCGCGAAGTCTGCTCGTTGTTGAACACCGTGCTCTTCACGCCGTGGCGGTCAAGGAACAACGCCAGCATCAGCCCGACCGGGCCGCCGCCGACAATGGCCACCGGGGTGTCGCGGAATTTGTCTGCCGTGCTTGTCATGTTGGCGCGAAGCCTAGCAGAGACAGGCCGTTCCGGCTTTCGCCTGCGCGTGCATTGCCGTGGCGGGGAGGGCGTCGGGTGGGTCGTATAATCGGGCCATGCCGGCCATGAACCAGCCCGCCGCGCCGGGCGATCCAGCCAAAGTCACGGGAGAGACCCTTCCCGAGGCCATGCTTGAAGGTCTTGCAACGGACGAGCGCGAGCGCGTGCTGCGCGCCCACGCATTTGCCCTCGGCCATTACGCCGGCAAAAAACTCGGAACCGGCGAGCCGGCGATGACGCATGCGCTGGGCATGGCGCAAAGCCTGGCCGCGCTGCGCCTTGACGGCGAGACGCGCGCCGCCGGGCTGCTGTTCGATATTCCCGATTGCCTTGCCGACAGCGGCGAGGTGCTCGAAGCGCAGTTTGGCAAGACGGTGGCGGACCTGGTCGCCGGCGTGGCGCGCCTCAACAGCATGCGCGTGGTGACGCGCGGACTTGACACGCTGGGTCTGAGTTCCGGCGGCAGGCGTTCGCAGGCCGAGGTGCTGCGCAAAATGCTGCTCGCCATGGTTGCCGATATTCGCGTGGTGTTGTTGCGCCTGGCCAGCCGCACCCAGTCGCTGCGCTATCTGGCCTGCGCGCCCGAGTCAGAACAGCGGGCCGTCGCGCAGGAGACGCTGGACGTTTATGCGCCGCTCGCCAACCGTCTCGGGGTGTGGCAGCTCAAGTGGGAAATGGAGGACTTGTCCTTCCGCTACCTCGAGCCGGCCGCATACAAGGACATCGCCCGGCGTCTGGACGAAACACGCGGCGCGCGCGAGGGATTTATCGCCAGTGTGGAAAAGCAGTTGGGTGAGGCACTTGCATCAGCCGGCATCAAGGCCGAGATCAGCGGCAGGCCCAAGCACCTGTACAGCATCTGGAACAAGATGCGCGCCAAGGCGCTCGGCTTCGATGACTTGTATGACCTGCGCGGGTTGCGCGTGCTGGTAGACGAGGTCAGGGATTGCTATGCCGTGCTCGGCGTGGTGCACGACCTGTGGCAACCCATTCCGGGCGAGTTTGACGACTATATTTCACGCCCCAAGGCCAATGATTACCGCTCGTTGCACACGGCGGTGGGCGGGCCCGATGACCGCGGCCTGGAAATCCAGATCCGCACCCGCGACATGCACCGCCACGCCGAACTGGGCGTGGCGGCGCACTGGAAATACAAGGAAGGGGCGCGTCCCGACGGCGCCAAGGGCGGTGGCGACGCCTTTGATGAAAAAATCGCCTGGTTGCGCCAGGTGCTCGCCTGGCGCGATGACATCGTCGACGCGTCCGACTGGATCGAACAGTCCAAGCAGGCGGCGCTCGATGACACGGTGTATGTGCTGACGCCGCAGGGGCGGGTGCTCGACCTGCCGGCCGGCGCGACGCCGGTGGACTTTGCCTATGCCTTGCATACCGACCTGGGGCACCGCTGTCGCGGCGCGCGCGTCGATGGCGTGATGGTTGCGCTCGATACACGGCTTGCCAACGGCCAGCGCATCGAGATCATCAGCGCCAAGAGCGGCGGACCCAGCCGCGACTGGCTCAACCCGGCGCTCGGCCTGGTGGGTAGTTCGCGCGCCCGCCACAAGGTGCGCCAGTGGTTCAACAGCCAGGCACTGGGAGAGACCATCGCCAACGGCCGTGCGGTGGTTGAGCGTGAAATGCAGCGCGAGGGCAGGACCGGGGTCAATCTCGACGAACTCGCCGGTGAGTTAGACCTGGCGCGCGCCGAGGACTTGTTCGCCGCCGTCGGCCGCGACGAAATCGGTTCGCGCGCCCTGCAACTGGCGCTGCGCGGGGACGCGGGCGGCGAGGCGGCGCAGGCTGACCAGTTGAAGACCCACCAGAGCCGCGCCGACGATCCGGGCAGCGGCATCCTGATTGTCGGTGTTGACCGGCTGATGACCCAGCTCGCGCGCTGCTGCAAGCCGGCGCCACCCGATGAGATCGTCGGGTTTGTGACGCGCGGCCGCGGAATTTCGATCCACCGTGCCAGTTGTGCCAGCGCGGCACGCCTGCGCGAGATCCGGCCCGAGCGCATTATCGCCGCCGACTGGGGCCGGCAAATGTCAGGGGCCGGCGTCTTTCCGGTCGACATCGTGGTGCGCGCCTCTGATCGCCACGGCCTGCTGCGTGATGTGTCCGAGGTGTTGTCACGCGAAAAAATCAATGTCACGGCGGCCAATACCCAGTCGCGCAACAACATCGCCACCATGCATTTCACACTTGACATTGCCGATGTCGGGCAGTTGCGGCGTGTGCTGGCGCAGGTGCGCGGGGTGGCCGATGTGCAAAGCGCGGTGCGGCGATAAGGATTTACTGCGGCATCCACTGCTTTCCCGGTGCCGCCTGTGCCCTGGTGGATGCTCTATAATCTTGGCCAACGCCCGTGTTTTTCGGCGCATTGTCACAGAAAAACGCCGTAGTCCCGTATAAGAATAAAATCGCGAGGGCCAACATGCCTGACTCACTGAAAAAGGCGGCACTGGAGTATCACCGACTGCCGCGCCCCGGCAAGATTTCTATTGCACCGACCAAGCAACTGGTGAACCAGCGCGACCTTGCGCTCGCCTACACGCCCGGCGTTGCCGAAGCCTGCCTCGAAATCGTGCGTGACCCGGCCGAGGCGCGCAACATGACCTCGCGCGGCAACCTGGTCGGGGTGATCACCAACGGCACCGCGGTGCTCGGGTTGGGCGCCATCGGCCCTCTTGCTTCCAAGCCGGTGATGGAGGGCAAGGCGGTGCTGTTCAAGAAGTTCGCCGGCATCGACGTGTTCGACATCGAGATCGACGAGCGCGACCCGGACAAGCTGGTCGATATCATCGCCTCGCTCGAGCCGACCTTCGGCGGCATCAACCTCGAGGACATCAAGGCGCCCGAATGTTTCATCGTCGAGCGCAAACTGCGCGCGCGCATGAAAATCCCGGTCTTTCACGACGACCAGCACGGCACCGCCATCATTGTCAGCGCCGCCGTCGTCAACGGCCTCAAGGTGGTGGGCAAGGACATAGCCAAGGTGAAATTGGTGGTGTCGGGCGCCGGCGCGGCCGCGCTGTCCTGCCTCGACCTGCTGGTCAAGGTCGGCGTGGACATGAAAAACATCATCGTCACCGACATCGCCGGCGTGGTCTACACCGGGCGCAAGGAGGAGATGGATGACAACAAGGCGCGTTACGCCAAGGACATCAAGGGCCGCACCCTCGGTGATGTGATGGCCGGTGCCGATGTGTTCCTCGGCCTGTCCGCGGGCAAGGTGCTCAAGCCCGAAATGGTCAAGAAAATGGCCGAACGGCCGCTGATTCTGGCACTGGCCAATCCGGAGCCGGAAATCCAGCCCGACCTCGCGCGTGCGGCGCGGCCGGACGCGGTGATCGCCACCGGGCGTTCGGATTTTCCCAACCAGGTCAACAACGTCCTGTGCTTTCCCTACATTTTTCGCGGCGCGCTGGATGTCGGTGCGACCACCATCACGCCGGAGATGGAACTTGCCGCCGTGTACGCTATCGCCGAACTGGCGCAGGCCGAGCAGTCGGACATCGTCGCCATGGCCTACGGCGAGCCGAACATCGCCTTCGGCCCCGAGTACCTGATCCCGCGGCCGTTTGATCCGCGCCTGATCGTGAAAATCGCCCCGGCTGTTGCGCGCGCGGCGATCGAGTCGGGCGTGGCGACCCGCCCGATCGAGGACTGGGACGCGTACCGTGAGTCGCTGCAGCAGTTTGTCTATCATTCCGGCCTGATCATGAAGCCGGTGTTCGACGGCGCCAAGAGCGGTCCGAAGCGGCGCATCGTCTATGCCGAGGGCGAGGATGAGCGCGTATTGCGCGCGGTGCAGGTGATTGTTGACGAGGGCCTGGCAAGGCCGATATTGATAGGCCGGCCGGCGATACTGGACAAGCGCATCGAAAAATTCGGGTTGCGCATCAAGGCCGGCAGGGATTTTGACCTTGTCAATCTGGAGAGCGATCCGCGCTATCGCGATTACTGGAAGGAATACCACCGACTGACCGAACGCCGCGGCGTGTCGGAACAGTACGCAAAAATTGAAATGCGCCGGCGCGCCACGCTGGTCGGCGCCATGCTGATCCACCGCGGCGACGCCGATGGCATGATTTGCGGCACCTTCGGCACCCATGCCCTGCACCTTGATTTTGTCGACAAGGTCATAGGCCGTCGTCCCGGCGTCAACAATTACTACGCCATGAACGTGTTGTTGCTGCCCCAGCAGACGGTGTTCATTTGCGACACCTACGTCAACCTCGACCCGAACGCCGAGCAGATCACCGAAATGACCCTGCTCGCGGCGGAGGAGATCCGCCGCTTCGGTATCACGCCCAAGGCGGCGCTGCTGTCGCATTCTTCCTTTGGCACCGGCGATTCAGCCAGCGCGAAAAAAATGCGCGTGGCGCTGCAGATGATCGCGGCACAGGCCCCGGAACTCGAGGTCGAGGGCGAGATGCACGGTGATGCGGCCTTGTCGGAGGATGTGCGGCGTGCGGCATTCCCAAACTCACGCCTCAAGGGCCAGGCCAACCTGCTGATCATGCCCACACTGGACGCGGCCAACATCGCATTCAATCTGCTCAAGACCGCGGCCGGGGATGGCATCACCATCGGGCCCATCCTGCTCGGTGCCGCCAGGCCGGTGCATATCATCACCCCGACAGCGACGGTGCGGCGCATTGTCAATATGACGGCGCTCACGGTGGTTGACGCAAACGCCCAGCGCGGGCAGCAATCGGCGTTGTTGTAGGCCTGATACATGACAGAATGGCGGTCCGGCGTGCGCGACCTGCGGGGCGGGGCACGTAATCGCACGAGTCGCAATAACAGGTCCGACTGCGGGAGGCGCAAGTCAAATGTCAACGACTGCCGGCGCGGCATCCAAGAGTAAAGCGGGGTTGATCCTGACCGGCGGTGGCGCGCGCGCTGCCTACCAGGTCGGGGTGCTCAAGGCGGTGCGCGAACTGCTGCCCGAACCCGACCAGAACCCCTTCAAGATCGTCTGCGGCACCTCGGCCGGGGCGATCAATGCCGCGGCGCTTGCGGTGTATGCCGACAATTTCGACCAAGCGGTGGGCCATCTGCTGGACGTATGGGAGAATTTTCACGTCCACCACGTTTATCGTTCCGACTTTCCCGGCATTGCGAAAAGCGGCGCGCATTGGCTCGGTGCGCTGACCTTGCTCTATCGCAACAACCCGATTTCCCTGCTCGATAACGCGCCGCTGGGGGAGATGATCCGGCGCACCCTGGATTTTTCGCGCATCCAGGAAAACATTGACGCCGGGTCGCTCTATGCGGTGTCGATCACCTGTTCGGGCTACACCTCCGGGCAGAGCGTTTCCTTTTACCAGGGCGGCCCGGATGTGGTCGCCTGGGAGCGCAACCAGCGCATCGGTTGCGCCACCACCTTGCGCGCCGAGTACCTGATGGCCTCGTCGGCCCTGCCGTTCATGTTTCCGGCGGTAAAAATAAACCGCGAGTATTTCGGCGACGGTTCGATGCGCCAGATTGCGCCCATCAGCCCGGCCCTTCACCTCGGGGCCGATCGCGTGCTGGTGATAGGAACCGGGCGGCAGGACGTCCAGGCGGTCCGCCAGCGCTCCAATGCCTATCCGTCACTGGCGCAGATCGCCGGCCATGCGCTGAACAGCATCTTCCTTGACAGCCTGAACGTCGACATCGAGCGCCTGCAGCGCATCAACAAGACCATCAGCCTGGTCCCGCCCGACAAACTCGCCAACGGCGGACTGCCGCTGCGTCCGGTAAAGGTGCTGGTGGTTGCCCCCTCGCGCCAGATCTCGCGCATCGCGGCATCACACGTCAATGAATTGCCCTGGACCATACGATTCCTGTTGCGCACCATCGGCGCAATGAAACCCAACGGCTCCAACCTGGCGAGTTACCTGCTGTTCGAGAAGACGTTTTGCCGTGCGCTGATCAACCTTGGCTACGAGGACACCATGGCGCGGCGCGACGAAATGCTCGACTTTCTCGGCGGGACGGCCTGAGGCGGGGGTGGGCCGGCAGCGGGCTTTTCGCAGCCTGCTAGACTAGAAGCCCGAACATCCACGCAGGTGCGCGCCATGAGCGATCCTTCCCCGATGCCCGATCCCCTCGAAATGCTCAAGAAAATGTGGGCCCCCATGGGCCTGCCCATGCCGGGGATGCCCGGCATGGTCACCCCCAGTTTCAATGTCGCGGAAATCGACAAGCGCATCGCCGATCTGAAGTCGGTGGAGAACTGGCTCAGCATGAACCTCAATATGCTGCGCATGAACATCCAGGGCCTGGAAATGCAAAAAGCCACGATTGCCGCGATGCAGCAGGGAATGCAGGCGGCACAGCAGGCGGCGCCGCACATGGCGCAGGCCGCGTCGCCATCGGCTTTCAATGCCCCGGGCTTTAACCCGTCCGCGGCGAATCCGACCGTCGCACCGCCGGCAGCCGGCAATCCGCTGACCGACCCGGCGATGTGGTGGAACATGCTGCAGCCGCAGGCAGGCGAGGAGCCGCCCCAGTCCGCGCCGAAAAAGAAGTAAGGCGCGCAATCCGTTTTTGTCCTGATTTCTTGATCGACCTTTTGCACCGTTTGGTGCGTGTTTTCCATGGAGCAAGCTATGCCTAAAGCAATCCGATTTCAAAAAACCGGCGGTCCGGAAGTTCTCGCGTGGGAAGATGTCGAGGTAGGCGCCCCCGGACCCGGTGAAGCACAAGTGCGCCACAAGGCGGTGGGCGTCAATTTTGTCGATACCTACAATCGCAGCGGTCTGTACAAGCACCCGCTGCCCTCGGGCCTGGGCGCCGAGGGTTCGGGCGTGGTCGAGGCGGTGGGCGCCGGGGTCAGCAACGTCAAGGCGGGCGACCGTGTCGCCTACGGCACCGGGCCGCTGGGGGCGTACTCGGAAGTACGCAACATGCCGGCCGACAAGCTGTGCAACCTGCCCGACACGATCTCCTTCGAGCAGGGTGCCTCGATGATGCTGCAGGGCATGACCGTGCAGTACCTGATCAAACGTATTTATCCGGCCAAGGCCGGTGAGACGGTGTTGTGGCACGCGGCTGCCGGCGGTGTCGGTCAGATCGCCTGCCAGTGGCTCAAGGCGCTGGGTGTCATCGTCATCGGCACCGCCGGCAGCGATGAGAAATGCGCGCTGGCCAAGTCGCTGGGGGCCGACCACGTCATCAATTACCGCACCGAGAATTTCGTCGAACGTGTGCACGCGATCACCGGCGGTGCGCGCGTGCCCGTTGTTTATGACTCGGTCGGAAAGGATACCTGGCTCGGTTCGCTCGATTGCCTGCGTCCGCGCGGCCTGATGGTGAGTTTCGGCAGCGCCTCGGGCCCGATCACCGGCGTTGATCTTGGAATCCTCTCGGCCAAGGGATCGCTGTTTGTCACCCGGCCTACGCTGGGCCATTACGCCGGGACGCGCGCCGATCTTGAGGCGACCTCGAAGGATCTGTTCGACATCGTGCTCTCGGGCAAGGTGAAGATCGACATCAGCAAGACCTACGCGCTGAAGGACGCGGCGCAGGCGCATCGCGACCTGGAGTCGCGCAAGACCACCGGGTCGCTGGTGCTGATCCCCTAGTCTTTGCCGGCAGTGCCAGAAAGGGGGCGGCTGCCCCCTTTTTTTATTTTTTCAGCGCGGCCACGCTTCGTGCGGCGCGCAGGTCCAGCCATTCGTTTGCAGCTAGCGCAATGATCACGATGACGCCGCCGGCGAGTGCGAGGTCCTGCGGCCGTTCGCCCACGCCGATCCATGCCCAGATCGGCGCGAGCACGTGCTCGAGCAGCGCATACAGGCCGATTTCCCCGGATGAAAGGTAACGCGTCGCCCGCGTCATCAGCACGCAGCCCAGTCCAAGTTGGACAAAGCCCAGCAGCATGAAAATGCCGATGTCGGGCAGCGTCGGGGTGAGCGGCCAGGCGAGGGGCAGGGCGATGGCGGCCGACAGGATGCCGGCGATCATCACCGCCGGGATCATGTCGACGCGCGCGTGCATGCGCCGCAGCACGTAGACGTTTACGGTGAACCCCAGGGGAATGCCGAGGGCGAGCAGGTTTCCCGCAACCTGGCCGCTGTCCATGCCCTCGGCGAACATCAGTACCACGCCGGCCACCGCGGCGAGAATGGCCAGCCAGGTGCGCAGCGCTATGCGCTCGGCGAGGAACAGCCAGCCGAAAATAGCGACAAGAAAGGGCGCGATTGCCGACAGCGCCGCGACGTTGGCCACGGTGGTGCGCGACAGCGACAGGATGTAGCAAAAGAACATGGTCGCAAACATCAGCCCGGATACAAGGCCGCCGATGCCGACGGCGCGAATCCGGCCGATTGTCGCCGCCCCGTGGCTTGCGCCGAGGACCGCCGCGACGAACAGGCTCATGAAAAAAGACCGCCAGAAGACGATTTCCCAGGGGTCGGGTATGGCCACCTTGCGCACCAGGATGCCACCCAGGCTCCAGCACAGGGCGGCCCCGACCATCAGCAGGACACCGCGCCGCCGGTTGTCATGCGCTCTGTCGGGAATGGGCAACATGTCGGGCAGCCGTTTGATTGACTTTGGCGGGGTGCTATGCAATTCTTGCAGGCCACCCGAGGAGACCCGGATTTTACAGGGGCGGACGGGGTTTGCAAAAATCACTGGAGGAAGAAAATGAAATCCGTTTTTTCAGGATGTATCCGTGTTGCGCTGGCCGCGCTGGCACTGGCTGCGGTCGCCGCGGCACCCGCACAGGCGCAGACCAAGCTCAAGTTCGCCCACGTCTACGAAATCAGCGAGGCCTATCACACCGCCGCTGTCTGGGCCGCCGGCGAAATCGCCAAACGTACCGCCAACCGCTACACCGTGGAGGTTTTTCCGGCTTCGTCGCTGGGCAAGGAAACCGACATTAACCAGGGGCTGACGCTGGGTACGGTGGACATGATTTATACCGGCCAGCTCTTCGCCGGGCGCACCTTCGGGCCGATTTCGATTGGTGGCGCGCCCTTCATCTTCCGTGATTTCGATCACTGGAAAAAATTCTCCACCAGCGCGGTGTTTGGCGAGATTTCCGACGGCTACCAGAAGGCAAGCGGCGGCAACAAAGTGGTGGCGATCACCTATTACGGTGACCGGCAGACCACCTCAAACAAGGCGCTAAACAAACCCGAGGACATGAAGGGACTGAAGATTCGCGTGCCCGATGCGCCTCTGTACACGCTGTTCCCACGTGCCGTTGGCGCCAACCCCACGCCGATCGCGTTTGCCGAGGTATACCTGGCGTTGCAGAACAAGACGGTCGAGGCGCAGGAAAACCCGCTGCCGACCATCGATGCGAAAAAGTTTTATGAAGTGCAGTCGCATATCAACATCACCGCTCATATCACCGATGCGCTTCTCACCATCATCGGCGCGCCGCTGTGGGCGAAACTGTCTGACGCGGACAAGAAGATATTTGTCGATGTGTATCGTGAGGCGGCTACCCGTGCCACCACCGAGATCGTCAATGTCGAGAAGAACCTGATGACCGATTTTGCCAAGCGCGGCAAGACCGTGGTCAAGGTCGACCGCAAGCCGTTTATCGCGGCGGTGCAAAAGTACTACAAGGAAGGCAAACTGCCCGACGGAAGCGCTTTGCCCTGGCCCAAGGACGTCTACGACAAGGTTCAGGCAGTCAAGTAAGTTTTCAGGAGCTGCCCAAATGCCCGCCTCGCGCGGGCATTTTTTTGCGCCGCCGGCGATCAGGCTTCCGGCGGGGGGGCGAGTATCGGGATGGCGATGTCCTTGGCCGGGCGCAATGGTGCGAGTCTCTCCTCCAGGTGGCCAAGGGCCCCGCTGATTTCCCAGCAGCAGGCGAGCAGCTCGCGCCCGGCATCGGTGAGTTCCACGCCGCGCCCGCTCATGCGCAGCAGCTTGACCCCCATCGATTCGGAAAGTTTTTTCATTTGCACCGAGACCGTCGGCTGGGCAAGGTGCAGCTCTTCCGAGGCGCGTGTCAGGCTGCCAAGGCGGGCCACCGCCTCAAACACCATCAACTGGGTGAAGATGCCGTGGCGAAAGTAGCGTCGCAGCGTTGCGTTTCTCATCTGGAACCTCCAAAGTTTTGCGAGTATGAAACAAAAAAGCCTTTACCTCAAACAGGTAAAGGCCTCGCACATGGCTGGACCTTTGCTTGTTCTGGCAAAGGTCTCGCTTGCAACCGGTGTTCCGGCTGCCAGCCGCGCCGGAAGCTTGAGGCTTCGTATTGACGACGGGCTGCTAAAAGCTACTCCCCTTTGGAGGAGCCTTCCCGCTAAGGAAGGCAGCGGACTGTAGCACGCGAGGCGGTCCGGCGGCAAGTTCGCTGTTATTGCAACATGTAATGGCAGGTATTGCGGTGGGCAATGACGAACATTGCATGTTGCAATAGCAGATATTGACATAGGCAATAACAGGCATTGCACATTGCAATGACGGATATTGAACCGGGCAATAGCAAGCATCGGATGTTTCGAATGGAAGACATTGAGTGGTGCAATGACAGGCATCGCATATTGCAAGTGCAGATATTGCAATGAGCAATAACAGACATCGCATATCGCAATAACAGACATTGCATTTGCTCACTGGTGTCGGCGGCGCCCGCTGCCGATAATCCGTCTGCGTTCAGATAGGACGCACCCTACAAAGGGGAGTAGCCACGCGCAGCCGCAATGCTGTGTGCCACACCGCCGTCATCACGGGTTCCTAACGGGCCCCGGTTGTGTGGATACCCGGACACGGAACCGGGTACTGGCGAGACCTTTGCCGTCCGGCAAAGGATACGCCCACTCTGCCTGATGGAAACATGAACCGGGCGAGGGGAGTGTGTGATGGAACTGTTTTCACCCGAGTTTTTTTCCGCGCTGCTGGCCATTGTCATTATCGACCTGGTGCTCGCAGGCGACAATGCCATAGTCATTGCGCTGGCCGCGCGCGGCGTACCCAGGCACTTGCAGCGCAAAGCCATCATGTGGGGAACCGTTGGCGCCATTGTGGTGCGCACCACCATGACCGTCGTGGTCGTCTGGCTGCTCAAGATTCCCGGCCTGCTGCTGGTCGGCGGGTTGCTGCTGGTCTGGATCGCCTACAAACTGTTGTGCCCCAACGACAATGAAGATGCCCACGTCACGCCGGCGCATAGTTTCTGGAGCGCGATGAAGACCATCGTCATTGCCGACGCGGTGATGGGCCTGGACAATGTCCTTGCGGTGGCCGGTGCCGCCCACGGCAACTTCCTGCTGGTGGTTCTGGGCCTGCTGATCAGCATTCCGATCGTCATCTGGGGCAGCCAATTGATACTGCACTGGGTGGAGCGCTTCCCGTCGATCATTTACATCGGCGCCGCGGTGCTCGCCTGGACCGCCGCCAAGATGGTGTCGAGCGAGCCGCTGATCAAGGAATACTTCGAGCTTCACGCCACCCTGCACTGGATCCTGTATGCGGCCGTTATCGGCGGTGTGCTCGGTCTTGGTTACCTGCGCAACCGCCGTTCCACCCTTGCCCCCCAGTCAAACTGAAGGAGAGAAGACATGTTCAATATTCTTGTTCCCGTAGATGGCTCCGAAAATGCACTGCTCGCCGTGCGGCACACCCTCGGCCTGGCTGCGCTGCGCGGCGACACGCAGGTGCACCTGCTCAACGTCCAGCCGCGAATGAACCGGCATGCCGGCAGATTCCTGTCGCGCCGCTCGCTCGCCGATGCGCATCGGGAAACCGGATGCCGGCGTCTTGGCGAAGCCGAGGGCCTGCTGCGCGCTGCGGGTGTCAACTATCGTTCTACGGTGATGGCCGGCGAGCCCTCGTCGGCTGCCGCGCAATACGCCGCTGACAATGGCATCAACCAGATCGTCGTCGGCACCGCACGCCGGACCAGCCTGATGCGCCTTCTGGCCGGCTCCTTTACCAACGAACTGGTGCGTCTGGTGAATGTTCCGGTTGCCGTCGTCGCCGGCAGCCGTCCGGGGGTGCTCGAACGCATCGGCGTGCCGACCGGCGTGGGTATCGGCCTGACGGCCTTGTTGCTCACGGTGGATTAGCGGGGTACCGCTGTGCGGGGTGATCGCGATAGAATGAAAGCGTGAGCACCCCGCAGACGATGTCCCCCGATCTGTCCGAAGCCCAGCTGCGGCAGCGGTTTTCCCTGCGCAGCATCGCTGCGCCCCTTACCGCCGGGGACGGCCACCTGTGGCGCAAGCCCGAGGAAATCCGGCCGGCTGCGGTGCTGGTGCCGGTGATCCGGCGCGAGCAAGGCCTCACGGTGTTGTTCACGCGCCGCACCGCCCATCTGCATGACCATGCCGGGCAGATCAGTTTCCCGGGCGGACGCGCCGAGCCCGGTGACCCCAGCCTGGAAATGACGGCCTTGCGCGAAGCTGAGGAGGAGATCGGCTTGCCGCCCGAAAGCGTTGAGGTGCTTGGCAGCCTGCATGAGTACGTTACTGTCACCGGCTACCGTGTCACGCCGGTGGTGGGCCTGGTCGGGACGCCGTTTGAACCGCGGCTTGACGCCTTCGAGGTCGCCGAAGTGTTCGAGGTGCCGCTGGCTTTTTTTCTCGATCCGGGCAACCACCAGCGCAACAGCGTCATCTGGGAGGGCGGCGAGCGGCACTACTACGCCCTTCCTTTCGGCCGGCATTACATCTGGGGCGCCACAGCCGGCATGCTGATGAACCTGTACCAGCACCTTAGCGCAGGGTAGATCCGCAACACGCAGGTATTTACCGTCAGGTCTTTACCGTAGTGGTGGTGTGCCGCCTGGCGCGATCCTCGGCGCGGCTGTACAGGTTGCCAAAGCGTTCCAGGGAAATCATGTGCGCGTAAATGCGCCCCATCAGGCCCTTGGTCACCAGGGCTTTCAGGCTGGCGGGCTTGAGGTCCATGAATTTGGCTTCATCGATGCGATACATGCCTTGCACCGTGAGCATGGTCTTTTGCTCGTGCAGCACCTCGAACTTGAACGGCGAGAACAGCTCGAGTTTGGCGAGGATCGCGCACATCTGCGCGGTCGCATCGAGGTCATCTTCGTACCCCTGCAGCAGGCGTTCTATGGCCTGCCATTGCGCCGTCGTCTGGCCGCTTTCATCAAACAGCGCAAAGCCCTGTGCGTCGATGTAGGCCTTGACGACGCACACGAGGCGTTCGCTGCGCGGCTGGCCGTCGACATACAGCTTGGAAATGCAAAACGGGTAGCGCCTGACAAAGGCCGGAAGGTAGCAGCCCTTGTCCCATTCGCCGCCGGCGTCGACAAAAAGGTTCTGCCCTTCGTTTATGCCCAGCACGATGACCGGCGCGAAGCTCCCGCCGTTGTCCGGCGAACTGAACACGATCGGGTAGTCACGCGACGCGGCGTTGAATTCGCCCGCGGACACGGCCAGTGCGTTGATGGCGCGGCAGAACTCCGGTGTGCTGTTGCGGGAGGGCAGCAGCACGCGGTCGGTCTTTTGCAGGGTGGCAATTTCCCCGTAGCCGAAGGGCGGCGTGATGGTCATTTCATCGGTGCTGTCTGGCATTCATCCTCCGCCGGATCTTCGGGAAAAGTGCGGCTGTGGTATCTTGGCTACGTACCATGAGTCTCATTTCACTAATCATCGCCCTCCTGCTGGAGCAATGGCGTCCGCTCGCCGACCGCCGTTACCTGCTCTCACCCCTTGGCCGGCTGGCCACCTGGCTTGAGCGTCATTTCAATGCCGGGGAGTCACAGCACGGCTTGATTGCCTGGATTCTCGGTGTCGCGCCCATCGTGCTTGGTACCTGGCTGGTGTACGCGCTGCTGTGGCGCATGAATGTGCTGCTGGCGCTGGCCTTTAACGTACTGGCACTTTACCTTACCATGGGTTTTCGCCAGTTCAGCCATCATTTTACCGCCATCCATTTTGCGCTGAAACAGGGTGACCTCGATTCGGCGCGGGCGCGGCTCGCCTTGTGGCGCGGCCACAGCTGCGCCAACCTGAACGAAGAGGAAGTGGTGCGTCTCACCATTGAAGAGGCGCTCGCGGCATCGCATCGCAACGTCTTTGCCGTGGTTTTCTGGTTTGTCCTTCTGCCGGGGCCGAGCGGGGCGATCCTCTACCGGCTCACGGTGTTTTTCCAGCGGCGCTGGGGCAATTCGGCCGATGGTGAATTGGGCCGTTTCGGCAGGTTTGCGCAGAAGGCGTTCACCGTCATGGAATGGCTGCCGGCAAGGTTTACTGCAAGCGCATTCGCCGTCGTCGGGGATTTTGAGGACGCCATCTATTGTTGGCGCGGCCAGGCGGCCAAGTGGCGGGACCCGGTGATGGGAATCGTCATTGCCGCCGGGGCCGGGGCCATGGGCGTAAAACTCGGTATGCCTTATGTCCAGGACGGCGAGGTTGTCGAGCGTCCGGATATGGGCGCCGGCGATGACGCGGACACTAGTTTTCTAGACAGCGCGATCGGCCTGGTATGGCGTGCGCTGGTGTTGTGGCTGGTGCTGCTGCTCGTGCTCGGTGTTGCCGCCATTCTTTAGGACGCCGTAGGCGCACCAATCTCCGGCTTCGCCCCCCTCGCTTCGCTCTCCCCACACAGTGGGAGAGGGGCCGGGGGAGAGGGTAACTAGCCGTAAGCTTGATCAGCCGGCGCGTTCCATCCCGCATTTCCAACAGTTGCTGAACTGTCCCTCACAAGTCTCCGCGCAGTGCACGCAGGTCCAAGCCGGCCCCTGCGGTGGCCCGCGGCGGAACGTGGCGAGGATTTTTTCCGCCGGCAGGCGGTCCGTTTCACGCAGCAGGCATAACTGCGGCGAGCACTCGGTGAAGGGAATCTCGCCGGCGAGGCGCGAAAGAAGTTCATTCTTTATGACCGTTGCGATGCCCTCGGCGGCCAGCAGGTTCTTGAGGTGATAGACCTCGTGCAGGTTGAATGAGTTGAACAGCGCTGTCACGCCCGTTCTGCCGCGAGAATGCGCCGCAACAACTCCAGCCGGCGCGCCGTCAGCTTGCCCGCGTCACAGGCGCCGATCAGCGCGCAGCCCGGCTCCACGCCGTGACGGCAGTCGTTAAAGCGGCATTTGCCGAGGAAAGGCCGCAATTCGATGAAGCCGTATTCGATTTGCGCCTGGCTCATGTGGTGCAGGCCGAATTCCTGCAGGCCCGGGCAGTCGATAAGCAGGCTCGCGGCATCGAGTTGGTAGATGCGCGCATGCGTGGTCGTATGTCGGCCGGAGTCGAGAAAGGCGGAAATTTCCCGCGTGCTGGCATCGGCGTCTGGAATGAGGCCGTTGATCAGCGTCGATTTGCCCATGCCGGATTGCCCCACAAGCGCGGTGGTTTCTCCGTGCAGGCAAGGCAGGAGGGCGGAGCAGTCCTTTAGCGCCGAGATTTCCACCATGCGGTGGCCGGCGGCGGCATAGGGGGCGAGACGTTCGCGCGCCAGCGCGGTCGAGGCCAGGTCGGCCTTGTTCAGGACGAGCAGGGATTTCATGCCCTGTTCTTCCGCGCCGACGATGAGTCGGCAGATCAACTCTTCGCTGAAACTGGGTTCGGCGGCGACGACGATGGCCACCTGGGTGGCGTTGGCGGCAATGAGTTTCTGGCGGTAAGCCGCCGAGCGCCGGTACAGCGTGCTGCGCGGCTCGGTGCTTTCTATCACGCCCTGGTTGGGCGAGGTCTGCGCAAGCACGATACGGTCGCCGCAGGCGACATCGCTTTTTTTGCCGCGCGGCACGCACAGCAGCATGTTGCCCGCATCCGACTTCACCAGGTACTGCCGGCCGAATGCTGCGACGATGAGGCCGCGCATGGTTGTGGTCCCCGGGGCGGCACTCAAATGGCGGCCAGTGCTTCGAGTTTCGCCGCGCAGATGAAATCGTTCATGGATATGCCGCCGATGGAGTGGGTGTTGAACGCAATACGGCATTGGTCGTAGCTGAGGGTCATTTCCGGGTGATGGTCCTCGCCATGCGCGACCAGTGCGACACCGTTGGCAAAGGCCATGGTCTGGTAGTAATTTCCGAAACGGAAGGTCTTGGTGATGGCGCCCCCGGTGTGCGCCCAGCCTGGCGCCTGGCGCAAAAGTGTTTCAATTTCCCCGTCTGTTAGCGGCGGCGTGCCGGCGGCGAGGGGGCGGCATTTTTTCGCCAGCAGGGTGTTCATGTTGCCTGCCGCATCGCCTGCAGGCGCGCGATGCGCAGCGCCGCGGGGGGGTGGGAGTCGTAGACCGCGGAATGGATTGGATCGGGCGTAAGCGTCGCCGCGTTGTCCTGGTAGAGCTTCACCAGTGCCTGCACCAGGTCATTCGAATCGGCCTGTTTTGCGGCGTAGGCGTCGGCCTGGTATTCGTGCATGCGCGAGTAAAGGCTGGTGAGCGGCTGCAGCAGGAAGGTGAATGCCGGTAGCGCCATGAAAAACAGCATCAGCGCCATGGCCGTACCCTGGCTGTGCACGCCAAGGCCAGTGTAGAACCATTCCTTGCTGATCAGAAAACCGAGCAACCAGAGAAAGCCCAGGCTTGCCATGAACAGCATGAGCATGCGCTTGGCGACGTGGTGATGGGTGAAATGGCCCAGTTCGTGCGCCAGGACCGCCTCAATTTCGGCCGGGGCCAGCCGGGTGATCAGGGTGTCAAACAGGACGATGCGCTTGGCTGCGCCAAACCCGGTGAAATAGGCGTTGCCATGGCTCGAGCGCCTGGAGCTGTCCATCACGTACAGCCCTTTTGACTTGAAGCCGCATTTGTCGAGCAAGGCTTCTATGCGTGATTTGAGCGCGGCGTCCTCCAGCGGCGAAAACTTGTTGAAAATGGGGGCGATTAGCGTGGGATAGATGGTCAGTACCAACAGGTTGAAGCCCATCCAGAACAGCCAGACGTAAAGCCACCACCACTCGCCCATCCTGTCCATCAGCCAGAGTACCGAGCCGAGCAGCGGAATGCCGATCGCCGCGCCAAGCGCCGTCTGTTTTGCCAGGTCGGCGACGAACAGCCCGACAGTCATGCGATTGAAGCCGAATTTCGCCTCCACCACAAAGGTGCGGTAGACGGTGAAGGGCAGGTCGATGACGCTGCCAACGGCAATGGCGCTCACGACAAGGGCGATGCCATGCGCATAGCCGCCGGCCGTGAACACCGTCGACCATGCGTCAGACAGCCATTGCAACCCGCCGCCCAGCGTGAGGGCCAGCAGGACCAGCACGCCGACCGCCGTTTCGACCATGCCCAGGCGTGTTTTTGCGCCGGTGTAGTCGGCGGCTTTCTGGTGGGAGTCGAGCGCGATGCGGCCGGAGAATTCGGTCGGCACATGATCGCGCTTGCGCGCTACATGCCGCAGGTGGCGCAGCGAGAGCCAGAGGCGTGCCGCCGTGGAGATCGCCAGCGCGGCGAGAAAGACCAGGGTGAAAACGTGCATTCAGGCCCGCATTAACGCCCGTTAGGGCCATGCGACAGGGTTATGCGACAATCGCATCTTACACGCTGGCATCCCGTTTTGGGGTGTTCCGGCCCGGCATCAGCCCCTCGCATAAACCCGCGTATTTGGAAAGCAGCACTGACCATGGCCCAAGACCAGAACAACCTGTTGTGGATCGATATGGAAATGACCGGCCTGCAGCCGGACAGCGACAGGATTATTGAAATTGCGATCGTCGTCACCGACTCGGCCTTGAACACCGTGGCTGAGGCGCCGGTGCTGGTGGTGCACCAGGCCGACAGCGTTCTTGACGGTATGGACGCCTGGAACAAGGGCACCCATGGCAAGTCCGGCCTGATAGAAAAGGTCAAGGCGTCACGGCTGGCCGAAGCGGAGGCCGAACTGCAGATGGTCGCTTTCCTCAACGAATATGTCCCCAAGCAGGTGTCGCCGATGTGCGGCAATTCCATTTGCCAGGACCGCCGTTTCCTCGCGCGCTGGATGCCGGCGCTCGAGGGCTATTTCCATTACCGCAACCTCGACGTTTCGACGCTGAAGGAGCTGGCCAAGCGCTGGCGGCCGGAACTGTCCAAGGGACTGACCAAGCATGGCAAACACGAGGCCCTCGCCGACATCTACGAATCCATCGAGGAGCTGAAGTACTACCGGGAACACTTCCTCAAGGTCTGAATCGCGCAGTGTAAGAATAAAAAAGGGGGCTTACGCCCCTTTTTTCATGGATTGGCCGGCTACTACTCGACTTCGATGATGGCCTCGATCTCCACACTCATGCCATTTGGCAGCGAACCCATGCCCACGGCCGAACGTGCGTGCCGGCCCTTGTCACCGAACACCTGCACCAACAGGTCGGAACAACCGTTGATCACCTCCGGATGGCGCGTGAAATCGGGTGCGGCATTGACCATGCCTAATAGCTTGATGATGCGGCGCACGTTGTCGAGGCTGCCCAACTCCGCATGCAGGGTCGCCAGATGCGCCAGGCCGACATTGCGCGCGTGCTGGTAGGCTTCCTCGACGCTGAAGTCGATGCCGACCTTGCCGACGATGGTGCTGCCGTCCGGGTGCTTCGGCCCCTTGCCCGAGAGGAACAACAGGTTGCCACTTCGCACCGCGGCGACATAATTGCCGATCGGTGGCGCGGTGACGGGCGGGGGCAGGACGATGCCCAGATGTTTCAGGCGGACCTCGATGGACATGCTGTTTTCCCTTGTTTCAGAGCGGTACGACTTTGCCCGGGTTCATCAGGTTGTCCGGGTCGAAGGTGCGCTTGAGTGCGCTCATCAGGTCGACGGCTTCGCCCAGTTCCTTTTGCAGTGACTTGATCTTGCCCGAACCGATGCCGTGCTCGCCGGTGCAGGTCCCTTCCATGGCGAGGGCGCGATTGACCAGGCGGTCGTTAAAGGCCTTGGCTTCGTCAAGGTCGGCCTGGCTGTCAGGCATGACCAGGATCATGCAGTGAAAATTGCCGTCACCGACATGGCCGAACATCGGGATGGGCATGGTCGCGGCGGCGATATCCCCGGCGGTTTCGATCATGCATTCGGTCAGCCGCGAAATCGGCACACAGACGTCTGTTGAGACGGCACGCGCACCGTGCTTTAACTGCAACCCGGCGAAATAGGCTTCGTGGCGGGCCGACCACAGGCGGTTGCGATCCTCGGGCCGCGTCGCCCACTCAAAGCCTTCGCAACCGTGTTCGGCGGCGATTTCCTGGAACATTTCAATCTGCTCCTTGACGCCGGCATCGGTGCCGTGGAACTCGAGGAACAGCGTCGGCTGCTCCTTGTAAGTGGTCTTGCTGTAGGCATTGATCGCCTTCATCGCCAGGCCGCACATGGCCTCGCTGCGCGCAATCGGTATGCCGGTTTGCAGCGTCTGGATGACGGTGGCCACGGCGCCGGCCATGTCCTTGAACGAGCATATGGCCGCCGAAATGGCCTGCGGCACCGCGTACAGGCGCACGGTGACCTCGGTAATGATGCCCAGCGTCCCTTCCGCGCCGACGAACAGGCGCGTCAGGTCGTAACCTGCGGCCGATTTTCTCGAGCGTGTCGCGGTCTTGATGATGCGCCCGTCGGGGGTGACCACGGTGAGTGAGAGCGTGTTCTCGCGCATGGTGCCGTAGCGCACGGCGTTGGTGCCCGAGGCGCGCGTCGAGGCCATGCCGCCAAGGGTCGCGTCGGCGCCCGGATCAACCGGGAAGAACAGCCCGGTGTGGCGGATTTCGTTGTTCAGCTGCTTGCGCGTGACGCCGGCCTGCACGGTGCAGTCGAGGTCCTCGGCGTGGACGGCGAGCACCTTGTTCATCTGCGACATGTCGATGCACACGCCGCCCTTGATGGCAAGGATATGGCCCTCGAGAGAGGTGCCCACGCCAAACGGGATCATCGGCGTCTTGTGGCGCCGGCAGATGTTGACGATGTCGCGCACTTCCTCGGTGGTTTGCGCATAGACCACCGCATCGGGCGGTGCGTACGGATAATAGGACTCGTCCTTGCCGTGGTGTTCGCGCACGCCGCGCGAGGTGGTCAGGCGGTCGCCGAGCAGGGCGCGCAGTTCGTCGTGCAGGCCGGTTTCGAGTTGACGCGGATGATTCATGGTGTCTCCGTTAAGAATGCCGCTGCCGGGGCTGCCCCGGGCGCTTGCGGCCTGCGTTGTTGCTGCAGGTCTCAGCCCAGTTCGATCTTGCCGTCAAACTGGACGGAAACCTTCAGGCCGGGGATATCCAGCCTGACCTGCACCGGAAACGATTCGTTCCCGGTGATTGTCCCCTTGGCGCGTGCTTCATCGACCGCACGCTCGATTTCACGCTGTGAACCGACACCCACGGTCTTGAGGAATTTGCGTATGCTCAGGTTGAATGTTTCTTCGTTCACGTAACGCTCCCTTTGGCTGTTTTCTGGCCAGGCGCGGCCAGTCTAATTCAAAGCGGCTTTTTGCGGCGGGCGAGCCGTGCCAGCAATTGGCGGGTCGAGGCGTCGGTATGCTCGGGCAGGGCGCCGCCGCCGAACGCGGGCAGCAGCCCGCCGGCGATTTTTTTGCCCAGTTCAACACCCCACTGGTCGAACGGGTTGATGTTCCATATCACACTTTGCACAAAGACCTTGTGCTCATAGAGTGCGAGCAGCGCGCCCAGCGCGTGCGGCGACAATTCGGGCAACACAAGGGTGTTTGATGGCTGGTTGCCCGGGCAGGTCTGGTAGGCCTTTGCGCCTTTTTCGCCAAAGGCGAGGGCGGCCGACTGGGCCAGTGCGTTGGCGAGCAGCAAGTCATGTTGTTCGCGGTTTTCTTCCCCCTGCGCACAGACGATAAAGTCGCTCGGGACCAGATGCGTGCCCTGGTGCAGCATCTGGTGAAACGCATGCTGCCCGTTGCTCCCGGCCTTGCCCCAGACCACCGGCACGGTGTCGTAATCCACCGCCTTGCCGTCGCGGTCTATGTGCTTGCCGTTGGACTCCATCTCCAGTTGCTGCAGGTAGGCGGGAAAGTCGCGCAAGTCCTCGGCGTAGGGCAGGATGGCCTGTGTCCCGGCGCCAAAAAAATTGACGTTCCACACGCCAAGCATGCCAAGCAGCGCGGGCATGTTGGCCTCGGGAGGGGCAGTACGAAAATGGCGGTCCATGTCGCGCGCCCCGGCGAGGAAGGCTTCGAACCCCGCCATGCCGATCGCGATGGCAACAGGCAGGCCGATCGCCGACCACACCGAGTAGCGCCCGCCGACCCAGTCCCACATCGGGAAGCAGCGCTCTGCCGCAATGCCAAAGGCTTGGGCGCCGGCCTTGTTCGCGCTTACCGCGGCAAAGTGCCCCGTGCTCTCCAGGCCGGCGTGCTTGAGCCAGGCCTTTGCGGCATGGGCATTGGCCAGCGTTTCGGCAGTGCTGAAAGTTTTCGACGAGACGATAAAAAACGTTGACGCCGGGTCGAGGCCGGCGATGGCTGCCGCGAGGTCGGCCGGGTCGCCATTGGCGACAAAGCGCAGTTGCGGTGAGCCTGCGGCGTGGCCACGCAAGGCACGCACAGCAAGGCGCGGACCCAGGTCGGAGCCGCCGATGCCGATGTTGACGATGGTTTTTATCGGTGAACCGGAGTGCCCGCGCAGGGCGCCGCTGCGTGCGGCATCGACAAAGCCGCGCATTTGCGCCAGGGTCGCAGCAATCTTTTCAGCGTATTCCGCGGAAAACTCACCGGGTGCGCCACGCAAGGCCGGGTGCATTGCAGTGCGTTTTTCAGTGTCGTTAACAGTCTTTCCGGAGAACAGTTTTTCAATCCAGCCGGCAAGCTGCGCATGCTGCGCGAGGGCGGTGAGGTGGGTGATGGTCTCCGCGGTGATGCGCTGCTTCGAGTAATCGAGGAACAGCCCGGCCGCCTCGAGCGAAAAGCGCCCGGCGCGTTTGGCATCGAGTCTGAACATGTCGGCAAGGCGCACGTCCTCGAGCGCTTCGGCATGGCTCTCGAGCGCAATCCAGGAGGGGCTTTGGGTCAGGCGGGACATGGCGGGCTGGTTTTTCTGGCGCTCAAGGCCGTTATTTTTTCTGTCTGGTGTACAGCCGGTAGCGCTCATTGTCGCGCGGGCGCCGACCTTCCCAGATGCGCACCCAGCCGGCGGGGGCGGTTTCAGCCGGCCCCGACTGTACCAGCAGCAGCGCGCATTGCGGATTTTTCGACACTTCGTTGCGGCGCGTGACAATGCCGGCATGGTAGTGGAAGGCGGCACGTTGTGCTTCGCCCATGCCGCTGCTCTGTATGCATGCGCCGGCCGCCTGTGATCCGGCTGGCAGGGCGCGCTTGAGCGAGGTGGCGACACCGGCGTAGGTCTTGCCATAGTCTATCCAGGGTAGCAGCAGCGTCATCATCAGCGCCCAGACCAGGGTCATGCCACCGGCCCAGAACGTCAGGCTGCGGTGCGATGAGCGCACTGCGCCCACCATCAGCGCGGTCCAGGCGACACTCACCGCCAGCGCCACCGCAAAGGGGAATAAGGCGAACCTTGGCTGGAAACCGGGCTCAAGCTTGGCAAAGTTGTGCGCGATGTCCGGCGGGAATCCGGTCATCATGGCAAACCAGCCCAGCCATACCAAAAGCCCGCCCAGGGTAAAGGTCATGATGCCGAACCAGGTCAGTGCATTGGCCGCGCCGCGGCGCAGCGCATCCACTGCGCTGCCGGCGAGCAGGGCAAGCGGCAGCAGCACCGGCAGCGCCTCAATGTCGCGTGCTTCCGGCGCGAACACAAACAAGGCCGCCATGGATGCCACCAGCGCGACCAGCGGCAACTGCACCGAGGGCACGGCAAAGGCGTGCCGCCGGCGCCACAATTCCCATAATGCGAGCGGCCAGGCCGGCCAGGCCGCCCAGACCAGCATCAGCAACTGCGAGTACCACGGATCGTTGGTGGGCCTGAATGCGGCGCTGAGCCAGCCGGTCATCAGCTGTGGTGATTGTGCGTGCAGTGCGGCGAGCCACGCGACCGAGGCACCCAGCGCCAGAGCGAGGCCGCCGGCCATGGCCGCGATGCTGCGCCGGTTGCGCCAGTCGCGCGCAATGACCGGCAGCATCAGCGCGGTAAAGAAGGGCGCAAACGCGGCGACCGGGTCCTTGCACAGCAGCGCCACCGCGATGCCCGCACCGATGGCGAGCACGGCGCTGCAAAAGCGCCGCGGCGTTGCCGCATCGCGTGCCAGGGCAATGCCCCAGTAGGCCGCGGCGAGCCCGGCCAGCGCGCCGGTGTCGGCGACCATTTCATGCGAATGTACGAGCAGGCCGAGGCATCCCAACAGCGCCAGCACCGCCGTATTGCCCTGTACCGGGCCGAGCAATTCCTTGCCGGCAAGGCGTATGAAGGCAAAGGTGCCCGCCATCGCGAGTGCGCAGGTGAGGCGCGCGGCATCGTGCACGGCAAGCACGCCGCCCAGCAGTTTTGCCAGCGCTGCGCCGAGCCAGAAAAACAGCGGTCCGTCCTCGAAGTAGTGTTCCCCGGCGAGATGCGGCATCAGCCAGTTGCCGCCGCTCATGAACTGGTGGACGATGCCGATGCCGATGGCATCCTCGACCTTCCAGGGATCATGACCGACCAGCCCGGGCAGGATGTAGGCGGCGGCAAGCAGCGCGATTAGCGCGCCGGGCAGGGGCAGTGGAATGGTGCGCATTACTCGACCACCTTGAGCAACTGGCCTTCGCGCGCTTCGCCGCTGGGGTAAGCGCCGTTGATCAGGCGCAGCAGGGTCTCGGCGTTGGTGCCCAGCGGCGAGTTTGCGGCGAGGTCGGCGAAGCGGGTGGTCGCGCCGGCGCTGATGGTCTTCAAGCGCAGCGGCTTGGCCAGCGCCCGCTCGGCGTCGCTCATGCGGTGGAAGCTGCGTATGGTGTCGCGCGCGGCGCGCGCGTGCGCCTCGCTGATGTTGGCCGATTTTGAGGCGGCGTTGAAGGTCATCATGTTGTCGCCAAAGTACACCACCCCGGCAACGACCGCCTGGCCGGTTGCCGCGGCGGCCGGCAGGCCGTTGACCGGGGTCGTTTCGATGTCCTTGCCAATCTGGCTGTTGGCGCGCAGCACGGCGATGGGTTCCTTGTTCGGTTTGGGTTGCAGGCGTACCACAAGGCGGGTGTCACCGCCGGGTGCGACCATTATCAACCGGTCGGGCAGGTTTTGTACGCGCCAATCGCGCGGCGGGGTCAGCGCAAGGCCGAGGCCGGTATGGTAAAAAACGCCGTTGCGCAGGATGCCGTCGCGCGGGCTGTCACCGTAAATCATGCCGCTGGTGCGCTTGAGAAATTCCTCGCGCCCGTCGCCGCGCGCACCGGCGCGCAGCTTCTCCGATGCGCTGACGGTTTGCTGCAGCCGTGTGTCGTTGTCCGGATGGCTCTCGAACACGCCATGGTAGGCGCGCGGTTCGCGCCCCTCCTGCTTGGCCAGCTGCGCGTCGAACAACTCCTGGTTCTTCAGCACGCCGATGACGCGGATCATCGCCTGCGGATCGTAGCCGGTGCGGGCGAGGTATTCGGCGCCGAGCCGGTCGGCCTCCAGTTCGTGGTCGCGACCGTAGCCCGAGAGCAGCGCATTGCCTAGCAGCCCGGTGACGTTCTGCGCCGCCTCGTTGCGCAGGGACGGGCTCAGTACGGAGGCGATGGTGATCAGGATGTCGGCGCTTTGCGCCGCGCTCATCTGGCGCACGCTGTGCCGCGCCGTGACGTGGCCGATTTCATGGCCCAGCACCGCCGCGAGTTCGGCCTCCGAGTTCAAAAAGGCCATCAGGCCGCGGGTGATGTATATGTAGCCGCCGGGCAGGGCAAAGGCGTTGATCTCGGTGGTATCGAGCACGGTAAACCGATAGCTGAGACCGGGGCGGTGGCTGGCCGCGGCGGCGCGCTGGCCGATCTCGCTGACATAGGCGGCAATGCCGTTCTCGTCATACAAGGCGTACTGTTTTTTGATGTCCTGGTCGGCCTTGCGGCCGACATTGAGTTCCTCGACCTCCGACATCAGCACAAAGTCGCTGCCGCCGGTGACCGGATTGGTGGCGCAGGCGCAAAGCAGCGCCAGCAGGCAAAGCGATGCTATGCCGCGCAACAACATGGCTTACCAATTAAAAAGGCAGCCGAAGCTGCCTTTTCTCTGGATGATGCCTGCGCTCAAGCAGCAGCTTCCGGCGCAGCCGCGGCGGCAGCCGCCTTGTCGGCCTTGGCCTTGGCCTTGGTCGCGGTGCTGGCGTACTTGTTCTTGAATTTCTCGACGCGGCCGGCGGTGTCGAGGATCTTCTGCTTGCCGGTGTAGAACGGATGGCAGGCGGAGCAGACCTCAACCGTCAGCGGCTTGCTGTTGGTCGAGCGCGTTTCAAAGGTCGCGCCGCAGCTGCAGGTGACCTTGATCTGGTGGTATTCGGGATGGATGCCGGTTTTCATGGTGCTTCCTTTCAGGGTGTTGCCTCGGTTTCACCGGCCGGAATGGCCCTTGGCGTTTCGAGGCTGTAAAAAAGTGCCGCAGTATGCCTGTTTTTGCCGGTTTTGGCAAACATGGCCGATTGTCGCAGGCTTTCGACCGGAATTAAATCAGGGACTTATCAACCGGTTCGGCATTCCGTGCCGGCCAATCAGCCGCGCCGCATCGAATCGAAAAAGTCCGAATTGGTCTTGGTCGCCTTGACCTTGTCGACGAGGAACTCGGCCGCTTCAAGGTCGTCCATGGGATAGAGCAGTTTTCTCAGCACCCAGACCTTTTGCAGGATGTCCTTTTCGATCAGCAATTCCTCGCGCCGCGTGCCGGAACGATTGACGTTGATGGCCGGGAAAATGCGCTTTTCGTACATGCGCCGGTCAAGATGGATTTCCATGTTGCCGGTGCCCTTGAACTCTTCGTAGATCACGTCGTCCATGCGGCTGCCGGTGTCGATGAGGGCGGTGGCGATGATGGTGAGCGAACCGCCTTCCTCGACGTTGCGCGCGGCGCCGAAAAAACGCTTCGGCCGCTGCAATGCGTTGGCGTCCACGCCGCCGGTGAGCACCTTGCCCGATGCCGGCACCACGGTGTTGTAGGCGCGTGCGAGGCGGGTAATCGAGTCGAGCAGGATGACGACGTCTTTCTTGTGCTCCACGAGGCGCTTGGCTTTTTCGATCACCATCTCGGCGACCTGCACGTGGCGCGTGGCCGGTTCGTCAAAGGTCGAGGCAACCACCTCGCCTTTTACCGAACGGGTCATTTCCGTGACTTCTTCCGGGCGCTCGTCGATGAGCAGCACGATCAGCACGGTCTCGGGGTAATTGGTGGTGATGGCGTGCGCCAGTTGCTGCATCAGCACCGTCTTGCCG
>Ga0194061_1000208_pt1 | contig 35628 bp, 35 predicted proteins | sample SepL2221m_MetaG_FD_163423 | JGI IMG/M metagenome (GOLD analysis project Ga0194061, IMG submission 163423) | Anoxic zone freshwater microbial communities from boreal shield lake in IISD Experimental Lakes Area, Ontario, Canada - Sep2016-L224-21m | ecosystem: Environmental > Aquatic > Freshwater >... | reverse complement strand
GACGTGAGAGCAGGCCGAAGCCGATGTTCTGCTCGACCGTGAGCCACGGAAAAACACCGTTCTCCTGGAAGACGAAAATGCGTCCCGGATCGGGGCCGTTCACCAGCGCGCCCTCCACATTAACTTCTCCCCGCGTCTCTTCCAGAAATCCGCCGACGATATTTAGCAGCGTGCTTTTTCCGCAGCCGCTCGGCCCGACGATGCAGACGAATTCGCCCTGTGCCAGTTCGAGGTTCACGCGCTCGAGCACGTGGACTTCCGCGCCCGGTTCCTTCCCCGCGAACGACATCCAGCAATCGCGGACGGTGATGATGTTTTCCATTTCAGCGTTGCCCATAGCCCCAGCGCACTTCGTCGAATTTCTCCAGCCGTCGCACGAGCACATCGAGCACGAGGCCGATGAGACCGATCATCACCATGCCGGCGACGACGAGGTCATAGCGTTTGCCCGCGTTGCGCGCATCGATGATGAGGTAGCCGAGCCCGCTGTTCACCGCGATCATCTCCGCTGCGACGACCACGAGCCACGCCACACCGAGCGCGATGCGGATGCCCGTGATGATCTGCGGCAGCGCCGCGGGGAAAATCACGCGCCGGAAAAGCTCCAGTCCGCCGAGACCGAAATTCTGCGCCGCGCGCAGATAGACCTGCTGCATGTTTTGCACTGCCGCCATCGAGGACACCGTGATCGGAAAAACGCTCGCGAGAAAAATGAGGAACACCGGCGCAGTGTCCTTCACGCCGAACCACAGAATCGCCACGGGAATCCAAGCGATCGGTGAGATAGGCCGCAGGATTTGGATGAACGGATTCAGCGCCGCATAAGCCGGGCGAAACCACCCAAGCGCCAGCCCGAGCGGCACGCCGACGAGCACCGCCGCGATGAAGCCCCAGCTCACACGGAACAGCGATGCAACGACATACTTCAGCAACAGGCCCTGCCGCACGAGTTCGCCGAGACCGTCGAGCACATGCCGGGGCGTGGGAAAAATATCACTTCCCGACATCTTCACCGCAACATGCCATACGGTGAGAAACAGCACCCCCGTGATGAGCGGAAGCAGGATGTGAAGCACGCGGCGGTTCATTTCTTCACCTCGAATTTCGGCGCATTCACAGTCGTTGGATCGGGCGCGAACGTGTCGTCCACGTAGTCCTCAAAGTGCGCGGTGCCTTGCAGAATGCCCGCCTCCTTCGCCAGCCGCTCGATTTCCTCAAACTCAGGTCGCAGCGGTTTCAGCCGCGAATAGGTCACGCGATCCGGCGGTTTGCTGAGGACGAAACTGAGCAGCCGCGGGTTCTGATTGTAGTAGTTCGTCGCGACGAACTGCGCGGCGTCCATGCGGTGTGCCATGCTCTCATCAATCCACTTGCCGCTCGCCGCGATGCCATTCACGAGCCGCTGGATTTCCGGACGGTGATCGCGAATCGCATCTTCATGCACCGCGAGCACGCACGAGATGAACCCCGGCCACACATCCTTCGCCTGCCAAAGCGTGCGACCGTAGCCGTCGAGTTCCGTCTGCCCCATGAACGGCTCGCCCGACGTGATCGCATCCACCGAGCGCGAGAGCAGCGCAGCGGGCATATCCGGCGGCGGCATCTCGACGATCTTCACATCGTCAATCGTCATGCCCGCCTTTTTCAGTTCGCGATAAATGATGAGGCGCTGATTTGCGTAGCGTCCAGGCACCGCGACCGTTTTCCCGCGCAGATCGCCGGTCTGAAAAATTCCCGAGTCCTTGTGAACCATCACCGCCGAACCGTCGCGATGGCCGAGGTGAACGATTTTGATTTTCACACCCTGCTCGCGCAACGCGATGGCCATCGGCGCGAGGATGAAGGCCGCGGGCATGTCCTTCGGTCGTCCGATGAACATCTCCTTCAGCTCAGGCCATCCGCTGAACCGCATCGGCTGGAACATGTCCCGGCCCTCCATCTCCTTGTTGATGTAATGCGTGACGGGGCAGGTGAGATGGCAAGTCACCGGGAGAAAACCGACGCCGAATGTCTTCTCGCCAGCGCTGCCTCCGGTCCTCTTCGCAAACCAGCGCAGGTTCAGCCCGCCGTGCAGGGCGGTGATGCCGAGCAGCCAAACCGTCAGGACGATGGCGAGTGTGCGGATAAGTTTCACAGAAAGGAGCGCGGAAACTGCCAGCCGCCCACTGATAACGGAAATCGTTTGTTGCGATAGCAGTCATGCCTGATACGCATCACAGGATGGAACTCCGCCACCTGCGATATTTCCAGGCCGTCGCCGAAGAACTCAGCTTTTCCAAGGCCGCGCGACGCCTGCACATCGCGCAGCCCGCACTGAGCCGCGCCGTGAAAGAGCTCGAGGAGGACATCGGCGCAGTGCTCATGCTGCGCAACCGCCGCGCCGTCTCGCTTACGGAGGCGGGAGCGATGCTGCTGCATGAGATCGGCATTCTTTTCCAGCGCGTGGAAGATGCGGTGAAGAAGGTGCAGCGCGTCGCAAACGGCGAGGAAGGCGAGCTGCGCGTCGGCTACATCGGCGCGCCGACGCAGGCTTTTCTCGGACGGCTGCTCGGGGAATTTCGGAAACGCTATCCGCGTGTCTCCGTGATTCTGGAGGAGCGCACACCCGAGCGCGTGTGGGAAATGGTCGCGTGCGCCCGTCTCGACATCGGCCTCACGCGCCCCGTGCTCGCGCAGCACGCTCACGGCCTGCACACCACGCTGCTCCGACACGAGCCGTTCCACTGCGTGCTGCCCGCAGCGCATCCGCTCGCGAAAAAACGGGAGGTGCCGTGGCGTGCGCTCGCGGGCGAGCCGCTCGTGATTCTCGCGCGCCGAGAAGGCGTGGGCCTGCACGATGCGATCCTCACCGCGTGCCAGCGTGCAAAATTCACGCCGCGGTTCACGCACACGCCGAGCGTCATTCACACCGTCCTCAGCTACGTCGAGGCGGGCGCGGGCATCGGCATCATCCCGGACAGCGTGGCCACGCTCGGGGCAGGGGGGCCGCTCGTCTTTCGTCCACTCGTGCCGGTGCAGTCCGTGGATCTCGTGATGGTCTGGGCCGACGCCTGCACATCGCCCGCGGCGGGCGCGTTCCGTACGCTCGTCGCGGAGTGGCTGAAATCACGCAAGCTCTGGCGCAAATGACCACGCAAAATCCGCAACTTCAGCCTCCGATTGATTGCCACGTTCACATCGTCGGCAATGGCAAATCCGGCAGCGGATGCTGGCTGCGGCTCGGCGCGACGTGGTGGCAGAAGCCGCTTGCCGCGCACATGCTCCGGCACATCGGGCTCGGTGCGTCGTCGCTGCATGCGGATGATTTCGACGAACGCTACGTCGCTCATCTGCTGCGGCTCCTGCGCGAATCGTCGCTCGGCGCGGCAGTCATTCTCGCGCAGGATGAGGTCTATCGCGCCGATGGCTCGAAGATGGAAGCCACCGGTTCCTTTCACGTTCCGAATGACTACGTGCTGCGTCTTGCGCGGGAGAATCCCGAATTCATCCCCGCAGTGAGCATCCATCCCGCGCGGCCCGACGCGCTCGACGAACTCAATCGCTGCATCGCCGGCGGCGCAGCGGTGCTGAAGCTCCTGCCAAACTGCCACAACGTGGACTGCAACGACACGCGCTACCGGAAATTTTGGGAGCGCATGGCGGAGGCGCGTCTGCCGCTGCTCGCGCACACCGGCGGCGAGCACACCGTGCAGGTGATCAATGCCGCGTATTCCGACCCGCGCGTGCTCACGCTCCCGCTCGAATGCGGCGTGCCCGTGATCGCCGCACACGCCGCGACAAAAAGCGGCTTTGGCGATCCCGATTACTTCCACATCTTCGCCGATATGCTCGCGAAATGGCCGAACCTGCACGGCGACACGAGCGCATGGAATGTCCCGCGCCGCGGCCGCAACGCGCACCGTTGCGTGGGAACCAATGCAGGCCTGCTCGGCGAACGGCTGTTGCACGGCAGCGATTTCCCCGTGCCGGTCTCAGGCCTGTGGGCGCTGCTCCGCCGCGCCATTTCGTTTACCGACTACCGCCGTTGCCGGAAAATCACGAACGTCCTCGAGCGCGACTACCAGTTGAAGCTCGCGATGGGATTCGGGCCGGAACACTTCACGCGAATCCGCTCGCTGCTGCGCCCGTAGCCGCCGTTGGCAGGAGGCGGGCTGATCCACCGGACAGGAAGCAGAACGGCGTGTCTCGGGTAGCGCGGGCGTCCCGCCTGCCGTATTTCGCGTCCCGCGGAATACACGCGGCTAACCCTTGCGTTCAGAAAGCGTGTGGCCGCTCGATGTGCTGCGCGGGACGCGCAGCACGGCAGGCGGGACGCCCGCGCTACCCGATGTACTCAGTCCGGCTCCTTCATGTGTTGGTTTGTTTGCGATTAGAGCGTTCAATAAACTCTGTAGCCGCAAGAGACAAACCAGCCGAGGGCGTCCTTTGGGGTGACTTGGGCGAGGGCTGCGCCGATGGCGGCGATGAGATCCTCGGGTGTCCGTGCCTCGGCGCTACGCAGGAGCGCCTTGACCTTGCTCCACATCTTTTCAATGGGGTTGAAGTCCGGTGAGGAGGCGGGAAGGAAGACGGCCTGGGCACCTGCGGCGGCGATGAAGGCTAGCGTCGGCTCGCTTTTGTGCGGGGCGAGGTTGTTCAGTTGCCGCACGGGGCACTGGCATGGCAGCGCTCCCCGCGGGGCGCGCGCCCGCGCAAGCGCGTCATGTTTGTTTTCGCGCCCGACTCGTCGAGGAAGACGAGCCGCGCCGGATCCAGGCCGCCTTGCCGGCGTGCCCGCGCGATGTCCGGGCGGTCTTGCTCGGACGCGCGGAGAGTCTTTTTTTATATGTCAGCCCCATCTTCCCAAGGACCACATGGATGGCTTGCAGCGAGCACTCCAGCCCGAGGGCCTGGCGCAGTTCCTTGAGGGTCAGATCGGGCTTCCCGTCCAGCAGGGCGCGCATCGCGTGCTCATGGTGCGCCACGATCTCGGGCTTGCGCCCGGCCATGTAGTGCCGCGGGGCGATGTCCCCGGTGTGCCGGCGCTGTTGGAGGAGCTTCTTGACCATGCCGAGGGACACCCGAAAGCGTCGCGCCACATCCTCGCGCGTTCCCTCCCCGGCATCATAGGTGTCCAAGATTCGTTCCCGTAAATCCAGCGATGTGGTTCGTCGTTTGCGCATGAACCCACTCTGCCATTCCCAAGAACGTATGGCTACACTATTTCTTGAAACGCTCTAAAGTGATCCCGGTCGGCGGCGCGAACCGTGTGGGTGTTCGGGTTTGTGCTCGCCTTTGCCAGCGCTGACCTCTAGCGATGCGCCATGCCGCTGTTCCTATTTGAACCAGACCGAAGGGTGCCGCTGCGCGCGTTTGCCGCGCTCGCGCTCGCCATGGTTTTCTACCTCACGCGCTGAGCCGGCGCGCGAGCAGGCGCGGAAAGCTGCCTGTGGACGAAGTGGCATGGCTGCGCAGCTTCCCGGCCCGCTGACAAATATTTTACCGATTTTCCATGCCCTGCTGACAACCTCCGCCGCCGCGCGGCGCATGTCTTGCGCATGAAAATTGCGCGCCTCCACCACACCCGCCGGTCAGCCCGCTGACCTTTTCAATTATTCCAAATGACCATCCCACGCCTCGTGCCTTTTACAGCCGCGCTCGCTGCGCTCACCACAATCTTTGCGCCATCCGCGCAGGCGCAGTTGCCGCCGAACATCCTTCAGCCGGGCAGGCCGGGCGTGCCCGTCACACCCGGAGTGCCGGTGACTCCCTCAACGCCCTCCGCGCAGGCTCCCGCACCGGTGCCGGGGAACGGTCAGGCGAACACTTTGACCCGCGAGGAAATCGCGCAGGGCTGGAAGCTGCTCTTTGACGGCAAGCGGCTCATCGGCATGCGCGGCATCCAAAAGGCGGACCCGCTCGCCGCAGGCTGGAAAATCCAGAACGGCGAACTGAACCTGCCGAAGGAAGTGAAGGACACGGACCGCATGACCGGCGGCGATCTCGTGACGATGGATTTTTTCTGGGACTTCGATTTCCGCTTCGACTTCAAGATGACCGCGGCGGCGAACAGCGGCGTGCGCTACATGCTCACGGAGAATTTCGGCCAGGTGCCTGTGGGGCTCGAATATCAGATTATTGACGACGTCCACAACAGCATCGGGCTGAAGGGCGGCAACCTCCGGCGCACCGGCGCGCTGGACAACATTTTTCCGCGCGGCGAAAATGCGGTGCTGCGCACGGCCGACCCGCTGAACAAAGTCCGCGACCCTTGGAACGAAGGGCGCATCGTCGTGCAGGGCGCGCACGTCGAGCACTGGCTGAACGGTGAGAAGGTGCTGGAATTCGAGCTCAGCGCGAAGGTCCGGCAGTCCGCAGTGGCGAACAGGATGCAGGTGCCCGCGAGCTTTGGAATGAAGGGCAAGACGCGCCTTTCCATCATGGACCAAGGCACCGAGGTCGCATTCCGCAATCTCAAGGTGCTGCCACTCGCCCCGCAGGCGGTCATCATCCCCGGCGGCGAGACGGTGCGTTCGCGAGGGAAGTGAAGCGAGAGTGCTCGGTGACTCAGCCAAACAGCGCGTCATGCGCTTTCAAAAGTAAGCTCCGCTGCGGATTCTTAACCGGACACCCGTGAGAGCGGTTTAAAAAATGGTGTGGCTGCATCCGTCGCAATCCCGCATGGAGCCGTGGCGCCACCGCCCCGTGTTTGAGCCTCGGGGCGAGGATCGTTAATCACACCCAGCGCGTACACCGCTGGTAAAAACAGGTTTTCATCCGCGCCATTCCCGCTACCGTCCACGCCCCATGGAAGTGCTCCCGATTGAAATTTTTGGCGTCGCCATTGACGTGCCGTTCCCCGCGCCCATCGGCTACCAAAGCGCGAAGCTCGACGAATTTGCCGCAAAGATCTGCGACACTCAGACGGGCCTCTCGCTGCGCCCGGACCAAATCCACCTGCGGAAAGTGGACGACCTTTTCGACTACGAGCTGAAGGCCGTTTTCTTCGGCGAGAATGGCAGCCTGAACCGCACTGCCGACCGCGTGAAGCTCGCCGTGCGCAATGCGCGCACTGCCGGCGACTGGAACATCATCCACCAGACGCTCACGCGGTTTTACAATTTGATGAACTTCGACAAGAAGACGCTCACGCATCTTTCGACGCACGCGCATGTGAAGTTCGACACGCTGGAGGAGCGCGACAAGTGGCTGGATCAGTTCTCGCACAATGCGCTCGTCCACAAGCCGTGCGCGCTCGGCTATGTGAAAATCCACGATTGGGAAAAGGACATCCGTGTGCTCATCGAGGTGTCGAACGCCGCGCCAAACTGCGTCTTCGTCGCGTGGGACACGCAGTTCGTGAACAACCAGGAATGGGACACTTTCATCGGCTCGCTGGTCCATGTGATGGAAAATTCGGTGAACTTTTTCGAGCTCGGCTTCGAGCCGTTCAAAGAGCGCGTCTAGTGAATGACGAAATCCGAATGACGAATGACGAACCGGATGTGTCCGGTCGCCAGCGTGCTTCGTCATTCGTCATCCGTCATTCGTCAGAGGCTCTTGCAAAACCCTCCGAAATCTCCACCCGCAGAACACGTCATCAGAGAGCGCTGCGATTTTTTGAATCCCTGCGGAGGGGTTTTGCAAGAGCCTCGTCATTCTAAATGTCCTCCCCCGTCCGTCTCGACGCGCTGCTCTCGCGCTTCGGATACTGCTCGCGCAGCGAGGCGCGCGCGTGGATCAAAGCGGGCCGCGTGCTCGTGGGCGCTGCGGTCGCGAAGTCGCCGTCGGACAAAGCCACGCCGACGAATGTGATCGTGGACGGCGAGCCGGTGGAGCATCCGCACGGCATCCTCGCGCTGCTGCACAAGCCCGCAGGCTATGTGTGCTCGCACGATTCGGACGAAGGCCCGACGATTTACGACCTGCTCCCGCCGCGCTGGCTCGCGCGCAATCCGGCGGTGACGAGCATCGGCCGGCTCGACAAGGACGTAACCGGCGCACTGCTCGTGACGGACGACGGCGAACTCGTCCACCGCTGGACTTCACCGAAGCACAAGGTCGCGAAAATCTACGAGGTCACGGTCGCGGAAAATCTGCCGGAAAATCTCGCGGAGCTTTTCGCAAGCGGCACGCTGACGCTCGAAGGCGAGGACAAGCCGTGCCTTCCCGCGCGCGTTGAAATTTTGGGCGCACGCCAAGCGCGGCTCGAGATCATCGAGGGCCGCTACCATCAGGTGAAACGCATGTTCGCGAGCCAAGGCTGCCCGGTCGTGCGGCTGCACCGGAGCCGGTTCGGAGATTTCACCGCGGACGATCTTGCGCCCGGCGAGTGGCGGCTCGTTTCGCCGCAGGCTGCGGGAGGCGGGGCTACGAGCGCTTGCCGAGAATCTTGATATTCTGCGCGGCCTTCTCCATTTCCTCGAGCTTCAGGAGCGTGGCGGCCTGCTGTTCGAGGAGCTTGGCATTTGCATCGCGCATGGCCTTGAGCATTTCGAGCGTCGCAGCTCTTTGAACGGGCGCAATCGGCGCGGGCGGGGCGAGCGCGGGAGCCGGAGCGGGCTCCGCGTCCTGCGACTGAAGCGTCGTGGCGGGCACGCCGAGGAGGAGGGCGAGGGCGAGGAAAAGGGATGCGCGTTTCATTTCTTGCCACCTCCGCGTGAGACGAAGATACGCGCGAGGCGCAGGGTCTCGGTGACGCCATTGACCTTGACCTCGATCGCCTGCTGGTTGGCGACAATCTTGTTATGCTGCTCGGCAATCTCGTTCACGAGTTGGGCGATGGCCGGATCTTCGGCGGCGGCAACGGCAGCGGCCTGGCCGGACGACGGGGAAGGGAAGCACAGCGCGCCGACGACAGCGACGGCAGCGGCTCCCCAGAGCATGATGGTTTTCTTGGGCTTCTTCATGGGTGCCGCAAAAGCCGGAAGGGTGCCCTACCTAACAAAAATTTAGAAAATCACCGGTTGGCATTCCGCCTGCTTTGCTCTTTTTTGAGAACGCAGCAGAACAGGAATCCCAACTCCCAACCATACATGGCCGGCCTTTCCCAACACCAATCGCTCAGTCAGTCCCAAGTTCTCGCACCGCAGCTCCAGCAGAGCCTGCAGATCCTTCAGGTGCCGATGCTCGAACTGCGCACGCTCATCCAGGTGGAACTGGACGGCAACCCGACTCTCGAGATGGAGGACAACGATCCGAACGAGTCGAAGGTCGAGGACAAGCAGCGCGATGCGGAGGAGTTCGATGTGGAGTTTGACCGCCTCTCGAAGCTCGACGACGAGTGGCGTGACTACATGGCGCAGAGCACGAATTACGTGCGCCGCTCCACCGAGGACGACGAGCGCCGGCAGTTCTTTTTTGATTCGCTCACGAAAAACGAGACGCTTCAGGAGCACCTGCTCGATCAGCTCCGCGGCTCGGAGCTGTCGAAGGAAGACGTGCAGCTCGGCGAGCTGCTCATCGGGAACACGAACGACACCGGTTTCCTCACCGTGAAGCCGGACGAAATCGCCGCGAACACGGGCCTCGAAATGGCGGATCTCGATCGCGTGCTCCAGACCATCCAGACCTTCCACCCGGTCGGCGTCTGCGCGCGCGACCTGCGCGAGTGCCTGCTCATCCAGCTCAAGCGGATCGGAAAAGAGGGCAGCCTCGAATGGCGCATCGTCTCGAACTACCTCGATGACCTCGCCAAGAAACGCTACCCCGAAATCGCGCGCCGCTGCGGAACGACGGTGGACTGCATCCAGCGCGCGGCGAATTTCATCGCCACGCTCGACCCGAAGCCCGGCCAGATTTTTTCCGCAGACCCGAACAACTACGTGCTGCCCGATGTGACCGTGGAGAAGGTCAGCGGCCTCTGGCAGGTGCTGCTGAATGGAGACCAGATCCCGCACCTGCGGATCAGCAACACCTACAAGGATCTCATGGCACAGACGGCGAACAAGGAGGACGTGCGCGACTACATCCGCGACAAGATCCGCAACGGGAAGTTTCTCATCAAGAGCATCCACCAGCGCCAGCAGACCATCTCGAACATCGCGCACGAAATCGTGAAGCGGCAGACGGAATTCCTCGAGCGCGGCCCAAGCGGGCTGAAGCCGATGACCATGGTGCAAATCGCAGATATCGTGGGCGTCCACGAGACCACGGTGAGCCGTGCGATCTCGGGCAAATACATGTCCACGCCGCACGGCGTATTCGAGATGAAGTATTTCTTCACGCCCGGCTACCAGACCGCGGGCGGCGAGAGCATGAGCAACACGAGCGTGAAGGGCGTGATCGCGGAAATGGTGAAAGGCGAGGACGGAAAAAATCCGCTGAGCGACAAGGAAATCGTGGACGTGCTCAAGACGAAAGGCATCCCGATCGCCCGCCGCACCGTCGCGAAATACCGCAACGAGCTGAATATTCTCCCGAGCAACATGCGGAAGAGCTTCTGAGGCTCGGCGCGGAACTCAGGTGCTGAGTGCGTCAGCCGTGGCTGCTGGCGAAAACGCATTCGCCGTGTATGGTGCGCGTCCTTTTCCAAATGACCACACGCGCCACGACAGCTCCCGCACCGAAGACGGTCCGACACATTCCAAAGGTCGGCATGATCTCGCTCGGCTGCGCGAAGAACCTCGTGGACGCGGAAATCATGCTCGGCGACGTGCTCGCTCACGGGATGCAAATCACGAACGACGCGGATCAGGCGGACGTGCTGATCGTGAATACTTGCGCGTTCATTGATTCGGCGAAGGAGGAGAGCATCGAGGCCATCATCGAGGCGCACGAGGCGAAGGGGCTGAAGAAGAAGCACAGGAACCAGAAGCTCATCGTCGCGGGCTGCATGAGCCAGCGCTTCAGCGGTGAGTTGGCGGCGGAATTCAAGAGCGAGGTGGATGCGTTCATCGGGCTCGATCAGGTGAAGGATGTCGGGGGAATCATTGAGCAGGTGCTCGGACGGGGGGCGGAGAAAAGTGCTCAGTCCTCAGTGCCCGGTGCTCAGAAAAAAGGACGGCCACCAGTCACCAGTCACCAGTCACCAGTCACAGCCGCGAAAGCCGACGTGCTGCTCCACGACGAGTGGCAGCCGCTGAATCTCGTCTCGCGCAAACCCGTTTACATCCCCGACTGGGACACGCCGCGGGTCCGGCTCACGCCTCCGCACACGGCTTACACGAAAATCGCCGAAGGCTGCAATCACCCGTGCAGCTTTTGCGTCATCCCGCAGATGCGCGGGCGGCACCGTTCACGCACCATCGAGAGCGTCGTCGCGGAAGTGCGCGGGCTCGTCGTGGAGGGCGTGAAGGAGATCAACCTCATCAGTCAGGACACGACTTATTACGGCATGGACCTGTGGGCGGAAAAGGCGGGGCCGCGGCAGAAGGTGGACCCGTCGCGCGGCGTCACGCTCGTGCATCTGCTGCAGGAGCTGGACAAGATTGACGGCGATTTTTGGATCCGCCTGCTCTACACGCACCCGGCGCACTGGAGCGACGAACTCATCGAGTGCATCGCGAAGACGCGCCACGTCGCGCGCTACGTGGACATGCCGCTGCAGCACATCCACCCGCGCATGTTGGAAATCATGAAGCGCGAGACGAGCAGCGAGCACATCGAGAATCTCATCACACGCATCCGCGCCGGCATCCCCGGCATCGCGATTCGCACAACCTTCATCGTCGGCTTTCCCGGCGAGACGGAGGAGGAATTTGAATACCTCCTCGATTTCATCGCGCGCACGCGGTTCGAGCGGCTCGGCGTGTTCATGTATTCGCAGGAGGAAGGTTCGCGCGCCGCGAAGATGGACGGCCAGCTCCCGGCGAAGGTGAAGCAGGCGCGCTTCAAGAAGGCGATGAAGCTCCAGCAGAAAATCGCCGCCGAGATCAGCAAGGCGCAGGTCGGCAAGACCGTCCGCGCCGTCGTGGACCAGCCGCTCATCGCCCGCGGCGAGACCGACGCGCCGGACATCGATGGCCGCATCCTGCTGAAGAAGCCCGCGCCCGTCGGTGAATTTGTGAACGTGCGCATCACCGGCACGCAGGTGTATGACCTCGTGGGCGAGGTGGTGTAGCGCCTCAGTTCCCGGTCATGCGCGCAGCGGGCTCGCCTGAGCCGCGCCCTTTGTAGGCCAGCGCAAACACCACGAAGACACACGCGACCGACACCGCGAGGCCGCCCCAGAATTGCGGCCAGTGCGTCACCTTTCCAGTCGTGCTCGCGGAGAACCACCAGCCGCAGCCGAGGTAGCCGAGCGTGTTGCCGAAGCCGGAATACATGAGGACGAAGAGCGCCTGGGCGCGCGCGCGCCAGCGGGCCTCGATGCGTTGTTCGAGGTAGATCTGCATCGTGATGAAGAAGAGCGCGAAGGCAAAGCCGTGCAGCGTGATGCCGGCGAGCAGCCACCATTTCCCGTCGAACGCGCAGAGGCCATAGCGCAGCACGCCGAAGCCGATGCCGGCGAGGAAGACGTGCTTCAGCCGCCAGCGCGTGAGCACGCCCGCGAGGCTGAACATGGCGATGACTTCGGTGATCTGGCCGAGTGTCATCCACGCGGTGGTGTGCGTGAGGCCGAGCTGCGCGAGGTGCGTGGGCGAGTACGGGTAATACGCGGCGAGCGGGATGTTGTAGAGCGCGGCGGCGATGAAGACGACGAGATTGTCGCGATTTCGCAGGAGCGAAAGGGCGTCGAGGCCGAGGCGCTGTTTCCACGTGAGGCGCTCGGTCGGCGCGGGAGGCGCGACCGCCGGCAGCGTGAAGCTGAACGCGAGCACGAGCACCCACGCGACGGTGCCGCAGTAGCCGGCGAGCGCGGTGCTGTCGGCATTCAGCAGCGAGACGATGATGCAGCCGAGCACCCAGCCGACAGTGGCCATCGCGCGGATGGGGCCAAATTGCCGGCGCGCATCACCGAGGCGCGAGAAGACGATCGTCGTGGAGATGCTCCAAGTGGGCGTGGAAAAAAGTGCGTGCAGCAGGATGAGCCCGAGCACGGCGAGCGGGGGCGCGTGAAATTTGATCGCGGTCGTCGCGGCGCACATCGCACAGCCGGTGGCGAGCGCGAGCCAGCGCAGCAGCTTCACCGGCGCCATGCGCTGGTCTGCGATCGCGCCGAAGATGAGCGGCGAGATGAACGCGGAAATTCCGCCCGTCGCAAATGCGAGCGCCTTCACACTGACTGTCGCGCCGAAAATCCGGACATCGGTGTAGCCATTGCCATCGAGCACGGACCCGAGCGGCACGAACCACATGCCCATCGCCATCCCGTGGATGAAGAGGAGCGTCAAAAGTTCGGCGTACTCGCGCCACCATTTCGATTCTTGCACGGCGCGAGGGAGCACCGGCGCGTGTGCGATGGCAAGCGCGCGAAGCAAAGGTGGAAGGTGATCAGTGATGGGTGATATGCGCCGATCACTTTTCACTGATCACATTTCACATCCGCGACCGCGCACTTTTCCACAGACTTCAGACTTCACACGCGGCGCAACAAGGCGCACAAACCGCACGACCTTGATGAAAGTCTCCGACCTTCGCGGCATCCTCACTTACGTCCCTCGCTTCCGCGAAAAAATCTTCGTGATCGCGGTGGACGGCGAGATCGCGGCGTCGCCGAATTTTGGAAACATCCTGCTCGATCTCGCGGTGCTCCGTTCACTGAGCGTGAAGGTGATCCTGGTGCATGGCGCGGCGTTCCAGATCGAGAAGCTCGCGACTGCGCGCGGTGTGAAGCCGACGAACAGCGACGGCACGGGCATCACCGACGAGGCTACGCTCCAAGTCTCGCTCGACGCGGCGACGACGCTGATGAATGAAATCATGCAGGGCCTCACGAGCGTGGATCTGCGCGCGGCGTACGCGAACGCCGTCATCGCACACCCCGCCGGCATCCTCGGTGGCGTGGACTTTCTGCACACGGGAAAAGTCGAGCGCGTGGACACGAAGCTCCTCCAACTCCTGCTGAACGAGGGCGTGATCCCCGTCGTGCCGCCGATCGGATTCGACGGCGAAGGGCGCACTTTTCGCGTGAACAGCGACGCGATCGCCGTGGAAATTGCGGAGGCGCTGCAGGCCATGAAGATCATCTACCTCGGCGCGCGCGACGCCGTGGTGGCGAATGGTGAACTCGTCCGCCAACTCAGCATCGCCGAGGCCGAGGACCTCGTGAAAAAGCGCCGCGGACAGGTGGATGTAATCTCACTTTCCAAGCTCGAACACGGCGCACGCGCCTGCCGCAACGGCATCGCGCGCGTCCACCTGCTGAACGGCAACGTGGACGAGGCGCTGCTCGCCGAGGTGTTCAGCCCCGAAGGCGTGGGCACAATGATCTACAGCAATGACTACCAGCAGATCCGGCGCGTGTTCAAAAAGGACGTGCGCGCGCTGCTCATCCTCATCCGCTCGTCCATCGAGCATGCCGAACTCGTGAAGCGCACGCGCGCCGATCTGATCGCGCAGCTCGACGACTACTGGGTGCTCGAGATCGATCGCCAGCTCGTTGCATGCGTCGCCGTACACGACTACCCCGAGGCGCAGAAATCCGAACTCGCCTGCCTCTACGTCGCAAAGAGCCACGAAGGCCAGGGCTTCGGCCGCAAGCTGATGGCCTTCGCCGAGCAGCTCGCCGCGCAGCGCGGCATGAAGCACATCTTCGCACTCTCGACGCAGGCGTTTAATTATTTCCAGCAGAAGGGCGGCTACACCGAAGTCTCGCCTGACGAGCTCCCGCCCGAGCGGCGGAAAAAATACGAGACGAGCGGACGGAACTCGAAGGTGCTGCAACGCGTGATCGCCGCCGCAGTCGTCGATCCCGCGCGGGCGTAATCGGAAAGTTCTCAGTTCTCAGTGCCCAGATTTTTCCACACGTCGCAGTCTGAATACTGAGAACTGAGAACTTTCCGATGACCACCGCCCTCCTCCTCGACGCTGTCGTGATCGTCGCGTACTTCGCGCTCGTGATCGGGATCGGGCTTTGGATGAGCCGCGGGGAGAAATCCGTCGAGGGCTTTGCGCTCGGAGGGCGGCAGATTGCGTGGTGGGCGGTGCTTGCGAGCATCCTCGCAGCGGAGATTTCCGCGGGCACATTTTTTGGCGCGCCGGGCGAAGGTTTCGCTCTCAGGAACTACACCTACCTCCAACTCATCATCGGCTACCTGCTCGCGCGCGTCGTGGTGAGCGCGGTGTTCATCCCGGCGTTTTACCGGCACGGCGTGGTGAGCATTTACGAATTCCTCGGAACGCGCTTCGGCCCGCGCACGCGGCGCGCGGCGTCGGCGGTATTCCTCGTCACGCGGCTGCTCGCGAGCGGCGCGCGGCTGTGGGTGCCAACGGTCGTGCTCGTGATGATCTGGAATCTCGCGCATCCCGGTGCGGCAGCGACGCCCCTCCGCGAATTCTGGCTCACGGGCGGCGCGCTCGCATTTGTCGCCGTGGCGACGGCGATCTACACGACCATCGGCGGCATCCGCGCGGTGATCTGGACGGACGTGCTGCAGATCGTCGTGCTCGTGTGCGCGCTCGCCTTTTCGCTGCACTATCTGATCACCCACGTCGGCGGATGGGATGTGGCGAAGGAGCACCTGCTCGGCGCAAAGGTGTTCGATTCGGGCACGCAGGCGGGCCTCGGATTCTGGGGAAATGTGAAGCACGTCCTCGAACAGGAATACACGTTGTGGGCCGCGTTCCTCGGCTCGACCTTCGTGACCCTCGCCACGCACGGCACGGATCAGGACATGGTGCAGCGGATGCTCACTGCGAAAAACAAACACCAGAGCGCATTCGCGACCATCGTGAGCGGGCTCGCGGACATCCCGATCCAAATGTGCGTGCTGAGCATCGGCATCCTGCTCGCGGTATATTATGGCGCGGCCACGGACCCGCTGCTGCCACGCAACGCGGAAGGCGCGATCATCCCGAACAAAGCCTTCCCGCATTTCATCCTCACAGCGATGCCCGGTGGTCTGCGCGGGCTCGTGCTTGCGGGCGTGCTCGCGACCACGATGGGCTCGCTGAGCACCGCTCTGAATTCGCTCGCAACCTCTTACGTGCGCGACTTTCACTTCCGCTGGTTTGGCGAGCCGAAGACGGAGGCCGGTCGCGTGCGCGTGTTCCGTTTCGGCACGCTGCTCTTCGCGGTGCTGCTCATCACAGTCGGCCTCGCGACCGCGTGGGTGAGCACGATGAATCCGAAGCTGCGCATCATCCCGATCATCCTCGGAATTTTCGGCTACACGTACGGCTCACTGCTCGGCGTGTTTCTCGCGGGCCTCTTCACGCGCGGCCGCGGGAGCGAAGCCGGCAACCTCGCCGCGATGGCCGCGGGTTTCCTCGCGGTGATGTATCTGAGCGGGCTCGACGCCTCCGTCGCGGCGATGTTTGGCCTCAAAGGACTGCCGCGCGCCGCATGGATGCCGACGCTCGAATTTCCATGGTGGATATTGGCCGGCACGATCGTCACGACGGCGACTGCCCTGTGCTTCCGCACGCCGGCAGGCCGGATCGCGGACACGGCGGAAAAAGATGCGCAGCCCTGAACCCCTCATGGACACAGGCTTCCAGCTTCATGCTGATTTTTTGGCACTTTGCAATCGCCTTGGAAGCGGCATAAACACGACACTTTTTCGTCACCTTCCACTGTCGCCCCTCGGAAACTTTCCGCGCTCGCGCACAGCAAGACTTTTTTGCGGAAAAATGTTCGGCGTTTTACATGAAAAATCTTGGCATCGGAGCGCGTGGTTTTCAGACTCCGACCGCACCTGCGGACGAAAGCGAATGCGGTGTGAATAACTTGTGAGCAACTCCCGCATTTCATATCCACGCAAATCAGTAACGCCTTCGTCACGGAAGTCCGCAGGGATTTCGTGCCGGGAGAAAGTAAATATCTGCGTTCCACAGGAAGCGCATTCTGAAACCGCATTTTCACAGGGACTTACGGCGTCAAACCACAATTCCAATCGGGTTTTTGTGGAACGCAAAAATGTCTCGGACCCGTCGCAATCTGCGGCATTCTCGCTGCTGACCGCAGCAATTCTCTAAAACTCTCCCCTCCGTCTTGCCTGTGGATAAAAATCCGAATCCGTCCCTTCTCAAGTCCCTCTGGGACAAAATTTCGACCGCACTCCGCTCGGAGGTTTCGGGCGAAGTTTTCGATCGTTGGTTCAAGGCCGTCGAGCCTGTGGAAATCAACGGCCAGCACATCACGCTGAAGGTCCCGAACGACATCTACCGCTACTGGATCGAGGACAACTACATCGGCTCGCTGCGCGCCGCGATCCTGCTCGTCGCGAAAGGCGATCTCGAAGTGCGCTTCGTGTGCGACGGCGCCGCCGCCATGCCCGAGCCCGAGGTGCACCGCGCGCCCGTGCCCGCGCCGGCGACAGAGGCGGAGATCGAGGAAAAGGCCGTCGCAAACGGCATGAACCCGCGCAACACCTTCGAGACATTCGTCGTCGGCGCGAACAACCAGTTTGCACACGCCGCGTGCAGCGCCGTCGCGAAGACGCCGGGAAAAGTTTACAACCCGCTCTTTTTCTACGGCGGAGTGGGACTCGGAAAAACGCACCTCATGCACGCCATCGGCCAGCATGTCCTCGCGAACCGCAAGGGTGCGAAAGTTTCCTACGTCACGAGCGAGAAGTTCACGAACGAGTTCATTGACGCGATCCAGAACGGCACGCTCGTAAAATTCCGCAAGCGCTACCGCCAGGTGGACGTGCTGCTCATCGACGACATCCAGTTCCTCGCCGGCAAGGAACGCTCGCAGGAGGAATTTTTCCACACGTTCAACACGCTTTTCGACGGCCACAAGCAGATCGTCCTCACCTCCGACCGGCCGCCCGCGGAGATCAACAACCTCGAGCCGCGCCTCGTCTCGCGTTTCGAATGGGGCATGGCCGCCGAGCTGCAGCCGCCAGATGTGGAGACGCGCACCGCGATCTTGCAAAAGAAGGCCGCCGCGCTCGGCGTGAAGATCGAGCCTGCGCTGATTGAATTTCTCGCACAGCGCATCCGCACAAACATCCGCCGGCTCGAAGGCGCGCTCATGCGCGTGGCGTCGTTCATCTCGCTCAGCGGCGGCCCGCTGTCGCAGGAGCGCGTGGAGATGCTGCTGAAGGATCTCTTGCAGGAGGAGGCGCGCCGCAGCGTGAGCATTGACAACATCCAGAAGCGCGTGGCCGAGCACTTCGACGTGCGCATCGCGGACATGACGAGCAAGCGCCGCCCGAAGAACATCGCGTTCCCGAGGCAGATCGCGATGTACATCGCGCGCGAACTCACGAAGTCCTCGCTCATGGAAATCGGCGACGCATTCGGCGGACGCGACCATGGCACCGTGCTGCACGCGCACCGCCTCGTGAAGGATCGCATCGGCACGGATGAAAAAATCCGGCAGGTCGTGAAGTTCCTGCAGGATCAGTTGCAGCGGTAACAGCGGATCTGCGGGTGTAGGATGGGCTGTCTCGCTTGTCGTGGTAGGACAGCCCGTCTCGGCTGCCTTGGTCGCAAGTGTGTGGACAGCCGGTACTGGCTGTCCCACCACTCAAACGATGCACCCGCAGCACGGTGTAACTTTCGCGGACAAGATGACCTTCCCGCAGGGTGCCGCATGACTGGATGGCTCGCTCTACGTGATGTCGCCACCGGGCCTGTGGAAACTCACGGACACGACGGGCAGCGGCGTGGCGGATAAGCGCGAGATGATCGTGAGCGGATTCGGCTATTCGGGGAATGCGGCGGACGTGCATGGGCCATTCGTGCATCCGAACGGACGGCTCTATTGGTGCCACGGACGCAAAGGCCATAAGGACGTGAGCATCGCACACGCCGCCGGCAATGCGCTCGCGATGAAGCCGACGACGGATGCCACGCCCGCGCTGCTGCATCGCGGGCGAACTGGATCGCTCGGTGGAGCATCAGCTCATGTTCGCATTGCTCACCGCAGGCGAATCGAAGACCATCGCCGCTGCATTTTGCCACGACCAGACGCCCGCGTTGAAACACCGCGTGCTCACCGTGCTGGATCTTTGATTCGGCGTGGCGTCAACCTGGATGTTTGAGGTGTGATATTTTTCAAGCGCGCAATCGGCCCGCGGGCTGCTAGGCTACAAGGGCAGCCCACACATTTCCCATGCAAGATCCCAACGGCGGCGCTAGCAACCGGCCCATCCGCAGCAACTCCATCGGCGACCCACGGCTCGACCAAAAAATCCGCGAACTCGTGGACGAAATCCAGATGGAGAAGCCGCGCGAGCTGATCGAAGAAATGATCGTCACCGCGCTGAAAATGGCGCGCGACCGGACGAGCGTGGCCGATTTGAAAATGCTCAACCGCGCACTGAAAGAGCTGCGCTTTGCGAGCCGCGTCTTTGCGCCGTACCGTGAGCGCAGGAAGGTCGCCGTCTTCGGCAGCGCGCGCACCTCGGAGGATGCGGAAGAATTCAAAGCAGCGGAAAAATTTGGACGCCAGATGCGCGAGCGCGGCTACATGATCGTGACCGGCGGCGGCGACGGCATCATGGGCGCGGCGCAGCGTGGCGCGGGCAGGGAACACAGCTTCGGATTGAACATCCGGCTGCCCTTCGAGCAGTCGGCGAACCAGACGATCGACGGCGACAAGAAGCTGATGAACTTCAATTATTTCTTCACGCGGAAGCTGAACTTCGTGAAGGAAACGCACGCCATCGCGCTTTTCCCCGGCGGCTTCGGCACGATGGACGAAGGCTTCGAGGTGCTCACGCTCATGCAGACGGGCAAGGCGCGCATCTTCCCATTCGTGCTCGTGGACAAGCCCGGCGGCACGTACTGGCAGACGTGGCTGGCATTTCTCCGCGGCCATCTGCTGAAGCTCGGCCTCGTCTCGGAGGACGATTTCAATTTCCTGCACCACTGCGAAACCGTCGAGTGCGCCGTCGAGCACATCGCGCATTTTTACTCAAACTACCACAGCTCGCGCTGGGTCGGCGGCAAGCTCGTGATCCGGCTCCAGCATCCGCTTTCGCAGAAGCTCGTGGAGAAAATGGACACGGAGTTCGACGACGTGCTCGCGAGCGGGAAGTTCGTGCAAAGCGGCGCGCTGCCCGAGGAATCCGGCGAGCCCGACATCGCGCACCTGCCCCGCCTCGTCTTCCAGCCACGCCGCAGGAATTTCGGACGACTGCGGAGTGTGATTGATGCGGTGAATCGGGAGTAACTTGGAACGCTCGATCCTGTCAGGCCGCTCAGAGAATCCTTTCCGGTGAAGACGCGCTTTCAGAAACAGAGGCAGAAGCACCCTTCCATCGTTAATGTGATTCTTCTCGTCGCCTTGCTCATATTCCCATCCTTGGCCAGCATACGATTGGCTCGGTCTTTTGATCCGCGCCTTATCTTTGGCTATCTCGCAGCTGTTTCCGGCCTCACCTTTTGGCTCTATTGGCGCGACAAGCGGCGGGCCGAGTCCGACGGCTGGAGGACGCCAGAATCAACACTGCATCTCGCCGAGCTTCTTGGCGGATGGCCTGCCGCTTTTCTCGCGCAGCGCACTTTCCGTCATAAGATTTCCAAGACTAGTTATCAGCTCGCATATTGGACGATTGTTGCATTTCACGAAGCAGTCTCGTTCGATTTTGTTTCCGAATGGCACTATTCAAAAGCAGCGATCAGGCTCTTCCGCCAATAAGTTCGAGCGCGTTCTGAAAACCATGTTTGTCAAGCCACTGCCTTTTGATACCATTCCTGCATGACCGCCGCAGTCGCACACATCATTGATGAGGTCGAACACCTCTCTTCGTCCGAGCGCGTCGAGCTCCGTCGCCATATCGTCGAGCACGTTCCGATGTCCGACGACCTGACCGACGACGATTATGCCGCACTTGCGGCAGCGTCTTTCCGCGCGCTGGACGAGGAGGAGGCGCGGCGTGCCTGAGCGCGGGGAGGTCTGGCAGGTGGATTTTGGCACGGTCGCGAAAGTCCGGCCCGCACTCGTCATCAGCGTGCCCTACGCCGATGCAGACCGTGCGCTCATCGGTGTCATCCCGCACACCACATCCACACGCGGCTCACAGTTTGAGGTCGTCGTTGGCGCAGGATTTCTCGGTGAGGGTGCGGTTCCTGGCGCAGGGCATCCAGGCGTTTCCACCCAAGTATTTCATGCGTCGCCTGGGCGTCCTCACTCCTGCACAACTTCAGAGCGTGGAGGATGCTTTGCTGCGTTGGCTCGGTGTCACTAAGCCGAAGGAACAACGCAGCTAAACCCTAGGTGCTACTCCGGCCGGTTCGCGATCACGTAGTCGTGCAGCGCATTCACCGACGCGAGCGCCTGCTTGGCGGCTTCGGAATTAGGGACCTTCACGCCGAAGTGTTTCTCCAGGCCGACGACGAGTTCGAGTGCGTCGATGGAGTCGAGGCCGAGGCCTTCGGGACCGAAGAGCGGCATGTCGTCGCGGATTTCGTCCTTCGTCATTTTGAGCATGAGGCTCTCGACCATCATCGTCTTGATTGCGTCGCGGAGGTTTTCGTCGGCCATGTTGGGATTGCGGATTGCGGATTGGAGATTGCGGATTGTTGTTGGCTTTGCGTGCTCCAATCCGCAATCCGAAATCCCGAAACAGCAATTTGAAATCCCGTCTCGACCAACTCCTCGTCACGCGCGGCCTCTTCGAGAGCCGTGAGAAGGCGCGGCGTGCAATCATGGCGGGACAGGTGCGCGTGGGCGGGCATGTCGCGGACAAGGCGAGCCGCGAGTTCACCGAGGATGCCGTGGTCGAGGTCGCAGTGCCCGAGCGCTACGTCGGGCGCGGCGGGTTCAAGCTGGAGGCGGCGCTCGCGCATTTCGCCATCAATCCCAACGGGCTCACGTGCCTCGACATCGGCGCGAGCACGGGCGGCTTCACGGACTGCCTGCTCCAGCACGGCGCGGCGAAGGTGTGGGCCATTGATGTCGGGCACAGCCAGCTCGACTGGAAAATCCGCAGCGACCCGCGCGTGGTCGTCCGCGAAAAGCTGAATGCGCGGAATCTCACGCGCGACGACATTCCCGATCCCATCTCGCTCGCCGTCGCGGATGTCTCCTTCATTTCGCTCACGCTCATCTTGCCGCCCGCGCTCCGCCTGCTTACGACTGGCGGCGTGATCGTCCCGCTCATCAAGCCGCAATTTGAACTCCGCCGCGAGGAGGTGGGCCGCGGCGGCATCGTGCGCGATCCGCTGCTGCACGAGGCGGCGGTCGCGCGCATCCGCGATTTTGTGGAAAAAATGCCGGCTGCTCCGTGCTCCGACGGCACCGTCGTGAAGCTCGAATGGTGCGGCCACATCGAGTCACCCATCCTCGGCGGAGAGGGCAACAAGGAATTCCTCGCATGTCTGCGCGCAACCTCGGCCTGATCGCAAACGACAGCAAGCCCGGCGCGCGCGAACTCGTCGCTGCGCTCGTGAGCGAATTCGCCGCGCATCCCGTCGCGCTGCATCTCGACCGCCGTGCGGCAAAATTGATCGGTGCGGAAAAATCCGAATCCGAATCCGAGCTGGCCGCACACTGCGAGATGCTCGTCGTCCTCGGCGGCGACGGCACGATCCTCGACGCACTGCACGCGCTCGGCGACACGCTGCGCCCGCTCTTCGGGATCAATCTCGGCACGCTCGGTTTCCTCACCACCGTCGGCGCGAGCGAGCTCGCCAGCGCCGTGCAGGCGATCGTCGCGCGCGACTACATCCTCAGCGAGCGCACGCTGCTGAAGGTCGAGATCGTGCGCGACGGCGCGGCGATTCTCTCGCGCACCGCGCTGAACGACGCCGTCGCGAGCCGCGGCGAAATCTCCCGCCTCGTGCGGCTCAATGTGCGCCTCGGCGACACCGTGCTCACGCAATACAACGCCGACGGCCTCATAGTCGCCACGCCCACGGGCAGCACCGCGTACAGCCTCAGCGCCGGCGGCCCCGTGCTCGATCCGGGCAGCGGCGTTTTCATCGTGAACCCGATCTGCCCGCACGTGCTCACGAACCGCGCTGTCATTGTCGCCGACAGCACGCCCATCACCATCACACCCGCGGACGAATCGCCGGACATGCTGCTCACGCTCGACGGACGCGTCGTGCAGCGCATCGAGCGCGGCGACACGATCCGCATCACCCGCGCGCCGCAACGCCTGCCGCTCGCGATGCTGCCGGGCGTCTCGTTTTTCGATGTGCTCCGGCAAAAGTTGAAATGGAGCGGGGCAGCCTTTTGATTCCCTAAAATGCAGCGCCTCTTCCGACACCTCACCTTCGCCGCGCTCACGCTCACCGCGCTCGCGCCTGCAAAATCCGCTGCGCAAAAACCCGCCGTCCGCGCCGTGCCTGCGGTGCCCACGATTTCCGAGCACATGCGCGAAGAACTCGGCATCAATGAATTCACCACGCCGAGCATCGCCGTGCTGCTGAAGGCGCTCATCGCGCTGCGGCCCGTGCCTTACGACGACGTGGCACGCGAACTCCCCGCGCAGAATGCCGCCGACCGCGCGCGGCTCGCACTCTCGACCGGCGCGGTGATCGCGGATGGCTTCCTCGCCATCGTCGCGGAGAAGCAGTCGCGCATCGAGCCCGTCGCACGCGCGCTCGTCCGGCAGGCGAAGGGTCTCGGAGTCGGCGAACACGTCACGCGGCACAGCCGCAGCATCCTGGAAAAGGCCGTGGTGAAAAACTGGGCCGGCATCCAGAAGGAACTCATCGGCACGCAGCGCGACGTAGAGGGCGGGATGATGGCGCTGCGCGACGAGGAAATCGCACACCTCGTCTCACTCGGCGGCTGGTGGCGCGGGCTGGAGATTTCCTCCGGCATCCTCTCGAAGCAATATTCCGAGCAGGGCGCGACGCTCATGGCGCAGCCAGTCGTGATTGATTATTTCGCCGACCGCATTTCGACGATGCACCCGAATTTCCAAAAGACGAAGCTCTGGGCGGGCCTGAACAACAAGCTCGCCGAAGTGCGCAAGCTCGCCGTGAAGCCCGACAAGGCGCTGCCGACTGTCGAGGAAGTGCGCGCGATCCACGCCATTGCGAAGGCGATGAACGACCTCATCGCCACGCCGGAGGAGTAGTTCTCAGTGCTCAGTTCTCAGTGGTCAGTCGGAACAATTTCGGACAGCGCCGCCCTGGGCTGGCTTGCTTTGCACCTTTGGTGCTCCAAAGTTCGTCGCACCATCAACGTGCCGTGTCGGCTCACAGGGTTTGAATCGGCAGAACGCCACTCGATTGACTGGACACCGGGCACTGAGCACTGAGAACTGAACACACATGCCCACTACCGACGCCATCCGCCAGCAACTCGCCACGGTCAAGTATCCCGGCTTCAGCCGCGACATCATCAGCTTCGGCCTCGTGAAGGACATCGTGATCGCGGGCGGCGAAGTCACCGTGCATCTCGCGATCACCGCGGCGGATGCGAAGATTCCAGCGCAGATCAAGGCCGAGGCCGAGGCTGCGATTCGCACGCTGCCGGACATCACTAAGGCCACAGTGCGCGTGGACATCCATGCGCCGCAGCAGGCCGCGCCGATGGGCGCTGCATTGCCGCAGACATCCATCCCCGGCGTGAAGCACGTCATCGCCATCGCGAGCGGCAAGGGCGGTGTCGGCAAGAGCACCGTCGCCGCGAACATCGCCTGCGCGCTGAGCGCCGCGGGCGCGAGCGTCGGGCTGTGCGACTGCGATCTCTACGGCCCGAGCGTCGGCCTCATGTTCGGCGTGACCGAGCGTCCTTTTGCCGACGAAGACAACCGCATCATCCCCGTCGAGCGTCACGGCCTCAAACTGATGAGCATGGGCTTCCTGCTCGAGGACGCCGCGCCCGCTATTCTGCGCGGGCCGATGGTCACGAAATACACGCAGCAATTTCTCCGGCAGGTGAACTGGGACGGGCTCGACTACCTCATCCTCGATCTGCCGCCCGGCACCGGCGACATCCAGCTCACCATCGTGCAGACCGTCGCGCTCGCGGGTGCGGTCATCGTCACCACGCCGCAGGAAGTCGCGCTCATTGATGCGCGGAAGGCCGCAACGATGTTTGAAAAGGTGAACGTGCCCGTGCTCGGCATCGTGGAAAACATGAGCCACTTCCTCTGCCCCAGCGACGGCAAGCGCTACGACATCTTCGGCAGCGGCGGCGGCCAGCGCGAAGCGGACCGGCTCAAGGTCCCGCTGCTCGGCCAGGTGCCTATTGACATCGCGACGCGCGAGGCTGGCGACAAAGGTGCGCCGATCGTGATCGCGGAGCCGACGTGCGCCGTCTCAAAGAGCTTCGCCAACATCGCGGCGAAACTGCGCACGGCGGTGCCGGTGTGACACGCGTTTTTTCAAAACCAAGTGCGCGAGCGCGGCTGTGACTTGTGAATAGTGACTGGTGACTGGTTGCTCGCGCAGCACACACCATTCACTATTCACCAGTCACCAATCACACCCGCATCGGCAGGCTAACGCTCCTTTCTCCAAACCGTCCGTGATGTCCGAAAAGCGCCAAAAAAAAGAAACCCCGCGCCGGCTCCCGCCGCTGCTGCGACGCGCGTGGTATTCGCTGAACCAGACCTTTCGCCATCGCATCGCGCACCTCGGCCTCACGCCGGATCAATACAGCATCCTGCGCTGGCTGCACGAAGGCGACGCGCGCGGTCTCACGCAGCAGACGCTCACCGACCTCATGGCGAGCGATCCGAACACGATTACCTCGATTTTGCGCCGAATGGAAAAGGCCGTGCTCCTCTCGCGCCACCCGCACGAGACGGATCGACGGGCCCGCCGTGTCCGCCTCGAAGCGAAGGGCCACCGTGTTTTCACGGAGGCGTTTGAAATCGCGAGGAAACTTCAGGACGAAACGCTCGCTGTGCTCCCGGAATCACGCCGTGCGCGCTTCCTCGGCGATCTCGATGCTGTCGCCGAGGCATGTTCCGCGGCGGCAAATCGCAAGAGGCCCGGTTAGATCCGCCGAAGTGAAAATATGGCTGCTTCGAGCGGAAGCGCGGAAGCGCCGGGGGGTGAAATACGCGGGCTGATCGCCGGGGCTGGAAAGCCCCTGCTACCGATCGGCTCACGCGAACTTCGCGAAGCGCTCGTGCGCCTCACGCCAGCGTGTGGCGGTCCGCGGCGCGCATGTTTCCACCGGGAATGACGCCCTCACGATCCCGCGCAACTCCGTGTGGCTCGTGATGTGTCCGAGCGTGAGCGCCTGTAACAGGATGTTGCCTATGGCCGTGGCCTCGACAGGGCCGGCGATGACAGTGCGATCGATCGCATCGGCGGTCATCTGATTCAGCAGCGCATTCCTGCTGCCTCCTCCGACGATGTGGAGCGTGTGCAAGGTGCGGCCTGTCACAGTTTCCATCTGCGACATGAGCCCGGCGTACATGCACGCGAGGCTCTCGAGCGCGCAGCGTGTGAACTGGCCGGGTGTCGCAGGTTCCGGTTGCCCAGTCGCACGGCAGAAATCGCGGATTGCCGCGGGCATATTGTCCGGTCGTAAAAAGATCGCGTCGGTCGGATTCACGAGCGAACGGAACGGTTCGGCAGCCGCGGCGAGCGCGGTCAGTTCAGAGTAGTCGAACTCCCGCCCTTCGTTCGCCCAGATGCGGCGACACTCCTGCAAAATCCAAAGCCCGCTCGCATTTCGCAGGAACCGCGAAGTCGCGCCAACGCCGGTTTCATTCGTGAAATTCGCAGCGCGACCGGCGGCGCTGATCAGCGGCCCGGGCAGTTCAAGTCCTGCCAGCGACCATGTGCCGCTGCTGATGTAGGCCCAGCCTTCACCCTCCGCGGGCACGGCTGCCACGGCGGCGGCGGTGTCATGCACGCAGCCCGCCACGACTTCGAGCGCACCGAGTCCCGTCTCCGACTGCACGGCAGGCGTCAATTTTCCCAGCCTTGTGCATGACGGAACCACAGCGGGGAAAATATCACGCGGCAGCCCCGCAAGCGCGATCACGCGGCCGCTCCATGTGCGCGTCGTGGGATTCCACGCCTGTGTGGAACTCGCGTTGCTCTCCTCCTGCACCGCGCGGTCGCTGAGGAGAAAATGGAACCAGTCGCCGATCATCAGGAACCGGCTCGTGAGGCCGAAGATTCCCGGTGCATACATCTTCTCCGCCGCGAGCTGATACAGCGTGTTGATGGCGAGAAATTGCGTGCCGGTCTCGGCATGGATCGTGTCGTTGTGCGGCGCGGCGATTTCGGCAAACGGTTTTTCCGTCCGTGCATCGCGATAGCAGAAGGGCATCCGCAACATCGGCTCGCTCTCGTTCATCAGGACGTAATCCACACCCCACGAATCCACGCTGATGCTCGCGATCGGCAGCCCCCGCGCCGCGACTTTCCGCAGGCCGGCCTTCACGTCCTCCCACAGCCGCATCACGTCCCAACGCAGGGTGCCGTGGAAACGCAGCGAGCCATTTGGAAAGCGGTGGACTTCTTCGAGCGTGAGCCGTCCGTCCGCGAGCTTGCCAAGCATCACGCGCCCACTCTCGGCGCCGAGGTCCACGGCGATGTAATGGTGTGCTCTCATTCGTGTCGGAACGCGAGTTGTTCACATGCTGATCGGAGAAGTTTCAATTTCGAACGCAGATCCTTCTTAATCATAAGAGTGTGAAGAACTCCGTCCGCGGGCGTTCCACGCAGGCTGCATGCGCGTTCCGCAGCGATCGGTGGCTGTGAAGAACCACCCTGTTCCTTCCGAGTTGTTCTTGGAAAGTCTGCGGACGGCACGTTGTTGGTCAGTTCTTCGCAGTTCTTGGTTTCTTATTCGCAGCGTTCTTACGCGGTGTTTCGGGGACAAATCCGGCGGCCTCCCAGTTGCGTCTGATCAGTGCGTCGCGCGCGGCGGCGGTCTCCGCGTCTTTCTTGCTGTGGCCCCTGCCTTCGCCGAGTTCGATGCCGTTCCATGTGACTTGGGCGACGAAATCTTTCTGATGCTCCGGCCCTTCCGCGGAGAGAATCGGATACACGGGGCTGATCGGCGAGATCGCCTGGAGCAATTCCTGGAGCTGGCCCTTCGGGTTTTGATCCGGCGGATTCACGTCGAGAGTTTCAAGATCCTCGCGCGCCTCCGTGAGCACGATGCGGCGCGCAGTCACGTAGTCCGAGTCGAGGTAGATTGCGCCGATGAGCGCTTCGTATGCGTCGGCGAGCGCCGAGCTGCGTTCGCGTCCGCCGGAGGTTTCCTCGCCGCGGCCCATCATTAGGTGCCGGCCGAGATCGAGTCGCTCGGCGTGAATTTTCAGGCCGTCGCGAGAGACGAGGCCGGAGCGCATCTTGGTGAGCTGCCCCTCGCTGAATTTCGGAAAATGATCGAACAGCCACTCGGTGAAGATGAGCTGGAGCACCGCATCGCCGAGAAATTCGAGACGCTGGTTGTCGAAGTGATGCCGCTGCGTCTCGTGCCCGATGGACGGATGCGTGAGCGCCTCCGCAAGCAGGAGCGGATTGCGGAACTTGTATTTCAGTCGCACTTCGAGCGGATTCATCGGCGCGCAGGTGAATAGCAGGCGTTTGGGAAGTTGAGAGTTGAAAGTTGAGGGTTGAGAGGAAAACACACCGCCACGCCTCTCAACTCTCAACTTTCAACTCTCAACTTGTTCATGCAACGTGCGCGCCCGCGTGAACCCAACCGCCCGCCGACTGATCTTCTTTTTCCTCGTGATGACGATGGCCTCCGGCTGCGGAAGGCCTCCGGACCGCGCGGATCTCGTGGTGATCAATGGCGGTGAGCCCGACACGATCGACCCCGCGAAAATCCGCGGCCAGCCCGAGGGACGCATCGCGTATTCGCTGTTCGAGGGTCTCACGCGCTACCAGGTCTCGGGCGACACTGAGCCGGGAATGGCCGAGCGCTGGGAGATTTCGCCCGACGGGCTGCACTACACATTCCACCTCCGCGCAGGAGTGCTGTGGTCGAATGGCGATCCGGTCACCGCTCAGGATTTCGTGTGGTCATGGCTGCGCGCGCTCCGCGAGCCGGAGGCGGAATACAAATACCAGCTCTATTACCTCAAGGGTGCGGAGGCATTCGGCGAGGCGAAGGACGATGCTTCGCGCCCGCACCCGGACACCGTCGGAGTGCGCGCGCCAGACGCACGCACGCTGATGGTCGAACTGAAAAACCCGACGCCATTTTTCATAGACCTCTGCGCATTTTACACGCTGAACCCGGTGCATCGCGCGACGGTCGAGGCTGCGGGAAAATCCGGCAAGTCGTGGCTGCGGCCCGGCGTGATCGTGAACAACGGCCCGTTCCTGCTCGCCGAATGGAGGCCGAATGATCGCATCCGCCTTGTGCGAAATCCGAAATATTGGGACGCCGCGAATGTGCGCATGAACACCGTGGACGTGCTGCCCGCGCCGTCGCCAAACACCGCATTCAACTTTTACCACAGCGGCGTGGCGGATCTCATCCTCGACAAATCCATGGTGCCGACTTCGCTCGTGCCCGATCTGAAGAAGCGCCCCGACTACCACGCGACGCCGATCCTCGCGACATACTTCATCCGCTACAACACGAAGCGCGCGCCGTTCACCGACGTGCGGGTGCGGAAGGCATTCTCGATGGTCGTGGACAAGACGCTGCTCACGGAAAAAGTCACGCAAGCCGGCGAGCCTCCGACGGACGCATTCGTGCCGCCCGGCACCGCGGGCTACCAGCCGCCTGCGGGCGTGAAGCGAGATCCCGAGGCCGCGCGAAAGCTGCTCGCCGAGGCCGGATTCCCCGGCGGCGCGGGCTTTCCCGTCGTGCGCTACCTCTATACAAACAAGAGCGAGACGGACGAAAAAATCGCGGTCGAAGTGCAGGCGATGTTCAAGCGCGAACTCGGCATCTCCGTGCTGCTCGCGAAGCAGGAGTGGGCCGTGTATTTGAATTCGCTCTCGGCGCTCGACTTCGATTTCTGCCGTTCGTCGTGGGTCGGCGATTACAACGATCCGAACACGTTTATGGACATGTTCCTCACCGGCGGCGGCAACAACAACTGCGGCTGGAGCAACAAGCGCTACGACGAGCTCATCGCGCTCGCGGCGAAGGAGACTGACAAGGCAAAGCGCTACGATATTTTCCGCGAGGCGGAGACGATTCTGATCCGCGACGAGATGCCGGTGTGCCCGCTGTTCAACTATGTCGTGCTCATGTTTTACAGCGACCGGCTCGGCGGCATCGCGGGCAATCTGATGGATGAACATCCGTTCCGCACGATGCACTGGAAGACGAAGAAGTGATGGAGCGCATCGTCATCCGCTCGTCCAACTGGCTCGGCGACGCCGTGATGAGCGTGCCCGCCGTGCGTGCGCTGAAGCACGGCAATCCCGCCGCGCACATCGCCGTGGTGACACCGGAAAAACTCGCGGACGTGTGGCGTCTCGTCGCGGAGGTGGATGAGGTGATCGCATTTCCGGCTGCGAAAATTTTCAGCGTCGCAAAGCTGATCCGCGCGGGCAAATTCGACACTGGTGTGATTTTCCCGAACAGCCTGCGCACCGCGCTGGAAATGTGGCTGGCGCGGGTCCCTAGGCGCACCGGCTACGCGGGCCACTCGCGTCGCTGGCTGCTCACGGATGTTTTTGCGCCGGAGAAAAGGACGCCGTCGAGCGGGCCTGGGGAACATCAGGTCCATCACTACCTGCGCCTCGCGGCGCATCTCGGCGCGAGCGCGGATGAGGCGTTTGGCTTTCCGGATGCCGGGGCGAAGAAGCGCGAGCCGGGGAAGCCCGCGCGCATCGCAATCTGCGCCGGGGCGGAGTACGGCCCCGCGAAACGCTGGCTGCCGGAGCGGTTCGCCGAGGTCGTGCAGACGTTGGATGATCCCGCCGGATCGCACTGGCAGCTCGTCGGCACCGCGAAGGATCGTGAGGTCGCGGAGCAAATCGTGACGCTTTGCGAGAAGCCCGCAAACGTCGAAAATCTCTGCGGCAAAACGACGCTTGCGGAACTCATCGCCGTGCTGCGCGCGAGCGATGCGCTGCTCACGAACGACACGGGCACGATGCACCTCGCCACGCTGCTCGGCGTGCCGGCCGTCGCGATTTTCGGAAGCACCGAGCCCGCGCTCACCGGGCCGCTCGGCCACGGTCACACGGTCGTGCGCAAGCGCGCCGAGTGCAGCCCGTGCTTCCTGCGTGAGTGCCCGATTGACTTCCGCTGCATGAAGGAGGTGGAGGCCGCGACCGTTGCGGAGGCGCTGCGCGGGGTGCTCTCGTCGTAGCCGCGCTTGTGAAAGCGCGGGCACTTTGGTGTTTTCCCGCAGCGCCACCTTGAAGAAACGAGATGACTCTTGAAGATGCGTGGGGTGCCCTGCGTGCCTTCCGTGTGTTCCCATGTTTTTGAAGGGCGGCATGAGATCAGCCCGCGCTTTCATAAGGGCGGCTATGGAAGGAAAAAACGGGAAAAAGAAAACCCCAGTCTAGGGCGACTGGGGCGTTCAATTTTGACCTGCGGGGATTCGCAGGCCGTGCAATCCGTGGGGCGGATTACAGTTTGGACTCGTATTCGACCAAGCGCGCAAGTGCTTCGAGGAAGTCTTTGAAGGCGGCTGCGGGGAGCATGATCGTGTCACGCCGTCCGCCGACATCTTCGGTGATCTTCATGAAGCGCCCGCGCTGGTTCTCCTTGAGGTCAATGAAGAAGACCTTGCGGTCTATCGTCACCTTCTCAGAGGCGATGGGCTCGGAGGGCATCCTCGGTCCGGCGTTCTCTTGCATGTTTTTCGGTTTTGTTGTTTCGAGCCTCGATGTCCAGCCCACGACTTGTGGGATGCGAGGCGATGGGGAAGGCGCAAATTTGAGAAGCGAACCGCTGGGACGCAAGTGCAAATTACGAACCGGCAGATCTCGGAACTCACGCAAGGATGGGCGCTGTTAGGCGCTTTTGTCACCGCAGACCCACGGCCGATCGCACGCGCTCCATCGTGCGGTGCGCGACGGATCGCGCGCGTTCGCCGGCAGACTTCACGATCGCGTCCACGGTGCCGGGATCGGCGGCGAGCTCCGCGCGGCGCTGGCGCATCGTGCGGAAAAATTCCCACAGCGCCTCGAAGAGCCGCTTCTTGAAATCGCCGTAGCCCATGCCGCCTGCCCGGAAGTCCGCCTCCATTTTCGCCACGTCCGGCTCGCCTGCGACGAGCCGGTAAAGTGCGACGATGCTCGAGCCAGCGGGATCCTTCGGCGCTTCGACCGGCGTCGAATCCGTCACGATGGACATGATTTTTTTCCGCAGCGCCTTCTCCTCCTCGAAGAGCCCGATCGTGTTGTTGTAGCTCTTCGACATCTTCTGCCCGTCGAGGCCGACGACCGTCGCGAGCTGCGGGATGATGCTCGCCTCGGGGATCACGAACAGCCCTTCGCCATACGTCCGGTTCATCGAGCCCGCGATGTCGCGCGTGACCTCGACGTGCTGCTTCTGGTCGCGGCCCACGGGCACCACGTTCGAGTCGTAGAGCAAAATGTCCGCCGCCATGAGCACCGGGTACGCGAAGAGCCCGTGGTTCGGCGTCTTGTTCTTCGCGAGGTGATCTTTGAAGGCGTGGCAATTTTCCAGCATCGGCATCGGCGTGTGGCAGCTCAGCAGCCACGCGAGTTCCGTGTGCTCGGGCACGTCGCTCTGGCGGAAAAGCACGGCCTTCGCCGGGTCGAGCCCGCACGCGAGGAAATCGAGCGCGACCGCGCGCGTGTTTTCGCGCAGCGCCTTCGGGTCATGCACGCTCGTGAGCGCGTGGTAGTCGGCGATGAAATAAAATGCCTCGCCCTTGTCTTGCCACTCGATGGCGGGCTTCATCATCCCGAAATAATTTCCGAGATGCGGTGCGCCGGTCGGCTTGATGCCGGAGAGGATTCTTTTCATGCCGCGGAAAAATGCGGAGCGGGTCGTGGTGTGTCGAGTGCGGCGTGCGGCCTCAGCCGGGATGATGTGCCGCGACGGGCGCTCAGAACTTGTAGTGCCCCAGCCCGCCCGCGTTCAGCGCGCCGCCGAGGAAGCCGACGACGCTGATCAGGAACGCCCCGAAGAGCAGCGCGCCGCGGAAACGCCGTCGCGACAGCGAGCCTTCCTCGCATTCCGCGATGCACACGAGCGTCGCGCACACGAGCGCCCACGCGGATGTCGCCGTGCCGAGGATCTGATGGAATCGGTAGATCGTCGCGAGTTCGCTGCCGCTCACGGTCGGGAAATTTGCGAACCAGCCCAGCACCGTCGTCGGGATGCTGCTCAGCGCGCCAAGCACGGTGAGGAAGCGGACGAGCAGCATCCATTCATCGCGTTTTAGCCACCAGGCGATCGCCTCGGCGAGCACCGCAGTCATCAGCAGCCCCACGGGGAAATGCGTGGAGAGGGGATGAAATTTTCCGAGCCAGTTTGCGACGCGGCGGAGGAAGGACACCTTCGTCTCCGGCTTGGTCTCCGGCGAGGCGGAGACGCCCGCCGGCAGCACGTGCGGCGCACCGGCGAGCACCCAGGCCTCGACGGTCTTTTTTTCCTCCGGCGTGAGCGCGGGCACGTCGGCATCCTCGCCCGGCATCTCGTCATTTTTCACCATCTGGAAAAGCTCCGATTCCTTCGGGTCGCCGAGCACGATGTATTTCGGGTTTTCCGCCACGCGCTTCAGATCCAGCACGTAGCCGAATTTCCCCTTCGGCTTCGGCAGATGGCTGCCGTGGCAGTCCGCGCATTTCGCCTCGAAAATCCTGAACACCTCGCCGGCCAGCCGGAGCTTCTCCTCTTTTCCCGGGCCATTCTTCGTAGGAGTCTTCGCCGGCGCGGCGACGGCTGAGGCAACGGCCATCGTGAAAACTGCGGAGAGCAGCAGGAGGAAAACGCGCATCATTCTTCTGTCAGTTTCAATTCGCTCATCTCGATCCTTCTTAGCACGAACCGGGAAACTTTTGCCAGCATTCGTGTAAACTTGCCGCCGCGCCCCTGCGCTGGTAGTGTCCGGCATGTTCCTCCGTCTGCTGTTCTGCGTGTGTATCGCGATTTTCTCCGGGTGCCGGAATCAGAACACGACAGCGGAGCCGGGGAAACCCGCCGCGCCGACGAAATATGAGCCGGAGCCCGGGGATTTTGTCTTTCAAAGCTTGTCGCACAATCCGCTCATTGACGCGATCGAGGGATCGAGCGGCTCGCCATTTTCGCACTGCGGAATCGTGAAAAAGCGCGACGTGGAAAAAGCGCAAGGCGACAAATGGATGGTCATCGAGGCCATCGGCCCGGTGAAGGAGACGCAGCTCGCGCACTGGATCGCGCAGGGCCGCGGCAGCGCGTATGTCGTCTTCCGCCTCCGCGATCCGCTTGCGAATAAAATCCCCGCGATCCTCGCCGCCGCCGAAAAATACGAGGGCCGACCGTACGACATTCACTACGACATGGACGACGAGAAAATCTACTGCAGCGAGCTGCTCTACAAAGCCGTGCGCGACGCAACCGGCAAAGAGCTCGGCAAGAGCCGCAAGCTCGGAGAACTCAACTGGCAGCCATACGAGAAAGTGATCCGCCACATCGAAAACGGCAGCCTCCCGCTGGATCGCGAGATGATCACCCCGCGCGATTTTTCCGAAGCGCCCGAGCTGCGCGAGGTCTTCCGCTCGCGGATGTGACGTGATGCGGACAGGAGTATCCGCATCACGCCGCGTTCAGATGCTCTCGCCGAGGAATGTGTGGATGCCGCACTCGGCCTTGTCGAAGCCCGTCCAGCGTCCCGCGCGTTCGTTTTCGCCCGCATCCGTCGCGCGCGTGCAGGGCCAGCAGCCGATGCTGCGATAGCCGCGGTCGTGCAGCGCATTGTAGGGCAGTCCGTTTGCCTTGATGTAGTCCCAGACGGCCTCGCGCCTCCACGTCGCCATCGGGTTTGCCTTCAGGATGTAAAGATCGCGCAGCACGTCGAAGTGATACAGCTCAAGAATCTGCGCGCCCTCGCGGGTGTCGCTCTGCTGGCGGCGCAGGCCGGTGATCCACGCGGCGAGCGTGCTGAGTTTTTTTTGCAACGGCACCACCTTGCGCAGCGTGCAGCACACATCCGGCCCCTTTTTCCAAAGCTCCGCGCCATACTCCGAGGTCTGCTGCTCGAGTGTCTGCTCCGGCTGCAAGCCCTCGATGGTGATGCCCCAGCGCTTCTCCAGCCGCGCCTTGAGGTCGTATGTCTCGGGAAAAAGGAGATTCGTATCGAGCGTGAAGACCGGGAAGCGCAGGCCGGCGTTCAGCGCGTGATCGATCATCACCAGCCCCGCGCCCTGGAAGCTCGTGCCGATGGCCGCGCGCTCGCCGAATTTCTCCCACAGCCACTTCAAGACCTCCGTGAGCGGCGCGCGTTCAAATTCCGCCGCGAGACGCTTCACCTCGTCGCGGTTGATTTCTGATGGCTGGAGCGACATGGGAAAAAATGGGCGGCACGTATCGGCCCGGCCGGGTCTCTTTGCAAGCCCTTGCAAGCCACGCTTGCCCGCGCGCGAGTCACCAGTCACCAGTCACCAATCACATGTCTTCCACACTCGGCCAACTCCTCATGACCGGCGTTCCCGGTCCCGTGCTCGACGCGCAGACCGCCGCCACGTTCCGTCGCATCCAGCCCGGTGCGTTCATCCTTTTCGGACGGAACATCCAGACGCCTTCGCAACTCCGGAAGCTGTGCGACGACCTGCGCGACCTGTCGGACGTCGAGCCGATCATCACCATTGATCAGGAAGGCGGGCGCGTCTCGC